>Ga0316217_10007142_pt1 | contig 10772 bp, 4 predicted proteins | sample 1anoAmetaG_FD_203633 | JGI IMG/M metagenome (GOLD analysis project Ga0316217, IMG submission 203633) | Freshwater microbial communities from Trout Bog Lake, Wisconsin, USA - 1anoA | ecosystem: Environmental > Aquatic > Freshwater > Lake > Hypolimnion/Profundal zone | place: USA: Wisconsin... | reverse complement strand
GCAGGTGTAGCAGTGGTAGAGGCAGGCCGAGCAGGTGGCAGCCCCTGAGTCGTAGTACCCATTCAAGCAGGGACAGGCCAGCCCAGTGAGAGAGCGAGTTGTGGGACAGGTGAGGCATCCTGAGGAGTTACAAGTGGCGCAAGTGTAACTGCAGGCTACGCAGGCCTGGTTGGTGCCATCGTCGTAATACCCAGCTGCGCAGTAGCACAGCCCCGAAGAGCTGTCTAGCAGTCGCTGCAGGGTGCTGTTGCAGCTGAGGCAGCTGGTGTTGCCCGTGCAGGTCTGGCAGTGGTACAGGCACCGCAGGCAGGGCACTCCTACATAGAGGTAGTTGGCGTAGAGGGTGTTGAGGTTGGCTATTTCGTAGTAGCCGGTGGTGCAGACGCAGGTGTTGTTGCTGGCCACGAACTCGCGGTGGTCTCTGGCGAGGTTGCAGGTGAGGCAGGCGGTGGAAGAGGCCAGCACAGAGCAGGTGTAGCAGGTGGGGTAGCAGAACTGGCAGTTGGATAGTCCCTGGGCGGACATGTCGATGGTGTAGCCGGTGCAGATGCAGCTGCCGTTGGAGAGGGTGCGGTAGTAGGAGCTGACGCAGCCGATGCAGAAGTTGTTGGAGGAGCAGGTGGTGCAGTAGACGGGACAGATGATTTGCTGGCAGACGTGGGAGCCGACGTCCAGGTAGTTGTTGTTGCATGGGCAGGACATGGAGTTGGAGTCCAGGGTGCGATAGGAAGAGGTCTAGCAGGTGACGCAGGAGGTGTTGGTCGTATCGCTGCAGGTGGTGCAGGTGTAGTCACAAGCATAGCAGAGGGTGCCAACTAGGAAGTAGTAGCTGGGACAAGAGATGTCCCTGTACCACAGGTAGGCAGTTTTCGTGCGAGACACACTCCTCGACGATAAGCTGTAGGTCAAGGATGAATAACTCATGTTGTAGGTTATGATTGCGTTGGCGTCACTCATGGCCCAGTCAGTCACTCCTGTAAAAATGGTGCCGGTTGTTGTAAAGCCCATCCCCGAAGAGTCGGGGACTGTGCCTCCCAAGTTGACTCCCACTCCCATGTCCACATAGCCAGTGTAGGAACTAGCCGTGGTTTCGTAGTCTATGACCACGTACCTGATGAATCTCATGCCATTGTTGGCCATGAGGGTGAGGGTGAGGTTGAATGAGCTGGAGTTGTATCCAGCAATGTTCAGAGTGTATTCGAAAGTGTTAGATTGCCTCATCATACTCAGGCCCACAGTGCTGATGATGACTTGAGCGTTGGTTGAGTTGCTTTTGGTTTTATAGGCTGGGGTCAGGATTTGGGATCGGGAGCTGGTCAGGGCAGAACTATAGATTGTGCTGAAACTGGTCAGGTCTTGGTAGATATTCCTCACGTCTAGGAAGAAGTATGTGTTGGGCAGACACACTATGTAGTTTATGCTGAACTGCTGGACAGTGGAGGAAGTGAAGTTGGCTTTCACGGTTTGGGAGGTGATGGTGCTGGTGGGGTTGGACACGTCGAATATGGTCTAGATGGTAGTGCTAGTGGTGATCCAGTTGGCGTAAATATACTTGATTCCATATCCGAAGGCAGGGGTAGCGAAGTAGGTGTTGGCGTAGGTGATGGTGGTGCTCTGGTAGGAGAAGCTGCCAGAGGTATTGAGAGAGGAGGTGGAGAGGACGGCACTTCCACTCTAGAAACTGCCTGAAATGGTAGTCACGAAGATGGGAGAGGTGGTGCCCGAAAACACTTGCGGGAGCAGGGTGAGCAAAAAGAGGATTAGTATGGGTGCTGTGCGCTTGGACATCTTTATAACTAAATTAGTTTAAATGGATAATAAACTACCCGAAAGGCAACAGCAAAAGAATAAGTCCAAGTGCTGGCAGAATCATGCACAAACCACAAACAACGAACCTTCATTATTTGCTGCAGCCTGGCCAATCTAGCAACACCAACTCAAGTGATCTTGAATCAATTGGCTCATTTCTTTTTTCTTTTAGATAGTTCCATTTTTAGAAATTTAATAGTTATTTATATGGAAAAATCCACTCTTCCTGCCAAGGAACCCAGGATAATTCACTTGGGTGGCAAGTCTAAGACCAGACCCAAAGACAAGGAAAACGTCCCTCTCAGATCTGTTTACTCCCAGAACGACAATCAAAGCGCATTCGATACTCCCTACTCAATAACTAAACCAATCGTCATCCGCTACATAGACCCTCGGATAGTGCCGCTTTTCGTGTAGCTAGGCAAGATATCAAAAATGGTGGAGCACATTGCCAACAACTCGCCTGAAAACACTTCCACTTAGAATAAGGAATAGCTGGAGACCCTGATAAGGTCCACTAAAGAAATAAATGATCAAGTGTGCGTGATAATGTAGGAGAATTCAGTTTCATACTCTTCAGGCTTTTCGAAGATATTGAATAAGCCTGAGCAAGTCAGGAGTGAGTACTAGTATCTGCAGAATAAACCAAATGCAGCAGATCAAAGCGCTTCTTTGAACCTTTCCGAAGACTAGATTGATATGGTTGCAGTCCTGGAGAAAGTCAGTCAAAGAATGATTGAGCTGGAAGAATAGAACTAACGTCTAAAGGCTAAGCTTTAGAGTGAAATCTAGAAGTCCACCAAACTTTAATCACAGAAGACTCAGCTTTAGTCTTAGTTGAGATAAAGAGAAACGAGGGTGCAAAGTCAAATTAGCTAGATCCAATCATAGCTTATACCTTTGGAGCAAAAAGAGTCACATATCTCGGTTTCTAATGCGAAAAAGAGCCAGTCTCCAAAGCCATGATAGAAAACTCTCTCTACAAACTATATCTAATCATATAACTACAATATCTACAACACAGATTAACTATAAAGAGTATAAACTAATTCTCTATTTAATGAGGAGCAGACGTTTTCAGACATTTACAAGCTCAGTAATGGTGTTGATAGACTAAGAGAGTCTACCAAGCTTGCCTTTACAAGCTTAACTAATCAGATTCACAACCTTTTGGCTGAGCCTATCAAAGTAACGATATCCTTCATCTACTGCCACCTAACTTGTGTATCCACATTGATATTTCAGCACTGTTATGCTTGTGCTTTCTTCCAAAACGCTACTCTTGAAGTCTTTGAGCCTATCTGATAGGTAATCAATGTTGTCTTAGCTCTTTTACGCCTCTATTCTCTTCAAATAAACTCGAGTCAGTGACTCTTGAATGGCCATTATGCTGTTCAGAAGATTCATGTTTTACTTTTAGAATCTTGCCAAAGGCAGAACATTTTCCTGTAGGAATTGTTTTTAATTGAGGTTGAAGTAACTGCACTAAACAATGTATTTGGAGAGATCCTCAAAGGCCTTTTCAATGGAAGTTATTTCCTTGAAGGCCACTCTTTGGTTGAATGCCTTCACTTCTTTTTAGATGTCTTCAACAGCTCCCATCCATTTGTGGTAGTTTTCGACTAAACCTTCATACATTTTGTTGATTTCGGCGAGTATGGTTTATTGGGCGTCCCAAAAAATGTTCATTTTGGTCAAAAGATTGGCCATCAGCTAGTTGTATTGCCTGTTTTGCTCGCTTATTTGAACTGTTACTTCGCCTTCCAATAGACACAGCTATTCAATTGAACTTACCTTCTTTATTTTTTCGTACTCCTAGAACTTTCGCTTCATAGACTTGTGATCCTTCAAAGTCAGAAAATCCTACAATATCCTAGAGTTTCTCAGCTAAGGGTGACTAAGGATATCCTAAAGAAAGTAGGTCAAGTATCTTTTTTGTTTCTCTGCGAATAAAGGTGTGGTTTCTGACTAAAGCCAGCCAGGCTTTTCTAAGTAAGGTAATCGAATGCCAGGGTAAACTGCCTCTAGGCTACTTTTAAGTTTTTCGAAGTCTTCTAAGTTCCTTTTGCAGATGATGTTAGCAGGCATAACTCTCAAGTGGTACATGATATAGTCAGAAGAGAAGAAGCTTCTGTTAATAGTCTAATAGCCCTCGATTGAAACCTTTAGCTGCAGTGAAGAGAAGTTCATCCTTTGGAGTGATTTGAAGCAAGCCACTGTTGCTTTAAAAGGCTATTTGATCAGAACCTACCCAGTATATGCAACTTTTGATGTTTTTAGATTCTTAACTGAAACTAATTTTACTTTACTTTTGGCCTCACTTTTCATTTAAGACTAATTCATGTTTTACTTCTTTTAGATAGTCTGTATTGAATTAGTTTTTATTGGTAAGGAGCCAATTTTAGGTATGTCTTCATCTTATATAGGAATTTAGACTAGTTTGGATTCTCTCAGTTTAGTTTAACCCTCCAAAATTATTGATACATTACTTTATTCTTGCTTTTTATCAACGTTTTGGGGCTTAGTTTGACCCAAATTCATCCCAGTCTGAAAAAATTGATCAAAATTGGGGATTTAAACAGTTTTGGTATTGTTGTTAAGTTTGGTGTGAGCCTCTACTGTAGGAGGTGGGGTTATTTGCGACTATTTTTTCTCTTCATCTGTTGGAACAGCCCAAAAGTTGCAACTCTAAAAAAATGATTTATCGTATTTTCTTGTCTAAAACTGAGGTTCCTTAATATTGCTAGTTGAGTTATTGCCGAAAATTGAGTCCAAAAGCTCTAAAGCTGATTGCTAGACCTTTGGTTTCTACTTCTATGGCAGTTTGGTGTTTTAGGATTACTTGCTTTCTGAATTGGTACTTTTTTCTTCTTTGATTTGCTATCTAAGCTCCTTCAGCTAATCAGCATTTCCAGTTTGGTATGCGAAAAATGGCTGATGTCCCTTTTTTTTATTGATGTTTTGGCGGTCAGATTAGATTTTAATAAACTTACGAACTAGGTCCTTGACGAAATCAATTGACCAGTTGTCAATGTCCATATTGGAAGCTTCTGTTTAGCAGAATTCATAAAACTCCTCAAACTTGTCTTCAGGGATATGCTAACGAATGTAGGCCTGCTTTACAGGCATACTATCCTCCATTGTTATTTATAACTATGAAGGTGAAAATATCCTTCTGATAAAGCATTCGTTGAACAGTCCAATCGATGATAAAGTGCAAATAATAAGCGAGTGTATGTATGAATCAGCTAGAATCAAGTTAGTTATCTATGATTTCAGATAGGTTCCTAAAGCTTGCCTATTTGACGAACTCTTGCGCTGAAATTTCCAACCTTTTGCTGAGCTCTGCAGCCTTCAGAATGTGGTCTTTTATCTTATGCGCCAAATTCTCATTTGGGTTTGGCAGCTGCAGATTAAACTTGCCCTTGAACACCTTGTGCTGCATAAAGATTGTGACTGCGAATTTAGCAACTAAGTAGTTCAAAAGGTAAAGGTCAGAAAACAACTCTTGTTCAGTTTCGGGCAATCTAATCACTGAAGTCAAAAAGCCATTTCCAACTAGGGTTTGAGGGGTTTTGTAACAGTAGTTCACTATCTTGGTATTCTACTTTAACATACTCATCCTCACCCAGAAGTAAGTGTGCTAGATTGTGAAGCTGAAAAGAGTAGCAATATTTTTGGTCATAATGTCCCAGAAACTATGCAGGTACTTGTTCGTTTGAAAGAGTTATTGCTAGAAGTATGTTGGGATGAAGTGGGACTTATGAAAGGCACTTTCGGTTGCGATCAAGTAGAATTTCAAGCAAGAGATCATCTTCGCTTTGATTTCGAAATCAAAAGCGCTTTTCAACTGTTCAGATTCACCAATGTCTCTCATCTCATTGTTCTGTTAGTTTGTCATTAACTTGACTTCCTCTAGCGATCTTTCATTAGGGCTCATCGCTGAGTATGGAACTTGGCCTTGAGCAACCTTCACAAGGAATGGCAACAGGTTGTGTGTTAAAAAGTAGGTTATTTCTTAGAAAATCTGAGTGTTAGAGCTCACCCAGTTGCCATGTGTAAAAAGGGATGCCAAAAGTTTTAAAGTTACTTAAAGCTACTACAAGTAGCCACGCGTTAGGACGCCTTCTTCACTTCTCAAAGTTTTGAATACGAGAGCCTTGTTTATTTACACAAAAACAGAGACTTCGTTTCTAACAAGGATTGATTGTGAATTGTTGAGAAGAGCACAAGCTATTTGAAGAGACCACAGCCATTTCATAGAATTTATTGTTCTTTAGTTATTTTAGTAGCGATCACAGGCATCTCTTTGATGTTCGAACTGGCTGAGCAAGTGGAGTTTAGTCATCTAATTAGGGCAATAAGCGGCAAGCTAGAAGACTAAACGACATTCATGGAAAAAGTTCCTTTCATCACTTTCCTTTTTCAGAATGCTGATGATTAGCTCATGAATTTATTATTGGTAGCGAGAAGGAGGACAGATCACTAATATCGAAAATGCTTGCTGTGCCAAAGCTCCAATATTTGAGCCATACTTAGAGGATTCTCGTTGAAGCTCATCATGGTAATCGGTGATGAGCTGATAGATGTGACTTTGAATGTCCTCTTAGATGAAGTATTCGACTTGCCAGCCTATACTTAGGTAGGATTGTATGAGCTTGAGCTGTTATGAGTAAAACTCGCCTTTGTAAAGAGGCAGAAGCAGCTAGTATTTACGGTTTAGCTTGGTTATAACATCAAATAGGGCTTACTAGCTTCCTTTTTCCCTAGCCCTCAGCCACTCAATGCAAAATCCTATCAGCTTCAGGCCTACAAGGTACCCACCCTACGTAAACTCATCGATTATTGCTGACTCTCTAAAGGCTTCGTAAATTTTTATTGTTTTTTCAATTAAACTCAATGCAATTAGTTTCACAATTCCCACTGCTTCATACTCAGAGTAACCGAAAATTTAGATAGCCGAAATAGGTGTGACGCCGAGTGCTAGGTGAAAGAAGATAGGCTTATTGGTGGGATCTGAGTGTGATAGCTGGTCAATTGAAAGATCGAAAGGAATAGGATTGTTGGAGTAAAAGGTTTTGTCGATAGTCAAAACAAACTAAAGGTAGTTGGCCACTTTCGAGGAGAAGTCTTGGGATATTGAAAGGAACCATTCGATGACATTATTCTTTTGATAAAGCTAGATCTCCTTTTTCTCCTAAAGGCCCATGTTTTTGTTGAGAAATAGTTCCAAAGGATCTTTCAAAAACAGTCTAGGCTGCTTGATTCGCCTCTCAGCATCAGCCTAATCCAAGCTATAGCTATGAATCTGCTAGAAAGGGATATCGTTAATGAGCAGGATTAAGTTATTGTAGGTAATCTGCTTGTTTAGTGCATTCAGGGCTGAAGCCAACTTGTGGGAGGACTTCTTTTTGTTTATTTGGTAAATGATAACCTTGCAAGCCAAAGCAAGGGTTCTCAGGTTTTCCCCGATTCTTATGATGGCTCTCTCATCAATAATACGCTCCATTTGATCAAGTTTGAAGCTCCCATAGTCTTTTTAATGGTAGTCTAGGACAAGGCGGCCTATTTCTTTGGGATCTCTGAGTAGCAAATCACCTTTCATATAAGAATCTTTTAACTAGAAGGCAGTGATTATTCCTATCAACGCTTACTCAATGTAACAAGTAAAGGTTTATTTTCTATCTCTCATCTCTTTGCTGAGATACTGCAAGAGAACATGGTTGAGTCTTGCATCTTTCTAGGCTGAAGGTTTGTTTTTGAAAAAGTCAACAATTAAGGTGTCCGCTAAACTATGGTTCAGATTGTTCTTGCCTAGATTGTACTTGAGACTGTAGATAAACTGAATGATTTTGTACCTTATGCTGGAAAACTCCTACTCATAATAGTAAAAAACGAGGGCTTTGGTTATGGTTTTCATTAGGTCTTCCTTCACTTTCAGTTTTTATGACTAGGAGACATCATTTAAGCTCATCAGCACTATCTAAAGGCAGCTATCAATGCTTAGTCTTAAAAAGTGGGTTATACATTCGAAAGCTATTGTGGTTACGTTATCTTGGTTTTAGTAATACATATTTTAAGGAGTTTTGATGAAATTGGTGATTTGTTAGTAGTCAAGAGTACGTTTGTGTCGCTTAAAATACTCTAAAATCCTTTGAACTTTGCTACTCTAGGCTCCATTCTACATAACTTCCCAAAGGATAGTGGTTGCCGTGTCATTTTAAAGTGGCTGCTATGCTTGGATGTTGGCGGCTAGTGCTAACAAAAAGTTGCTTTTATCAGTACTAGTAGTAGTTATGATGTTGTTGAGTTCGACCTTCTTTAGAACTTTGAGGTTAGACAGAGTTTTAATTAGGAAATGTTTAGGATTTCTTTACTGCTGCAGAGCAAGAGTTTCATTGAGCACAAAAATAGTCTTTACCAGCTTAAGAGTAGAATAAAGCTAAGTGTACATCAAGGTATTTTAAGTGTTGTTATAATGGTTGACAAGTTGGTACCTTCCTTCATCCCTAATAATCCTGTACTCTAGCAGTTTTTTTATTTCTGCCCACACACTGAAACTGTTCACAAGATTCACAATCATCTCGAATACCGCAGGCACGTTTCTTTGTAACCTCCTAATCCCAATTATTCCATACTCTTGTACTTCGTCTGTACGTTCAGCAGTGGAGCAGATGTTTAGCTTGTTGAGAAGTTTCTGCAGTAGTCTTGGGTTGAACTGTTGCTTGCTGGCAGCTGAGAAAAGTTGGTTTATCCAGTAAAGCGAAAACCGAGTGGGCTAGTTTTACTGTGTAGCCAACAACTTTTGGTACTACTCCTGGCCATAACGGACAGGATGGAAAACCTACATCTTTGTTTGCTAAGCAGCAGTGTTACTCGAATCTATTATTAAATCGTAAAGATAGTTTGAGCTTACAATGTGGTCTAACAGGTCTCCAAGGGCTTAGTTGGTTTCTATTGGCAGCTACTGCTTTTACGTAAAGGCGAAGGAAGGCTTGTTGATGTTCATTGCAGTGATTACTATTTGCTCAGTCCTTTTGCATTTCAGCAGTCCTGTCAAAACTCTAAAGATTTTAGTCAAAATTTTAGCTTACAACTACTTCACAGAAACTATTTTAATTAGGTCAATAAAAAAGTGGACCATTCTATGGCCTTCAACCTTTTGTAGCTAGGGTTTGGGGGCGGCTTTGAGGATTTTCCTGCCACTAAAATCAGCTTCAAAAATGTACTTTTACATGTAGAAGAGTCTTTAAGGCTCTATCTCAATCATTCTGGCGATTAAAGAAACTTTGGGCTAAAGGGTATTCAAAACAGAATCTTTGTGGCGTACTTCTTATATGGGTTTAGTCATGTTTTCCTAAAACCTAATGATATACTCCTTGAGCTACTGGTATTCAGCATTGTAGTAGATCCTTTTGAAGTGAAACTACTCGATTTTCCTTGCAGATTACTCATCATGAAGGCAACTCTACAATATCTTATAGGAGAGATCTGTCATATTCTACTCTTTCAATAATTGGAACAATTTGTGTATACTCTTTTCTTGGTTGATGAGATGCTCAATGAGGAGATTGTGGCTGATTGTAGCCAAACTCTAAACGATGTAACTGAGCTCATCATTCTGAATTTCAACGTTTTGCATGAGTCCAGCTTAAAGGTAAAGATCAATCCACTCCATCCATTCATCACCCTTAACGTATTTGTACAAATCCTTGTAGTTTGACCTCAAATCAACCCTTCCTCCCTATTGCTTGATAAACAGAATCCTAAGAGGCAAAAGTGGATTGCTTCTAGTCTACATTATGGCTTTTTTTAAAGTTGCAGATAGCTTCTTGGCTTGGTAGAGATTCACAGAATTAAGTATGACCTTGAGCGACAAGCTAATAGTTTTTTAGCTGTTGGCCTACTAAATCAATGGCAGAATCCCGACGATAAACTTCTAGGGCTATTAACTAAGTAGGTTTTTATAGTTTTTTCCCAACTTTCTATTGTAAAAATCCAAGAGATCCACAACCTTTTTGGAAATCACCTTATTGTAGTCTCTAACAACTATCTGTAATGGGCTAAGTTGCTAGTTAAGATATTGCGGATGCTATAGCTTAAGGAGGTAGGTAAACAAGTAGGTAAAAAGATCTTGAGTTGGCCGCATCAGGGTGGGATACTTGAATAGCACGTTCAAGTAATTACTTTTGTCTAAATACCATTTAGACAACACCTTTTCCATCAAATACTTCAGTTGATTGCTGTGGTATTAGTTTAAGACCCATCTTCCTGAATAATCTTTCAAGTAGATACTGTTTGTAATCAAATAGTGCTAGGCAATAACTTGGTTAGCAAACAGCTTTTGTTCCAAATTTTCAGAAACAATCACTTTTTTGATGAAAAGCTAGTAAGAAGAATAGTGCTTTGCTTCTAAGTTCATTAGCCTGATAAACAAGTTAGTTGTATCTGTGTAAAAGCGTTCTTTCTCAGTTGCATTTGGGTCTACTTCTTTTTCCGGCTCCTCTGAAGATTTCAAGCTAAAAAACACCTTTATAGAGTCAGTAATCTCTGATTTTTTCTGAGTCAAGTAGTAATCGAAGGAATCTTTGCTTTGCTAATGCTTGAAAGTTTTGAAGTCTACGAATGCTTTAGTGAAAGGTTGAGTTGGCTTGAAATAAGAGCTTTGCACTTATTTGAGGTTTGTAGCCTACTGAGAGTTGGTAGCCGTCTTAGAAATTTGGATAAGTGGTTTTTACTAAACCGTTGAAAGACCTTCCAATGTTTTCTTTTAAGCATTCTTATTTTAATTGTTGGTATTTCTGTTTTGGATTTCAGTTTAAACTCCTTGCTTGGCTGTTCTTTTTTAATCTTCTAGAGATGGTCTGATTGGGCTTTGAAAAGCAGGCTTCAGCTAATCTTTCTTGCTTAATGGCTGACTAAAAAAAGAACTAGGTGCTTTCATTTCCTACGCTTTCTATGTT
>Ga0316217_10007141_pt1 | contig 10775 bp, 7 predicted proteins | sample 1anoAmetaG_FD_203633 | JGI IMG/M metagenome (GOLD analysis project Ga0316217, IMG submission 203633) | Freshwater microbial communities from Trout Bog Lake, Wisconsin, USA - 1anoA | ecosystem: Environmental > Aquatic > Freshwater > Lake > Hypolimnion/Profundal zone | place: USA: Wisconsin... | reverse complement strand
AGCGGCGCAGATGCTGCGCGCCGTGGACGCAAGGCGGCTTCGCCATACCGGCCTGATGGACTTTGACGCCGCGCCAGAGCTTGGCCTGCGCCTTGGCGGCCTGTCGGTCGGCGGCGCGCCCTGGGCGGGCCCTGTCGGCGTCGCTGAAAGCGCCGATGGGGTGGTCGTGCCGACGATCAGGACCGAGGCCTTTGGCGCGGCGGCGGCTGCGGGCGTCTGCGCCTCGGACTTGCGCCGGACCGCCATCGGCGTGCGCGCCTTTGATCTTGGCCCCATCAATGCGGCGTCCCTCAAGCTCAAGGGCTTCACCGATCACGAGATCGGACGGGCGGAGGCGGCGCTGCTCACCGCCCGCAAGCTGTCCGACGCCTTCCGCCCGGCGGTGATCGGCGCGGGCTTTGTACAGGACGTGCTGGGCGTCCCCGGAGAGCGACTGACCAGCCCCACCCTCAATGTGCTGAGCGAAGCGGGGTTCAGCCGCGCCGAGATCGACGAGGCCGAACGCCTGATTCTGGGCGGCTTTGACCTGTCGCAGATCTACCGGCCGCCTTCGGTCTCCGACCACATCGCCGCCGCCGCCGCCTTCAGCCCCTTCGCCCTGACGCAGAGCGCCTTCACCCTCAGCGCCCCGGCGAGCGCTGCCGTCGCGGATGTGGAGGTCTGGCTCGACAAGGCCTTCAGCGCCGGGATCGAGGCGATCGCCATCGCCCGGGAGACGACGACCGCCGTGCTTGACCTGCCGCCCGAAGCCGTCGCGCGGCGCGAGGCGCCCCTCTCCCCCCTCGGCGCGCAGGCCGAACGGGTGGTCGAGCGGATCGTCGAGCGCGACCGTACCCGCCGCCGCCTGCCCGACCGCCGCAAGGGCTATATCCAGAAGGCGGCCGTGGGGGGACACAAGGTCTATATCCACACCGGCGAGTATGAGGACGGGGAACTGGGCGAAATCTTCATCGACATGCACAAGGAAGGCGCCGCCTTCCGCTCGCTGATGAACAACTTCGCCATCTCCATCTCCATCGGCCTCCAGTACGGCGTGCCGCTGGAGGAGTTCGTGGACGCCTTTGTCTTCACCCGCTTCGAGCCCGCAGGTCCGGTGACCGGCAACGATCAGGTGCGGTCTGCAACCTCGATCCTTGACTATGTGTTCCGCGAGCTCGGCATCAGCTATCTCGACCGGCACGACCTCGCCAACGCCGATCCCGACGCCCTTTCCGCCGACGGGCTGGGCGCCGGCGCCGACGAGGAACAGGGCCCGCAGCCGGCGACCCGCTTCATCTCCAAGGGCTTCAGCCGGGGCGCCGCGCCCGACAATCTGCTGTTCCTGCCCACGGCCCGCCGCAATGGGACCGGGGACGACAGCGAAGGCGTAGCGGACGCGAGCTTCGGCGTCTGTCCGGCCTGCGGCGACATTTCCCTCACCCCCAGGGGCTCGGGCCTGATCTGCATCACCTGCGGCGCGGCGCAGGAAAACCGGGGCTGAGCGACCCCGCCTTACCGCGAATTAAGTGGCGTTTTGGAGGCTGAGGCGGCAGAGGGTGGCGGACGACGTCCCTCCCTCCTCCCGCACCGAGAGATCCCCGCCCCGCCATGTCCTTTGCAAGCCTCCGCCCGCACCTGGTCGCGCTTGGCCTTCTCCTCAGCATCCTTGCCTTCGGCGAGGCGCGGGCGGAGGCGCCGGACCACGACGTGGCGCGCCAGGTCCGCTTTGGCGGCGCCTGCCCAAAATGCGACCTCTCCGGGCGCAAACTCATAGGAAGCGCGTTCACGGCGACCAATTTCACCGGCGCCTCGTTCGCGGGCGCGGACCTGCGCGGCGTAGAGGCAAGGGCTGCGAACTTTTCCGGCGCGGACTTTTCCAGGGCCGACCTGCGCGGCGCAAGCCTGACCGCCGCCAACTTCACCGGCGCAAGTCTGGGCGAGGCGCAGCTGGAAGGCGTTGAGGCCAACGCCGTGAACTTTAACGGCGCCCACCTGGTCAAGGCCAGCCTTCGCAGCGCCGAGATCACGTTCAGCAGCTTTCGCGGCGCAGATCTGCAAGTCGCCGATTTCAGCAACGCGACCCTGACGACGGTCGATTTTCGCGGCGCCGACGCCCGCGGCGCCAATTTCTACGGCGCGGACTTCCGGCGGGTGTCGATGAGCGGCGCCCGCTTCGAGCGCGCCTCGTTTCGGGAAGCCGATCTCAGCCATGAAAACCTGGCCGGCGCGAACCTCTCGGGCGCAGATCTATTGGGCGCGGATCTGACGGGAACCGATCTGCACGGCGCGGACCTCAGTTTTGTTCACGGCCTCACCCAGGACCAGCTCGACGACGCCTGCGCCGACGCCGCGACGCGACTGCCTGCGGGCCTGCACGGTCGCGACTGTCGCCATTCGATGTCCTGGAGACACGACCACGCGGCGCCCTCGCCGCCGGCGCCCCCCGCCTCGCCAGCAGCGCCCGCAGAGCCGCGCTGACGGTCGCTGTTGGGGCGGACGTTTGTCTAAAAAATTGGCGTAACACATTATAAATATAAGGTTATTACGCGCCCGCCTGTTTCCTCGCCCGAGAAAATGATTTAGAGCACAGACGCCTGCGAAGGCGGTCCCTTCCCCCGACGCGCCACTGCCGGGGCGCAGGCGCCCGCCTGAGCGGGCCAGACCTACTCGTCCCAACCCACAGGAACGCGGCATGACACGAGGGATCTTCGCCCTGACGGCGACGGCATGGGGTCTGGCGGCGGCGATGTTCGCCGCCTCCTCCGCCGCTGCGACCTCCGTCACCGCGAAGATACACGCCCTTCCCGGCGATCCGCCGCGCATCGCCCTGACCCGGCCGGTCTATGTGGATCTGCCCGCGCAGACGCCGGAATCCCTCGTCAAGGCGCTGTTCGCCCGACGATCGCCGTTTCTGGGAAAGGTCAGCGGCTATCGCAAGGCGTTCATGCCCGATCTGGCCCGCGCCATCGCCCTCGACGTCGATCCTGCGGAAACGCGGATCATCACCTTCGACTGGCGCTACGGCGCGCCGCACAGGCGCGCGCGGCGCCTGAAGCTCGAGACCGTCAGCCATGGCGACACGGCGGTGGTGACCGCGCGGTTCCGCTTGGCGGGCAAGGTGTCGAGCGTGCGCTTTGACATGTTCCAGCGCCGCAGCGGCTGGCGCATCCACGACGTCAGCCAGACGGCGCCCAAGGCGTGGAGCCTCAGGTCCTGTCTGCACCTGCGCGGGACGCTCAGCGTCAGGACCTGCGACCGCCCGGCCCGCGATCCGGACTCCATGAAGCCCGATCCGCCGCCAAAGAAGATCGCGCCGCCCGCTCCCCCTGCGCCTGCGCCAAAACCGCCGGGCCGCTAATCAGACCTTGATGGGCGGGGCGATGCGCAGGTGGAGCTCCTTCAGCTGGCGCTCCGTCACCTCGGCCGGGGCGTTCATCAGAAGGTCCTTGGCCTGCTGGTTCAGCGGGAAGGCGATCACGTCGCGGATGGTGCTGACGCCCGCCAGCAGCATGACAATGCGGTCGACGCCAGGGGCGATGCCGCCGTGGGGCGGCGCGCCATAGCGGAAGGCGTTCAGCATGCCGCCGAACTTCTCCTCGACCACTTCAGGGCCATAGCCGGCGATGGCGAAGGCCTTCAGCATGATCTCGGGCAGATGGTTCCGGATCGCGCCGGAGGACAGCTCCACCCCGTTGCAGACGATGTCGTACTGATAGGCGAGGATGTCGAGGGGATCCATCGTCTCCAGCGCCGCCATCTCGCCCTGGGGCATCGAGAAGGGGTTGTGGCTGAAATCGACCTTCTTCTCGTCCTCGTTCCATTCGAACATCGGAAAATCGACGATCCAGCAGAACTTGAACTGGTCGGCGTCGATCAGACCCAGCTCCGTCCCCACCCGGGTGCGGGCGAGCCCTGCAAACTTGTAGAAGGCGTCCGGCTGCCCGGCGGCGAAGAACACCGCGTCGCCGACCTTCAGATTCATCTGCTGGCGGATGGCTTCGGTCCGTTCCGGGCCAAGGTTCTTGGCGACGGGGCCGGCCCCGCCCTCCTCGCCTTCGCGCCAGAAGATATAGGCCAGACCCGGCTGGCCCTCGCCCTTGGCCCAGTCGTTCATCCGGTCGCAGAAGGCGCGGCTGCCGCCGCCCGGCGCCGGAATGGCCCACACTTCGGCCTTGGGTGCATCGAGGATCCGGGCGAAGACGCCAAAGCCGCCGTCGCGGAAATGCGTCGAGACGTCCTGCATCTCGATGGGGTTGCGCAGGTCCGGCTTGTCCGAGCCGTATTTGCGGATCGAGGTGCGGTACGGAATGCGCGGGAAGGCGCCCTCGCTCACCCGGCGCCCTTCCGCAAACTCCTCGAACACGCCGCGCATGACGGGCTCGATGGCCGCGAACACGTCTTCCTGGGTGACGAAGCTCATTTCCATGTCGAGCTGGTAGAACTCGCCGGGGGACCGGTCGGCCCGGGCGTCCTCGTCCCGGAAACACGGCGCGATCTGGAAGTAGCGGTCAAAGCCCGACACCATCAGAAGCTGCTTGAACTGCTGCGGGGCCTGCGGCAGGGCGTAGAACTCCCCGGGGTACAGGCGCGACGGCACCAGGAAGTCGCGGGCGCCTTCCGGCGACGAGGCGGTCAGGATCGGGGTCTGAAACTCCATGAACCCCTGGGCGATCATCCGCTGGCGGAGCGACGCGATCACTTTCGAGCGCAGGACGATGTTCCTGTGCAGACTGTCGCGGCGAAGGTCGAGGAAGCGGTATTTCAGGCGCAGGTCTTCAGGATAGTCCGGCTCCCCGAACACCGGCACGGGCAGTTCCGCCGCAGGGGACAGGACGTCCAGCGCCGCGACTCGGATCTCGATCTCGCCGGTGGCGAGGTTGGGGTTGATCGCCTCCGGTGCGCGGGCCAGCACCTCCCCGTCGACGCGGATCACGCTCTCGGCCCGCGCGCGCTCGGCGGCGGCGAAGCCGGGCTGATCCGGCGACAGCACGATCTGGGTCAGGCCGTGGTGATCGCGAAGATCGATGAACAGCAGCCCCCCGTGATCGCGCTTGCGGTGGATCCAGCCGGACAGTCTGACAGACTTTCCCGCGTCGCTCAGGCGAAGCGCGCCGCAGGTGTGGGAGCGATAGGCGTGCATGATCTCAACTCTTTTGCGCCCGCGCCGGGGCGGGACTAAGCTTGTAAGGGATTGGGGCGGACAGGCCATGCGAGGGGGCGAATGTCAAGAAGGACCCCGGCGGCCGGGCTTGCGGACGCGAGGGTCACGGATCATTGAGACTTGCTCACAGGTCATGCGCGCAAAATGGGCGTTCTATCGACAGATCGTCCCCGGCCTTGCGACGACGCCGCATCGACGGATGCCCAGGATGCGACTAAGCTTCAAGTCGTCGCGGTAAGGCTCAGTCGGGAGAACGAATTTGGGTGCGCAGCTTCGTCTGAAGCTGGAACGTCCGCGGGCGTACCGTCCCGAAGATTTCGTGCCATCCGACGCCAATGCGGACGCCCTTGCGGCGATCGCCCGCTGGCCCAGATGGCACGGGGGGGCTCTGGCGCTGGTCGGTCCCGCAGGCGGCGGCAAGACTCACCTCGCCCGGATCTGGGCGGAGCGGACGGGCGCCGTGCAACTGGCCTGCGGCGACGACGGTCCGGTGTTCGACGCCGCCGCGTCGGCCACGCCCGTGCTGGTGGAGGACGCCGACCGGCTCGAGCATGACGAGGCGCTGTTTCATCTCATCAATCTGTCGGCGCGGGGTGGCGGCGGGCTTCTGCTCACGGCCCGGACCCTGCCAGCCAACTGGACCACGGTCCTGCCGGACCTGAAGTCGCGGCTGAACGCGCTGGCGGTGGCCGAGATCGCCCCGCCAGACGATGCGGTGCTGACCGGCGTCCTGCGCAACCTGTTCCGGGAGCGCAATATCAAGGCTTCCGACGAATTGCTGGCCTATCTGGTCCGCCGCATCGACCGGTCGGTGCCCGAGGCCCAGCGCACGGTGGCGCGCCTGGACGAGGCCGCGGACCTTGAGGGGCGGCCCGTCACCCGCTCCCTCGCCAAGCAGGTGCTGGATTTCGACGCCGCTGGCGAAGACGTGGTCTGCGACCGCTGAGATCCCGGCGCCTTCCTTCAAGCCAACGGCGTCTTCCTTTGCGCGAAATTTGACAAGACTGAGCTTGCGGCGAGGGGCGACGCGGGCGAAATGTCATGCATGACCGAGACTGCGCCGATACCAAACGCCTCCCCGCCGGCCCCTGCGTCCCCCGCGCCGCCGATGCTGAGCCTGGATGAGGCGCAGATGCAGTCGCCCGAGCGGTTCTTCAACCGCGAAGTGTCCTGGCTCGCCTTCAACCAGCGGGTGCTGGAGGAGGCGCAGAACCCCCGCCACCCGCTGCTGGAGCGGCTGCGCTACATCTCCATTTCGGCCAACAATCTCGACGAGTTCTATATGGTCCGCGTGGCGGGCCTCAAAGGCCAGGTCCGCGAGGGCGTGCGGGTGCTCAGCCAGGACGGGCTGTCGCCGAACGAGCAGCTTGACCGGCTGAATGCGGGCGCCGCGACCCTGATGAAGGCGCAGCAGGAGCGTTGGCGGGAGCTGCGCGAGGAGCTGCAGGGCGCGGGGATCAAGGTGCTGTCCTCCGAAGACGTCGATTCCATCGACCGGGCGGCCCTGTCCGAAGTGTTCCAGTCCCAGGTGTTTCCCGTGCTGACGCCGATGGCGATCGACCCGGCGCACCCCTTCCCGTTCATCCCCAACCTCGCCTTCTCGCTGGCGCTGAAGCTGAGGCGGCGCCTCGACGGCCGGACCCTCTACGCCCTCGTGCCCGTGCCCCAGCAGGTGCGGCGCTTCTGGCGGCTGCCCCCCCGCAAGGGTCGCGGCGGCAAGGTGGAGCATCGCTATCTGACGCTGGAGGGCATGCTGGTCATGTTCCTCGACCACCTGTTCCCCGGCTGCGACGTCGAGGCGCAGGGCCTGTTCCGCCTGCTTCGGGATTCGGATGTGGAGGTCGAGGAAGAGGCCGAGGACCTGGTGCGCGAGTTCGAGGCGCTGTTGCGTCAGCGCCGCCTTGGCTCTGTCGTCAATGTGACCTTTGACAACACCATGAACTCCGAGCTTAGGGAGTTCATCATCCGCAATCTGCACGCTGAGCCGGATGATGTGGTCGTCATCGACGGGGACGGCATGCTGGGCATGGCCCAGCTCAGCCAGCTGATCCCGCCGGACCGGGCGGACCTGAAGTTCAAGCCCTTCGAGCCCCGCTACCCTGAGCGGATCCGCGAGCACGGGGGCGACTGCTTCGCCGCGATCCGGGAGAAGGACATCCTGGTTCACCACCCGTTCGAGAGCTTTGACGTGGTGGTGCAGTTCCTGCGGCAGGCCGCCGCCGACCCGGACGTGCTGGCGATCAAGCAGACCCTTTATCGGACGAGCGAGAACAGCCCCATCGTCGCCGCCCTGATCGAGGCCGCCGACCGGGGCAAGAACGTCACGGCCCTGGTCGAGCTGAAGGCCCGCTTCGACGAGGCGGCGAACCTGAAATGGGCCAGAGACCTTGAACGGGCGGGGGTGCACGTCGTCTTCGGCTTCGTCGAGTACAAGACCCACGCCAAGCTCTCGCTGGTCGTGCGGCGCGAAGGCGAAGGCCTGCGCACCTACTGCCACTTCGGCACCGGCAATTATCACCCGATCACGGCCAGGATCTATACGGACCTGTCCCTCTTCACCTGCGCCCCGGCCTTTGGGCGCGATGTGTCGAAGATCTTCAACTACATCACCGGCTACGCCCTGCCCGAGCAGCTTGAGCGCCTGTCCTTCTCGCCGATCACGCTCAAATCGACCCTGATCGGCCTGATCGAGCAGGAGATCGCCAACGCCAAGCACGGCAAGCCCGCGGCGATCTGGGCCAAGCTGAACGCCCTCGTCGATCCGGTGATTATCGACAGCCTCTATCGGGCCAGCCAGGCCGGCGTGCAGATCGATCTCGTCGTGCGCGGCATCTGCTGCCTCAAGCCCGGCGTCGTCGGCCTGTCGGAGAATATCCGGGTCAAGAGCATCGTCGGCCGTTTCCTGGAACACGCGCGCATCATCGCCTTCGCCAACGGACACGCCCTGCCCAGCCCCAGCGCGCGGCTGTTCATCTCCTCCGCCGACTGGATGCCGCGCAATCTCGACCGGCGGGTGGAGAGCCTCGTGCCCATCGAGAACCCGACAGTGCACCAGCAGATCCTCAATCAGATCATGGTCGCCAATTTCAATGATGAGGCGCAGAGCTGGTATCTAGAATCGGACGGAAGCTATAAACGGTTCAACGCGCGCTCCGTGCGCAAGCCCTTTTCGGCGCATGACTATTTCATGACCAACCCAAGCCTGTCCGGCCGCGGCCGCGGCGTCAAACAGTTGCCTCGCGCGTTCGATCATGTGGGACCGCGTAAGTAACCGCGCCCGGGCCCGCGACGTCGCCGTGATCGACGTCGGCTCCAATTCGGTGCGCCTGGTTCTGTATCGTGTCGAGGGACGCGCGATCTGGACCCTGTTCAACGAGAAGGTGCTTGCGGGGCTTGGCCGGGATCTCGCCAGAACCGGACGTCTGGAGCCTGAGGGCGTCAGCAAGGCCGTGTCCGCGCTGAAGCGGTTCCGCGCGGTGCTGGACGCCGCAAAGCCCTCCGAGCTGTTCACCGCCGCCACCGCCGCCGTGCGCGAGGCCGCCGACGGGCCCGAGTTCATCGAACGCATTCGGCGGGAGACGGGCCTGTCGATCCGCGTGCTGTCCGGGATCGAGGAAGCCCACTACGCGGCCATGGGCGTGGCGGCCGGAGCGGTGGCGCCGCAGGGCGTGGTCGGCGACCTTGGCGGCTCAAGCCTTGAGCTGACCCGTCTTGAAGGGGGCCGGGCCGGCGATGGGGTGACCCTGCCGCTGGGGCCGTTTTCCCTGGGCGCGCCGGAGCCTGTGAACATCCCCGCCATCCAGTCGGTCTGCCGGGCAAGGTTCGACGCCCTGAAGACCCGCTTTCGCACCGACACCTTCTTTGCCGTGGGCGGGGCGTGGCGCAACATGGCCCTCGTCCACATGGCCGTGACCGATTATCCCCTGCAGATCGTGCACCAGTTCGAGGCGCCCGCGCGGGACATGCTCGACACCGCGCGCTTTGTCGCCCGCCAGTCGCGGGGCTCGCTGGAGCGCATTCGCGGCGTCTCCAAGAAGCGCGTCGAGACCATGCCCTACGCCGCCGTGGTGCTGGAACAGCTGATCGAGGCGTTCGACGTGCGCACCGTTTCCATCTCCGCCTACGGGGTGCGGGAGGGGCTGTTGTTCGAGTCCATGCCGCCGGATGTCCGCGGCCTGGACCCGCTGATCGAGGGCTGCGACTGGCTGGGCGCCCGGCACGGCATCTCTGAACAGCTGGGGGCCGCCCTCGCCGCCTGGCTGGAGCCCCTGTGGTCAGGCCTTGAGCCGGTGTTTGAGGGGGCGCGCGAACGCACCCTCCTCGCCGCGGCGTGCCGGCTTTGCGACCTCGGGGCGCGGCTGCACCCGGATCACCGGGCCGACCTTGCCTTCGATCAGGTGCTGAGGGCGCCCATCGCCGGACAGAACCACGCCGAGCGCGCCTTCATCGCCGCCGCCGTCTTCGCGCGCTACACCTCCCAGTCCGCCACCCGCGACGGCAGCGGGATTGCGAGGATCCTCGCCCCCGACCGGCTGCGCCGCGCAAGAGCCCTGGGGGCCGCCATGCGGCTGGGCTGCGACCTTTCAGGGCGAAGCCCGGAGCTGCTGCAGGCCGCATCTCTTTCTCTTAGCGCCGACGGCGTCCGCCTGTCTGTCCACGCGGACAAGGCCGATCTTGTCCTGGGCGAACAGACCCGCAAACGCCTGCAAACCCTGGCCGACGTGCTGGAACAGCCCTTCGCCATCGACGCCAAGGGCGCCCCCGCCCTCGCCGTTTGATCCCCGCGCTTCTCCGCCGCGCCGCCGAGCCGCTTAAGCTGGACGGCGAAACGGAGGGACTTTTTCATGGCGTTTGATCCCATCACCGGGGCGCTCGAACTCGGCGGCAAGCTGATCGACAAGCTGATCCCGGACCCGCAGGCCAAGGCGCAGGCGACCTTGCAGCTGATGCAGCTCAAAGCCTCGGGGGCGCTGGCGGCGATGACGGCCAACACCGATCTGGCCAAGGCGCAGCTTGAGGTGAACAGGGCCGAGGCGACCAGCGCCAGCCTGTTCGTCGCCGGCTGGCGGCCGTTCGTCGGCTGGACCTGCGGCTTTGGCCTGGCCAATGACTTTATCTTAAGGCCGCTGGCGATCTACGCCTCCAGCCTCTGCCACGTCACCGGCGCGACCTGGCCGGCCCTCGATATGACGAGCCTGCTGCCTCTATTGCTGGGCATGCTCGGCCTCGGCGCGATGCGCACCTTTGAGAAGACGCAAACCTGAAGCGTTTACTTCTCGGCGCCCACGACCCGCACCCGGTCGCCGTCGAGCATGAGGGCAAGCTCCCCGCGCTTGAGGCGAAGGGCGTCCGCGCCGAACAGCTCCCGCCGCCAGCCCTGCAGCGCCGCCACGGGGGCGGTGTCGTCCGTGGCGATTTTTTCAAGGTCCGGCACGGTGGCGATCAGCTTGGCGGCGACGCCGGCATCTTCGGACCGCGCCTTCAACAGCACCTTTAACAGCTCCACCACCGCCCCCGGCGGCGGGCCGGACGAGGACGAGGGCTTATCGATCTTGGGCGCATAGGCCTCCGGATCCACCAGCGCCGCCTTGATGGCCGCCAGAAGGTCCTGTCCGAAGCGCGACTTTGCAAAGCC
>Ga0316217_10007140_pt1 | contig 10775 bp, 8 predicted proteins | sample 1anoAmetaG_FD_203633 | JGI IMG/M metagenome (GOLD analysis project Ga0316217, IMG submission 203633) | Freshwater microbial communities from Trout Bog Lake, Wisconsin, USA - 1anoA | ecosystem: Environmental > Aquatic > Freshwater > Lake > Hypolimnion/Profundal zone | place: USA: Wisconsin... | reverse complement strand
GCGTCGGGACGCGCCGGTTCAAGATCAAGGCGGCCCCCAGCGCGGCGACCTACAATCTGGTGTTCGACGGATACGCCCCGGGGGACCAGAAGCCTGCCGCCGAGTCGCTCACGCGAGGCAAGAGCGTGATCGCGCGCCTGGTGGCCTACGGCGACGTGAATCACCTGTTCTTCGACGTCGACTACCACCCCGCCATCCCCGCGACGATGGAGGGGCTCGTCTGCAAGTAGGCGCCGCGCCACTCGCGCGGCGTCACCCGGGCGTCCCCGGGCTCCTCAGCGCGCTTCGCGCAGCGTCAACCCGGCGATCAGGTCGGAGATCCGCCTGGCGGAGACCGGCACCGGAGTCTTCAGCTCGGGGGCGAACACGGCCACGCGCAGCTCCTCGAACAGCCACCGGATCTCGCGCACCTGGCCCGCCTCGTCGTCGCGCGCCCGTGCCTGCCTCACCAGGAACGTCGTCCAGAGCGTCGTGATGGGCGCGAGCTTCTCCGCGTCCTTCCGGGGATCGGTCACGGCGCGCGTCAGGCGCGTCTGGGCAGCCCGGAGGTAGCGCGGGTAGTGCTCGAGGCGCGCGAGCGGGACCCAGCCGATGAGATCGTGCGGGACCAGCGCCGCGAGCTGGGCCTGGAGATCGAGGAGCGCGGCGCGCCCGCTCGGGTGCTTCGCGGCCGACTTCAAGGCCGCGAGCGTCCTGTCGAGCTCGAGAGACGCCTGGCCGAGGTGCTGCGACCAGAGGCGAAAGAGCCCATCGAGCCCGGGGAGACCGGCCTTGAGCTGGGCATCGAACGCCGCCTTCGTCCGCGGGAGCGGCGAGTCGCCTTCGAGCTGGAAGGCCCCATCGACGATGCGGGCGAGGAGGCGCGCCTGAAACTCGTCGTGGAGCGCGCGGGTCGGCATCGCGCCGTCCGGCGGAGCCAGCGGGCGCGGCAGACGGGGCGAGATCGCCGACAGCTCGCGTCGCGCGGCGAGGGTGAAGAGCCGGCGCACCCCCTTGCGTGACGCCTCCTCGGCCGCCGCGGAGGACTCGAGCAAGCCGAGGTCGATCGCCTTGCCGGTGTCGACGATCGCTGGATACGCACGGAGGTGCGTCCCGGCGACCCGCCGCACCACGAACGCGGGCAGCTCGCCGAAGTCCCACTCCGTGAGGCCGGAGCGCTCCCAGGTCCGCTCCGCCGGACTCCCGGGCGCGGCGCTCTTCAGGGCCGCCCGCGCCCGCACCCCCAGCTGCGCCTGCAGCTCGGCGAGGACGCGCCCCTCGGCGACGACCCTCCCCCCTTCGTCGAGCACCTCGATCAGGAAGCGCAGGTGCCGCGGGGCGTTCTCGGGGCGAAAGAGATCGGGCGTGACGCGAGAGCCGATCAAGGTCGAGAGCGCCTTCGCCAGGGCGGGCATCATGGGGCCTTCGAACGGCACGAGCGTCTCGGCGAGGAGGCGCGCGACGTCGCCCAGGGTCCCGCCCGCCTCGGAGACCTCGCGGCGCGTCGCCTTCGGGAGGTCGTGCAGGAAGTAGGTGATCTTCTCGGCCTGCCAGCCGGGCATCGTCCAGTCGAGCTCGCCGGGGTCGAGCTGCGGCAGGAGCCCGAGCGGGATCGCGAGCGACACCCCGTCGTCGTCGGCCGATGGGTCGAACTTGTAGGTCGCCGAGACCTCCGCCCCGTGAAGCCGGAGGGTGTCCGGGAAGTCGCTCGGGGTGATCGCCTGATCTCCGACCAGGACGTCGGCGAGGGTCATGTGCAGCACCGCGGGGTCGGTCTTCTCGGCCGCTTCGCGCCAGACCTCGAAGCGCTGACCGTTCACCACCGTGTCGGGCACGCGCCGGTCGAAGAAGGCGAGGAGCGCCTCGTCGTCCGCCATCATGTCGCTCATGCGCGCCTTGTCGCGGAGCCTGGCCACGGTCTCGAGGAGCGCGCGGTTCTTCTCCTGGAAGGCCCCGCGCGAGGCGAACTCGCCGCGTACGAGCGCGTGATCGAGGAACATCTGGCGCGCGGCCCCTGGCGCGACGCCGGCGTAGTCGACGCTGCGGTCCTTGGCGACCGTGAGGCCGAGGAGCGTGACCTGCTCCCGGATCGACGCTCGCGCAGACTTCTCCGACCAGTACGGCTCGGAGTACGTGCGCTTGAGGAGGTGCGGCGCGACCTCGAGCAGCCACTCGGGGTCGATCTTGGCCGCCATGCGCGCGAAGAGCTGCGTCGTCTCGACCAGCTCGAAGGCCATGACCCACTGGGGCGGCCGCCGCGCGAGCGACGAGGAGGGGTGGAGCGCGAACCGCGTCTGCCGCGCGCCGAGGTAGACGCGGGCCTCCGAGCTCCAGAGCCCGACCTTCGACAGGAGCCCGGTGAGGAGCGCGCGATGGAGCGCGTTCTCGTCCGGCTTCTGTCCCGGCGGGCTGGCCGCCCCGGACCTCGCCTTGGCGAGCCCGAGCTCCTTCACGATGTCCTCCAGCTGGCGATGGATCTCGGTCCACTCGCGCACGCGGAGCCAGGAGAGGAACCCGTCGCGACAGACGCGGCGCAGGTTCGAGCTCCCCTTCTTCTCCGCGTCCCGCACGAAGTCCCAGAGGCGGAGGAGGCTCATGAAGTCGGAGCGCTCGTCGGCGAAGCGTCGGTGGAGGTCGTCGGCCTTCTGCCGCTGCTCGCGCGGTCGTTCGCGCGGATCCTGGACGTTCAGGCCCGCGGCGACGATGAGCACCTCACGGAGGCAGCCCTGCTCGGCGCCGGCCAGGATCATGCGTCCGATGCGCGGGTCGACGGGGAAGCGCGCCAGCTGCTCGCCGAGCGGGGTGAGCTGCCGCCGGTCGTCGATCGCCCCGAGCTCCTCGAGGACCCGGTAGCCCTCGGTGATCGCCTTCGACTGCGGCGCGTCGAGGAACGGGAACCCCTCCACGTCGCCGAGGCCGAGCGATTTCATGCGCAGGATGACGCCGGCGAGGCCGGTGCGCATGATCTCGGGGTCGGTGAAGGCCTGGCGCGCCCCGAAGCTCGTCTCGTCGTACAGGCGCACGCAGACGCCGGCGCGCACGCGGCCGCAGCGCCCCTTGCGCTGGTCGGCGCTCGCCTGGGAGATCCCCTCGACCTGCAGGCGCGTGATCCCGGAGCGCCCGTCGTAGCGGGAGAGGCGCGCGAGCCCGGTGTCGACGACGTAGACGATGCCGGGGATGGTGACGGAGGTCTCGGCGACGTTGGTGGCGAGGATCACGCGCCGCTGCGGGAGGCGGGTGAAGACGCGCGCCTGGTCCGACGCGGAGAGCCGGGCGTAGAGCGGCTGGATCACGGTGTGCCGCAGGTTGCGGGCCTGGAGCGCGTTCTCGGTGTCGCGGATCTCTCGCTCGCCGGGCAGGAAGACCAGGATGTCCCCCTGAGGGTCGAGGGTCGTGACGTTCGCGACGGCGTCGGCGACCGCCTCCGGGAGATCGACGTCCTTCGCCGGCGGCTCGTACAGGACGTCCACCGGGTAGGTCCGCCCCTGGACCTCGATCACCGGCGCGCCGTCGAAGAACGCGGAGAAGCGCTCGGTCTCCAGCGTGGCCGAGCTGACGATGACCTTGAGATCGGGCCGCTCGGGGAGGATGCGCTTGATCCACCCGAGCAGAAAATCGATGGTCAGGCTCCGCTCGTGCGCCTCGTCGATGACGATCGTGTCGTAGCGACGGAGGAGCGGGTCGCCGTGGATCTCGGCCAGCATGATCCCGTCGGTCATGAACTTCACGTAGGTCGCCGCCGTGGTGCGATCGTCGAAGCGGACCTGGTAGCCGACCTCGGCGCCGAGCGGGCATCCGAGCTCGCTCGCGACCCGCGCCGCGACGCTGGTGGCGGCGAGGCGGCGCGGCTGCGTGACGCCGATCTGCTTCTCGATGCCGCGCCCCATGGCGAGCGCGATCTTCGGCAGCTGCGTCGTCTTCCCCGAGCCGGTGGCGCCCGCGACGATGACCACGGGGTGGGCGTTGACGGCGACGGCGATGTCGACGACGCGCGCCGAGATCGGGAGCTCGGGAGGGAAGTTGAGCGGCGAGGCGTCGGACATTCAGCCCGAGGAGCGCCGCTGGTGGGCGCGGACGAGCTCGAGAGCCTCGCGCGTCTCGGTCCTCGCGGCGATGGCCGCGCGCTTGTCGTGGGCCTTCTTCCCGCGGGCCAGCCCGAGCGTGACCTTCACGCGCCCCTCCTTGAAATAGAGGTCGAGCGGGAGCAGCGTGTAGCCCTCCCGCAGCACGGCGCGCTCCAGGTGGCGGATCTCCTTCGCGTGGAGGAGCAGCTTCCGCACTCCGCGCTCCGCGTGCGGGAACGCGCGGGCGGCGAAGAAGGCGGCGATGTTCATCTGCCGCAGCCATACCTCGCCTCGCTCCACGGAGGCGTAGGCTTCGGTGAGATCGGCGCGCCCGTCGCGCAGCGACTTCACCTCGCTGCCGCGCAGCACGATCCCCGCCTCGTAGCGCTCCGAGATCACGTAGTGGAAGGTCGCGGCGCGGTTCTGCGCGATGAACTTCTGCGCGTCTTTGCGTCCGCCAGTCACGAAGGGAAGATAGCCCAGGGGTCCGGTGAGGGGGGGGCGTAGGTAGCGCCAGCGTCACGGGACCGCAAGGGAGGGTGTGGGCACCGACGACAGGACCGCGCGAGGGCGAGACGCCCCCGTGGCCCCGGAGTCGACGCCTGTGCACCCCGGGCCGGGGAGTTGTTAGGCTCCCGGAGCACCCAACGTTGACGAGGCCTCGACCATGCTTCATTTCCGCTGCACGTCCCTGATCGTAGCCGCGCCGTTCGTGGTCCTCGTCGCGGCCTGCTCGTCGTCGTCCTCGCCGACCCCGGACGGCGGGTCGACGGCCGGGTCCGGCACCGGCGCCGCCGACTCCTGCACGAGCGCTTGCACGGCCAAGTCGGCGGCTTGCAGCCTCGACTCCAGCGGGTGCGCGGCGTTCTGCGCGACGTCCCCTTCGGCCGCCGAGGTCGCGTGCCTCGCGTCCACGGCGTGCGCCGTTCTCGCTTCGGGCGGGGCGGGGTCCTGCGTCGGGGCGACGAGCGGCACCGGCAGCGCCTCGGGGTCCGGCAGCTGACGCGTCGTCCGCGACTCCCCCCCTCGACTCTCCGGTGATTCCGATCGTCCCGCGAGGTCCGTCGCCCGCGGTCTGGATGACAGGTGGGACGATGCGCCGGCGCTCCCCTCGACCGACGTGGCGGCCTCGATCCACCCCTTGACCCGCGAGGATGCCTACGTTGTCTTACCCCCCTATGCTCTCCCCCGCCCGGCCCGCCTCCTTCGTCCTGCGCGCGGCCCTGTCCGCCCCCCTCGCCGCCCTCACCGGCTGCAGCTCCACGCCCGCGAGCAGCGCGACTGACGCCTCGACCCGGGCGGCCGACGCCGGGACGGTCGTCTTCTCGATGGACGCAAAGGGGCCCGGAGACACGGGTGTGGGCGACGGCCGGTCACGGCCCACGCCGTCCGGCGACGCGTCAGCCTCCGACTCCGGGATAGGCGACGCGCGATCCGGCGACGTGTTCCGCCCCGCGACACACGAGCCGTTCCCGCAGGTGCCCGACCAGGGGGGCCCGAAGCTGGCGAGCGCCGCCGTCGTCACCGTCACCTTCGCGGGCGACACGCGCAGGGGTGCTTTCGAGCAGTACGCGCAGTGGATCGTCGGCTCGACCTGGCTCGCGAGCGTGGGGGCCGACTACGGGGTCGGCGCGGGGACGGTGGCCGGCGCCGTCCAGGTGACCGAGAGCGCCCCCGCGACGGAGACCTCCGGCGACATCGAGACCTTCCTCGCGACCCATATCCAGGACGGCACGATCCCGCGCCCGGCGGGCGGGCTCGGCGACGCGCTCTACCTGGTCTACCTGCCGTCGACGACGACCATGACCGCGACGTTCGTCGACGCCATCACCGCGGTGAGCTGCAAGGACTGGGAGGCGTACCACGGAGAGGCGCACGCGCTGGGGCTCGACTTCTCGTACGCAGTGATGGCCGACTGCGGCTCGATCCCCGGGCTCACGGAGGACGAGACGGTCGAGTTCTCGGCCTCGCACGAGCTGATCGAGGCCGCGACGGACGCGCTCCCCATCACCCATCCCGCGTACCAGCTCCGCGCCGACCCCACCGACCCCTGGTACGGGTACTTCCGGTTCGAGGTCGAGGTCGGCGACCTGTGCGAGGCTGCGGTGCTGGTCGACACCGAGAGCGGGCACGTGGCGCAGCGCATCTGGTCCAACACCGCCGCCGCCGAGGGGCGCGACCCCTGCGTCCCGGTCGACCCGACGATCCCGTACTTCAACACGTCCGCGACCCCCGACGCCGTGCAGCACGTCGCGCCAGGCGCCTCGACGACGCTGCAGCTCCGGGGGTGGTCCAGCTCCGCGACCCCCGACTGGCAGCTCTCGACGCAGGTGGTCGGCACGCTCGCCGCGACGACGTCGCTCAGCTCCAAGGCGATGAACAACGGCGGGAGCTCCAGCTTGACCGTCAGCGTCCCGGCGGGCGCGGCGGCCGGCAGCAGCGCCAGGATCATCCTCTGGTCCGACAGCGGATGGGACACGAACCCGTGGATGCTCGATGTCGTCACGCCCTGAACCCGGGCGTCCTCGCCACGGCGCTGGTCAGCTCGATCCACCGCGCACGACGAAGCGCGAGTCGATCGCCTTCAGGCTCTCGACGATGCCCGTGTACTCGAGCTCGGACATGGGCAGCATGGCTGCACCGAAGAAGCCCTGGCGTCGCATCTCGACGGCCTTGTTCGCGACCCGGTCGCGCACCGAGTCCCAGAACGGATGCGCGAAGCAGTCGAGGGCCTCGGTCAGCTTCCCCTTGTGTACGGCAAAAGCCGCGGCGCTGACGATCGGCGGTCCATCGAAGTAGCTGATCCCGCTGTTGAGATGCACCGGCATCAGCGGCATCTGGTGCGAGCCGCGCATGCCTCCGGCGACGAAGTGGCCGATCGAGTACGGGGTCAGCACCTCGCCGGTGGCCGGGAAGTTCATCTGCACGCGCACGAGCATCACGGGGTCGTCCTTGCCCGTGTACTTGCCCGCGATGTTGTGGAGACGTGACGTGGCGACCGCCGCCGCCTGCTCGCCTGTCGCGCGCGACCACCGCAGGCTCCGGCGCCCAGCGTCGCGTCATCGAGGACCCAGCTTGCTCGGGGCGCCCTGGAGCCGCCATCGTCAAGATAGATGGGCGGCCGCGCCGAGAGCGTGGATGGGACGCTGGCCGCTCGCGTCGCCGGGACGGCGCTTCTTCAGGCGAGCCGCCGGCCTCTCGAGCAGACGCCCTCTCACGGCGGGCGCGGGAGCCCGCGCGCGTGGCGCCTCATCGCCATCGGATCTCGCTCTCATGGCTTTCGACGATGGCCTGGATGGGCCTGCGTGACGATCCTCCCCTCGCCACGCCGCCAGCGTCGTCGCCGGCCGTGGGTTCCTCACACCGAAAGGACAACACGCATCATGGCCAACATCGCAGTCCACCGCGACGGTCCGTCCACCCCTCTCGCCACGACGCCCGACGTCCGGTGGGATCCATTCCGGATGATGCGAGGGCTCATCGAGTGGGACCCATTCCGCGAAATCGCACCGTACTTCCCGGCGACGACCGGGAGCTTCAGCCCGGCGTTCGAGGTCAAGGAGACGAAGGACGCCTACGTGTTCACGGCCGACGTGCCTGGCGTGAAGGAGTCCGACCTGTCGGTCACGCTCACGAACAACCGCCTCAGCATCGGCGGCAAGCGCGACGAGGAGCACCGCGAGCAGACCGACACGCTCTACTCGTACGAGCGCTCGTACGGCGACTTCGTCCGGTCGTTCACGCTCCCGGAGGGGGTGGACGAGAACAACGTCCACGCGGATCTGAAGGAGGGCGTCCTGCGGGTCACCGTGCGGAAGCGGGCGGAGATGATGCCGAAGAAGATCGCGATCCAGACGGCGACCAAGAAGTCCTGACACGCGGTGTACCGACGCCGCCCGCCAGGCGCCCGTGCGCCGCGGCGGGCGGCCGGCCTCGGCGGTGCGACGCGCCGGCGAGCGCGCGGTCGAGGAGAAGAGCCATGGACAACGTCGACGTCGCGCGCCTGCTGGATGAGATAGCCGACCTGCTGGAGATCGAGGCGAGCAACCCGTTCCGGGTGCGCGCCTACCGCAACGCCGCACGGACGGTCGAGTCGCTCGGAGAGCCGCTGGCCACGATCGCCGCGCGCGGTCCGGCGGCCCTGATGGAGCTCCCCGGCATCGGCAAGGACCTGGCCGGGAAGCTGATCGAGGCGGTCACGACCGGCGACCTCGCGCTGCGGCGAGAGCTCGCGGCCCGGACTCCCGAGACCCTCGCCGTCATGATGCGCGTGAGCGGAGTGGGGCCGAAGCGCGCGAGGCTGTTCTACGAGAGCCTGGGCCTCGAGACGCTCGACGACCTCGAGGCGGCGGCGGCGAGCGGGAGGCTCCGCGCCGTACGCGGCGTCGGCGAGGTGCTCGAGCAACGGATCCTCCAGGGCTGCCGCGAGGCGCGCGCCCGCTCCGCCCGCTTCCCCCTCTCCGAGGCCGATGCGCACGCGGCGCCGCTCCTCGCGTACCTGCGCCAGTCGCCCGGCGTCAGCGCCGTCGACCTCGCCGGTAGCCTCCGGCGGCGCCGCGAGACGGTCGGCGACCTCGACGTGCTGGTCGCGTCGAGCGCACCAACCCTCGTGGCGGACCGTTTCGTCGCCTACCCCGACGTCAGGACGGTCCTCGCGAAAGGGGAGACGAGGTGCTCCGTGGTCCTTCGCTCCGGCATGCAGGCGGACCTCCGGATCGTGGAGCCCGGGACGTACGGCGCCGCGCTCCACTACTTCACGGGCTCGAAGAGCCACAACATCGCGATCCGGACGCTGGGCGTCAGGCGCCGACTGAAGATCAGCGAGTACGGCGTCTTCCGCCGTGCGCGCCGGATCGGCGGGGAGACCGAGGAGGACGTGTATCGCGCCGTCGGCCTCCCGTGGATCCCGCCGGAGCTGCGCGAGGACCGCGGCGAGATCCAGGCGGCCAGCGAGGGGACCCTCCCTCGGCTGGTCGCCCTCGAGTCGGTGCGGGGCGACCTGCACGTTCACACGCGCTGGAGCGACGGCGCGAGCAGCGTTCGCGAGATGGTCGCTGCCTGCCGCGCCAAGGGGTACGAGTACGTCGCCATCACCGACCACTCCCCGGCGGTCCGGGTGGCCTCCGGGCTGGACCGCGCGGCGTTCCTGCGCCAGGCGCGCGAGATCGCGGCGGTGCGGGCCGACGTGCGCGGCATCACGGTCCTCCACGGCGCCGAGGTGGACATCCTCGACGATGGGACGCTCGACCTCGACGACGAGACGCTCGGGGAGCTCGACGTCGTGATCGCCGCGGTGCACTCCGGCTTCGCGATGGCCGAGGCGACGATGACCCGACGCGTGCTCCGCGCGCTCGCGCACCCGAGCGTCTGCATCCTCGCGCACCCGACGGGGCGCGTGCTGGGGAAGCGCGAGCCGTACGCCATCGACCTGGCGAAGGTCGCGGCCGCGTGCCGCGATCTCGGAGTGTTCCTCGAGATCAACGCTCAACCGGGGCGGCTCGACCCGCCGGACACCCTCGTGCGCATGGCGCGCGACGCCGGCGCGACGCTCGTGATCGACACGGACGCGCATCACACGTCGAACCTGGACTTCATGAGCTACGGGGTCGATCAGGCGCGGCGCGGCTGGTGCACGGCACACGACATCGCCAACACCCGCCCGCTACACGAGCTCCGGGCCCTCCTGCGCCGATCCGTCCCCCCGGCGCGAGCGTCATCCGCCTGGCCCAGAGCAAGGCGCCCGCCAGCGTGACCGGGAGCCACTGGACGACGCGGTAGACGACCGCGAACCCCACGGCCGCGTCGGGCGCGACGCCGAGGGCGATCAGCGGAAGCGCGGAGCCCGCCTCGAAGGCGCCGAGGTTGGCGGGGGTGGACGGGACGGCGATGGCGACGTTGACCGCCGCGAAGACCGTCACGCTCGGGAGCAGGCCTCCCGGCAGGCCCAAGCCGGCGAGACACACCGAGATGATCGCGATCTCGACGGCGTCGGCGGCCACGCACCAGGCGAGGCACGTCGCCAGGCGCCGGGTCCCGGTCGGGTGCCCGCGCAGACACCATGCCGCCACGGGGACGCCCACCAAGGCGCCCGTGATCAGCGCCGCCGCTGACGCGCCCGATCCGATCCGTGCGGCGAGCGCCGGGGCCGACCACGCCACGATCACGACGCCCTCGACGACCTTCTCGGACACCTGCGCGACCGCCGCGCGCGGCAAGGGGACCCCCGCCGCGACCGTCTCCCGGGTCCGGACAAGCTCACCCGCCCGGAGCGGCAAGACGTTGTTGGCCGCTCCGCCGAGGATAATGCCCGACCAGAGGTCGACGAACCGGGGCCGAGGCTCGGACTTTCCGAGCAGCGCTCCGAAGCGCGCCGTGCGCAGGAGAGAGCCTGCGAGGAGCAGCGGTAGCGAGAGGGCGGCGACCGCCCGGACATCCGTGATCGAGAGCACCCGCAGCAGACGGGGCGCCGAGACCCCTCTCAGGGTGAGCCACAAGCCCACCGAGACGGCTGCGACCGCGAGGGCCTGGAGGCCGTGACGTCTCAGGCGATCCAACGGCACACCACGGGCCCGAGCGCCTCGGCCGCCGAGGCCGGCAGCCCCCAGGGGGAGCGCATCTAATAATGGAGCGGTTCCGCCGCCTTGAGGGCGGCGCCCTCGCCGCGGTCTCTTCCCGCTCCCCCCCTCGCCGCTGCCGCACACCCTCCCGGTGCCGCTCCCGGTCGGGCGACGC
>Ga0316217_10007139_pt1 | contig 10777 bp, 8 predicted proteins | sample 1anoAmetaG_FD_203633 | JGI IMG/M metagenome (GOLD analysis project Ga0316217, IMG submission 203633) | Freshwater microbial communities from Trout Bog Lake, Wisconsin, USA - 1anoA | ecosystem: Environmental > Aquatic > Freshwater > Lake > Hypolimnion/Profundal zone | place: USA: Wisconsin... | reverse complement strand
ATGGAGTTCATCGAAAACAACCGGAGCCAGCCCTTTTTTGTCTATCTGCCCTTCAACTGCCCGCACGCGCCGCACCAGATACCCGACGAATACCGCCGGCGCTATCCAGCCAGCGTTTTCAATCCCACCAATTTTCCCAGCCAAGGCCACCCGATGTCCGTCAACTTCGATCCCGACGACCTCGCGCGGGTTTATGGAATGATCGAAAATATTGACGACAACGTCGGCCGGCTGCTGGCCAAGCTCGAAACATTGAAGCTGGCTCAAAACACCATCATCGTGCTGTTCTCCGACAACGGCTGCCAGAATCACAAGGGTTTCAACGCGGGATTCCAAGGCTGGAAAGGCAGCCCCTGGGAAGGCGGCATCCACCAATTCTGTTTCATCCGCTGGCCGGCTCAACTCAAGGCCGGTTTGCAGGTGGATCGCATCGCCGCCCACATTGACCTGGCGCCGACGCTGCTGGAGCTTTGCAGCGTGACCAAGCCTGAACGCGTGCAGTTCGATGGCCGCAGCCTCGCGCCGCTGCTGCGCGGCAATGAAACCGCCTGGCCCGACCGCACTTTGTTTTTTCAGTGGCATCGCGGCGACGCTCCCGAACGCTACCGCAATTGCGCCGTGCGTTCGCAGGATTGGAAGCTGGTTCAACCCCTGGCTGGCAACGGGGAGAAATGGAACGGCCAGACCGATTTTCAACTCTACGACATGGCGCACGACCCGCTCGAAATGCACAACGTCGCCGCCGAACACCCCGAACGGGTCGCCGCGCTCAAGGCGGCTTACGATGCCTGGTTCAACGAGGTGACGAGCGGGCGGGATTACCGTGTGCCGCCGCGCATCTTTGTGGGCGCGCCACAGGAAAATCCGTTGTTGCTGACCCGGCAGGACTGGCGGGGCAACCGCGCAGGCCCGGCTCCGAAAGGCATCGGCTACTGGGAACTCAATGTCGTCACCAACGCACACTATGACATCACGGTGCGATTCGCGCGGGCCAGGACCGCCGGTGAAGCGCGGCTGGATTGCTGCGGCGTCGCCGCGAAACAAGCGGTCAGCAAAGGCCAGGAGGAATGTGTGTTCCGCAATCTCCAGATCCCCGCCGGCGCTGGGCGTCTGGAAACGACGCTCCGGCAAGGCCCGGACGTTTCAGGAGTGAAATATGTCGAAATCCGACGTCTCGAATAAGCCGATTCAATCCTCCGCCTGACGGAATCGCAACACGGCATTGCCTTTGTCATACATTTCCCAATCATGTTGCAACCCGATGTCGCCCACACGCCAAGTGTCCCGCAGACCATTGGGCTGGGCATTGTTGTCGTCTTTTATACGGGTTGGTGCCACCTTCAGATCTTCGGAATGGGCCCTGGGGAGCATAGTTAAACCATCGTATAACGTGGTAATTCTCCACGAACCTTTCAGCTCAACCGGGATGTCGCAGGTCCACAGTTTTCCTTTTGCCGCCGGCGGCAAACCCTCCGGATCGTTTGTGCATGGCTTCCAATCGGTCAGTCGTTTACCTCCGGTGAAAACCGGTTTTTCTCCCGGATAAGCGCAATAAGTGATGGGGCATTTCAGGGTGCCGCTGTCTTCCGGACCAAAGACTACGGTTTTGTCCAGCTCATATTCCCCGCCGCGGATCTGCACGGTGATGGGCGAGGTCGGACCTTTGGCGATCCGCGCGCGCACGACCCGGCGGGCCTGGTCCAGCGTTGCCAGCGGGCCGTCACTGTGCGCGGCGTTGGCCTCCGACAGAGTTCCTGACCAGGCGTCGTTGCCGGCGGGAGCGACGTACAGCGCTTCTTCGGCCCGCGCCGGCACAGCCATTGCCAAAACCCCCGCTGCGACAAATGCCGCTCCGACAAAAACCTGCTTCATAAGTGTGGCGTTCATGTGATTTGGAGCTCCTGAATTACCTGGTATTGTTTTCAATTTTTTGCTGGGACTTTTGGCCTTTAGTCTCTTTCATGGCACTTGGCGTGGACAGCGGAGCCGTTTTTGCGATGGATTTCAATTTCGGATATTGGACGCCGAATTGATCCATCGGAAAATTCTTGAAACCGAGCTTCAACGCCGGCGAACCCTCTTTCACGGTGTAATCGCCTTTCGCCGGATCGACAAACAGCGCATCACCCACCAGCGAGTGGGCATCCAGTCCCGAGCCTTCCTGTAGCGCAACGGCGGGGGCGGTCACTTGGCCGGGGGTATGAAGCAGGTTGTAATCCACCTCGCGGCCCGGCAATCCCTTCATGAAACCGGCACCCGTTCGGTAGCGAGCGAAGACGATGTTATGGCGAAATATATTCTCACTACTATTATTAAACCACTTGTGCGCGGTGAGAGAGCTGTTGACCGTGATATTGTTCTCTACCGTGCGGCGGTAGCCGTCAGGAATCTTGATGCCGCCGGCCAAACAGAGATTGTTGTAGATTCGGTAGTTGGACGAGGCGTCGTCCAAATCAATGTCCCAGCCGTTGTCGCACCGCCAGCGGCTGTTGCGGATGGTGTTGGGCTCGACGGTGTCGGCAAAAGGCAAATTGGGCCATTGGGCGATCATGGAATTGGCCCATTCGGCCCCGGATCTGACAAACCATCGGTCGCGGCCCCAGGAATTGAACGCGCCGTGGTCGTGCGTCTCCAACACCGTGTCGAACACGTCACAGTATTCGATCACGTTTCCGCCCCAGGAACCGCAACCGATGTTGATGCCCGACCGGGCCGAACCGTAGATCGAGCAGTGCCGCACCGTGATCCGCTCGGCCAAGTCAATCGTGACGCCAGCCGTTTGTTTTTCCACCTGGCCCGTGTCATGAAGCAGGCAATCATCCACCAGACAATCGGCCGGATAATTGGAGGTCTTTGGCCCCGGCGTTCTATCCATATCTTCGCCCGCTTTGCCTTTCAGCGAACCGCCTGCCGCTTCGATTTCCCCGGCCAGTGGTCCCCAATTGCTGCCCGAGCGGGCCGACTGGAACTTGGGGCTGCGCTGGGCGTGGGTGTCACCGGCGAAACAAACTCCACTGGCTCCGATGTCGTTGATTTGGCAACGCTGAATCGTGACGTGCCGATTATCCAGGTTCACAAAGATGGCGTTGCCGCCGACCTGTTGGATCGTGCAATCATCCAGGTTGCAATTTTCCGTTCCATCGAGGAACAACGCACCCACGCGGGCGATGGTCCAATCGCTCCGCAGCAAGGGCACCTTCGTTTCCATGAACGTCCGCAGGGCGTGCCGAAACGTGAGCCCGCGCAACGTGATGTTTTGCACGGGATTTTTCTCACTGCCCTGAAATTCGACCAGGGTGCGCAACCGCGCGACCTCGACCGTTGCGCTCTTCAGATCAACCCCGGGCGGCGGATAAAAATAGAGCGTCGAAGTCTTGGCGTTAAAATACCATTCGCCGGGCGCATCCAACTCCTCGAAGATGTTCTCAACGAAGCGGTATTCTTGGTGCATGGCGGCGACCCGGTTGATCTGCCAGCCGCCTTCGTAGGTCAGATTACCGGCGGCATCCTTGCCAGTGATAATGAAGTCGTAGCTGCCCCATCGCCCCGGGTGCAAGGCGTGGATGAATCCGCCCGTCGGATCGGCCCAGCGCTTGACCCGCTCCGGACTGATCGCATCCGCCGCGTAGCCGTGGAAGATAGCGACCTTCGGGTCGTAATTGGGATAGCGCGCCAACGGCTGCTGTTGGTCGTTCACGAAAAGCTGATCGAACGTCAAACCGGCCGGCGTTCTCGCCTGCCAGATGCCGTCTTTGTATGGTTGCCATTGCAAATCGAGTCTCATCCCGCCGCTCAACACCGGATTCTCGCCGGGAGCCGCGACGTAGGTTGTGCCGGAATCGGCGGCGGTGAACACCAGCGCTTGCGGCAGATAGTATGTGCCGGCGTGGACAACGACCGTCGTCGCGGCGGTCTTTCGCGCCTCACGTTGCGCCTCCGCCAATGTGCGAATCGGGCCGTCCGGCCGAACGTGAATTTCCGCGGAGTAGGCCGCGACAGCTAATGACACAGTCAGAATTGTAGATAATCGTTTCATGTTTTTGCTACTGGCTGAGGGCCAAACCTAGATCCAAGACACCGTTCGCGTCTTGCTTGAGATCGAGTGATATCACCTTGTTTCCATAGTGGTAATCATCCCATGTCTTCAAGCGCGGTGCTTCCGTCTCATCAGGCAACATCCAAGCCGATGGCTCGGGCTTTGGATCCGCCGCACCGGTGACACTCGTGGCGGACCATATTGTTACGGCCCAGATGGCTAAAGATCGGAGGCGCCGAACTTGATCATTTCGCAAATCGAACCATAGTTGGTGAGCAGTTCCTTCAACTGTGGTTCCACTTTGGTCTGAAGGTAGTTGTCAAATGCGCCATCCTTGTCCTTTTTACTATCCGAAACAAAATCCCAACTATTGCCCTCGCCACCCGATTCGTGCCAGTCCACCGACTGCGAGTAATAAACGCCGAGCTTCAGTCCATGCCGGGCACACGCGTCCTCACGAAACCATGCCATCTTGGCGTCCTGTGCGGGCGAATTTGTCACTGTGGCCAGCATGTCAGTCATCACCTCCGGCATTTTTTGCGCGCGGGCGGTTGTCGGGGAGGAATAAGCCAGCACGACCGTGAGTGCCATGGCGATGAATTGTTCAAGCGGTTGCGCTTTTTTTATGTTCATGTTTCCGTCTTTTCCAATTCTATTTCTCGTAAATGGCGGTGTCACTTGGCCACCATCGGGCGATTTCATTTGGCTGTTGCAGGCGAAGCTGCCGGCCGAGTGGGCGTGGCATCATTTTGCATATCACGGTCCATCGCCACGCCATCGAAGGGAACGACGATCACCTTGCTACCGTGGTTGTCGTTGCCCTTTTCATCCTCCTTGGCCACGTCCACAACGGCCAGCGTGACCGCCGCCACATGGCCGTTTTCAATATAGACGCCGGGACGTTCCAGCTTGAACCAGTGGTTTACCGTGCCGTCGGTATAGCGCACGAAGTCCGTCGTCGGGTCGTAAGCAAGTCCGCGAAAGACCCAGTCGTGGATGCCATCCACAGAGGTCAGGTGATAGGCTTTGCGGGGTTTCCAGCCATTGACGACGATGTGATACAGGCCTCCGCTGTACCATACGACTGGATCTTCGAGGGTTTCCAGCGGCAAGCCGGCTACTTCCGGATAAATGCTCCGGCCTTGTACGACATAGGGGCCGAGCACGCCGTTGGTGCTGATGAGAATGGCGCCGGAACGCGGCACGATTTCAAAATTACCATCCGGGCGGACCATCATGCTGGTGTTGGACATCCGGCCCAGGCGGCTGAACTGGTTGGTGGCGACTTGGATTAAACCAAGTTGTTCCCACGGCCCGTCCAGCGATTTAGAAACAAAAACCGTGCCTGGTCGCGTTTCGCTGACGATTACGGCATAACGTCCATCCGGCAGCACGAGCGCCGTAACATTATGGCCTTTGCCATCCAGATTGCCCGGCCAGCAAAGTCCCTGATCAAGGTAAGGCCCGGTCAACTGGTGGCTGACCGCATGGATGGCCTTGGATCCGCCCCATCCTCTATGGCCATTGGCCTGATCCCACCGGCTGGCGAAAAGGTGGTATCGGCCATCCGATCCTCTAATGATCTGGCCGTCCCAATAATCCCATTTTTTCATGCTGGGGTCTTCCAAGCCGTTTTGCGGGTCGCGCGGCCCAACGGTTGACGCACCCCAGACGTTGGTTGACAAAGAACCTATAATTGATGTAGGAAGAAAATAATCAATGAAGGTTTTGTTGCGCGGTTTTGGATCCTGCCCAGCTTGCGAGGGTTCTAACCTGGTATCAATGACCGTTTGTACTCCGGCGGAAGGCGATTTGAAGGCTGCAATCGCGGTAACGGCCACCGTGGCCAATATTAAACAATATTTTCTTTTGTTCATTTGTTCAGTGCTTTCGATTTATTAACTTACCATTGATTCTTATAAATATTCTCAAAGGATCATCGCTCTAGTTCATCACCGTCACGCCCATCAGGCCGATCACGACTTCTTGCGACAACGTTTCCAAAGTGACGCTTTCCAGCGCCACGCCCGGACGCAGCCGCCAGGGCAACGCAACGCCCCGGCAGTTCGTGCCAAGCGGCACCGTGCTCGGTGGCACTTTCGGCAGGGCAAAACCATCGCGCTGATAGTCGTAGTCAACCCCGCCAAACGGACACAGTGTCCACAAATTGAGCGGCGGAACCAGCTCTAATTTTTCCACGACGCCATCCGCATACCGCAACCGCAATTCGGCATTGGCAATGCGAACTTCCATCGGGTCCGTGGTTCCACAGAACAAAAACCACACCGCTGCTCCCGTTTTATTGACCGGAACGGTGATTTGCTTCGGCCAGTTGTCCCATTGCGAGGTGAAAGCAATTCTTGAGCGCATCCTGGCAAGTCACCTCAATGTTCGCCGAAGCCGTGGCCGGCAGGGCAAGTTTGATCAGACTCCGGTCAAAGCCCGGCGCCAATTCCCATTTCGCCGGTTTGCCGTCCACGGTCACGGATTGAACGGCCTTGGTGGAAACGGGTATTTGCACCTCCAGCGCGCCAGCATGGGCGAGTGTGACATTGAATTCGAGGTTCCCTCCGCTGCGCTTGTAGTTCATGGTCACATCCGGCGTGTTGATGTTCGCATGATCCCAATCGCCCGGAAATTGCGGCGCGATTTTCACCACTTTATTGGGATAGTCCGGTATGTAGCCAAACAGTCCTTCCACCACCGCCCGCGCAAACAGACTGTTGCAATCGTTGAAATCGGTGCCGCCGGCGGGATGGCCCATATCGCCGGGAACCTTGCCGAAGAGCATTTGCTGCGGGAATGTGCCGTGAAGAACTTTCCAGCCATCGTCAGCCAGACCCGTCTGAAAGTAGGCCAGCGCAAGCTGGTAGTTGTCGCCCGACCACATTTCGCGAACCGACCAGATCGAAGGCACCCAGTCGGAAGGCCAGCATTGGTCGCCGCCGTAAGGCATTTTGACGCGCTCTAGTCCCCACTCGCTGTCCAGCTCCGGATCGCCGGTCCAGCGCCACGCGTGTTGCACCTGATCGAAAAACTGGCTTTGCATGTCGTAATGATGCGGGTGGTGAAAATCAATTCGGCCTTTGCCAAACATGCGCGAGTCCGGCGCCTGGCTGGAAAGCGACGCTTTGGGGTCCGCATGCGCCGTGGTTTGGCTGGATTCCGTGATCTGGTGGCTGATGAAATTCCGGGCGTCGGTCTTCACGTTGTCATGCCAGCCAAAAACGGTGCCGCCATAAACCGTGCGCCAACCGAGCAAGGGCACCCCCCAACGCATGTCAGGTCAACGGGGTTTTCTTGCCGGCCGGCGAATCCAGTCGTCGCCGTTGCCGCCAGAGTGGCCGTCACCAGGGTCAGTCGTATTGTTCGTATCATAAGTTTAGATTGAGCTTTATGGGCAAATGTTCGGTGAGCAATGGCGCTGATTCCCGTGAGCAATATCAGAAGCGATTGGTGCAAGCGCATATTGGTTTTCTATCAGAGGCTGGCCCTTGCTGTTGAGTTACAGATCATTTCACTTTCAATTCGGACATTATCAGTTGCGCAACCTGTGAAGCCATCGCCGCCGAACCAGCCGCCGTAAAATGCACATTCTGGTGTGCCTGCCATTCAGCCTCCCGCGGCAGGACCAATGCGTAAAGATCGTCCACGCGGATGCCGTGCGCCTGCATAACCTCGACGGCGGCGGCGTTGTAACGCGGTGGATCGTCCGGACTGCGAAAAGGGCTTTTGCAACCCGCCGGCACCGGCGTGGTGGTGGCGAAAATCAGCCGTGTTTTGCTTCACGGACATCCCACCCAACGAACATTTGTGGCGCGTTTGGCCTCCTGGGTTTCAACAAAGCAAACCGGTTCCGCCTGGAGGCAGACGACATCATGTTGAAACAGTGGGAAATCACTAACCGCAGAATGGCATATTTCCCCACTCCCGTCTTTCAATATTCCTCACCGTGAAATTTTGAACATTTCCGCGGGCCACCGCGGCTTGTCACCCGAGCAACGCATCTTCGCAACCACGTTTGCAATTGTCCTCAATTCCCACCTCCAAGCGCAAACTCTGGACGCCGGCTCCACCGCTGGCCAGTTCATTCGCAACCGATTCGACCCTTGCCAGCCGCGGCCGGGCCCGGGGGAATGCGCTCCCGACCATGACCCTCCGCGGCAAGCTCGGCCCGGGCAAGGCGCCCCATCAGGTGATGCTGCTGGCGTCGAATGCATGGCGGAACTTGACGCAGTCAAGGAAGTTCCGCTGATGGCCGGGGGATTCATATAATTTCACCTTGCGGAATTTTCCCAGCAGCGTCTTGCCGCCCCGATTGACCCACACCCAGCCGTCGGTGCCAATCCATTTGGTGCCATTCTTGATCACCTTGTAGCCACCCGCAAAAGTCATCGTGATGTCATTGGGATGCTTGGCTTCGAGCCGGTATTTCCTGGTGGTATTCCACAGGGCTTTGGGGTCGGGAAAATGGAACTGGGCACGATGGCCGGCAAAGCCAGCGCCGCGGCGGTGGGAGTGATAAAACGACGGCGACTGATGCCGTTGGGGCTGGTTTTTTTACGTGTTTTCCGCCATCATAAATGACCGGCCAAAAATTGGAATACCACAAACGACGTATTCCGCTGAAATTCCGACCATGAACAAGGAAAGAGCCACCCGCCAAGGGATCTCAATGTTCCAGCCGGTAAAACGAACAGCGCGGCTGGTGCCCGCCCAAGTCGCCATAGGAGTCCGTGATGGTGATCACCCCGCTGGGCGTGGCCGCGAGATTCGTCGCGATGTTGACCCAATTCACCAAGTTCGTCGAGCGCTGCGTGATGTAGCTGCTGCCCGGAGTGCCGGTGGCCGACAGCGTGGTCGGGTTGCCGCCGAAAGTTAGAGCTACTTTGAAGGCGGCGATGTTGGCCGTGGTGGTGGGCTGAATGAGCAAGTAATTATTGGTGGCCGAACCGCTGACCGTCAGCCCGGAAATCTGCACGGTCTTGTTGGTGCCGGCACTGCCATCAGGCAGGAAGGTGCCAAGGCCGCCGGCAAGGTTGAGCAGCACATTGGTGCCATCGAGATCCCCAAGGAAGGCCGCGCTGTTGGTGTTGAGCCTGGCCAGCGCGGTGCCATCATAGACCTTGTTGCTGGCGGTGATGCCCGAGACGGTCAGCCAAGCGTTGGTGATGGTCACGAAACCGGTCAGGCCGCTCAACGTGTAGTTGGAGGCCGCCGGGCCAGTCAAGTTCAGCGGCGGCGCGGACTGAATGGACTTGAAAGCCGCGATGACACCGTTCCAAATGGATGGCGAGCTAATGGTCCCGCCGGTATTGGCGGAGCCGGTGGCGGTGACGGTTTGATGTAGTATGGCCAGATTGAAGGTGCTACCCGACTGCCCCAGTACGTTCGTCACCAGGTTGAACCCGCCCGTGATTTGGCTCAAAGAAAAACTGCTGCTGTTCAGTCCGACGGCGGCGATCCACAATTCGTTCGCTTGGGTGGTCGTGGCGATGGTGCCGGTGTTCGCCGTGGTGCCGGCGGTTGCGCTCCCGTTGCCTGCCGACCCGTCCAGCGGATTGACAGCCAAAAGGCCGCCATATTCCATGATCGCCGCCCCTGCCGGGTTGTAACCAATCACATTCAAGGTCACATTGGTTCCGGCATTAAAAACATTGGTTGCATACCAGATTTCCACAACGTAATTCCCGCAGCCGTTGGTGTACACGGCTTGCGTCCAGTTCGCACCCGTCTGGCTGATGCTGTTCAGGCCTGGATTATGCGTGCCACCGGTGCGATACAAGGACACGGCGATGAGGGTGTTGCCATTCACCGGCTTGGTCGGCAATGTGACAATATAAGCGTTGGTGCTGTCGGCGGTGGCGGTGCCGATATCCACCAAAACCGGCATCGCACCAATGGAAACCGGCTCGGCTCCCACACTTTTGGACGCGAGCCACCCTGCCCCGGTCAGGGTCAGATTGGTGCCGTCCAAGTTGTTCGCCACCATCAGCGTGGCCGCTGGCGCGTTCGGCGTGGCGTTATAAACCCATGTGCCGGTGAGGACTACGGGCAACGGCAAAATGTTCAGCGTGGCTTCGCTCGCGGCCGGGCCGGAGGAATGCGTGGCATCACCCGAATAAATGGCCATAACCGTGTGGCTTCCAGCGCCAAGAGATTGAGCTGAAGGCAACCACGCCTGCCCATTGTTCAAAGGCACGGCGGCGCCCCAATTCGTGCCGTCCACGTAAAATTGCGCGGTGCCCGTGCCGCTGGCCACGAAGGCTGCAATCGTGTTCGTGGTCCCGTAGTAGGTTTGCCAATAATTTGTGCTGAAGACGACGGGATTAGTGGGCGTCGCCGACCAGTTCAGGTCAACGACGTGGGTGCCAATCTGGTAAACCCAATCGGACGGGCTTTGGGACAACAGCACCGCCTTGGCCGATGTCGAGCCAGTGGGCGCCCAACTGAACGCCATGACATTGGTCCAGGACTTCTGGTTGAACACATTGGCATTAGTAACGTCAACCAAGGTTGCCAAAGCATAGTGATCCTGATCGCCCTCCTTGGGGAATACCTCCTTGGGGGCGTGTGTCATTGTCGCCGTATTCGTTGTGAGCAGGTCAATCCTGGTTACGGTATGCGTCCCCGGAGACGACCAAGATCCGTCAGCATTGGTTGTCAAATAGTCGGTCCCGGCAACATTATACACTTTAAACCCGTCACCGTTAGTGCTCAAAACGGCGCCTAAAATATTTG
>Ga0316217_10007138_pt1 | contig 10778 bp, 5 predicted proteins | sample 1anoAmetaG_FD_203633 | JGI IMG/M metagenome (GOLD analysis project Ga0316217, IMG submission 203633) | Freshwater microbial communities from Trout Bog Lake, Wisconsin, USA - 1anoA | ecosystem: Environmental > Aquatic > Freshwater > Lake > Hypolimnion/Profundal zone | place: USA: Wisconsin... | reverse complement strand
AGCGGGGTCTGCGGGCTCACCCGCAGCTTGAGCCGGCCCTTCTCGCTGGCCACCTCGCTCACGGCCAGGGCCTGGGCCCGGATGCGGACCTTGAGCAGCTCGAAGAACCGCGCGCTCTCCTCGTCCTCGCCCGGCACCTGGCCGAAGCGGTCCTCCAGTTCCAGCCGGTAGAGCTCCAGCTCCCGGTCCGAGTGCAGCCTTGAGGCCCGCTTGTAGGCCACCAGGCGCTCGCTGGCCTGGTCGATCCAGCGGCGCGAGAGCTGGGCCGGGCCCAGGTCGATCTTCACCTCGAAGGTGCCGCTGGGCTGGCCCTGGAGCTCCTGCAGGGTCTCCTCCAGCAGCTTGACGTAGAGCTCGAAGCCGATGTCGTGGATCTGCCCGGACTGCTCGCCGCCCAGCAGGTTGCCGGCGCCGCGCAGCTCCAGGTCCATGGCCGCCACCCGGAAGCCGGCGCCCAGCTCGGAGAAGTCCTCCAGCGCCTGCAGCCGCTTGCGGGCGTCCTCGGTGATCTCGCCCTTGCCGGGGATCAGCAGGTAGGCGTAGGCCGGGACGTCGCTGCGGCCGACCCGGCCGCGCAGCTGGTAGAGCTGGGACAGGCCGAAGCTGTCGGCCCGGTGCACGATCAGGGTGTTGGCGTTGGGCACGTCCAGGCCGTTCTCGACGATGGTGGTGGCCACCAGCACGTCGATCCGGCCCTCCATGAAGCCCAGCATCACCGCCTCCAGGGCCTCGTCGGTGAGCTGGGCGTGGCCCACCCCCACCCGCGCGTCCGGCACCAGGGTGCGGATCCGCTCGGCGACGCTGACGATCGACTCCACCCGGTTGTGCACCACGTAGACCTGGCCGCCCCGGCGCAGCTCGAACTGGACGGCGGTGGCGATCAGCTCGTCGCTCCAGGGCGCCACCACGGTCTCGATCGCCAGCCGGTTCTTGGGCGGGGTCTCGATCAGGCTGATCTCGCGCAGGCCGGTGAGGCTCATGTGCAGGGTCCGCGGGATCGGGGTGGCGCTCATGGCCAGCACGTCGACGTTGGCCCGCAGCTTCTTCAGCCGCTCCTTGTGGCTGACCCCGAACCGCTGCTCCTCGTCGATCACCACCAGGCCCAGGTTGTCGAACTTCACCCGGGCCCCCAGCAGCTGGTGGGTGCCGATGACGATCTCCACCTTGCCGTCCGCCACGTCCTGGACGATGGCCTTGGCCGCCGCCGGCTCGACGAACCGGTTGAGCATCTCGATCCGCAGGGGAAAGCCGCTGAAGCGCTCCTTGAAGGTCCGGAAATGCTGGAAGCAGAGGATGGTGGTCGGGCAGAGCACGGCCACCTGGAAGCCGTCCAGGGCCACCTTGGCGGCGGCCCGCATGGCCACTTCGGTCTTGCCGAAGCCGACGTCGCCGCAGAGCAAGCGGTCCATGGGCCGGTCGCTCTCCAGGTCGCCCTTGATCGCTTCGGTGGCCTCGATCTGGTCGGCGGTGGGCTCGTACGGGAAGGTGGCCTCGAACTCCGCCATCTCCGGCCCGTCCTTGGCGTAGGCGTGGCCCTTCTCCAGCTTGCGCTGGGCGTAGAGCTTGAGCAGCTCCTCGGCCATGTCGCGGATCGCCTTCTTGGCCCGGCGCTTGACCTTGGCCCAGGAGGCCCCGCCCAGCTTGTCGAGCGGCACCGTGGCGCCGTCCGGGGAGACGTAGCGCTGGATCAGGTCGGCCCGTTCCAGGCTGACGTTGAGCCGGCCGCCGTCGGCGTAGCGGAGCTGGATCACCTCCTGCTCCTCGCCGCCCACGGTGAGGGCGCCGAAGCCCTCGAACTCGCCGATGCCGTGGTCCAGGTGGACCACCCGGTCGCCGGGCTTGAGGTCGCGCAGGTCGGACATGAACGGGGCCGAGCGGCTGCGCCTGGGCGGGGCGGCCAGGGCCTTGCGGCCGAACACCTCGCGCTCGGTGAGGACCAGGACCCTGGGCTCCTTCAGGTAGAGCCCGGCGGACAGCGGCAGGTGGGTGCTGCGGCAGCCGGGCTGGGTGCCGTAGGCCACCGGCAGCTCGTACTCGCGCAGGATCTCGCCCAGGCGGTCGCGCATGCCCGGGGTGGACCCGGCCAGGAACACCCGGTGCTCGGTGAGGGCGAGCTCCTTCAGGTACTCCGCCAGCTCCCCCAGCCGGCCCTGGAACTCCCGCACCGGCTGGGCCTGGAGCGGCACCGTGGCCTCGGCCTGCCACTCGGTGAGGAGGAGGGTGGTGCGGCTGGGGTCCTGGGCCAGGAAGCGGTCCTCGAACTGCGGGCAGACCACCCCGCCCCGGCGCAGGGCCTCCAGGTTCTCCAGGATCCGGGCCTGCTCGCGGTCCTGGACCGCCTGCGCCCACTGGGGCTCGAGCCGGACCCGCAGGCAGGGGGGCACCCAGTGGGCCAGCTGGCCCCGGGGCTGGTCCAGCAGCGGATAGAACAGCTCCTCGCCCGGGAAGTGGCCGTGGGTGGCCAGCCGGGAGCGGCGGAAGGCCAGGTCGTCCTCGGGTTCCGGGGTGCGCCCGGCGCAGGCTTCCACCGCCCGGAGCAGCGGGGCGCCGTCCCCGCGGTTGCCCTCGAAGCGCGGGTAGAGGGTCACCGCGGGCAGGGCCTCGCCGGTGCGCCGCTGGCTGTCGGGATCGAACGGGCCGAGCTTCTCCAGCTCGTCGCCGAAGAACTCCAGCCGCAGGGGGCTCTCCAGGTGGTCCGGCCAGAGGTCCACCACCAGGCCGCGGGCGCTGAACTCGCCCTGGCTGGCGGCCAGGTCGGCACGCCGGTAGCCCAGGGCCACCAGGGTCTCCAGCAGCAGGTCCCGCGGCACCTCGGCGCCCTGGCGCAGCTCGAGCTTCTGCTTCTCGAACCAGGTGGGATGGGGCAGCCGCTCCTGGGCCGCCAGCGGCCCGGTCACCAGCACCTGCACCTTGTGCTCCAGCAGGCCGATCAGGCAGGCCAGCCGGTCCTTGAGGACCACCCCGGGCGGGCTGGACTCGCCGCCGGCGAACGGGGCGAAGCCGGGGAAATGGGCCACCCGCGCGTCCGGCAGCAGCACGGCCAGGTCGTGGGCCAGGGTCTGGGCCTCGGCCTCGGTCGGGGCGTCCACCCAGAGCGAGCGCGGGTGCCCGCCCTCGCCGGCCCAGCGGGCCAGGATCAGCGCCAGCGCGGTGGGCGAGGTCCAGCGCAGCCGGGCGTCCGCCACCGCCAGGGCCTGGGCCGGGGCATCCAGCAGGCGCAGGAGATCGTTCAGGGCGGCGCGGTCTTGACTACTCATATATTCCATTCTACCGGGATGCGGGGCCTGCCCGCAGATCCACTCGGGCCCGCAGTTCCGCCCCCGAGCTTGGCGATCCGCCCGGCCTGCCGGACAATGGAGATACCAGGCGGGCCAGACGATGCAGTTGGAACAAGAAATCGAGTCACTCCGAGCGCTGTTCGATTCCGGAGAGCGGGACGGCTGCGCCCGGGCGCTGAGCGGCCTGCGGGAGCGCTACCGCCGGGAGCCGGCGGTGTTCGACCCGCCCGCCATCCAGGCCCTGCGCGACATCGCCGAGGCCCTGAAGGCCGAGCCCGACCTGCAGGCGCGGCTCAAGGCGGTGTTCGGCTACGACGCCTTCCGGCCCGGGCAGGAGGAGGTGATCCGGGCGGTCCTGGCCCGCCGCGACTGCCTGGCGGTGATGCCCACCGGGGCCGGCAAGTCGCTCACCTACCAGCTGCCGGCGCGGCTGCTGGGGGGCACCACCCTGGTCATCTCGCCGCTGATCGCCCTGATGAAGGACCAGGTGGACGGCATGCAGGAGGCCGGCCTGCGCGCCACCTTCCTGAACTCCTCGCTGGAGCCCGGTGAGCGCATGGAGCGGATCCGCTCGCTGCACCGGGGGGAATACGAGCTGGTCTACGCGGCGCCCGAGGGCATCGAGCAGAGCGTCGGCCCGCTGCTGGACCGGCTCGACCTGCGGCTGATCGCGGTCGACGAGGCCCACTGCATCAGCCAGTGGGGCCATGACTTCCGCCCGGCCTACCGGAACCTGGCCGGGCTCAAGGCGCGGTTCGGCGGGCTGCCGGTGCTGGCGCTGACTGCCACCGCCACCCGCGAGGTGCGCCGGGACATCCTCGGCCAGCTGGGGATGGAGGCGCCGTTCGAGTTCCTGGGCTCGTTCTTCCGGCCCAACCTCAAGCTGCACGCGGTGAAGAAGGGCGGCGACGGCCCGGCGGTGCGCGAGGCCATCCTGCGGCTGGTGCAGGCCAGGCCCGGCCAGAGCGGGATCATCTACTGCCTGTCGCGGAAATCGGCGGAATCCACCGCCGACTACCTGGTCTCCAAGGGGGTGCGGGCCCGGGCCTACCACGCCGGGCTGGAGCCCCAGGACCGGGAGGCGGCCCAGGAGGCCTTCCGCCGGGACGACGCCGACGTGATCACCGCCACCATCGCCTTCGGCATGGGGATCGACAAGAGCAACATCCGCTACGTGATCCACCGGGACATGCCCAAGAGCATCGAGGGCTACTACCAGGAGATCGGCCGGGCCGGGCGCGACGGCGCCGACGCCGACTGCGTGCTGTTCTACTCCTGGGCCGACGTGATGAGCCTGGAGCGGTTCCTGGACGGGCTGGAACCGGCGGCGGCCAACCTGCAGCGGCGGCAGATCCGGGCCATGTTCGATTTCGCCGAGGTCAGCTCCTGCCGGCACCGGGCCCTGGTCGGCCACTTCGAGGAGCGGATCGACCCCTGCGGCACCTCCTGCGACATCTGCGGGGGCCGGGACGTGCTGGCCGAGGCGCCCAAGGCCGCCCGCCTGGTGCGCGCGCGCAAGGACGCCCAGGCCGCCCCGTCGGCGCCGGCGCCGATCCCGCGGGACGACGAGGAGGCGCTCTACCTGGAGCTCAAGGCCCTGCGCAAGCGGCTGGCCGACGAACGCAACCTGCCGGCCTACCTGGTGTTCAGCGACGCCACCCTGCAGCACATGGCCCGCTTCCGGCCCGCAACCGCCCAGCACCTGCTGGGCATCAGCGGGGTCGGGCCGAAGAAGCTGGAGACCTACGGCGAGGTGTTCCTGGAGCTGCTCCGGAGCCGGGCCTGAAATCCGGGCCGGGAGGCGCGGGCGTTCGCATACAATGGGTGAGGAGAGCGGTGCATGGATATTCGGAATGGCAGAAGCGCGGTATCCGTCCTGCTCGTGGGCGCAGGCCTGGCGGTGGCCCTGGGCTGCGCCGGCAAGACCCACTACGGGCTGCCGGTGGTCACCGGGGTCAGCCCGGCCCAGGCCAAGGCCGGCGACACCGTGCTGATCAGCGGCACCGGCTTCCAGGGCACCAACACGGTGAGCTTCGGCGGGGCGCCCGCCAAGGCGTTCACCCTGGACAACGGCGAACAGATCGTCGCGGTGCTTCCGGATGACGTCGTCACCGGCACCATCGCCGTCGTCAATCCGGCCGGGCTGGCGAATTCCAGCTTCGCCCTGGTGGTGACCCCGGTCATCGCCAGCATCGACCCCGCCCACGGCCCGGCCGGGACCACCGTGACCCTGACCGGTTCCGGCTTCTACGGGGTCACCGCCGTGGCCATCGGCGGCGACACCAGCGCTTCCTCGACCTTCACCTACTACGACCCCAACACGGTCAAGCTGGTGGTGGGGGCCGGCGCCGCCACGGGACCGGTGGCCCTCACCGCCTCCGGGGTCGACTGCGCCAGCAGCCAGACCTTCACGGTGGATCCGGCCGCCGCCCTCAACTAGTCCCAGAGGAGTCCTTCCATGCTTGTCTACCTGTCCGTCTATGTGCTGGCGGCGATCCTCATCTTCCAGGGCGTCAACCTCCTGGTCGAACCGGGCGCGCCGGCCAAGGTGGTGCCCGCCGAGGTGCGGCCCGCCGCCGGCCCCGCCGCCCGCTGGGGCGGTTTCCTGGTGACCTACGGCGCCCTGCTGACCCTGGCCGGCCTGCTGAGCCACCGCTACGACTGGCTGGTCAGCGCGCTGGCGCCCCTGCGCAACCTGGGCGCGGCCGCCATGGCCGTCTACGGGCTCTGGCTGGTGTTCGGCCGCAAGGTGGACTACACCCCGGCCCCGGTGGCCCGGGACGACGGCCACGGGCACGGGCACTGACCAGGCCTGGCTAGATCTTCACCAGCGCCCGGTAGGCCTCGAGGAAGTCCAGCGGCTGCGGCAGGATCTCGTCCTCCAGGTCCGGGTGGTAGGCCACCCAGGTGTCCTTGGCGGCCAGCCGGCGCACCGGGGCGTCCAGTTCGAAGAACAGCTCGTCGGCGATGCGGGCGGCCAGCTCGGCGCCGTAGCCCCAGCTCAGGGTGTCCTCGTGGGCGACGATGACCCGCCGGGTCTTGCGCACGCTGGCGGCCACCGCCGGCCAGTCGTAGGGGTTGAGGCTGCGCAGGTCGATGATCTCCACGCTGATGCCCTCGGCCTCGGCCAGGCGCGCGGCCTGGACCGCCCGGTAGACCGTGCTGCCGTAGGTGATCAGCGACAGGTGCTCCCCCGGGCGCACGGTGCGGGCCTTGCCGAACGGGATCATGAAGCCGGGGCCCGGGTCGTTGCCCTTGTTGTGGGTCTGCCGGTAGAGGTGCTTGGGCTCCAGGAACAGCACCGGATCGTCGCAGCGGATGGCGGTGCGCAGCAGGCCGGCGGCGTCCAGGGCCCTGGATGGGTAGACCACCCGCAGCCCGGGGATGTGGGTGAAGGTGCTCTCGCCGCACTGGCTGTGGCAGATGGCGCCGCCGGTGAGGTAGCCGCCGATCGGCGCCCGCACCACCACCGGGGCCTTGAAGTGGTTGTCGCTGCGCCAGCGGATGCTGGCCAGCTCGTCCCGGATCTGCTGCATGGCCGGCCAGATGTAGTCGAAGAACTGGATCTCCACCACCGGCTTGAACCCGCGGGCGGCCAGGCCGATGGCCCGGCCCACGATGGTGGCCTCGGCCAGGGGGGCGTTGTAGACCCGGTGCGAGCCGAACTGGCGCTGGAGCCCGAAGGTGGCCTTGAACACCCCGCCCTTGCCCCTGACCTCGTCCAGGATCTCCTCCCGGCTGGCGTCCGCCACGTCCTGGCCGAACAGCAGCATGGCCGGATTGCAGGCCAGCTCCTGGCGCAGGGTGGTGTTGATGAGGTCGAGCATGGTCTTGGCGCCCACCGCCTGGTCCCCGGCCAGGTCCTCGGTGTCGAAGGCGGGCCCGGTGGGGTCCACCACCTCGCTGTACAGGTGGCGGCAACTGCTGCCGGGGTCGGGCGGGGGGCCGGTCACGGCCGCCTCCCAGGCCTGGTCGACCTCCTGCTGGATCTCCGCCTTCAGCTCGGCCAGGCCGGCCTCGGTGAGGTCGCCCAGCTCCAGCAGCCGGGCCGGATAGCTGGCCAGGGGGTCCAGGCCGGCCTCCACGGCGCGCTCGGCGGCGGTCTTGTAGGCCTGCTCGTCGTCCGAGAGGGAGTGCGAGTAGGGCCGGACCACCCGGGCCCGGACCAGGGCCGGCCCCAGCCGGCTGCGGGCGTGGGCCACGGCCCGGGTCATGGCCTCGAAGCAGGCGACGGGATCGAAGCCGTCCACCTCGTCTAGCACCAGCAGGCCGTGGGGCTCCCAGCCCTTGAGCAGGGCCGCGGCGTTGGCGCCGGGGTACTGCACCTCGGTGGGCACCGAGATGGCGTAGCCGTTGTCCTGGATGAGGATCACCAGGGGCAGCTTGAGGTTCACGGCGCTGTTGACGCACTCCCAGAACTCGCCCTGGGCCACCGAGCCGTCGCCGATGGTGACCAGGACCACCTCGTCGGCGGCGATGCCCAGCTGCTCCCCGAGCCCGGCCTGGCCGGCCCGGAGGACCGCCTCGGCCGCGCCCACCGCCTGCAGGCACTGGGAGCCGGTCGGGCTGGAGGTGGTGAAGATGTTGATCTGGTGGTCGGACCAGTGGCTGGGCATCTGCCGGCCGCCGGTGGCGGGGTCGAACTTGGAGCCCACCGAGCCCAGGAACATGTCCCGGGCCGTGACCCCGAGCCCATAGGCCAGGGCGCGGTCGCGGTAGTAGAGGAAGAACCAGTCGTGGCAGGGGCGCAGGCAGAGCGCCGCGGCGGCCTGGATGGCCTCGTGGCCGGCCCCGTTGATCTGGAAGAACACCTTGTTCTGGCGCTTGCCGGTGATCTCCCGGTCGTCGATCCGGCGGGAGGCGTAGATGATCCGGAACAGGGCGAGGCGCTGCGCGCGGGTCAGCGTTCCCTGTTCGGGGCGGATTGCCGATTTCGCCAAATGCCCTCCTCCCGTGATGTGGCCGCCAAGCAATCTATCATAACCAGATTGGTCGACTTCAAGGGACTTGGCGGTCCGGGTCGCGCATCTGCGTCCGGACTGGGCGCGGCTGGGAAAAAACAGCGGGCGGACCCGGGCGGAAAGCCCTGGCCCGCCCGCCGGGGCAGGGGGGACTACAGCCCGCCGGTGTAGGCGGCCTCCCCGTGGAGGCCCTGGTCGAGGCCGGCCTCCTCGACCCCCTCGCCGACCTTCACCGGGGTGATCCGGTCGATCAGCCAGAGCATGCCGTAGGTGAAGAAGAACGCCCAGGCCGAGGAGATGGCCACCGCCGCCAGCTGCTTGCCGAAGAAGCCGAAGCCGCCGCCGGTGAGCAGGCCGTTGGTGACGATGTTGGGGTTCCAGAGCTTGTCGGCGAACAGGCCCAGGAAGATGATGCCGATGAAGCCGCCGACCCCGTGCACGCCCCAGACGTCCAGGGCGTCATCCCAGCCCAGGCTGTTCTTGAGGGCCACGGCGTAGTAGCAGATGACTCCGGCGAGGATGCCGATTAGGGCCGCGGTGGCCGGGGAGACGTAGCCGGCCGCGGGGGTGATGGTGGCCAGGCCGGCCACGGCGCCGGTGAGCAGGCCCAGGAACTTGGGCTGGCGGGCATTCATCCACTCCACCACCAGCCAGGTGACGGCGGCGAAGGAGGCCGCGACGTCGGTGTTGATGAAGGCCGAGGTGGTCACGGAATCCACCTGGAACTCGCTGCCGGCGTTGAAGCCGTACCAGCCGAACCAGAGCAGGCCGGTGCCCAGGGCGACCAGCGGGATGCTGTGGGGGATGCTGTCCACCACCTTGCGCTTGCCCACGTAGAGGACCGAGGCCAGGGCGGCGATGCCGGCGGTGTTGTGCACGACGATGCCGCCGGCGTAGTCGAGCACGCCCCACTTGGCCAGGATGCCATCGGGATGCCAGACCATGTGGCAGAAGGGGAAGTAGACGAAGAACAGCCAGGCGGTGAGGAACCACATGTAGGCCTTGAAGGTGACCCGGTTGGCGAACGCGCCGGTGATCAGGGCCGGGGTGATGATGGCGAACATCATCTGGTAGGCCACGTGGACGAAGGTGGGGATGCCCAGGGTGGTGTTGCCCTGGTAGAGGCTGTGCAGGTCGATGCCGCGCAGGAAGGCGTGGGTGAACGGGTTGCCGATGATGCCGCCGACGCTGGGGCCGAAGCACATGGAGTAGCCGCAGATGAACCACAGGACGGTGGTCCAGCCCATGGAGACGAAGCTCTGGATCATGACGCCCAGGACGTTCTTGCGGGCGACCAGGCCTCCATAGAAGAAGGCCAGGCCTGGGGTCATGAGCATGACCAGGCTGGTACATAGGATCATGAATCCCGTGTTGCCGGTGTTGATCTGGGGGAGCACTGGGACCTCCTGGGGAAAGGGGTGGGGAGCTGGGTTGCCGGGACGGCAGGGTGGCCGCGGAACCGACTCGCGGGCGCACGCTGCCGCCCGCGCCGGGGAGCGGTCGCGGCCGGAAGCCGCGGTGGGAAAGCGTGGGATGGGGCCCCGCTTGGGGCTGATGTAAAGAACGCGTAAAGAAGATACCCCGGGCCCGGGGGGCCGGACGAGGGATAAGGGGGGTTCAGATAAAAATGAGATAAAAATCACAGGTTGGGACGATTTGCCAGTTTGAGATAAATGCTGTAAATAAAAAAGTTATTGTATTTTGAACGAGAATCGCCCGCTTGCGGGTTTTTAACACGTATTAAATTGAATGGGAAGAAGTTAATAAATAATTAATTGATAAAGTCAAAGTGGCTCCCGGACAAAATACAAGATAAAATTATAGTAAAGAAAATATAAAAATAGAATGAGCACGGAAACTATGATAAAACTTGATCATTCAGTGTAACATTAATTATTTTAATATTTAAATATTTTCATGATGACGCCAGAGCGTTCCCGGGCAGGCTGGGCGGAATCAACCGGGCGCGGTCAAAAACCCGGCCGATTATTTGGATTTCTATCACAAACAAGGATATCTTGCTGAATTATCGTGGAATCCGTTGGCGCCCATGCTATCTTCCCTTTCTGCCGTTCCAGGCTGCCCTTGTGGACCCGGTACCCGGTTCCCCCTTCCCAACTGATCGTTTCCCCCACGGCCGTCCCCCGGCCGGCCCCTCGACGTGTTCCCCCGCGCAAAGGAACCATACATGACCTACCAGGCCTTCGACACCGGGTATCTCGCGTTCATGCTGATGGCCGCCAGCCTGGTCATGCTCCTGGCCCCGGGCCTGGCCTTCTTCCATGGCGGCCTGGCGGGACGCAAGAACCTCCTGGCGGTGATGGTCCAGAGCTTCGTGGCCATGGCCTGGACCACGTTCCTCTGGTGGGCCTGCGGCTTCTCCCTGGTGTTCAGCGGCGGCGCGGGCGCGGTCATCGGCAACTTCCAGCTCGCCTTCCTGAATGGCGTCCGGCCGGACAGCCTGATCACCCTCCACGCCACCACCCCGGGCGCCCGCGAACTGCCGCTGCTGGGACTGTTCGGCTACCACATGATGCTG
>Ga0316217_10007137_pt1 | contig 10779 bp, 13 predicted proteins | sample 1anoAmetaG_FD_203633 | JGI IMG/M metagenome (GOLD analysis project Ga0316217, IMG submission 203633) | Freshwater microbial communities from Trout Bog Lake, Wisconsin, USA - 1anoA | ecosystem: Environmental > Aquatic > Freshwater > Lake > Hypolimnion/Profundal zone | place: USA: Wisconsin... | reverse complement strand
TAGCGCCGGCCTCCCGGCCGGCTGTAGCGTGGACCTCCCGGTCCACGCTCACTCTACACCTTCAGGAGAGCTGCTCTAGCTGTGCCCTGGAGGGGCCTTGCGATCCGAGTGGCGCTAACTTCCGACATAGCCTGTTTCATCCCCTGCGGGTCGGAAACGCCGCTGGACCACTGACACGGAACTCACTTTCACCACCGGCTGCTAACTGTCTGTAACTCATTCCGCCGCCCGCATCTTGCCCCCCGGCAGCAGTTGAAAGACCTGCCCGCGCCACAGAATCCGGCTGCCCAGGTAACTCGCCGCCCAGAACCCGAAGCCCATCAAATCCCGCACCGGGTAAAGCACCAGCAGCCCGAACCAGCTCGTATCCCGCACCACTAGCCGACCCACGGCAACCGAGAGCGCCAGCCGCGTGGCCACGCTCCAGGCAAAGAGGCCCAGCCCCCACCAGGGATGCCCCAGCCCTACCGCCGCCGCCAGCCCCAGCAGCCCAAACGGCAGGCTGAACGTCAAGGCCGTTCCAAAGTGCCCCTTGGGCCGCGAAAAGCGCGTGGACTTCATCCACCGCACCTGATGCTTCATCGACGAGAGAAAGCTCGAATTGATGACCATGTGGTCGATCGCGTGATGGCTCAGCACCACTGTCTGTCCCAATTTGAAGGTCTCGTTGCCCAGCACAAAATCGTCGGCGCAGTAGTCGGCGGTGACGGCAAAGCCGCCCATCCGCCGGATCGCCTCGCGCCGGAAGGCCATGGTCGGCCCCAGCACAAACTGCATCCCTTCCAGCCCGCGCGCCACCAGCACCCCGGAGGTCATCTCGACACTCATGCCCACGGCCTCCAGCCGCGCCCAAAGGCCGCCCTCGGCCGCCACGCCGCGATAGGGGCAGCACATCGCGCCCACCCGTTCGTCGGCAAAGGGCAGCGCCACCGCTCTCAAATACTCCGGCGTCACCCGCACATCGCTGTCGCTGACAACCAGGATGTCGTAGGCCGCCTCGGCTTCCATCCGCTCCATCGAGGCCACTTTGGCGTTGATGTAGTCGGGTTGGCCGCCGGTGGTCAAGAACTTCACCGCAATCGCCGGATAGCGCGCCGCCACCCGCCGCGCCGTCTCCAGCCCGGCGTCGTCCGCTTCGCGGGCGCAGAACAGAATCTCGAACTCCGGGTAATCCTGCTCGAAGAAGGTGGCCAGATGCGCTTCCAGGCCCGGCTCGGCGCCATGCACCGGTTTTAAGAGGGTCAGCGGCGGAGTGAACCCCGGCCGCGATTGAAGTTGGGCCAGCGCCATCCGGCGTTCGCGGAGATAGCCGGGCGCCGCCGCCAGCACCATGCCGGCAAAGACCGTAGACGTGATCAGGCCGAAGACGGCCAAGGCAAAAAGGACGTAAAACATGCCATTTCAGAATACCCGGCGGAGGCGGATTGAGGAGGGAAGAATCCGCAGCTTTGCTACGCAACCGGTTGGACTGAACCTTGGAAGCACACGCCCTTCGCTGGTGGCCTGTGGCCTGAAAGCGTCTCAGCCAGCCCCGGCAAAAAGCTCCGTGCCCCATCCATGGCGCGTTCTTGTTCTTGCGCCATGGGTGGGAAAGCATACCCCTCAGCCAGCCTCTTTCAGGACCAACCCGCCAACCTACGATTTGCGCGACGCAGCCTTCCCCGCCACCACCGGCTTCACCACCGCCGATTTCCGGATCGGCACAATCGCCCCCGCCGAACCCGGCGCGGCGGCTTGAAAACGCGACAGCATCTCGGTGCGCACGTACTCCACAAAGCTCTGCATCTGCCGGTTCATCTCTTCCATCCGCTCCCGCATTTGCAGGATGATGGCGATGCCCGCGATGTTCACCCCCAGGTCGCGCGCCAGGTTGAGAATGAACTCCAGCCGCTCCAGGTCCTCGTCGGTGTAGTAGCGGGTGTTGCCCTCGGTGCGCGACGGCTTGAGCAGCCCCTCGCGCTCGTAGAGGCGCAGCGTCTGCGGATGAATCTCGTACATCTCGGCCACCGCCGAGATCATGTACACGCCTTTGGACTTTCGTTTCGCTGCCATTAATCCACCAGCCTGAATTGCGCGTCCTCGAGCATGTGAATGACCAGCCCTGGCGCTTGTTCTTGCCTCAAATCGTGCAACACATCGTTGTGCAACCGAAGCTGCATGAGGATTGCCCGTTGATCCCGCGGGTTTGCTGGGTCACCCCAGATTGTAAAGCACGTATTCTTGCACTCTTCCACCCAGGTCTCGATAAATTTCGGATCGGCTAGCATGGGCGCTGGCAGATGGTGGGTGATCCCTAAGAGTACAAGCAGGTCGGATGCCGCTGTCTCGTGGAACTCGGCATTAAATGGCTCGTCCTCATCCCAGAGCAATTTCCAGTTCGCCGCCATTGTGTCTGCCGCCTTTTCCCTCGCCTCGGGCGTGCTTCCGCTCGGCATGCACCAAGTGTGATAGATCTCTTTGAGGCTTGCATCGTAGGCATGGCTCTTTGCCGTTCCCTTCGGTTCAATCGATCTTCCGGAATGAGCTGAAGGTGAAGGTTTGAAGAAATAGCAAGCTGCCGGAGCGCTTGGCGCCGATGTATTCGGTCGCGCTTGCGCCGACAATCTCAATGAACAGGCAAGCATTCCGCCCATGATCCAAAGCAGACTGGCGAATCTGAACGTCATAGGCTTCCACATGGCGCTAACCTTGTCCGCTACGCGGCGGGTTCCAGGGGGATCAGTTTGCCGCCGCGCAACCCGGCAATCTCTTCCGCGAAAGAGCGAAGGCAGGGATTGAACAGGAAACACCCTTCAATCGCGAGTTCTCCATTTGCGCCGGGATTTGCCCAAAGGCAAAGATCCACACGGCGGCGAAAGCCCTGGATCTCCTCGGCCAGCCTGGCATCGCGGCGCGCCTTCAGGCCATGCTTCGCCTGGGGCGGTTGCGCGGAGAAGGCCTGGGCGAGAATCGCGAGCGACGCTTCGGGGTCACGGTTCACCATCAGCACGATATTCACAAGCGAATGATTCTGGTTTTCGGCGCGAAGTTGGCGAACGGCCGTGACCAGATCGCCGCCGATCCGCTCCTCGACAGACTTGGCGCTCTGCTCCGTGCGCACTTCTTCGCCATCCTCGTGCAGGATGTGAACCTTCCAGGAATGACGCCAAACCGTCTTGACTTCGCAGTAGGCCCAAGGCTTGCCATCCTGCGACAGGAGCAGATCGGGCCACCGGGAGAAGCGTTCCGCAGGATCTTCCAGATTCTCAACCGCAAAACCGCGCGCCGTCCAAAACTGCGCCGCCAGGCGTTCATCGTCCGCGTTCTCACCCATCCAGTGCACATACGCCCCCCGCAGGATCGGAGATTGCGCCGCGGTTTGAGGCTGGTTCTCTTGCCCGCCGCCGGCGTTCGAGTTATTCAAACTGAGCGTCATACTTTCTCCTTTCCTCGCGTGTCGCCTTGCAGGCGCTGATCAAGCGGGTGCGTTCCTGGCGCGCCGCATGTACCACCAACAATACTCTGCTCAAGGTTGAGAAACCAATGGCTGACGCACGCCATTCGTCCTCGGAGTGGGCCGGATCGGACTCGATGACAACATCGGGATCCTGAAACACCGTAGCCGCCTCGGGAAATCCGATCTTATGCTTTCTGAGATTGATCGCGGCCTTTTCCGGATCCCATTCAAAGTCCCCAAACTGAACCATGGCTCGTCCTTTCTCAAGCCTCTGGGCAGCTTGTTACATCTTCGCAAACAGCTCCACCCGCGGGTCCTTGCTATTCAGCCGTGCCAGCTCGCGCATGATCTCGCGGCTGCGCTCGTCCTGCAGCGTGGGCACCACCACCTCGACAGTCACGATCTGGTCGCCGCGCTGCTCGGGCCGCTGCGCGTTTTCTACTCCGCGCCCTCTCATGCGCAGCTTTTGCCCGCTCTGCGTGCCGGGAGGGATCTTCAACTGCGCCCGGCCATCAATGGTAGGCACATCCACCTTGGCGCCCAGCGAGGCCTCGGGCACGGTCACCGGCACGGTCAGCAGGATGTCGTCGCCGGAGCGCGTAAACACCGCATGGGTCCCGGTGCGCACAATCAGAAACAGATCGCCCGGTGCGCCGCCGTTCACCCCGGCGTTGCCCTTGCCTTGCAGGCGGATGCGCTGCCCGTCGCGCGTGCCCGGCTTGATGCGAAAGTCCATCGCCTCCGACCGGCTCACCACGCCCTCGCCGTGGCAGGTGTCGCAGGTGTTCGAAATGCGCCCCGTGCCGTTGCAGCGCGGACAGGGGATGTTGAACTTCATCCGTCCGCCCATCTGCGTTACCTGGCCGGTGCCGCTGCACTCCGCGCAGGCCACCACCCCGCCGGTATACGACTGCCCGTGGCAGGTCGGGCAGGTCTCCTGGCGGTTCACCTGCACGCGCGTCTGTCCGCCGCGGATCGCGGTCCAAAAGTCCACCGTCGCCTGGTATTCGAGATCCGTGCCCGGCTCCGGCCCTTGCGGCCGCTGCGGCGCCTGTTGCCCGGAGAAGATGCCCGAAAAAATGTCCTTGAAGCTGCCCCAGGACGACGAGCCCGCCCCCGCCTGCGGCCCCGGCTGGTAGCCCGGCCCGCTCTGGAAGCCCGAAAAGTCGAAGCCGTCGAAGTCCACCGGCGCGCGCTGCCCGCCCTGCTGGCGCGCATAGGCCTCGGCCGCCGCCGGGTCGATCTGGTCGGAGTAATAGCCCAACTGGTCGTAGATCTTGCGCTTCTTCTCGTCGCTCAACACGTCGTTGGCCTCGGAGATCTCTTTGAACTTCTCCTCCGCCTTCTTGTCCCCTGGGTTCACGTCCGGATGGTACTTGCGCGCCAGTTTGCGGAAGGCCTTGCGAATCTCCTCCGCCGTAGCCGTCTTCTTCACGCCGAGCTTGCCGTAAAAATCCTTGTTTGGTGTCGTGGGCATTTTTCTTTTGGACTCGTTTCCTGGTTCCCCCAACCGCGGGCCGTGTTCGCTGTTGCAATTCCGTCGCCGATCCGTTCCGCTTCGAGTCTTAATGACTGTTAAGCTGGCCGACGCCTCAGGCAATGGCCCGGGATTTTTCGTCCTGGGCGAGCGTTCTCAAAGGGCGAGGGCGAATCTCCCTCTCGATAGCGGCGCCGGCGGCATCCACAGCGGCATCGAGTTCGAATCGGGATTGGATTCCCATCCAGAACTCCGGCGACATATTGAAGTAACGAGCCAGGCGCAGTGCGGTGTCTCCCGAAATGCCGCGCCGCTCGCGCAGAATCTCCGAGATGCGGGAGACGGGAACGCGCAACTCCATGGCCAAAGCATTTGCCGACAGACCCAGCGGCTTCATGAACTCCTCGCGCAGCATTTCTCCCGGATGCAGGGGCGGCATGGGCGCGCCCTCCTTCGGTTCCACGTCAGTGGTAGTCAACGATTTCGACGTTGTCCGCATTGCCATCCTCCCACTCGAAGCAGATTCTCCAGCGATCGTTGATGCGAATGCTCCACGCATCCCGCCGGTCGCCCTTCAGCTTCTCCAGCCGGTTGCCGGGCGGTTGCACCAGGTCTTCGATGCGTCTGGCGTTGTCGATCATGACCAGCTTGGTAAACGCCGCCCGCGCAAAGCTGGCAAACCGCCGGCTGGAACGCCGGTGAAATAGGTCTTCGGTCTCCCTATCGGCAAACGAGCGAATCATGCTTAACGCTTATCGTAACACGGAACACGGAACTGCCGACTACCCCGTGCGCTCACGCGACCCGCAGCGCCCTCTGCACGGCTTCCGGCTCGCGGTCGATCACCCGCAGATAGGCGCGCGCCGTTCCATCGGGAACGCGCCTGCCCTGCTCCCAATGGCGCAATGTGTTGATGTTGAAGTCGAAGCGCTCGGCAAACTCCCGCTGCGTCATCCCCAGCCGTCCGCGAATCGCCTTGATATCGATCTCGGGCGGAATGTGTACGACGTACGTGCCCTTCTTCGCGGTGCCGTCTGCTATGGCAAGGGCCTGCTCCAGCCCGCGGAGGATGCTCTTGCCAACTTTGCTCATGTTGCAGACCTCCGGCTGAAATTCGCAGCACCCCTACAGGGCGCGACACTACTTTGACTGGCTTCACCAAGTTTCGCCTCGCTTCATCCCGGGGCTATCGTCGTCCACTGCCCCTGGAATGGAGGAAAACGTGATGCCGGCGACTTGACGATCAGGGAACGGCTGATTCAGTTTCGTGGTTCACGTTTCTACGCCCCGCTTCCTTGTTGCTCCCCAAGACTCGGTAAGGAGCCCGGAAACAATCGAAACAACTTGTATTCGCCATACCAAAACCGCCGCCGGGCTTTCTCCCAGCCGGAACTCAGTTTATCCATTCCGGGCGTACCTGAAGCGTGCTCATGGCGACGAAGCAAAAATGATACAAGCTCATTCAGAGCCACATACTTCGGCTCCGGACTCATTTCAGCCTCAAATTCTCCATATAACACAAGAATGTAATCGCTGAATGCGTAATCTAGCTGTTCGGTATCGAAGAAGTTATTCTTCCAGTACCTTGCGAGCCGCTCGAAAAAATCCAGAATAGTCCAGGTTTGCGGTGGAACATCAAACTTAAAACGATGTCCTGAACTTGGTACCCTCTCGATTCCGGACATCGAAGTTCGCTGATTACCTAAACATTGCTTCGCCAATTCCGCTCGGGCTATCAACATCGGCGGGGAGTTGAAACGGTCTATAAACCTATCCAGGGTCTCACACTTCCTTCGCTGAAGTTCAGCTCCATCCTTCGATTTGCTGTCACGGATCGACCATAAGAGTCCACATAATGCGAACAGGGCAAGTGCTGCTGTCCCCCAGAAGAGTCCCCATGTTGCCCATATTAGACTGGCATCTGAACAGGATGTCGTGGCGCTCTGAGATTGCCAAAGCCAGATCATTGCAAATGAAACATATCCTAAAAACATCTCAACTCCTTCGAAAACGTCATCAGTCATTACTTCCTGTTTAGGATTTCTTCGATCACCCTAAGACGATCTTCTATGGAGTTAAGTTTCCTATTTACATGCTTAGCGCGGTTACGAGAAATCAAAAGCAGCCCTTCCGCCAGCTTAAATAACCCGCCTATAGGAATCAGGCAAGCTAAAACCAACAACGAATAATCAACAATATGTATGGACTGGAAGTTAATCGACCAATGCAGCAATTCGGCTATGAAATGAACTAATATAAGAAAACCTGCAAATCGCAATGCCCGGATACTCCACTCGCGGTCTGATTTACGGTTTTCCAAGCGGGTCTTCTCTTCAACTTCATCTTCGGCCTCAGTATCGGCAATTGCAGGGGTATTGAATTCAGACATTTGTACGCTCTCCTCAATTGACAATCATGGGCCTTCCACATCATTAGCGCTTTAGCTTTTGGGGCGTCCCGTTTCTAACGCCCCAGAAGCAATCCGATGTTATTTTTTCTCTTCCACGTCCACGTACTCCGCGTCGATCACGCCTTCGTCCTTCTTGGTCTCGGCGTGGGGTTCGGCGGCATGGTCCGCAGGCGGGGCACCGGCCTCTGGGTTGGCGGCGTTGGCCTTGTACATCACCTCGGCCAGTTTGTGGCTGGCGTGGGTCAGCTTCTCGTGCGCGGCCTTCAGTTCGGTCGACTTCGGCGTGCCTTCCAGCACCTTCTTCGACTCGGCCAGCACCGACTCGACTTCCGACTTCTCCGCGCCCTGGATCTTGTCGCCAGACTCCTTCAGCATCTTCTCGATGTTGTAGACCAGCGAATCGAGCGAGTTGCGCGCGTCTATCTCCTCGCGCTTCTCTTTGTCTTCCGAGGAGTGCGCCTCGGCGTCCTTGGCCATCCGCTCCACTTCTTCCTTGCTCAAACCCGAGCTCGAAGTGATGGTGATGCGCGTGTCTTTGCCGGTAGCGTTGTCCTTGGCCAGCACGTTCAGAATGCCGTTGGCGTCGATGTCGAAGGTCACCTCGATCTGCGGCACGCCGCGCGGCGCGGGCATGATGCCGCCCAGCTTGAACTTGCCCAGCGTGCGGTTCTGCGCCGCCAGCGGACGCTCGCCTTGCAGCACATGCACCTCAACCTCGGTCTGCGAATCGGCCGCCGTCGAAAACGTCTCCGTCTTCTTGGTGGGGATGGTCGTGTTGCGCGGAATCATCGGCGTCGCCACGCCGCCCAGCGTCTCGATGGCCAGGGTCAGCGGCGTCACGTCCAACAGCAGCAGATCCTTCACTTCGCCGGCCAGCACGCCGGCCTGCACCGCCGCGCCAATCGCCACCACTTCGTCCGGGTTCACGCCGCGATGCGGCTCTCTGCCGAACATCTTCTTCACCATTTCCTGGATCTTGGGCATACGTGTCTGCCCGCCCACCAGCACCACTTCGTCGATCTCGCTGATGTTCACGCCGGCATCGGCAATGGCCTTCTTGCAGGGTTCGAGCGAGCGATCGAGCAAGTCCTCGACAAGCTGTTCGAGCTTGGCGCGGGTCAGCTTGCGGACCAGGTGCTTCGGTCCGGTGGCGTCGGCGGTTACGAAGGGCAGGTTGATCTCCGTCTCGATGGTCGTCGAGAGCTCGATCTTGGCCTTCTCCGCGGCGTCCTTCAGGCGCTGCAAGGCCATTTCGTTGCCCTTGGAGCTGAGGTCCAGGCCCTGCTCCTGCTTGAACTCCGCAATCAGCCATTCGACAATGCGCTGGTCCAGATTGTCGCCGCCCAGGTGAGTGTCGCCGTTGGTGCTCTTGACCTCGATCACGCCCTCGCCCACTTCGAGGATGGAAATGTCGAAGGTGCCGCCGCCGAAGTCGTAGACGGCAATCGTCTCGTCCTTCTTCTTGTCCAGCCCATAGGCCAAGGCGGCCGCGGTCGGCTCGTTCACGATGCGCTTCACATCCAGGCCGGCAATCTTGCCCGCGTCCTTGGTGGCCTGGCGCTGCGCGTCGTTGAAGTAGGCCGGCACGGTGATCACCGCCTCGGTGACCGTCTCGCCCAGATAGGCTTCGGCCGAGGCCTTCAGCTTTTGCAGAATCATGGCCGAAATCTCGGGCGGGGTGTACTCCTTGCCTTGGGCAATCACGCCCACGTGGTCGCCCTGCTGGCTCACCTTGAAGGGAACCATCTTCATCTCGTCGTTCACTTCGTTGTAGCGGCGGCCCATGAAGCGCTTGATGGAGAAGACCGTGTTCTCCGGATTGGTGATGGCCTGGCGCTTGGCGACCTGGCCAACCAGCCGTTCGCCGCTCTTGGAGAAAGCGACGATCGAAGGCGTAGTCCGCGCGCCCTCTTCATTGGGGATCACTTTGGGCTCTCCGCCCTCAAGAACGGCGACGCACGAGTTGGTGGTGCCGAGGTCGATACCGATAATCTTTGCCATGTTTGGCTCCCTGCCTGCTTCTGAAGTATTTCCGACTCTGCCAGAATGCCATGTTGAGTGACTTGCTGTCAAGTTTTCTTGAGGCCTGCGGCATAAGCAAACCTCGGATTGCCGCCCGGCGCAAGAGAGTCGCACTGCGATTCTTCTCGGGCCAGGCATGGCAGATTGCAATAGGAGGCCGGGGGCAATGCGCACTGGAACAGGGCAGGACCTCAGTCGTGTCTCCATCGTCCTGCGGCCCACCCAAAAGCTCGAAAACCGCCCAGAGGCATCCGCCCCAGAGGGGCGGAAAGAGAATAGCCCAGGGCAAGCGAAGCGCAGCCCTGGGAATGGCCCACAAAATGACCCCAAAGCCCCGTAGGGGCGTCCGAAATTATCGCATTGATTCTAAAGAAGATATACAACGTTCTCTCGCCGTGCCGGCAATGCTGGGCCCTGCGGGATGTCCTTTCCAGACTGAACCGCTTGCGCAATAACCCGAAAAAACGGGCAAATGTCCTCATCGGGACTCCGCGCGGGCTAGAGCCCATCTCTATGATCAGCGAGTCCTCCAGCTCACTCTCTCACGGTCTCTTTCGCTCCTCCGTGGGAGCAACTCCAAGCCCGGCCACTCCGCCTTGCATTCAATCTCGGACTGATTTAGTCTTAATTACATATATGCGACTGTTTTGGTCGCATATCTTTCCCCGGAGGATTCTGCCTTGTTCGCAAAAACACCCGCCGCCGCGCGCGGGCTCGTCTATCTGTTGGCCGCCGGCCTGCCGATCCTGCCCTCCGCACTCTGCCCGGCGCAGGAGAAACCCTACTTCGTCACCTACTCTCACGATCTGGAGGAGCCCGGCAACCTGGAGATCGAAACCAAAACCGCCCTCGCCCGCCCCGATGGCGGCAACCGCTACGGGGCCACGGCTCTGGAACTCGAGTACGGCCTGCGCGCCTGGTGGACCACCGAGCTCTACCTCGACGGCCAGGCCACCAGCCAGGACTCCACCCTCTTCACCGGCGTCCGCTTTGAAAACCGCCTGCGCCCCCTGATGCGCGAGCACGCCGTCAATCCGGTGCTCTATGTCGAGTTCGAAAACATCTCCGGCGCCGACAAAACCATCCTCGAATTTGTCGGCCACGACGGCCAAGCCGACCTGGCCGCGCCCAACGGCGACTCCCGCAAGGAGCATCAGCACGAGGCAGAGCTGAAGCTGATCCTCTCCTCGAACCTGAAGGACTGGAATCTCTCGGAGAACTTCATCTCGGAGAAAGACCTCGGCCACGACCCCTGGGAGTTTGGCTACGCGGTGGGCGCCACCCGCCCTCTGCGCAGCGCTGGCGGCAGCCGGGAGTGCACCTTCTGCGCCGAAAAATTCATTGCCGGGGCCGAGGCCTACGGCGGCCTGGGCAACACCTTCTCCCTCACCCTGCGCGACACCTCGCACTACATCGCCCCGCTCCTCGGCTGGG
>Ga0316217_10007136_pt1 | contig 10779 bp, 2 predicted proteins | sample 1anoAmetaG_FD_203633 | JGI IMG/M metagenome (GOLD analysis project Ga0316217, IMG submission 203633) | Freshwater microbial communities from Trout Bog Lake, Wisconsin, USA - 1anoA | ecosystem: Environmental > Aquatic > Freshwater > Lake > Hypolimnion/Profundal zone | place: USA: Wisconsin... | reverse complement strand
TGACGGATATCAAATTTTAGATCTAATTGGAAGGCTAATTACTTTATTCAGCACTTTTACTCCCAATTCTTTCATTCCTCAAATTAATATTAAAATTAATACGATCTATATTGTTATCTGTGTCCACTATTCTTAAATAACAAATCATCAATTATATTTGAGACTCTAGCAGCCCAAAATAGCTCAACATATTCATTTATCGCATCAAGTTTAGAATCTTGCTAGCTTTCATAGCTTATTAAATACAGTGAAATATTGATTGTAAATTTATGCTTTTAAGATCATATCTGGATGAACTAAGCATTTCCTTCGTCTTTTTTGCGGGCTTCAAAGTACGTGAAGCAGTAGTTTACCATCAGATCGTCACCTTTCGGCTCCACTTATCCCTCAATAGTTGGCAGACTGTTGATAAACTCATCCAAATATTTAGCGGCTAGCTCGTGCCTCTCTTCTGGTGTGCTCAGATCTTTGGTTAGACATCTCACTTCTTCGAAATAGCCTTCAAATGTGTTTCTCCAAAAAAGTTTGGTATTGGTAATGGGAAATCGCCTTTGTTCGAAAATAATACACTCATAGTGCTGTTTGAGTAAGTTTGAATAGGTTCCGACAGACGGGAATTGAACTAATTGATAGCCCTTTGCATCTAAGACATTTTTCCAATTTGAATTCTTGATAAAATCTTTATGGCAATCATCAATTTTTGCCTAATTTGAATTGAAAGAGATTAAGATTCCTCCATTTTTTAGAGCGTACCACACGTTTTCTATAGCAGAATGAAGATCCTTCAACCAATGTATTCCATAGAAGGAATAAACGATGTCATACCTTTAGTTGTCAAACATCTCCGTCTCAACTTCTATGGTGTGGAATTTGAGTTTTGGGTTGTTCGTGGAGTACTTTTGGGCGGCTAAATGAGTTAGCTAATCAGAGTAGTCATAGCCGACTATTGATTATATCTACACCTGCCTTTGAGTTAACGCATTGTAGAACTAATTGGCATGATAGCCGTAGCCACTGCAGAGATCTAAGATAGTCAAAGGCGTCTTCACTTGGTTGTAATACTTGACAATCGACTAAATAGTTTAAGAAAAGAAGGTCGAAACCATATGTTTCTGAACCGTGTCTTTTTTTTCGTAGGTCGACCTGTAGACAAACACTGGAGGCCGTAGGGTGAATTTGTGCTTAACCTTCAATCCCGAATGCTTTGACTCAGCTTACATATTAAAGATATTATTATAAGAAGAGCAAAGGTACATCAGCATTTTAATAGCATTCTATTGATGAATGGAGACAAAGTTGAGAAATCAGAGGTGGATTCCGAAAATATGAAGCGGTCTCTCATAATGTGGTTTTTCAATAGTTTTAGTTGTTACCGATAATGTACGCACGTAACAAAATTTATATTTACTATCCAAATCTCACCAAATTGCCAATTTCTCCTGCTTGACTCATTTTTAGAAAAACTAACGTCTGAACTTACCTTAATGATTTATTCAAAAAGTTGGAGTCGAAAATGCCAACATAAAAATATTTTGTCTCACCCATTTTTATGATGAAAAATAATCAAATTCAAGAAGCTTAAAACTTTCTAATCGTTCCAGCTAACAACTTTTAACCCTAATAATCGATAAGATGCCAAACATATGTTTTATATCATTTTCGAGACTTTTGGATGGCTTCTTAAGAGTGAAAGATTCTAATGTTAAAGCTCGTCCATCTAAATATTTGTTGTGTCAAAAACTGTTCCCAAAATTAGATTATATATCTATTCAACAACTTTTGGGGCGATGGCTAGTGATTTCTTTGCAGATTTGAAAAGAAATAGCGATACTTGCTGACTAGTGTTAGTAGTAGGAAAACTATTTGCTTATCTACGTCCTTCCTTTAATATCCTCTTATTCTATTCACAACTACAACTCTAAAAAGCGTTTTGAATTGAAGTTTGATTTCACAAAGCAACACTAAAAGACCTCTACAGTTTTTATACCTATTTTTACTTATTTCTTATAGTAGAGATGCATCAGAAGATAAAATATCTGGATAAGCATCTATATTATTGGCAGGAGATTCATCTTGGTGAACAATACAACCGACTTGAGCACTCTTGATTCTTTGCCGTCCATTTTATTTTGTGGGCAGTAGTAACGCAGCTCAAAGGACATGTTGTGATGGGTTGGCCCAAAACAAAACTTAGGCTTTATCACACTCAATTCGATGATTCGCTAAGATTGGCTCGGACTCATTGTGCTACTTTGTGTTACATATTATGCTTTCAGTAAAGCCTTTTATTTTTTCAACAAAGCCTTTTAATGTATTGCTTTTGTAATAAAATATATAAGTCGCTGGACATCCGAAAGTATATTTTTTGAGAAAAGGCTAGATCTCGAGTTGTATCTTTTATTGGGTCCAAAAGCAACTCTTTTCTCACTATTACAAATAATTAGAACTCCTCTTCTTTTTCGTTCAGTATACTTAAAAGCCGCAGTAGTGATCTTTAAACCGCTATCTCATCAAGATCCTGTGCTATTTTCTGGCGGCAATCATAAATTTTTACTCCTAATCCTCAATTTTTAAGTGCTACGATCACTTAGGATTTATTCCATCCAGTTATATCATAAAATAATATTAGCATGGGCTCATTATGTGGAGGCGCTGCGGTTCCAACCAATCCAAGAGACCCTCACGAATTGCAGATCTCTCTAGAATAGTTTCCAGATCCCTTTTCTGAAATGCGCGCTAAAGTGATATTAGAGCTGGAAGTGCGCAAGACTCATGGTCCATCCAACTACGCTCCTCTGGATAGGCTTCCCCATCAACTCATCAAGAAATAATCAATTCTGCAGTAGAAATTTCGGTAACCCTTAGTGCTGTCGCCTAACGCCTACTTGTTGCGTAAGTACATTTCGATGAAGCACCCTACGAAATATCCAAAGGATGCTATTACTTCGGGCAGTGGTTCAAAGGGCAAAAGGAAGGCTACGGCAAGCTTTACTATCCGGATCAAACCTACTATTCCGGGGAATTCAAAAACGATGTGTTTGAAGGCAAAGGAAGGCTCCACCATAGCAACAATGCCGATTATTATATCGGTCAGTGGAGAAATAATAAGCCCCATGGTTCAGGCACATTCCAGTCAGCAGCTGGAGCAAGATACGAAGGAGAATGGGTCGAGGCCAAGAAGTAGGGCGAGGGCAAGTAGACATACCCTGACGCCACCATTTTCCAAGGACGCTTCGAAGCCAGCTAAAAAAGAAAAGGCACCTTCTTTTATAATAATGGGGAAAACTATACCGGAGAGCTGAAAGGAGACAAAAGACACGGCAGAGGAACTATGCAATTCAGAGACGGCCGCAAATATTAAGGCTAGTGGATGGATGATGAGATGCACGGCCAAGGAGTGTTTACCTGGAACTCAGGATAACGTTATTAAGGGGCATACTTCTAAGGTCAAAAGCATGGAAAAGGTAAAATGATTTACGCTGATGGTTCTTATTTTCAAGGCGAATGGAAATAAGGGTGGCGAGAGGGGAATGGGTTTATAGTTACTAAAGATCAGACTAGAATAGAAGGCACTTGGAAGAATGATGTCAAGGTTTGAAAAGTCATATCAGTAGATTTAGCATACTTAACATGATTGACAATGACAGTAATAATGACAAGGCTGCATTTTATGACAATTACCTATTACTTAATAGTTATATTTCATGAACAAAAGTAAAGTGATTTATTTTCGAAAAACCCATAAACTCTTGATCAACTCAATTTTGATACAGAACACTCTCCACCTGCATTACACAACAGCCTCAAACGCAAACTCAGAGTCCGTTCTAGCCACCACCTTGATTCAGCCTCCCAAAATCATCGACATCGTCAGTGTAGATATCCTGCAGCCCGGAAAATAAGCGCTTGATTCAGAAGTACTAATATCATTATAAAGGTGACCTTCAACATTTACCTGCGGTAATCGAATGTAAAAAGTCTGAAAGTGACGGTGTTGTTTGATTTGTCTCGCTAAAAAATACTAAGTCCAAACAGTACATCCGAATTTAGCTAGGTCAGTAGTTTTTCAAGAAGGCTATAAAGGGGAATGAATTTTAGGGGCTTATCCAGTACAAATTTATCGGTCTGTCAACCGCTGAGATTAGTGAAGAAATCTACCAAGACTCACTCAAAAACAGAAACGAAATTGAACTCACTGAGAAAATCAAGGAAACTGATCAATAGTATAAACGGTTACATACTATTGTCGAAGAAAAAGATAAATTGATCAAAACGCTTTCGGAAAAGATTTAGTTCCTTACCAACTAGACCAAAAGACTGAGCATATATTTAAGAGATAATTCAGTCTCTAAAGATGCAAACTACGGTAAAAATGCTATCAGCTTGAACATCAATGTGAAGCCCTTGCAAAAAATAGACAACTAGTGCAGGATCCTAACGAGGGAAAACTAAAACTTAAAAAAGAAGATGTTTAAAATGTCAGAGGCTATATAAAGGCTAGAAGGCGAGAAGAAGAATAGCGAGAGATAAATTGAGAGACTGGATTAATAGCTCAGGAAAAGCAAAAGGCAAGCTAAGGAGCTCGAAAGGAAAGCCGGCAAAGAAGGCTCGGACAAGTTTTTCAACAGATAGAGCAGCAACTCATCTTTCGATGATAGGAAAAGAACGAGCTAGCTTGGCTAGTACTCTATGTTAAAGAAAAAGATTGAAGCCGAGGATAAATAGTTTAAAAACCAGATCTAGCAGGCTGGCAAATTTGATGACTTGACAACAGACAAAGATCTACTTCTGCACAAACTCAAAGGCAGCATCAAGTAAATCGAGTCCCTACAATCAGAAATTTAGAACATGCACTTTTATATCACCAAACTCACAGATTAACTGAAGATCCTAAGAAACAACAACAGCAAAGAAGGCATACTGGCTAAAATTGAAGCTATCAGAACAGAAAACTAAAAAGCTATTCAGGAGCTTGTGGATTCTAGCGACAATGCCACCTATTAAAAACTGTTCTTACGCTAAAAGGAAAAATTCCTAACTGAAATAGTACTTTTGAAGCATCGAATTGAGGAGCTATAAGCCATGAAGAATTAAATATAAGGTAAGTTGAATTATAAGTGCAAGTAGTATTAGGGGAGAATCAGCCGCTATAAAACCAAATAGATCTAAATCATGAAAGAAAAAGAAGTTTACAAAGTCCAACTGGAAGAATCAAGAGCCAGCTTATAAAAAATGCACAAGTCAAGGCCCCTGGCAAACAGAACAGAATTGGCAAGCAGTATCATATTTGGATCACAGGCCAAGGATTCCTTTTTAAAGAAGCTGTCAAAGTAAGACAGTAGCAGCTAAAACCACCCCAAATAGAGAAAGCTAGACGAGATACTAAGGCTGAAGTCCGAAGAAGCAGATAAGCTGAAGAAATCTGAATCGATGTCTAAAATAATGAACCAGAAACTAGAGCACTGTAAAAATTAAATAGAGTAGTATTAGAGAATGTACAATAAGCTAAAGAGCTATGTCGCTTCGATCAGTTCAACCTTGATGAAGAAAAACTAATTTGGGTCTGACGAAAAATATGAAGAGTAGCTCGTCAGCAACATCAATAAATTCGAGTAGTAGATGAGAAAAGCTGAAGACTAGTACTACAGCCATCAAATCAAATCCTTAAAAGAACAAAAATAACGACTCATAGAGTACTATTATAGCGAAATCGCAAACGCAAAGAAGAAAATTGATTAGGATGATAAACTTTCGAGTGAGGAGAAGAAGATCCTGAAATAGAGCAAAGAAATCGAGTTCCAAAAATAGAAAAAATACAAACTGTAGTAAATGGAGCAGCGAATAAAGAAGGCTGAGCTCAAGTACGACGAGTTCAAATAGAATTAAAAAATCAAAAGAATGACCATCCCAGAAAGAGTAGCCAATATTGAGAAAAAAGTAAAACTGACCATTGATGAGAAGCAGAAGCTAAGGCAGTAGAACTAAAAATTGAACTAGTCGGTAAACAAACTGAAGGAATCCATCAAACTCAAAGAAAGTGGCTAAATTTTAAACAGCTCACTATTTAGAAGTGGAACTCTAGTCGGCAACAACATCCAGGAAATTAGAAACAAGTACATTGAGGAGTGGTCTAAGATGAATGAGCAGACCAGAAAGCAGATGAAAACAACTTTAGAAGACAACAACAAACTCAGAATACAAGTAGGTGAAATATCGACTGCAGCTGAAAGGATGAGGGTTGAGAAAGAAAGGACAATCAACACTATGATAAGGTAGAACAAGTAAAAAGAAAGCAACTTTGAATACGCCCGCCTTAATTGGAAACAAGAAAAGACAATCCTTTAGAAAAAGATAGAAAGTCTAGACACGCAACTTGCCAAATACAAATAATAGAATCAATCTCTTGAAGATGCCATCAAACTTATTTAGAAAGATCATACCATTCTTAATGACTAGTACAATAAAAAGATTTAATAAAATGGCCAGCATTAAGTCCTCATTAAAAATCTTCGCTAGTAGCTCGATGACTACTCGAAAGTTTCCTAGAAGCTCCTGCAATAGATTTAATAACTGAGCAAGTTAAATCAGCAACAAAAAGCCTAGTTTTAAAAGTTACTCTAATAGCGAAGTATCGCCTTTATGCATATTGAGCAAATAAGAAAAACTGAAATCTCCAATTTAACAAGAATCAGGTAGTAGTTCGAGTTTAGACTGCAGGAGTAAATCGATGAAGCATTGAAGATAAAGGGAAACAACTCACAACTGTTCGAGTTCAACACCAGCTTAACCAATAAGATCAAGGAATATGAATAATAAAACGTTATTTTGAAATAGAACTACAGCAGGTAGAAGCAGGAACTGGAGTAGAAAATAAAAATGTATGAATAACTGAACCAATAGCTCGAAAAGCATCTCATGAACTTAGCTGAAGACTATAACAAAATTTAATAGGAATTCGCCAAATCCAACATCTAAAAATAGGGTCTATCCAATCAGCTCTAATTCTTCAAAAAACTACAAGACACCATCAAACAACTCGAGACCAGCAAAAAAGCAGAAAGGGAAGAACTCTAATATGTCATTTTGGATAAAAAGTAACAAATCAAAAATTTGTAGAATAAGTTTCTCATTTTCCAGGAACAACTTAAGTTCATATCTGACTAAAGTTAGAAAATGAAAGGCTAGTTTTAAACTAAATAGGCCACGATTGCCCAGCTTCAATAACGAATCGATCAGAAAAGCTTAGAAGTGATCAAATATGCTTAGGAAAAAAGCATCCTAAATATCACTTTGACAAGGAAGGAAGTATAGATTTAAGACCTCGCTAAAAAACTAAATTAAACAAGCTTGGATGTAAGAAACATGAAAGCTCAAAATGAAGAGCTCAAAGAAAGCATCAATAAATCTCAGACTTACATAGAGTAGATGTAAAAGAACATAAAATAACATTAAAAGCAACACCAGCTTAGAAAGAAAGTCAAGCAGTCCAGGGAACAGCTTTTTGTCCCCGAAAGTGGTTCCGGCCATTCTAACGCAATGCAAGAAATTTAACACATTAAAAGTATTAAAAATAGTCCTCAAGCATCAAGAGTAAAAGAACTGTCTGAACATTTTTCAAACCACAATTCTTAAAAAAAGCCCAAGGTATTAATCAGATAATAAGTCGAAAGCATCGAAGGTGAGTTTTCATAGCCGCAATATCAAGATTATTTTGAGAGTTCGCCTGAATTAAATTTTTTGTAAGCAGACACCCATGAATTGAACTAGCGAAAACTGGAGCTATATAGATAAATTGGTGAGCTGTAGTCTCAAAAAGATGGTCTGTTAAAATAGATGAATGACTTTAAGGAGTAATTAGACAAAATAAATCACTCCCGAATCCGATCCGTCGGCCAACCCATCAATATCAAAATTAATGAAGTGAGCATTGAAGAAAATACCAATGAAGCCACTTTTTCGCAGTAGCACCACTCCCTTTAACACGAAATGTAAAAGAATAGTAGAGTAAAAACATAATTACACAAATTGCACCAAGAGGAACTGACAGAACTACAACTTATGATATCATAGCTTAATAACGAAAAGAGGATTTTGGAGGAGCAGTTAGAAGAATAGAAAGTGAATAATGAAAACTTGCTCAAGGCTGAACAGGAGCTAGATAAGTTTCACGAGGATTACAAAGCTAAAATTAATGAACTATAGGCATAAAACCAATAAATAAGATCATAGTTTCACCACTTCAAAACTCAATACTAAACCAAAATATAGGAGATACTAGCTGAGCTCATGCAAAAGGAAAATGACTTAACCAACACTTTGCAATAGCTTTAAAACGCTCAGGAAAAACTTTATAACTGCTAGTTAGATATAAATAACCTATAGCAAGCAAAGGAAGAGAAAGAATAATACTAAGAGCACCTAAAAGACAACATCAACAAACTGAGAGTATAATTTTGTAAATATGAGCAATAAGCTGAACTTTAAATACTAATGCTCAAATAAAAATTCGATGAAGTTATCACTATCTCAAAGCAAAAAGATGATCAGCTCATTTAGTTAGCCTAGAAATATTTGTCATTATAGTAGGGTACCAAATTCCAACAATAGTGTTTGGATAAAGTACAGAAAGATCTGGAAAATGCAGTCAAATAAAACATCCGATTAGAAGAAGAAAGCAAAAGAATTCAGACCCAAAACCAGTAGTTCAACTAAACCCGCAACAAGCTATTAAAAAAGATACACGAACTTGAGCTAGCTTTAGTGAACAAGCACTAGTAGATAACCTAAGCCAATCAAAATGCTTCGTTGGCTATAGTAAAAACAAACATTAAGATCTCAAACATGACTCAATAATTGGAAGATATGAAGAAAAGGCAGTAATAGAAATAAAAAACTATCCTAACTCTCAAAAACTAAATATCTTTGTACAATGATGAGTGTTTTGAGCTCAAGAAATCCAACTAATAGCTTGATTACTAGCTGCAAAGAGTAACCAAAGAACTCAAAGACATTATGCTCAACTACTAATCATAATTCTAGCAGTTGAATATGAGAAGTAAAAAGACTGAATAAAATTTCCAAAGCTTGGAAGCTTTACTTAAGTAGAAGTAAAAGTCTTCTGGCCATTTTTCAAAACAGGTCAGGTAGCTCTAGCGATAAAAATTAAAGGCATAGTAATAACTTCATGATATCAAGGCCAACTTCTAAAGGCATAAACTCTTGAAACAGCGATAACTGAATTAAAAGACTAATTAAATCGAAATCAAAATCAATGATTTAGAGAGATTAAAGGTTACTTACAATAAGTTATTGCAATAAAGTGTTGGTTTCTAAGCTAAATTGTAAGAATAGAAACAAAAATACTAATCTTTGCTGTCTAACTACAAGTTGAAGATGAACAAGTATGAGCAGAGCATTGAAGAATTATCTAAAGATATATAGGGCCAGGCTGCTAGGCCGAGTAAATAGGCTTGGGAACAATTAAACTTCGAGAATACTCTATTCAAAAATAGAATTCAGGAACTGGAAGACTAGTTGAAAAGTAAGCAGAGGCAAAATAATTTTAATAGCACTGAGAATAAAATTCAAATTGAATTCAGAAAATTCAAAGCCAACAAAGAGGCAGTCATAAAAAACCTGTAACAATAACTGGAGACTTACTCTTCGAAAAAGAACGAGGTTGAGTAGGCAAACTACTACCTAAAGCGATAGAATGATTCACTCCGCCATCAACTGCAAAAGTTCAATGAATAAAACTAATAGCTCCATTAAGAGCTGAAGAATATGGAATAGGACCTAGCAGAAATGAAGGAATAAGTGGAGTTCTACAAGTAGAAAAGGAGAGTAGGCCTTACGAAGCTATTGAACGACACCGATGATTGATCAATCTTACCAACATTTTCATTCTAATTACCAGCTATCACCCAGCAAAAACTTACTATTTATTCTGAAGAAATCATCTGTTTCAGGTGAAGTCAAGAAAAGATATTGTTGAAAGTTGAAATATAAATCTATATACTCACCAAGTGCTAGGAAAACTTCCCTTGGCCTGCAGTCATCACCTTCCTCAGAGGCTACGACCCGAACTCCAATTAAATATTCAAAGTCACCTTTATTGAAGAGAGAAGGCAGAAGGATGATTAGAACGTATGGGCTTTGGTTCCAGCTAACCGCATGCAGTTCTTAAGCCTAGAAAACATCAGCTAACTCATGAACAATACTCTGCTGAAGAAGAACCACTTCTTCTTGAAGTCTCTCAGGAAATGCAAATCAATAATTGAATAAATGGGCAAAAACCTGGGAGGATAAGCCAAAAGCCGATATGATCAAATATATCTATCTCCGGCACCGATGAATATGTCATTTTTTCCACCCAGATATGCAATCGCCAGCCAACGTCCCAATGAATAACCCAAACCAATAACTCCTATTGCTACTGACCCAGAATTGCAAAAGTATATAATTGAAGACGAAGTAACTTTGAAAAAGAAAGTGAAATTTTTGAGATGCAGATTTGCTAATCAGTTTCAGATGAGTCTCAGAGTGAAGGAAAACGAGTAGAACGTATAAATCTGGATGGATTTTAACGGCTTTATCAGTGCTTATAAGGAAGATAAGTTTGACTATGGGTTGATAGACAACCAATCCACCGAAGCTACCAGCTAAAAAGCAAATACTCCAGACCATTAGTCTGAGAATTATAAACCTTTTTCTGACCACTTTACCTAGAACGAAGTCAAATAGTCCCGAGCAGAAACTTACAATCCTAATTCAAAAACC
>Ga0316217_10007135_pt1 | contig 10779 bp, 10 predicted proteins | sample 1anoAmetaG_FD_203633 | JGI IMG/M metagenome (GOLD analysis project Ga0316217, IMG submission 203633) | Freshwater microbial communities from Trout Bog Lake, Wisconsin, USA - 1anoA | ecosystem: Environmental > Aquatic > Freshwater > Lake > Hypolimnion/Profundal zone | place: USA: Wisconsin... | reverse complement strand
TCTATGTCGGGCGCAAGGAAAAAGCCTGCGCTGAACTCGGCATCGCTTCCGAAACGCACGTCGTGCCGGAGACGACGAGCGAAGCGGACTTGCTGGTGCTGCTCGCCAAACTGAACGCCGATTCGCGCCTGCACGGAATTCTCGTCCAGGCACCGCTGCCGAAACAAATCCGCGAATCCGTGGTTTTTTCCACCGTGCTGCCGACGAAGGACGTGGACGGTTTTCATCCGGTGAACGTCGGCAAGCTGATGCTTGGCGACAAAACCGGTTTCCGGCCTTGCACGCCGGCGGGCGTGATGGAACTGCTTGCGCGTTCCGGCGTGAAGACCGACGGCGCGGAAGTTGTGATTCTCGGTCGTGGCAACATTGTCGGCAAGCCGATGGCGGCGATGCTCTGCCAGAAGGGTAAAAACGCGAACGCCACCGTCACAATTTGTCATTCGGCCACGCGCGACATCAAGGCGCATTGCCTCCGCGCGGACATTATCATTGCCGCCATCGGCGTGGCTCATTTTGTGAAGGCCGACATGGTCAAGCCCGGAGCCGTCATCATGGACGTGGGCGTGAACCGCATTCCCGACGCGACGTCGAAGATCGGCACCAGGCTCGTCGGCGACGTGGATTACGCGAACGTGCAGCCCATCGCCGGCAAGATCACGCCGAATCCCGGCGGCGTCGGCCCAATGACGATTGCGATGCTGATGCAAAACACGGTTCGCGCGGCGGAATGTTCGTTGAAAAGTTGAATCGTTAAATCGTTGAATCGGAATCAAACTTCGGCCACCATTCAACGCTTTAACAATTCAACAAATTACAATTTTATGCAAGCCACCCGAATTCTCCCCGATCTGCAATCCTCGCTGCTGTGCGAGGAAGTCCGCCAGGAAGCCAACGGCAACTTCTTCCTCGTCGGCGTCATCAACCTCATCCGCGTCCAGCAACTGCCCATCGTCGCCGGGCGGCTGTGCGTCTTCAACCGCTGGACGGCCGGCATCGGCCAGTTCACGGAAAATGTCCGCGTCATCGCGCCCGACCAGACGACCGTGCTGCGCAAGGCCGACCTGAAGTTCGAGCTGCGCGACCCGGCCATGCACTCCACCAACGTCATGGTCTTCAACCAGCTTGAATTCAAGACCGCCGGAACGTATTTCATCGAAGTGCTCGTGGACGACGTGATGAAGATTCGCTATCCCGTGCCGGTCGTCGTGGTGCCGCCGCAAGCCGGGCAGACGCCGCCGCCGGCAGAACCCGCGCCCTGATTTTTGCCAACCCGTCGCGCCGCACAGATTCATTTATCTGTGCGGCATTTTTCTTTAGACTGATCTCGATGAATGCGGATGAGAAACCAACCATCGCCTGGGAACCGCTGACGCCGCGCGGCGTGGCGGCGTTTGCCCATGCGCGGCTCACCAATCTGCTGCTCATGCAATTTCTTTTCGCGCTGCTCGCCGCCGCGTCCGTCGTCTGGTTTCTCGACGACAGCGTTTGTCCCGTCGTCCGCGAGGCGATCAAAAACCTGCCGGACGCCGGCCAGATCCGTTCTGCAAGATTGGACTGGCGCGGCGATGCGCCCGTGCTGCTCGCCGAAGGCCGGTTTCTCGCATTCGATGTGGACCTGGATCATGACGACAAAATCAATTCCACCGCCGATATTCAGGTTGAGTTCGGTCAGGACACCGTCTGGTGCGACTCGCTGCTCGGTTACACGGAAATTCCGTATCCCGACACCGACCCGCTGCCGTTCAACCGCCCGGCGCTGGAGCCGCTCTGGGGCGCGTGGCAGGCGGAAGTTTTGTTTGTTGCCGCCGTGCTGGCCACCGGCGGTCTGCTGGCGAGCTGGTGGATTCTGGCGACGCTTTATTTCCTGCCAGTCTGGGCGCTGGGATTTTTTGTGAACCGCGATTTGAATTTCCGCCAGAGCTGGCGGCTGGCCGGCGCGGCGCTGCTGCCGGGCGCGTTGCTGATGACGGCGGGCATTGTGCTTTACGATTTCGGCGCGGTGGATTTGGTGCAGTTCGGGTTCATTTTCGGCGCGCATTTTGTCCTCGGCTGGATTTACCTGTTTGTCAGCCTGCTGTTCGTGCCGGCGATTCCAACTTCAGAACCGAAGGGAAATCCATTTGCGGACAAATAATAACCAAACGCCGCCGGCGACGGTGGTAATGTCCTCATCGCCCAAATTTTCTAAAACAAATCGGCAAGCAATTCCGGCCGGATGCGGAATGCTTTGCTTTCCGGTGCAACGGGTGATAAAACCGGCCTATTGTATCAACCGAAAGACAACACAATGGCACAGAGCGTAATGATATCAAAGGGGGTAAAATGAAGCCTAAAATTAAAGAAATCGTTGTTGATGCCTTTGCGGTTCTTTGTATTTCGGTGGGGTTTTCTATTCATGGCTTACTATCATTGTGTTTTTTACTTGTTGGTATCATCTGTGGGGCATTTGCGCTTTACTTCACGCTTTTAAATTATCGGGTTCACGGGGCGACCCAAGCACAGGCGCGTAATTGGGGATTGTTGTTTTTCGCTGTTTTCGCCATCGGTTTGGGTGAGTATTGGCGAGAATATAAACAGCCCATAAATGCCCTCGCGCCAAATTCAGCACCAACAGTTTTAGTTGTATCGCCCCAAACTCCGTCATCGGGACAGGGTTTTGCTGTTTCACCCAATTTAAATTCAGTCATTCTAACATTTGGATCAGATAGCTTCGACATGCTACTGCCAAAATGCCCACCCGGTGAAATTGCTGTTTGGAATCCACAAATTCCATTTGGTGGATTCATGGAATTTTTTGAACACATGACATTGAGGTGGGATGGAAGCCATTTGTTTGTTAACTTTGAATGGAATCCCATATTTGGAATGCCGCCATTAAAGCTCGAAAAAAACAATTTGGCCGGGCTGCCGCGCGATTGGGATTGCAACCACACCGACCGCGCAATCGAGGTTGTAAATGATAAACAAATTCCCATAGTTCAGATTTACTTCAAAGACGATGCGCACCTCGTTTTCAAAGGAATTTTCACGACGCAGAAGCAAATCCTATTTGCATCTGAAACAAACGGGGTCAACTTGAACAACACGACGGGCACTAATGACATCGCCCACATATTAAACCAACAATATTTTGATGCCAATTTAGACGAACTTCGCCTAAAGCCTCTTTTTAAATATCCATCTTGGAAATTCATGGGTCAATTCAGCGAAAATTTAAATTAGGGCACTGCCCATAAGAACGGTCAATTGACACGGCCGCACCGCGCCTTTAGCCTTTCCGCTCATGTCGAAACTTCCGTTTGAACTGCTGCTGGCGCTGCGTTATCTGCGGCCCAAACGGACGTTTGTCTCCATCATCACGCTCATCTCCATCCTCGGCGTCGCGCTCGGCGTGGCCGTGCTGATGATCGTCATCAGCGTCATGAGCGGGTTCGACCATGACCTGCGCGAAAAAATCCTCGGCTTCAACGCGCACCTGAAGGTCTTCGCGAACAACCGGCCGTTGGAAAATTATGCGCCGGTGATGAACCTCGTCGCGTCGAACAAAAATGTCCGGGGCGTCGCGCCGTTCGTGCTGGGCCAGGTGCTGGTGGTCACGCAGCCGCCCAAGGACCAGTCCAAGCTCACCGGCGCGCCATGGGTGCGCGGCGTGGACCCGGCACGCGAAAATTCCGTGAGCGTCCTGCCGCAAAGCATTATCGCGGGCAAGTTCGATTTGAGCGGGCGCGGCCTGGTGGTCGGCAGCCAGTTCGCCGAGAATTTGAATTTGTCCGTAGGTGACCGCATCTCGATTTATTCGCCGGCGGATTTGGAAAAAATGGAGAAGCGGCAGGGCAAGCCGGATGCGGAAGCCGTGTTGCCGGACGATTACACGGTGAACGGCATATTCGACGTCGGTTATTTTGAATACAACGCGAACATCGTCGTCACCTCGCTCGAAAACGCGCAGGACCTTTACAATCTCGACGACAATGTTCACGGATTGATGGTGATGTTGCGCGATCCGTATCAGGCGCCGCAGGTGCGGCGGGAATTGCTGGCGGCGCTCGGGCCGGGTTACAACATCAGCACGTGGACGGAGGAAAATTCCGGCATTCTCAACGCGCTGCTGGTGGAGAAGAACGTGATGTTTTACCTGCTGTTTTTCATCGTGCTCGTCGCGGCGCTGTGCATCTTGAGCGCGCAGATCACCTTTGTCGTCCAGAAGACGCGCGAGATCGGGATGCTCAAGGCGCTCGGCGCGTCGAACCTGCAAATCTCCGGCGTGTTCCTGAGCCAGAGCGCCATCATCGGCGTGCTGGGCGTGATTTCCGGCTACGGCCTTGGGATGCTGGCGCTGACGTATCGCAACGAGTTTCTGCATTTCATGAACCGGCTGACGGGCTTTGAACTTTTTCCCGCGTCCATCTACGGCTTCGGCGATTTGCCGGCGGTGATTGACCCGCACGACATCGCCATCATCTGCGGGCTGTCGTTTGTGATCTGCATTTTTGGCGGCGTGCTGCCGGCGATCCGCGCCGGGCGCCTGAAACCGGTGGAGGCGCTGCGTTATGAGTGAACCGCTGCTGCGCGCCCGCGCGCTCACCAAAACCTACACGATGGGCAAACGCTCACTGGAAGTCCTGCGCGGCGTGGACCTCGATGTGGCGCGCGGGGAATGCCTCGCGTTGCGCGGCGCGTCCGGCGCGGGCAAAAGCACGCTGCTCCATCTGATCGGCGGGCTGGACCTGCCGAACGCGGGGGAAATTCTTTTTGATAGCAACAATCTCGTCGAGTTTTCCGAACGCCGGCTGACGGAGTTTCGCAACCGTCGGGTTGGTTTTATTTTTCAGGCCTATCATCTGCTGCCGGAACTGACCGCTTTGGAAAATGTCTGCCTGCCGGCGCGCATGGCGCGGATTTCCAGCGCGACGGTTGAAGTGCGCGGACGCGAACTGCTCGCACGTGTCGGCCTCAAGGACCGGCTGGACCACAAGCCGTCCGAGCTTTCCGGCGGTGAACAGCAGCGCGTCGCCATCGCCCGCGCGCTCATCAACGAGCCGGAGTTGGTTCTCGCCGACGAACCAACCGGCAATCTGGATTCCAAAACCGGCAGTGAAATCATTGAACTGCTCAAAAGCCTCCGGGTCGAAAAACAAACCACGCTCGTCATCGCCACGCACGACGCCAAGGTCGCCGCAAACGCGGAGCGGGTGATTGAACTGGTGGACGGACGAATTCAGTCATGAGCACCGACTGGGAGGCGCGATATCAATCCGGCGACATGCCGTGGGAAAAGGGCGCACCGTCGCCGGGCCTTGTGGATTTTCTAGCAGCGAACCCGAAGCTGACTGGCGAAACCGTTTGTGTGCCCGGCTGCGGCACCGGCCATGACGTGCGCGAATGGGCCAAAGCCGGCTTCTGTGTTTACGGTTGCGATCTTGCGCCAAGCGCCATCCGGTTGAGCGTGGAACGAACGCAGGCGGCCGGATTACATGCGGAATTTAAGCTCGGCGATTTTTTGCAGGACGAACCGCCCTTTCTGTTCGACTGGATTTTTGAACATACGCTCTTTTGCGCGATTGATCCGGGCGAGCGTGAACTTTATGTCCAGGCGGTTTTGCGCTGGCTCAAGCCCGGCGGCCAGTATCTCGCGGTGAATTATCTGATTCCCGACACCGACGGCCCGCCGTTCGGCACGACACGCGAGGAATTGATTGAACGCTTCGCGCCTTATTTCAGTCTGCATTCAGAGTGGGTGCCTCGCTCCTATTCCAACCGCACCGGCTTGGAACGAATGATGTGGTGGCGGAAAACCTAAATGTCCGTTGAAAATGAAACGAGCCGCGACTAACTTGCGCCAGTTATGTTAGAAGACCGTGATTACATGCGCCAGCCGGAGCCTTACGAACCGCGCTGGTCGCCGCGCCTGCGGTGGCGCTGGTCGTGGACCATCTGGCTGCTCGTGGCCTACACCACCGTGTTTCTTGTCGGTCTGGTTGCGAACCATTTTTCCCCCAACAATCCGGCTTTCAACACGCGCCTCGTCGAGACTAATGCCGGGGTCAGCGTGTTGCCAGGCTGGCTGCCGTTAAGCGTGGAAGGCCTGGCGCACGGCTATGTCTGGCAGCTGGTGACGTATCAATTTCTCCACGCGGGCTGGCTGCACCTGATTTTCAACGGCTGGGCGATTTTCATTTTCGGCCGTGTGCTGGAGGATTTGCTGGGCGGTAAAAAATTTCTCGCGCTGGTGTTTTCCAGCGGCATTGTCGGCGGCGTTTTTCAGGTGCTGGTCGCGCTGGTGTGGCCGCAATATTTCGGCGGACCGGTGGTCGGCGCGTCGGCGTGCGCTTTCGGGCTCGTGGCGGCGTTTGCCACGCTCTTTCCGGAACAGGAGCTGACGCTTTTCCTTTATTTCATTCCCGTGCAGTTGCGCGCGAAAACCTTGCTTTACGGATCCGCTGCACTGGCCGTGGCGGGTTTTGCCCTGCCACGGCTCATCATGCCCGGCACGGCCCATGCCGCGCATCTGGGAGGCATGGCGATGGGCTGGCTCTTCGTGCGGAAAATTTTGCAGGGCGACTGGTCGCGGCTGGAAGGAATCTTGCATCCGGCCCGCAAAACATTGCCGACGCGGCCGGCACTGGAGCCGCTGGGAAAAAATCCAGTTGGTGATTTCATGGCCAGCGAGGTGGATCCGATTCTGGAAAAAATATCTGCGCACGGCATCCAAAGCCTCACGGCGCGCGAACGTGAAATTCTCGAAAAGGCCCGCGCGAAAATGGCGAAACGCTGAACCGTGGATGGTTGCACCGTTGCATCGGCTTGTCTGCGGCGCGTTTTTTGATGCAACGATTTAACGTTTCACCGGTTTAACGATTTGATTATCATTTCCACATGATTTTACGATACTCGCGCCCCGAGATGCGCGCCATCTGGACGGACGAAAACAAGCTGAAGGTCTGGCTGCAGATCGAGTTGCTTGCCAGCGAGGCGTTGGTGAAGGAAGGCGTCGTGCCCAAGACCGATTTTGCGAAGATGAAGCGCGGCGCGGCAAAATGTTTCGCCGACACGAAAGCCCTGACCGAGCGCGCCAAGGAACTGGAAAAAACGCTCAACCACGACGTCATCGGCTTCACCACCGCCGTGGCCGAGCAGATCAATGACCGAGCCAGCCGCTGGCTGCACTTCGGCCTGACGAGCAGTGACATTGTGGACACCTGTTTTGCCGTGCAGATGGTGCAAAGCGCAGACATCCTGATTGACGACGTAAAAAAACTGTTGCCCATCATCGCCCGGCGCGCCAAGGAACATAAATTCACGCCGTGCATCGGCCGCAGTCACGGTATCCACGGCGAACCGACGACGTTCGGCTTGAAGATGGCGCTCATGCACGATGAATTTTCCCGTGCGCTCGAACGCCTCAAACGCGCCCGCAAAGTCGTGGCCATCGGTAAATTATCTGGTGCCGTTGGCACGAACGCGCATTTGTCGCCGGCTGTTGAAAATTTTGTCTGCAAAAAACTCGGTCTCATGCCCGCGCCGATTGCCACACAAGTCGTTCAGCGCGACATCCACGCCGAATTCATGAACACGCTCGCACTCATCGGCGCGAGCATGGAACGCTGGGCGGTGGAGTTTCGGCATTTGCAGCGCACGGAAGTTTTGGAAGCGGAAGAGGCGTTTACCATTGGTCAAAAGGGTTCGAGCGCCATGCCGCACAAGCGCAATCCGATCACCTGGGAACGGCTCACCGGCCTCGCGCGCGTGCTGCGCGGCAACGCCGTCGCCGCGCTGGAAAACGTCGCGCTGTGGCACGAACGCGACATTTCGCATTCATCCGTCGAACGGATCATTTTCCCGGATTCCTGCACGCTGCTGGATTACATGTTTGGCCTGCTGACGCGGCTGATGGATGGCATCGTGGTATATCCGGCGAACATGAAGAAAAATCTCGGCCTTTCGCTCGGCATGTGGAATTCGCAAACCATTTTGCTCGCGCTCATCAAAAAGGGACTGACGCGAGAAGATGCCTACGCGCTTGTCCAACGCGGCGCGATGAAGACATGGGAAGTGAAACACGCCGGCCGCGACGACGCGGATTTTCTGGAAGTGTTGAAAGCCGATCCCGCCGTGGCCAAACATTTCAAGAAAGGAGAATTGGAAAAACTTTGTTCGCTCGATTTTCATTTCAAGGAAGTGAACAACCGGTTCAAAAAATTGGGCCTAAACTAAAATCACCATGTATTCACCTGCTGCCAATCGTTACGAATCGCCAAGCTTTTACCGCCGCTGTGGCCGCTCCGGCATCCGGCTGCCGCTGATCTCACTCGGCCTCTGGCATAATTTCGGCGGGCAGGATTCCTACGAGAATGCCCGCGCCATTGCCTGCCGCGCCTTTGACCTGGGCATAACGTGCTTTGATCTGGCAAACAATTACGGCCCGCCGGCTGGTTCGGCGGAGGAGACATTCGGCCGGATCCTGCGCGAAGATCTTCGCAAATGGCGCGATGAAATGATCATCACCACCAAGGCGGGCTACGACATGTGGCCGGGGCCGTATGGCGAATGGGGTTCGCGCAAATATCTGCTGGCGTCGCTCGACCAGTCGCTCCAGCGGATGGGTTTGGAGTATGTGGACATTTTTTATTCGCACCGGCCCGACCCGGACACGCCGCTTGAGGAAACGATGGGCGCGGTAGCCCACGCCGTTCGCAGCGGCAAGGCGCTTTACGCCGGCATCTCGAATTACCAGCCCGCCGACACCGCACGCGCGGCGAAAATCTTGCGCGAGCTGGGCACGCCGTGTCTTATTCACCAGCCAAGTTACAGCATGTTGAATCGTTGGATTGAACCGCAGTTGCTCGCCACTTTGGAAGCGGAAGGCATCGGTTGCACGGTTTTCTCGCCGCTGGCGAAGGGTGTATTAACCAACCGTTATTTCAAGGGCATTCCCGCCGACTCGCGCGCGGGGCACGATCCCCGGTTTCTCCGCCCTGCGGACATCACCGACGAAGTTTTGGCGAAGACAAAAAAACTGAACGACCTCGCCGAGTCACGCGGCCAGACGCTGGCGCAGATGGCACTGGCGTGGGTGTTGCGGCACAAGGTCGTAACGAGCGCACTCATCGGCGCGAGCAAAGTAAGTCAGGTGGATGATTGCGTCGGCGCGACGAAAAATCTTAATTTCTCCGGCGAAGAGCTGACGCAGATCGAAAAGATACTGGCTTAACGCCGATTGATTTCCTTCCCGCGATACGCGGTTAGAAAGTAAATCATCACCCCGCCCACCATCACCGCGAGTGCGCCCCAAAAATGCGTCCATTGTGTTCCTGCCGGGCGCGCGCAGGTGGCGAACCACCAGCCGGCACCGAGATAGCCAACGAGGTTGCCCACGCCATTGTTCATCAGCGTCAGCAGCGCCTGCGCCCGCGTGCGCCACGCGGAATCAATCCGCTGGTTCAGGTAAATTTGCGCGGTGATGAACACGAGGACGAATGATGCGCCGTGCAGGCTTACGCCGAGCAGCAGCGAACTCTGGGTGTTCACCGCGCTTGCCGCGAAGCGCAGCACGCCGATGGCGAGGCCGCAGGCGAAAATCCATTTCAATCGCCAGTGGTGCAGCAGCCACGCGAGACTGAACATCGCAACGAACTCCGAGCATTGCGCCAGGCTCATCCACGCGCTCGTGTGCGCGAAGCCGAGGTCGTGCAGGTTCGTCGGCGCATACGGATAAAACGCCGCGAGCGGGATGTTGAACAGCGTGGTGGTGATAAAGACGACGCGCGTGTCGCGGTCCTTCAAAAGCGTCAGCGCGTCGAGACCGAGACGTTCGTGCCACGACAGATGCTGGGCGGATTTGGGGATTTCCAGGGCCGGCAGAAAATAGGTGAACGCCGCCACGATCAGCCAGAACACCGCGCCGAGATAGCCCGCGAGCGCCGAGCGGTCCAGGTTCAACGCGCTGATGAGCAGCCCGCCGCTTAACCAGCCGATGGTCGCCAGCGCGCGGATCGGGCCGAATTCCTTCTGCGCATTTTCCAATCGCGCGAGAACGAGCGCCGTGGAAATGCTGAACATCGGCGCGTAGGACAGCGAAAAAATCTGGATCAATGCCAGCACCAGCCACGGGTTCAAACCGTTTTGGATGGCGGCGGCGACGGCTGCCGTCATGACGGCGGTGGCGGACGCGAGCCAGCGCAAGACTTTGGCCGGCGGCACATGGCGGTCGGCCATCGCGCCAAACATCAACGGCGAAATGAACGCCGCGATGGCCGAGGCGGCAAAGGCGAACGGCTTGATGTGGTGCATCCCGTGCGCGTCGAGAATCGGGCCGAGCGGCACGAACCAGATGGCCATGGCCGCACCCTGGATGAAGAACAGGATGACAAGTTCGGCGTATTCGGCCTTGCGAAGCGTCGTCAGCACGTCAGTCGAGCCTTTCCGTCACGCGCTGTATTTTCAGCGCCTTGCCGCTGGCGTTGTCAATTTCAACCACCGCGCCATTCAATTTTATGTCGTTGCGAGCCACTTCAAACCGTTGCGGCATGGCGGTGCGGAAGCGGGTGACGACCGGCGTGATTTCGCGGCCCAAAACGCTTTCGTGCGGGCCGGTGAAGCCGGCATCGGTCAGATACGCCGTGCCACCGGGAAAAATCTGCTCGTCCGCCGTCTGCACATGCGTGTGCGTGCCCACCACGGCGCTGACCTGGCCGTCCAGCATCCGCGCGAACGCGATTTTTTCCGAGGTCGCCTCGGCGTGAAAATCCACAAAGATGATGGGCGTGTGCTGGCGCAGCC
>Ga0316217_10007134_pt1 | contig 10780 bp, 5 predicted proteins | sample 1anoAmetaG_FD_203633 | JGI IMG/M metagenome (GOLD analysis project Ga0316217, IMG submission 203633) | Freshwater microbial communities from Trout Bog Lake, Wisconsin, USA - 1anoA | ecosystem: Environmental > Aquatic > Freshwater > Lake > Hypolimnion/Profundal zone | place: USA: Wisconsin... | reverse complement strand
ATTTCGAAAAACTGGGCCGGGAACTCACCCCCGACCGCGAGGACACAATTTAATGAACACCATCCCGCAATCCCAACGCGCCGTCCAATTGGTCGGCCTCGATCAACTGAAAGTCAACGAATCGAAACCGGTCTTCACGCCCGGCCCGCACCAGGTCCTGTGCCGCGTCGAAGTCTGCGGCTTGTGTTTTTCTGATCTGAAACTGCTCAAACAATTCGCCGGGCACGCCCGTAAATCGGAAGTGAAAACCGGCCTCGCCCCGGCTGCGCTTGCGGAAATGCCAAATTACGTCCCCGGTGACCAGCCCACCGTGCCGGGGCACGAAACCGTCGTGCGCATCGTGGCCGTCGGCCCCAACGTCCAGAAGGCGAAAGTCGGCGGCCGGTATCTCGTCCAGGCGGATTACCGGTGGCTGCCAACCACCAGTTCGGCCGCGGCGTTTGGCTACAACTTTGAAGGCGCCTTGCAGGAATATGTGTTGATGGATGAACGCGCCATCATTTCGCCCGACGGCGAGTCCATGCTGATTCCGGTGCCGGAAGATTTATCCGCGTCCGCCATCGCGTTGTGCGAACCGTGGGCGTGCGTGGAAGAAGCCTACGTTGAGGAACAGCGCCGCGGCTTCAAGCCCGGCGGCAAAGTGCTCGTCGTTGGCGATGGCGTGGTGGATGCCGGCAATGTCACCCGCGTGCAACCGGACGCCGTGCCGGCCGGTGCGTTTGACGACGTGGTGTATTTCGGCAGCGATCCGGCGGTGGCCGAAAAACTGTTTGCCAACGTCGCCACCAAAGGTTTGTTCATTATCTGCCAGTGCGGCGGGAAATTCGGCCGCCCGGTCGTCTCGCAAGTCGGCCGCATTCACTATGGCGGCATCCGCGTGACCGGCACCACCGGCGCGAACGTCGCCGAGGCGCTCGCCAGCATCCCGGCCACCGCTGAAATCCGGCCAAATGACAAAATTAACATTATCGGCGCCGCCGGTCCGATGGGCACGATGCACGTCATCCGTGATTTATGCCAGGGCGTGCCCGGCGTGACGGTGTTTGCCGGTGACCTCAGCCCTGAGCGGTTGGCAATGTTGCGCAGTCTGGCCGAGCCGGTCGCCGCGAAAAACAAACTGACCCTGCGCTGCTATAATCCGCAGCACGACAAACTGACCGAGGCGTTCAACTACATCGTCCTGATGGCGCCCGTGCCGGCGCTGGTTGAGAAGGCCATCCCGGCCGCGGCGCCGCGGGCGCTGATCAACATTTTTGCCGGGATCCCGGCTGACAAGACCGCCGCGCTCGACCTCGACACCTACATTGCCAACCGGCTCTATTTCATCGGCACAAGTGGCTCGACACTGGAGGACTTGAAACTGGTGTTGCGCAAAGTCGTGGCCCGGCAACTGGACACCAATCTGTCCGTGGCCGCCGTGGCCGGTTTGGACGGTGCGATTGACGGCATCCGCGCCGTCGAGAAGAACACGATGCCCGGCAAGATCATGGTGTATCCGTCGCTGAAAGGCCTCCGGCTCACACCGTTGCCGGAACTGACCCCCGCCGTGCCGCTTGGCCAGTGGACGAAGTCCGCCGAGGAAGCCTTGCTCGGCACGAAAAAATGATGGGCAAGCGGCTTAATTGAAAAACTGTCGCGGTGCTTGACCGCCGCACCCGTAGCGAAGTCTGACACAAGCCTCACTCATGGGCGCAATTGATCGCGCAACCGGCTATCGCGATCAATTTCTTGATTGATAAGGCGCGACTGCCGGGCGCGTTACGGATGTGCGCGAGAAGAATAGCATTCGATGCGCCAGCGGTCGCGTCCGACCAATCACCCGCCGTGTGAAAGAGATGTTTTCTTCAGCACCCGATTGGCTAATATCATAACCGGACCAATGCCTTGCACCTGCGGCAAATTACACCGCGTGGATGTACGGCCATTCCAGTTCGAACCCATGGGTGCCGAGCACCTGCTGGAATTCCCGGAGCAGATCAGGGTTTTCGCGCACGGCATGCGGCGTGGTCTGGCGCTGCAAACAGAAGCCGGCCAGCGCGCCAGCGGCTTCGCCGATGTTCCATTCGACGGGATGCAACCGGTAACAGCCATTGCTGACATGCGTGGTGCCGATGTTCTTGCAGGCCGGCAACAGATTCTGCACCCGCACCGGCAACAGCGCGCCCAGCGGAATCTGAAATGGCAGCGACGAGAAATCAATGTAGTTGTTGCCCCCCGTGCTCGGATGCAGGTCGATCCGGTAATGGCCGATGCCGACGGTGTCGGCGAACGGTTCGGACAACAGCGGCTTGGATCGCGGTACCCGGTTGCCTTCGCCCCAGCCGAAATTGACGCCGTGCCGCATCTCCGTGCCGACGTGTTGCTCGGTCACGGTGAAGGCCGCTTTGATCCGGCGCGACTCGCGGATGTAGGCCGCCATCGCCAGTCCATCTGCGGTGCCGGTCACGTCGGGCCGGAGGAACAGCCCGGGATAGCCGAGCTTGCCGTCGAGGTGCGGGGCTTCCGTTTGCAGCCAGTAAAAGAAACTCAACGCGAGTTGCCGGGATTCGGTCCACGCCAGGGCCATGTCGGCCGGTGACGCGTCGATGACATCGCGGAGCCAGTAATCCATCATCACCCAGTTTACGAGTGAGACTTCGTACGGCATCGTGCCGGGCTGGAAATTGGCCTGGTCAATCAGTTTCCGGTAATTCCACAACCCGCCGGTGGTCTCGCCTTTTTCCCATGGGAAGAAATGATTGCGCTGGGTCTTGAGCGTGATCGGATGCGGCACTTCCCACGCCAACAACCGGCCCGGCCAGGGCGGCGTCATTGGTGGGACAAAGTTGCGCCAGCGCGCGTAGTCCGCCGGTTTCTCGATGACGTGTTCGGCTTTGGGATCGTACGACATCGCGAAACACCACGTGAACGGCTGCACGTTGTGGGGCTGCGCCGGTCCATCCACCGCGTGCAACTCGCCGGTTGCTTGCCGGGACTCGGCGCCGGTGACGTATTCCACTTTTGCCAATGGCAGTAGGTCGCCCAACTCGGTTGCATCGAGAAAGTAATCCGCGGTGATGGTGAGTTGCTGGCCGGTTTCCCGCTGCCGTAACGTGACGGCCCGGACCCGGTCACCGGCCACGTCTGCGCTGACCGGCTCGTAGCCGTGCAACACAGTTAGTTGGCCGGCCGACTGCCAGGGCGCCAACATGGCTTCCAAGACCGCGACCCCGACCCGGGGTTCGTGGCAGAGTTTTGACACATTGCCGCCGCCGGGATTCAGATACGGATTGGCCCGGGCGGCCGGGGTCAGGGGATAATGGTCGCGGTAGTATTGCCGGACGCCGTTCCGGTAGGTGCGATAGCGCCGGGTGCAACCGAATTGTTCAATCCAAACATTCTCGTCCGGTGGCGTGGCCTGGCTGGTCAACTGGCCACCGACCCACGCGGTGGGTTCAGTCAGGATCACGCGTTGGCCGAGGGCGCACGCGGCCAGGGCCGCAGCGCAGCCGCCCGTGCCGCCGCCAACGATCAGGATATTTGTGTGTAGTTCATTCATGGATTTGCGTCCGTTCGGAATGGGGAAGCGGGCAGGTCTGCCCGGTTGTGAAGGTTCACCGCCGGCACGTTCGCCCATCCATACCGGACTGCGGCCGGCTTCGGCACGTGCTCGGTGGAGACGATGACCGTATCGTCCTGGATTTCCGCCTGCGCGGGGAGGAGTTTTTTGTCGGGACCGGCAATCGTGAATCCGTTCAGCGCACCGTCTTTGGCTACCAAGCCGCCGCCGACATGGGTGAAGTGGAGCACGGCGCGGTTGGTCGCCACCGCGAGCCGGTCGCCGACTGGTCGCTTGTCCGGCGGATGGATGATTTCCGCAAAACCGCAATCGGTGGTCACGGTGCTTGAAATTCCCAGGTACCCCAGAGATTGGGAGTCAGCTCGGCTTCGGAGGGCACGTCGGCGGTAATGCCGCTGGCTTTGTTACCCCAGTACACACGCGCCGTGGTCTGGCCGTCGCTACCGCGCAGCACACCGATGTCGCCCTTGATCACCAGCCCGGCCTTGGGCTTCAACCCCAGCGTCTGAAGTGGAATCGAGACTTCGTAATCGCCGTTGGTCCCGGCAAATTGGATCTGCGTACTGACATTTTCCACCTTGTCGAAGGTGATGGTGAGCGCCGGCGATGAGAAGGGGATTTTCTCGCTATCTTTGGTCCCCGGCACGACTGCCCGATAGAGCAACGCCAACGGTTTACCTTTCACCACGGTCACCAGCAACCGGACATCGCCGGCCACGGGGGCGTGCCGGTCCGGATTCGCGGCCGGATCGGTGCCAATCATCAGGTCCAATGCCCCGCCGGTTTTGAAGGGGGCAACGGGCATTTCCCCAGAATTTTGCAGCAGCTTGGATTCACCGGTGTGATACGCCAGATAGAGCCGGTCCCCGGCGACGGCAATGGCCGCGGTCACATCGTACGGTTTGGTGTTGGAGTTGAAGTACGCCCGCACTCCGCTCTTGTCGATGTCCACCCAACTGGCAGCGGCCCAATCGTCCAATTTTCCATCCACGACCGGGGGCTTGTTTCGCATTGCCACTTTCAGCAGGCCGCTCCCGAGCTGATGCTGCCGCGCCGCCTCGGTCTCCCCCAGAAACGCCCGGCATTTGTCGAGCGCATCTTTCGTCACGGTCACTGGCGCCGTGGGCAACCGGCGGAGGGTGTCCAAGCCATCGAGGCGAATCAACGCACTCCGCGCGCCGTCCACCAGATAAACCAAGCCATCATCCGCCTGTGCGATCGTCGGCCAGAAGTTCTCCTCGCCGAGACTCAGTCCTTGCAAGCTCAGGTTGCGTTCCGCGACCGGCATGCCCCAGCGTTTGCCGTGGCGCATATTCTCAAACAAGGTGGCCACAAACAATCCATCCGCCGTGAACAGATAGACATTGCCGTGGTTGCCATTGATCGCCCACAATGGGCCGACCTCGCTGCCCTTTGGGTCGACCAACCCGCCCAGTAACCGGGTCGTCCCGATCAATTCACCGGGCCGGTCCGGCGCAGGCGCGGTATGGGACGCGTGCAAGCCCGGCCACAAATCTGGATAGCTCCACATCGGTACGCCATTCCGCGCACCACTGAGCGAGCGGGATCCGAATGGTTTGATCCCGAGGGTCACGACCGTCCAACCCTCGGGCGCGGCCAAAACCTGATTGCCGCCGGAGGATTGCGGGGGCAGCACTCCCGTCGCCAGCGTCTGTCCGTTGGTGATGTCATACCGCGGCACGCCCTGCGCGGTAAAGCCGACCGGTGCGAACCGCTTGGCTTGATCGTCCGCCCGGGCGATACAGAACGACAGATCGGGCATCACGGTGACGCCGCTCGCCGAGCTTTTCACCAACGTCACCTCCTCGGGCTGCACCTGGCCATCCTCGTTGAGATCACTCCAGATGAACAGCGCCTGGCTCTTTTCATGGGGATCGCTCAGGTTCACGCCGTCCGGCCAGCGCGATTTGAATGCATCGTCCTTCAGGAGATCCCAGGACGATGCCAGTCCCATGGCCGCGGCGGGCCGGGCAATGCCGTCGTGCTCCACGAACAGGAAGGCGGTCGGGTGGCCACCGGTGGGATTCGAATTGTAGCAGTTGGCAAAGTACCGGCGCCCGTCCCGATACAACGCCGTCTCCGGCGCGGCACCGCGCGATCCAAACTTTATTTCCCCGGGGTCGCGCCGGTAAATGACATTGACCAGTTGCCAGGTGCCCGACTGCCAATCGAGTTTGAACTCCATGGTTCCCTTGCCTTCATCCGCGTAATAGAACCGGGTTTTGTCGTGCGGATCGAGCGCCCCGCCGCCACCGTACTTGCCCGGCCCGTAAAATGCCCAGATCAACTTGCCGTCCAGTGTCCAGACGCTGACCCGCTTCGGGAGAAAGTCCTGTTCCGTCACCCAAAGTTGCTGTTGGGAATCCACCGCCAGCCCGGCCGGGTTGTTCATGTGCAACGGATCATACGGACCGGCCTTGGGCGCGCCCGGGTTGCCGATTGCGCGGACGAACTGGCCCGCGGGCGTGAAGATTTTTACCTGGTGACTGGTCCCGCGGTCGCTCACATAGAGCCGACCTTCGCGATCCACGGTCAAGCCCCGGGGCGCTTCCAGTCCGGTCGTCACCACGGCCTGTGGCGGTGGGAGCTGGGCTGGATTCGCAATCGAATCAAACCGCACCAACTGTTTCCCGCTCAGCACGAGCAGCCGGCCTTGGGCGTCAAACGCCAAACCATGGGGTGCCTCCAGCGGCGCCGTCCCCAAGACTTGGCCGGCCTTGACATCGATCAACATCAACTGGTTCTTTTGGGTGAGGCTAACAACCGCCACGCCATCATGCACCGCCAGGCCGCCGATCGCGGTCCCTTTATCGGCTTTCGGGTCGAGATCGCCCAAGGACTGGACCAGCACCGGCTTGTCCGCGTCCGTCGTCACCGCGGTCAGACGTAACTCCGCCTCACCGGACTTCTTGCCGGTTTCCCAAGCCGACGCCACATACGCGCTGATCCCGGGCACCGCTTTTGCGCCGGCGTCCCGGGCGAGATACGGGGCGGCGGTCCAATTCCCGCCGACCCATTTTTTCCCGCCCCGTTTGCGGCCATCCAGGTCCACCCATGCGAGGCCATCCGGCCCTTCCGTCACATAACAGCCGAGGAATACCGCCGGCTGTTTCGTCGGTGATTGATCCGCGGGAACAAACAGCGCGGCCATCGGCGGCGTGTGATTCGCTAGCCAGGCACCGGTGTGATCGGCGGTGTTCCAGGGTGGATTGCCGGTCGCATACACCGAAAATTCATAATGCGGATCAATCGGGCCGCGCACCAGCCCGCGCACCTGGTAGTCGCCCGGTTCGACAAGGTTCACGGGAATCTTGTAGATCCCATGTTTCGCCGCATCCGTGTCCCGCCCCAAATCGTCCAACCCATCCCACCACGCCACGTTAGCGCCGGCGGGAAACCACGTTTCGGAAATGAGATTCCGCACGCGGACGCCGCTCTTGTTTTCGATCACCAACGTGACAAAGCCCGCCGCCTTGAGGCTGAACGGCACCGGAATCGGCGGTTTGGGCGCGGTGTCCACCGCCACCGGCACGGGGGCCGGCAACAATGGCGCCGTGCCCAGCGGTTCGAGGGCCATGAGTTCCCCCAGCCAAACCCGTTTGCCATCCATGATCTTGGCCTGGAGATGCCCACCGTGGACAACGAGCGGCGCGGTCAGCCGGAGCCGGATCGCGCGGGTGGTGATCGTCCGTCCAAAATCGAGGTGATTGGGCCAGAGCGCGGCAGGGTACCCGTTCTTGACGTCATGAAAATTCGCCAGTGTTTCCCAGTCACCGCTCCGGGCGTCCCGCGGATGTCGGTCGGCCGGGCCGGTATAGGTTTGCGCTTCCGCCGCGGCGAACCCGGCCCAGAGTGCGATCAACCCGTTCAGTTTGACGGGCGCGGCCCATGCCAACAAAACCCATTCGGGATGTTCGGGCGAAACCACGGGCACACCATCCGACACCGGCTGATCGTACCCCCGATTCTCCCAGGTTTTCCAAGCATCGTTGGCCCCATTATTGATGCGGCTGGCGTGTTGATTCTCGGCGCTCGCCGCGGCTGTAGCCTGGAGTGCCGCATTATTGAATCGGTCGGCCATTACCAGCGCCGCGCCCAGCGCACCTTCGTATTTTGTATCCGTTGCCACCGCGACATGCGTGAATCGCAACGCCCGGGTGGTCGTCCCGGGCGGTAATACCCAGAGCGCGTACTCGCCGGATTTTACCTCGGTGTCCACGGGCTGACCGACGTGCAACCGCTGCGCCGGGATCCATTGCGTCTCGTCATTCAAATTGCCCGGATAGGCCGCAGCCGGCCGGAGCACGCTGAGCCGGCCCCCGCCATTCACGAGTACGGAGCCAACCGGCACTGCGGTTTGAAACCCGAGCCGCAGATGTCGGGGGCCGGCGTTCCGTGAATTTCCAAAGATTATCCCCGAATTGCCCGTGGCGGTCGTGCCGGTCCACAGCACCCATTGCGGCGCTCGGTCCTTGTCCTCACCTTTGATCGTCGTTTCCGTACCGTCGCACCATTCCGCATACGTGGCCGCGTCGATGGTTTCCAATTGGACCGGTGTGTGGAACGCGAGGCCCGGCACGGGAACCGGTACCGGTTTAACCGGCGCGGCCACAACGGCCACGCTGAACCCCAGGCAAGCAAGCAAACTCCAGCCGACCGCGGGCCGGGGCTTCGATCGTGTTTTGAAAGGCACATTGGGATGCACATTGCCGCGAGCAGGCGCGCGGCTACAAAAACACTTTCCAAACACGTTCTTTGATCCGGTTGGGCAATTCGATCGCAGTAATAGTGCTTTCATCATAAGCGAATTATCGTGGGGCAGTTCATCGGCCGGATTAGAATGAGTAACCGTGGACCAGTTCGGGTTTGGCGAACCGCGCGGCCGGCACTTCCAGCAACTCGGCCACCCGATTGATGGGCAGGTTCCAGCCTTTGCATTGGAGCAGCGGGAAAGTGTCAACCCCGGCAATGGTTTGGTCCGGGACGCCGAACGCCCGCAAGACGCCGATGGCCATGATCGCGGCGCCGTACAACCCCATGTGCAGGCCATCGACGGTCAGCCGCAGGTCGGCCGGTTTGCGACTGAGCGCAGTTAAAAACATCCCGTGCAAATCGACCACCAGGCACTTCTTCTCGGCAGCAACTTCCTGCATGGCCGCGACGTAGAGCGGCAACCGCTGATTGCCATCCGAGCCGGCCTCTTCCTGAAGCACCGTTGGCGTCAGCAGCACCGCGGTCGCGCCTGCGGCCTGCGCCTTCTCGACCATCTTCGTAACGTTGGCCTTGTACGCCGCGAGCGTTGCCGGCTTGTGCGGTGCATTCAAGCGCTGCCCCACGTCGTTGACGCCCACGTTGATGAACGCCCACGCGATCTTGTTGGAGAGCTGCATCGAACCCACGAATCGTGGTTCCATGGCTTCGGCGCGTTGTCCGTTGATGCCGGCATTCACGAAGGGTGGCAGTTTGAGGGCCGGGTATTTCGCTTGCAGAACCCCGGCGGCCAGTCGGATATAGCCGCCCGCAGCGGTGATACTGTCGCCCATGAACGCAACGGCGTCGCCCGGTTTGATGCGCAACTCCGTGGAGGCTGTGCCGTCGGCTGGCCCGACCAGCTCGAGTGCCTCCGCCGTGATCTTCGCCAGATTTCCCGTGATCGCGGCCGGTCGCTCCGCAGCCAAGGCAGCGGATGCGATCATCAGTAAACCAGGAACAAGTCGGGTGATGGATTTCATGGCGAGCGCGATCCCTTTCCGGTTTCGGTTCTATTCAAACGTGAACAACCCCCACGCAGTGGGTGTCAGCACGGCTTCCAGCGGTTCGTCGTTGACGAGGTTGGTGTGGGGGTTGGCCCAGTAGGTCCGCGCCACGTTGATCAAGCCGGCCGTGTCGGAAGAGATGATCCCGACGTCACCGCGCAATGGCTGACCACTCATCGGCTTCAAGCCCAAGGCCGCCCACGGCAGCGTGGCTTCCACTGTGTAGCCGTCCGATTTGGTCAGGACCTTGATGGTTGCGGCGGTCAACACTTCGACCCGGTCAAACTTCTTCGTCCCGACCGGCGACGTGTACGCCTTGTGCAACTCCACCGGGGCACTCGCATCGACCGGTTTCATCAAGACCGCCGTGGGCTTGCCGGCAAAGTTTGCGATGACCACGCGCAATTCGCTGCCGGCCGCGGCGCCGAGTTGGATGTCCACGGCGTCACCGGTCTTGAAGAGCCGGCCGAAATCTTTTCCTTCGTTCAGCCACGGCGAGCTGTCCTGGACTTCAAACCGGGCATAGAGATTCTGGTCGTCATACGCCAGGCGCACGAGCGCCCGATCGGGCAACCCGCTGCGCGCCACGGTGAGCGGGTTGACTTTGGTCCATTGGCCTGTGTTTCGGGCAATCGTGTATTCCTTCTTCTCCGTCACGGCGCGCGCCCGGCTGGCATTATCGTGATCGGCCGCCACCACCGTTGCCGGATCAATCGCCACCGTCCCGCCGGTAAATCGCTGGATCCCGTCCAAGCCGGTCACCTGCAAGACCATTGCCGCCTGCCGGGGCAGGCCGGTGGTCAGGCGGATTACGCCATCGCTCTGTTTGCCAAACCAGCCGTTGAACGGCTCGCCACCTTCGCTATAGCCGGTCATCGGTTTGCCGCGCAATCCGGCCTCGGTCTCGGGCAGTTTTTCGCCCGGCAACCGGCAATCGCGGAACATCGCGCCGACGTACAGGCCGTCGGTCGTGAACAAGAAATCCTGGCCGAGGTTACCGCGGAGCAACGCCACATTGCCCACGGTATCATTCACGTGCGCCACGCCGCAGATTTTGAGCGGCCCGATGAGGAGACCGGCTTGGGCCATCGGCGCCCGGTGCGAGCCGTGGACGCCGGGGTAGAGGCAGGGATAGGACCAGGCGACTCCGCCGGTCTTCGGGTTGATGCCTTCCATGCCCTTGGTCGGGCCCGAGTAACCTTTGAAGCTGAGACACAGCAGCAGGTTCTCAGCCGGCACGGGGACTAGGTCGCCGGTATCGTCGACGGGCAGTTTCGTCATCCCTTCGAGACCGTAGATCGGGGCGCCGTCCGCAGTGAAGCGGAGGGGGCGGAATTGCGTCAGCCCGTCGGTGTAGAACACCAGATCCTGGCCCATCCGCCCGCCCCACCCGTTATTAAGCGAGATCGCGGTTTGAGGATGTTTGCCCTTCTTGTCCGTGATT
>Ga0316217_10007133_pt1 | contig 10782 bp, 9 predicted proteins | sample 1anoAmetaG_FD_203633 | JGI IMG/M metagenome (GOLD analysis project Ga0316217, IMG submission 203633) | Freshwater microbial communities from Trout Bog Lake, Wisconsin, USA - 1anoA | ecosystem: Environmental > Aquatic > Freshwater > Lake > Hypolimnion/Profundal zone | place: USA: Wisconsin... | reverse complement strand
TTCGGGATGGCGCCACGCCAGGTCATCAAACTTTTCAGGCTTGGCCAGCGCCAGCCGCGTGCCGTGCGGCCCGGTGTGGTAATCCAAAATCATCCCCAACTCGGCGGCCTTGGTGTAGAACGGCTCGGCTGCCGGCGCCGCAACATCGTGCGGATCGATCGCGGGATGGATCTTCAACCACCGCACGCCCGCATCGTGCAGAAATTGCAGAACGGCCAGCACATCCGGGGCCAGCGGGGAAACTGTCCCGGCTGGAATCAATCGATCCGGGTGCGCTTTGATCTCGCGTAATGCCCAGCGATTGGCCGCCGCCATGTTGTTGTTCATCTGACACGCAAAGGGCGGGAAGACAATTGTCCGGTCGATCCCGCAAGCATCTAAATGTTTGAGCAACTGCGTCGCATCGCCCGCCGGCCACCACCCCCCGGCGACAATGGGCGGCATCAAATGGGCATGATTCGCGATAATTTTCACGCGCTTCACCTCTATGGAGAAAGCCCGTGGCTGTCAAGAGCGAGAAACTGACAGTCAACATAAACAATCGCACCGCATGTCATATTCTGATTGATTGTCCGGCAGACCGGCTTACCATATACGCAAACCATTTTCGGAGACCTGCAATCATGACAAACAAAATTAAGTGGGGCATTCTCAGCACCGGGGCCATCGCGCGCGCGTTCGCGGCGGCGGTCCCGAAATCAGCCACGGGCGAACTGGTCGCTGTCGCCAGCCGCGACATCAACACCGCCACGAAGTTCGCCAAGGAATTCGGCATCCCGCGCCGGTATGGCCACTACGAGGCGTTGCTGGCCGATGAGGATGTCCAGGCCGTCTACATCGCCACGCCCCACCCGTACCACGTGGAATGGGTCATCAAGGCCGCCGAAGCCGGCAAGCATATCCTGTGCGAAAAACCGTTTGGCATCAACCACGCCGAAACCATGGCCGGTATCGAAGCCGCCCGTGCCGCCGGCATCTTCCTCATGGAAGCGTTCATGTACCGCTGCCACCCGCAAACCGCCAAGCTCGTGGAACTCCTCCGCGCCGGCGCCATTGGCGACGTGCGCGTGATCCAGGCCACGTTCAGCTTCCAAGCCGGCTTCAACGCCGACAGCCGCCTCTTCAGCAACGCGTTCGGCGGCGGCGGCATCCTCGACGTCGGCTGCTACCCGGTCTCCTTCTCCCGGCTCGTCGCGGGGGCGGCCACCGGCCAGAACTTCGCCGAACCGCTCGAAGTCAAAGGCGTCGGCCATCTTGGCCAGACCGGCGTGGACGAATGGGCCACTGCCGTGTTGAAGTTCCCCGGCGACATCCTGGCCCAGGTCGCCACCGGCATCACGATCAACCAGGAAAACATCGCCCGCGTCTTCGGCACCAAAGGCTCCATCACCATTCCGAACCCGTGGATTTCCAACCGGCAAGCGGCCGACACCGGCAAGCTGATCGTCCACCGGCAAGGCACTGCCCCGGAAGAAATCACCATCCCGGTCGCCGTCACCTCGTATACGCTGGAAGCCGACGTGGCCGGCCGTGCGATCCTCGCCGGCAATGTCGAAGCACCAACGCCGGCCATGACCTGGGCCGACACACTCGGCAACTTGCGCGCGCTTGATCTCTGGCGGAAATCCATCGGGTTGACCTACAACTCTGAAAAACCAACGGCGAACATCCCGACCGCCCACCGGCGGGCGCTCGCCGTCCGCCCGGTCCACAAAATGAAATACGGCACCGTGGCCGGCGTGACCAAGCCCGTCTCGCGGATCGTGATCGGTTCGATGCTCGAAGGCGCGACGTTTGTCCGGCCGCATGCGCACATGTTGTTCGACAGCTTTGTCGAGCAGGGCGGCAACACGTTTGACACGGCGCATATTTATTATGGCGGCGAAAGCGACCGCGCGCTCGGCCAGTGGCTCACAAACCGCGGCATCCGTGAGCAGGTCGTCATCATCGGCAAAGGCGCGCACACGCCGTTCTGCGATCCCGCCAGCCTGGTCCGGCAACTCGATCAATCGCTGGGCTGGCTCCAGACGGATTACGTGGACATTTATCTGATGCACCGCGACAACCCCGCCATCCCGGTCGGCGAGTTTGTGGACGTGCTCAACGCGCAACTCAAAGCCGGCAAGCTGCGCGCGTTTGGCGGCTCGAACTGGTCGCTCGAACGCGTGGCCGCCGCCAACCGGTATGCGAAGCGCAAGGGCTTGACCGGCTTCGCGGCGCTCAGCAACCAATTCAGCCTCGCGGAAATGGTCGCGCCGGTCTGGGACGGCTGTGTCTCCGTCTCCGACGCCGCCTCGCGGAAATGGCTGAAGAAACAGCAGCTCCCGAATTTCTGTTGGTCGAGCCAGGCGCGCGGCTTCTTCAGCGGCGTCGCGCAGTCCGACAACCTGGCTGATCCCGAGTTGGTCCGCTGCTGGTACAGCGGCGACAATTTCCTGCGGTTGGAACGCGTCAAGGAACTGGCCCGGAAACGCAAAGCCTCGCCGATCAACATCGCGCTGGCCTACGTGCTCGCGCAGCCGTTGCCGCTGTTTGCGTTGATCGGGCCGCGCACCCTGCAGGAACTGCACTCCGCTTTACCGGCGCTGGAACTGGAATTGACTCCGAAAGAGCTGCGGTGGCTGAACCTCGAGTAAGCTCACCACTTCGGCAATCGTTGCGGGCGGTCATGGTCGCGTGGATTTTCGGCGCGGCCTGGTTGTACCTGACGACCGGGGCGGTGTTCACCCAGTTTGCCAAGTTGTTGCACATGCCGGCGTTTGGCTACGGCCTGTTGGCGGCGGTGCCGTTTGCCGGCGCGCTGGCCCAGTTGCCGGTCAGTTACTTCATCACCCGGTATGGCCATCGGAAAAGCATCTTCATCACCGTCGGCGCGTTTCATCGGCTGATGTGGCTGCCGATCGCGGCAATTCCGTGGGTGGTGCCGGCCGGCTGGCAATGGCAGGGGTTGCTGGCGTTTTTTGCGGTGATGTGGGTGGCCGGGCAGGCCACGGCGCCGATCTGGGTGTCGTGGATGGCGGACCTGGTGCCCAGCCCGATTCGCGGCCGGTACTTCACGCGGCGGAGTCAACTCGGCCAATTGATCGGCGTGATCGTGACGCTGTTGATGGGCTACGCGCTCGACCACGCGGCCCCGCCGGTGCTGTTGCAAGTCATCTGCCTGGCACTGGGCGTGAGCGGGCTGTTTGGGCTCGTGGATTTCCTGTTCTTCGTCAAGGTGCCGGATGTCCAGCGGGTGAAACCCAACCCGGACATCCGCATCTGGGAACTCCTGCGAGGGCCGTTGCAGGACCGGAACTTCCGGCGGTTCCTCGGCTTCTCGACCCTGCTGACGTTTTCCATCGGGTACATCGGCCAGTTTGCGTGGCTGTTTATGTTTGACGTGGCGCGGATGTCGAACACCCAAGCCAACGCGATGCTGGTGGTGATGCCGCTGGTGATTTTCATGATGAGCGGGCCGATGTGGGGCCGGCTGCTGGACCGGTTTGGCCGCAAGCCGGTCTTGATCATTGCCGGGCTGATCCTCGCACCGGGCGCGCTCGGCTGGATCTTCATTTCCCGCGAACACTGGGTGTGGGGCTACCTGCTCGTCGTCATTTCCACCGCGGCCTGGCCCGGCATCGAAGCCGGCAATTTCAACATCCTGCTCAACCTGAGCGACACCGCGAACAGCCGCACCTCCGGCAGCGTCTACGTCGCCATCAACAGCACCGCGTGCGCCGTGGCCGGCGTGTTGAGCGGATTGTTTGGCGGCGCAGTGGCCCAGGCGCTGGGCGATTGGCGCACCACCGTGTTCGGGTATCCGTTAACCTATCATGGCGTGCTGTTCATCATCTCGTCGGTGATCCGGCTGGCGGCGCTGGGCTGGTTGATTGGGTTTCACGATCACCGCGCGGCCACGGCCCGCACCGCGCTCCGGTATCTCGGCACGAATCTGTATTCCAACTTGCAGCAAGCCGTGTTCATCCCCGGCCGCGCGCTCCAGCAACTCAGCCGCTGGACCTACCAGTCCACCCGCCGCCGATAAGCAGGCGGACTCTTGGCACTACCACCAGCGCAGCCTCGGCTGTCCCCAGCCGATCTTCGGAACCACCCGCACGGAGAGGCGCTGGGACAGCGCCGACTACACCATTTCGTTCAAATCTGGTGACATGCTCAGCCGTCAGTTCGGAGCGAGTTCGCCGAACCAGTAGGCCGCCGTCACTCCGCCATCCATCAGGAAATCACTGCCGGTGATGAACGCACCGTCCGGCCCCAGCAGCAGCGCGCCAACGGCCCCCACCTCATCCGGGGTGCCACCCCGCCCGGCTGGGGACAGCGCGATCATCCGCCGGTAGCCCGCACCGCGCGGACCGCGCAACTCGTCCTTGGCCAGCGGCGTGAAGATTATCCCAGGGCTGATCGTGTTCACGCGTGCCCCACGCTTGCCCCACCGCACCGCCTCGGCCATCACCCGCAGCGAGTTCCCGCGTTTGGAAATCTGGTAGGCGTGGAGCGAATCCTGCACCTGGTCCGGCTGCAACATCGGCAGCGCGAGCAATTCGTCGGCCGGCGTCGTCGCCAGCGCCTTGTTTTGCTCGGGCGTCAGCGCCGGCAGGCGGTGCCCGGACTGCGAGGCGATCACGACGCCGGCTCCGCCGCGCGCGATAATGTTGCCAAATTCCTCGAGCACGAGCGCGGTGCCATACAGATCAACTTTCAGGATCGTGGCCGGCGTTGCCTGCGTCGGGGAGACACCGGCGGCATGGATGACGCCGGTGATGGTGCCCAGCGCCGTGGCGGTTTCAACCAGCGCGTGAACCGACACGCGCGCGGCGACGTCGACGGTCGTGGTGCTCACCTCAAACCCGGCGTCGCTGAGGACTTTCGCGGCGGCCGCGGCATTTTCCTGGCACAGATCAGCCAGCAGGACATGCTTGCCGGCGCTGACCCGCCGCGCGATCGCCTGCCCAATCGATCCAGCACCGATGACGACGATAACATTGGTCATTGCAAACTCCTGTCACACGATCAAGCTGATTCACGGTCTGAGCCGCCACCGGCAACTCGATTACACGAGTTGCTTTCCGGCGTCCGGTCCCACGGACTGGTCGTAAACGGCGGCCACCGTGATTCGGACAACGTACTGGAGTGGCGGCAACTTCATCGGCGCTTTCTTTAGTTCCTCGCTCATTTGTTCGAACAGCAATCCGGACTCCAGGATTTCGGCTGAACCTTTGATCTGGTAGCCTTTGTAGGTCGTCAGGTCCGCGACCGTGACCGCGACTTTGGGATTGGCCCGGAGGTTTTCACGAGTCTTCCGGGAAAACAGATCGGCAAAAATGACATGCTCGTCATCAATCACCCGCACGGAGCCTTTGGGTGTCGTATTGGGCATGCCATCGGCTGCGGCTGTCGCCACCCACGCCATTTTGCCTTTCAGGAACTCCTGAACTTCTTTTGGTATTCGTGCCATTTTTCTGTCCTTTCTTTCGGTTATGTTTAGCTGCGCGTTTCGGTTTTTCAATCAATCTCTCGCAGGCATCCTTCTGACTGGCCAACGCTGCGGATCAGGCGCGGCTATTTGCCGGCGCCTGCATCCGGCTGGTGCGGCATTCGCCGATCCAGAAAAAGAGCCATCTCGGAAATGGCCGGGCACACGAGACCATCATGCACCCGCAAGCGCACTCGACGTGTGGTGCAAGTCGTCCCCCGAACAAACCGGCGATTCCCGATGGCGGTTCCCCGGGTGTACTCCCGCCACTGCCCGTCCCGGTCCACGTCGAGTGCAAACCGTTCCACGCGTTGTCCAAGCGGCAGGAACTCCCGAAGGCTTACGGCATTGAAGGTAATCGGCGCAGGGAACTCCAAAATCACCTCGGCCCTTGTCACCCCGTCATCAGTCGCCCAGTATGTGTCCGGATTACCGTCGCGCATGTTGTTTGGACTGAAACGGGGATGGCTTCCTCGCGTGTTGCCGGCGATGGCCCGACCGGTCTTGGCAAAGTCAGTGCCGCAAATCTCCCGCAGCCGATCCCGGAAACCCAACAACGACCGGACATCGTGCTCATGGATCAGTCCCCGCCGATCCGGGGGCAAATTAAGCAGGAGCGCGGTGCCGCGGCCGACGGATTGGAAGTAGAGGTCGAGCAGGTTCTCTATCGAGCGGACCTTGTCGTCTTCGCTGGCATGGTAGAACCACCCCGGCCGGATGGAGACATCGCACTCCGCCGGCAGCCAGTGGGATCCGGAACGCTGACCGGTGTTAAGGGTTGCGGCATCGGCCTCGCCGGGCACGAAGCGCCCACGATCCAGTGTGTGCCAGCAAGGCGCTCCGGCAATGCCGCTCTCGTTGCCGACCCAGCGGATATCCGGCCCGGCATCGCTGAAGATACAGGCGTCGGGTTGGAGCTCCCGCACGAGTTGCCAAGTGTGCTCCCAGTCATAGTAGGTGCGCCGGTCAATCTCCCGACGTTCTCGTGCGCCGCCGTAATATCCGTCGCCGCCATTGGCGCCATCGAACCACATCTCGAATATCGGCCCGTAATTGGTCAGCAATTCCCGCAATTGGTCGCGATAGTAGCGGACATAGGTCGGCCGGCCGTATTCCGCGTGGTTGCGGTCCCAGGGTGACAGGTAGACCCCGAACTTCAGCCCGCGCGACCGGCATGCGTTAGCGATGTCCCGCACTACGTCGCCTTGGCCGTTCCGCCATGGGCTGTTCTTGATGGAATGCCCGGTGAAACGCGAGGGCCAGAGGCAAAACCCATCGTGGTGTTTGCAGGTCAGGATCAACCCGCGCATGCCACCGCTGGCTGCGGCCTCGACGATCTGATCCGCGTCAAAGGCGGTCGGGGCAAACAGGGCAGGGATTTCGTCTCCGAAACCCCACTCCTTATCGGTGAACGTATTCACGGCAAAGTGGAGGAACCCATAGAACTCCATCCCGTGCCAAGCCAGCTGGCGCTCTGATGGAACAGGCCCGAAAGGCGCAGGCGCCTTCATGTCCAAAGGCATCGCTTCATGCATTTTCATTGGGGTCAGCTCTGTACTCTGCGCATTTACGTTAATCCTCGCCAACTTCTCCTGCAACTCGGCAGCGGCGTGGCTCTGGCGTTCCAGCCGACGGACAACTTGCCCTGCGCCATCACGTGGTAGGCCGCATCCGGAAACTCAACTCGCAAATGTCGCGCCATGACGACGGAGACTATCCAAAGACCGGCCAGCAGTCAATTGTTCAGCGTCCAGATGTCCAGTGTAGATTCTGCTGAAAAACCCCCTTCCTGAAATGGGGTCGTTGGTTTTGGCGCAACCAACTTCCCAAATTTCACCTGGGCGGCGCCAAACGCGCTTTTCACACTACCGTGGCCGGTCCGAATTTGCTCCGGGCGCTTCCACGCGTGGGATCAGGCCGCCGCAATCTCCAGATCCCACGCCAGCAGCCGCAGCCAGCGTTTCACGTTGCACGCCGCGCCGGTCAGCCAGTTCTGTAACGCGGTTTTCCGCAACCCCCGATACCGCGCCTGCCGGATTCCATGACCGCGCACCAATTCGCTGATCGTGCCTTCAATCGCCGCCCGCCGGTTCATCAAGCCCGTAAACGCGTCGGGTTTCATCGCGCGCCGCCGCGCTTGCAGCAGGCCGTGATGCTCGCCGACCACCAGACTGCGATGGCGTTGCCCCGCGCCCACGCACGCGTCCCGTCGCGTGCAGTTCCGACATTTCCAACTCCATTCAAACCGATAACTCGCTTTACCGCTCGCCGCTTCTTCCAGACGACTGCATTGCGTGCTGGCTTCTCCCGACGGACAGGTCGCCACCCGCGCCGCCACGTTCACGTCAAACGCCTCCGTCACATAACCGGTGCCTTTCGTCACCGAGGGTTGCGCGGGACCGAGTAACTCCCAGCCTTCCGTATGCGCTTGCGCCATCTTGCCCGCACTCACGTATGGGGCACGGCTGGCGCGCCGTGAATTAAACACCGGTTTCGTTTTTATTGGCTGTTCAGCCGGTCGCTGATGGTTTTCTCGATCAGCTTAATCCGGCGGGCCTTCACTGCCATCCGCCAATCAGTGCAGCCGGTGAAATTGAATTTGATGAGGTTTTCGCTACACCGGCTCAGCAGGCGTTGCGCGATCATCCGGTCGCCGGCCCCAAGCTCTTCGGTTGTCAGATTGGTCGTGAGAAACGTGCCGGGCCGATCGAGTTCATAGCGGCGCTCAATCAACTGTTGGATCACCTGGAGCCGGTCCGGGTCGCCCTTGGGATGAATATCATCAATGAAAACGATCCGCGCCCCTTCGAGCGCCGCGAAGACTTTGGCGCGCCGGTCCTTGTCCTGTTGCAGTTCGGCAAACAGATCTTCGAAGCCGAGATACAACATGTCGGTCGGTTGATAGGGATAGTCCCGGACCCAGTGCTGCAAATACTGCATCGCCGCGGCAAACCGTTGTTCCGGCGGCAGCAGTTTCTTCAGCGGAACATCCGCCTGCATCGCCAGTTTCAGGACAGCCTCCGGAGTCTGGGCCTTGGTTGCCGCCACCGGTGTCGGGGCGGCGAGCGCCCAGCGATTGTCATCGGTTACCGGTTGGCGGGCCCAGTCGGCTTGCTGGTAAAGCGTCGTCTCATAAATCTGGCCAATGAGGCGGCCGGCTTTGCTTTCCATGTCCGCCAGTTCGTTGTCCAACTGTTGTTTGATGCGCAGACCGAAGGCGGCCATGATATGGGTTTTCCCGACGCCGGGTGGACCGACCAGATACGCCCCAAGCGTTGGCCGCAATGCGTCCCGGTCGTCACAAACCAGCGGATCGCCGGCGAGGATCTTGCGAAAGAACTCGATGGCCTCCAGATGCACCCGCGTCGGGTTCACGATGGCGCCCGGCGGGTGTTCGATCAACTCGCGTGTTTCGGCTTCGGAGAGGTCATCCAGGTTGCGGGTCGTCTGTTCGAGTTGACAATGCCGGTAACCGGCCGGGATGTCGCAGAATTGTTCCAAGCCCGCGCGCGCCGCCGTAATGATCTCGCGGGCGATGCCGGCGGCGCTGGCTTGCCCGGCCAACAGCCGGTCCAGTGCCGAGGTGTTGTCGGTGTTCATGGCCTCTCCATAAATTCCAAAGGTGAGTAGTATGCCGCGAATACAATCCGGGCGTCAAGCTTGCGGGTGCTGGTGTCTGGGCCGGTACCGTGGACTGCGCAGAGCGACATCGATCGGACGCGAGAGAAGGTTCCGATGCGACAAGCCGCAAGCTGACCAACGCTCCGCGACCACCATCCCGCGAAAGCAATCCCCACGTAGTTCGGCGGGCTCGTTCAACCACGCATAGCATCGGAGCTACGCTCCGCTCCGTCCGATGCTATGCCTTGTCCGATAGACTGCCTCCGAATCTTGCGGGCAACGACACAAATCAACGTGCCATCGACAAGGACCCACGTCAGGAGGGTAAGCTTCGAGGCCAGCACAGCTCGCGGATCTCGCTGTGTCTTCGTGTCCATCGGCGGCTGCTGACCTTGTGCGACGACGATCCTCTCCCTGCTGGGGCGATATTCGAAGTTTCCGATGACAAGAAGCAATAACAGGAATGCCTCGATGACGATCAGGCCAAGCAGGAGAAGTTTCAGTTTCATAAGTCTATCGCTCGAAGTGAGCCACGCCGAACCGCGAAGCGGGTCGGCGTTGGCTCGACTGAATTGATAGGCGCTTCGTCATCACCAAATCGCAGAAGATGCAACTGTGATACCAAAAATCGCCAAGTACGCCAATGCACCAGCGATCCCACAAGCGACCTCGAAACCGAGGAACGCAGAGGGCAACAGGCGATGAATCCGCCGGTATCGTATGGCTCGCACAAAGGAAAAAATGGCTGCCGCGAAGAAGACTAAGCCAACTATACCCTGAAGGCCAAATCCCCACCCATGCCGGTACGATAGCCTGTAGCAGTACTCGCCTGGAAAATTGCTTAGCAAGAAGATGCACACCGGAGTTCCGCCGATGAGAAGTGACCCGAAAACGAAATCCCATGTCTTTGTCAGGATGTTCATCCTACGCCTATCGCTCAAGCTGAGGCGCGCGGCGGAGCCGCGTTGCCTCCAGCGGATGGTTCGGCAGTCCCTCCAATCAGGTCTGCGACATTGCGTGCCTTGAAAATAAGGACAACCGAAAACACTAACTGGAGAATCGGTGCGACTACATGAATGTGGTATTGCCAATTTGCGTCACGCGCAAGGGCGGCTACTTGCCCGATGCGCCCTGCGAGCTGGACAATCGCCGAGACGAAGAAGTAGAGACCCAGAATCCTAATCCATGAAGGGAAGTACGACTGCGACGAACCAGCAATCGTCTGGGTCTCGGAATCTCTCGCTTGCTCTTTGACCAACATCTCAGCGATGCGCCTCCCTCCACGAAGGAAGACCAGAGCAAAAACCAACTGCACCAACGGAGAAAGGCAGCACAACACGATGTAGAGAGCCGGATTCGCCATAATCTGCTCGTGACCCACCGCCAACAAGCCGAAGGCTGTGCAGATGATATTAGCCTGACCAACGATGTTGATTGCAAAAGTAAACAAACTGTAAAGCCCGATGATCTTCACTGCTACTTCGACTGCATCGCGCTTGGTCATCGTAATCTCCTTGTCGCCGAACGTCAGTCCTCATGCGCGGCGCGGGTAGCGACGTCGCATGCAGGACTTGGTTCGATGTTTGCTCCGCGGGGGAAATCCCGTTCTACCCATGCCAAACATATGCGCTGGCAAATTGGTCCGTGCCGGCATCCCCACTGTCGGGTCCCTTTGCGACAAGCGCCTG
>Ga0316217_10007132_pt1 | contig 10784 bp, 12 predicted proteins | sample 1anoAmetaG_FD_203633 | JGI IMG/M metagenome (GOLD analysis project Ga0316217, IMG submission 203633) | Freshwater microbial communities from Trout Bog Lake, Wisconsin, USA - 1anoA | ecosystem: Environmental > Aquatic > Freshwater > Lake > Hypolimnion/Profundal zone | place: USA: Wisconsin... | reverse complement strand
ACGCACAGCAGACACAGCAATAGGACCATGCCCGAACAGATGCAGTACAGGTGCAGTTCAAGCACTGCCCTGCTGAACACACAGGCGGGCACCGTGTATTCTTTTTGTGATACCTATAGTGAAGCCATACCCTATGAGGGTCGGGTAGGGCGATTCTAGGCTAAACTTGGATGTGAGATCATTGATCCGAGGTTTAGTAATTTTATTAAGATTATAGGAGAAGGTTTGGACAAAATTGATTAGAGGCTGGCTCAAAGCTGAGGGATGGGCTGTAGATGGCAGGCTGGAAAGGAAGATTATTTCGGCTTGATTGTCTGCAGCTAAAAGTTGAAAAAATGCTTCAGAAAGCAAGATGGTTTATTAGTGAGATTTTCCAGTATAGATCATGCGTGTAAAAGCAAGCTGTGGGCTGAATACTTAAAATAAGCCTTAATGGCTGTTTCAAAACCGGCCAGTCCAGAAACAAAAATACTGATGTCCAATAATAATATCGAAAGTAGCCCACAAAGAGCTTAGAACCGAGATCCCTCATCTTGTGACCCTTAAATCTCGTCTGTGCTACCCATCAACAAATATTTTTGTAACTTAACCACCCCTAAATCAACTTGCTTAATTACCCCACTAATTAATAACTATTCAGTGGCCAAACACATCCCTTTGCATATTCATTGATCATCACGTCATCAAAATATATCATTCACTTCTATCTTTGCGCTTGTTTGAAGGGTCAGTGGGTGGGGCAGGGTGGATTGGCTTGCCGAACAGGCGTGACATGTACCGCTAGAACTACTCCCTCTTCTGCCGCACGCTTCTGCCGTCTTCGAACACATAGTCCTCGTTGTTGATCACTTCCCTCCTGCCCTCAACTAGCGATTGCAGACTTTCGTAGAAGAGTCCCATCTTCTCGAAAATGAACTTTGCGCATGATTGGAACAATGACTCTCTGATCTCTTCCTTCTTCAGATTCTACTGAACTTCCTTGCTCTTGCCAGTCAGGCCTCTTTTGAGCTCCAAGTACTTCCCCAGTGCTTGCTTGTAGTACTGAGTGCTCTGCTGCGATGAGCGGTCTTACTGCTGCCGTTTTATGGTCAGGTTTCTGCAGATGCTGTCCAGCCTGAGAGAGTAGTGATGGTAGTAGAGGGGAGTGTAGCGGTAGACAGCTCTTAGTTTGTGGGTGAAGGCTGGTCCCGAAAATGTGAACAGGTTGACTGCATATACTGCAGATTTGGTGATTGCCTTTACTCTGTTCATTGATCTATGACTGAACTACAAATTTAAAATAGGCTAATCAAATCAAGCAGGACGCATGGGTGCAAGCTATGATGTCTGGAAGGTATAGTAGTCGGCTGATTGGAATGTTATGTTTTATAGAGAGGCTGCATAGTTAGTGAGAGGGCAGGCGTAAAGTAAGTTGCTACAGGATTGATCTAATAGATCCTTAATAGCATTATTTTCTTAAATCGATTATAATAGATTAGCATGAGAAGACTAACCAAATTTGGCTACTCCGTTCGCTCCCGCCAACTCATCACTCACTCCACTCTCCCCACCATTGACTGCCACTACCTGATCTCACGTCACAAGCACACCCAAAATTAACTCGAATCCGTTTTCTAGCAAGCTCAACAAGCCCTCACTCAGCAAAAACCACTCCTCAGCTCTGTCCATGCCTTCAAATATGAGATCTACGACAGTCCCACTCTCAAGATAAACTTTGAAGAGGGTCTTCGCCATGTAACCCAAAGCTAGTCACTGTATAATTGTAAGCCTGAGCTGTTCTTCCATATGCTGAGCAACCTCTGCCAAACCCCCCCTAAATTCAGCAGTAGCAGTATAGTTGAGATCCCTTTCTTGAATCTTTTGTGGTGCCTTCTTGACAACCAATTCGGGCAAATGTTTTTCAGCAACCCCCTTGTGAATTAATGCCTTCAGCTGATTGTCAGGGACTACCACATCTATCTCAACTCAAAACTGTCACTATAAAACTCTACTGTAAATTTAGCTCATCTGAAATAGAGTAACGATGTTGGGAATCACCATACTCAAGATCTAGGCCAAGCTAGCGGCAGGGAAGCCAAAGTTATCAGAAGCTGGATTGATTGGTACTCAAGACGACCCATCGAGGAGAGGCCAGTGGACCCACGCCAACATACTGTGATTCATAGTGCTGAATCCTATCCCTTCAACTTCAGCATCCTCTAAACCCAAAACCCCACAAAGCATCAGATCCAAAGCACCATGTTCACTGTGTCTGAGCTCTTTCAGACGAATCAAGAGGAAGTCCGCTCGATTATTGACAAACATTTTGTGGACGGAACGTACTACCAGTCCTACTTCGACCCCAACAGCTACCACATATGGAACTCGCCAGTCGCTGGCACAATTGCTCACACCTACAGACTCAATCCCAAATACCACATCGAACAGCATCACCATCTCCACCTCACCAACTTTAGAGAGCTGATGGCAAGAAAAGCAGTGACGAGGCAGGTGGTGATCATCGAGCTGGACTCCCACCCGAAGCGGTATGTAGGAGTGGTGGCCATTGGCAGTGCAGTGTCTAGCTGCGTATGCAAGGTGATTAGAGGGTAGAAAGTGGAGAAAGGCGAGTAGCTGGGGTACTTTGAGTTCGGCAGCTACTCTCTGGTGGTGGTCTTCGACAGAGACCTACAACTCACTTACAATAATCAAATCTATGAGGAGGGTAGCGAAATCGCGATTTCAAAGAAGCAAAGGATAAACTCATAGCTAGCCTCCTTCAAATGATTTGTATTGCGTTTTATTTGCAGCTGTGAAACCGAAGAAACCCACACGTAAAGCCAGCTTCTCTTGTAATCCCACCCTCTATTCTAACCACTGACGCGAATCTTGACCTTACTTGAAGATTTCATCAACAGAGGTAACTTATGATGATGGTAACTTATGATGATGGTAAATGATAATGATGGATGATGTTGTGATGAGGATCAAGAGAATGTTGCAAGCCAGGAGCCAACCAGTTGCTTTTTGGTGTTTCCCTCCGAGTCCACAGCGTGGATTGAAGGGTTGAAGTTCAGTTTGAAGTTTTTGTCAAAAATGACTGCATGCGATGAGCCTCCGAACTGGAAGAAGCCCAACTGGTCTCCCTTCTTTATCTTCTGTCCCTAGATGACAGTGGGCTGGCAACTTGACACCTCAGCCATTCCGATCTCAATAACTGCCACATGCCTGTTGGAGCCATCATCCAACTTGATGATGAAGATCTGCCTCACTGAAACGACACTGAGCATGGGCTGGGAGTCAATGTAGTTCTCAATTTAGGTGTTGCCTGCGCCCAACTGATAGTCAGGGTTATCAAGATAGTAGGTGCCTCCGAGCTTGTATGACTTAACAAGGGTTCCTGAGACTGGGGAGTGCCACCTGTGGTAGCAGAAGGGGTCAAGGAATGCCTGGTAGACTGTTCCTCCCACGAAGTGCTATTCGACTAAGGGTTTAAGGCCCATCTTGTCGGCTCCCAACATGTCAAACAGGGAGTAGTTGTTGTCCTTGAGCCAGAAGTTATCATAGCCTTGGACGTTGGTGGCAGGATTGCTTCCAGTTTGTCCAGGCTTGTAATAGAGAGGATAGGAGTCTGAGCTGTTGACGATGGCGTTAGGCCTGGGGTCAACGGGTCTTTTCTATGGCCTGATGGCCCTAGTAAACCAGTCGTTCCAACTGCTGAACCCCCAGTGAGGCTGGGACCTATCAACATAGTAGTCATCATAGTTGACGTAGGTGAGGGCAGCTGGAGAGAACCATCCGAAGGGCGCATCAGTGTTCATGTAGGTAAGGGAAAGGTTGGAGCAAAGCATGATCTGATAGTCGTCGAAAATCTGCTTGATATGGTAATTCACAATAGGGTTAGTGAAGAAGGCCTGACCAAATCTGGTATCTAAGAAGTCGATGAAGAGGGCGTAGAAGGGCACACCTGTGATGCTTTCATCGTGGAACTTGGGGGGAGAAGTGGCAGTGTTGCTGAGGAGGTAGAAGACCTGGTCGAAGGAAGTGCCGGAAAGCACGCCGTTGGAGGGGATGGTCTCAAGGGCACCTTGGAAGCACATCCTGAGGACTGGGTCGGCCAGGATGGCAGCCTTGAAGTCAGCCACTGAGCGGATGAGTGGGACGTTGTTTTGGATGTCGACCTTGGATTCCTCGTATCTCAAGTTGAAATACTTCTGAACCACATCTCTCTTGATGGTCTTGATGCCTCCATTCCTGATGGGAAGGCTGGATTTCAAGCCTTTCAGGGCTTGGAGTTTCTTGATCAAGCCGAAGCCGTATCTGCCTAGGGTGGTTTTGGCGAGGAGCTGCATACTTCGCAAAATATCTTTATAATACCAGGCAAACCAACTGCCAATTTATATTTCTTGACAATAATTTTAGGTGAAAGTGCCTGGAATTGAATTCAAAATGACTAGTCTTTTGTTGTGGGCTGTCTGTCAACTATTTTTTCCTCAGACATCGCATATCATTTTGACATCAGTAATAAAATATCTTAGTACAAGTAATCCATCAATTCTCAAAAACATTCTTCTAAACGCTTTTACTGCTACTTTATGCAACTCTGATGCCTTTTTTGGCTGTCTCAGCATTTGTTAAAAGTTTTGTTTATCTTCGCAAAGTTATATCTTTGTTTGGCTTTCAAAAAAGGTTTCTAAATGGCAATAATAAATTCCAATGAATCCAGAAAGAACAGACCTCATACTTAACTTTATATTCATCCATTTGGACTATCAACAATGAAAAATGTGATTTTTTTGTTTGTTTTAGTTCTTTGGCCAACCTGAGCAAGATATAATCGAAGGTGGCACTTGGGTAAATCCTCAAAAAAACAGACAAATCTGACGCTTATTCAGCTATCCCTGGGTTATTCACTTCAAACACATCTTTGTACCCTTCTCGGTTGAGAAAATAGATAGCTTTTCCACTGCCTTTTATTTTCAAAATTTTTTAGTTCAGGAAAAGATGAAAAGTTCTGGAAAACAAATAAGAAGGCCAAAATGGGCGTTCATGAGTTGCTCTTATGAGCAAGTAGTAAAGGTTTGTAACAAAAGTAGTCCGTTACTTGATTTTGAGGGCAGGATGTAAAATAAAGATATCTTAGGTAGCAGGGTTGAGAATCATCACCTGGATTAGCCATAAACTCAAACAACTAAGCTCACAGAAGTCCAGTTTATCGCAAAAGTAGCTTATGCTCTCTTTATAGCTCAGTTTATGCTCTCTTTATAGCTCAGTTGGCGTATAATGACGATGTTATTTCAAAAGCTACTTAGTCTAAGGCCAGACGATGTATTGGCTAATTTAGCTTACTTATAGAGGGTTATACGCCCCACATGGCCAATAGTCTAAGACAAAGCAAGTTTGTAAAAAAACAAGCTTGATTATTTTGATAGGGTTGCTTTGTAAATAGAGAAATAAATAATTTTAGATATACTTAGTAGCCCACTCAGCCAACTAAACAAACAATACAGATCTTAGATCAAAAAAAACTCTTCTGTATTCAAGAAATATCGAAGAAATATTAGTGCTTCTGGATTGTTTGGCTTAGCTTCAATCTACGCTAATGCTGAGCCTTACCAAATTGGTTGATCTTTCGATTTTAGTTACTGCTTCCTGTTGATTTTGTTACTGGAGGCAGAAGCCACTGTTTCAGTCAAAAGCTGGCTTAGTTAAGCACTAAAAAATGCAAGTTTATCTTCATTAGCCCCGACTATAGATTTCCTCAGCTAGTTGCCAAATCTGGTCAATCAGAGGCTTTTAGCTTTAATCCTCACTTTTTTCGAAGTGAGCTCTTCTAACTATCCAGAAACTTTGTAATTCGATCATTATGCTTGATACCTTCGGAAGTTTACTTGTCAATTCTCAATCGAACATCGCTTGCTCATCCCCAGAGGCATCTCACTGATTGATCTGTATGGCATTTTGATACAAAAGATGCTTATTTTTTAGTCTCCAGCTAATATACTATCATGATGACCATCATGATGACCATCGTTTGAGGCTACTTTTGAGCGATTGAGGCAAGGGGGAGGGAACGATTCTCCAGAACAAACACACAGGCTGTACTTTCTCATCCCTTGGTAAATAGTTACTCAGAGAAGGGAACTTTATTAATAAAATAGAGCTTTATTAATAAAACTAACTTTATCATTAAATAACGGCCTAGTGAATAAAGTACGCAAAATAATTAAGAAGTAAGGTAATTGGGCTGGAAAGCATCAGTTAAATAAGGAAACCTATCTCATGCGTCCAAAACACCCGCAGGATAGATTGTCTCAATTCCCCTTTGGACAATCTTGCTCATAGCTTGCAGCTGAGACCACTAAAACACTGCCTGATTACACACTATCCACCCCATCACATTTAACCCAGGAGGATCAGGCAAATGAGTAAGAGGGGGGTAGCTTTAAACAAAAACAGTTGATAGCTCACTAGGCTGGCTGTAATTAGTACTGTTAATGCTGTAATTAGTACTGTTAATGCTGTAATTAGTACTGTTAATGCTGTAATTAGTACTGTTAATTACTGAGAACGGAGATTACAATTACATAATTATGGGAGTTTGCCATACATAGAAAGCCGCAAAGGGCAATGGCCTGTCGGACGTTTCAGCCAAGACTCAGGAACATTTCTACACCTCTTCTTCTAATCGCCAGCAGCCGGAGCTCTACTGTCCCAGAGCCCATTCCATTCAAAACATGTGCATCAGCAAGAAGTGCGTAGAATAGGCGCTGTTCTGTTCGTAGGGTGGGTGCAGTGCTTGCCAGAAGGCGCATGCGGGGTGTGAGTGTGTGAAGTTGAGCGAAGTGGTGCGACTGATCAACAAAAGATCCAAATAGAACCAGCAGTTCGTCTTCAAAATCGCACAGCTGGAGAAAGAGTTGATAGAGAAGATTAAGCAAAGAATGAATGCGCATTTGGAAAAAGCCCTGGCTGAGGAAGTAAACCATAAATACGGCTAACTGATTGATGCTGTTTACTTCAAGAAATCAGAGATATCGTTTCAGGGCTTGTAGGCTGAAGAGTTCTTCAGCAAACTGAAGGAGATAGATGCGAGAAGGGCTGATTTCGAACAGACCATACTCAGTAACTTCAAACAGTAAATTTAGAAAATAGCATTGAGCCTAAATACCCTTTAAGGGCAGGCTATAAGCTAGTATATAAAGAAAAGCAAGATAACCTTAGAGGCGAACAAAAAGCACTAGCCATCCGAAAGACAATCAGATAGGCAACCACAAAAGCAATCAGATAGGCAACCACAAAAGCAATCAGATAGGCAATCACAAGAGCAATCAGAAAGACAATCACAAGAGCAATCAGAAAGACAATCACAAGAGCAATCAGAAAGACATTCTCTGAGAAGGTCTGAACTGGCCCTCGGGGAGATACAATTTATCACCAGGACTCAGCCAAAGCCAAGCCTTGACTCCAAGATAGTCCATCCATAAATGCTAAAATAGGCGCAGTTCATAGTTTAAGCTCTCAACAACCCCAAAGCAATCCAGCTGGTTTTTCGTGCTTCCGAACATGAGTTCAAGGCCAGCTCCTTCCATCAATTCTGCGACAACATCCCCCACACCCTCACACTGGTCAAGACCTAGTTCGGCAGAACGATAGTGGGGTATACTCCATTGACTTGGAACGCAGCCACCGGAATCGCCGCCGACTAAACACAGAGCAGCTTCCTGCTTTCTCTGGACCTGCATAAAAAGATGAGCCTGGTAAGAGCTGAGAAAGCGATCCAGTGCATTCCCAGCTACGGGCCAGTGTTCGGAGGGGGCAGCGACATCGCAGTGGCTGACCAATGCCACACCAGCAGGAAGAGCTGCACCAACTTCCCCTACAGCTATAACTGCCAAGAAGAGTTCATCTACGGACAAGAGTCATGGGAAGCGCTCTGCGGAGTGTAGGCTGGGAAGTACTTCAACGTGACAGAATATGAGGTGTTCAGGGTTGGCTGGTGATGGTTTGTTAAGTTATTTACCACTTGATGGTTTGTTAAGTTATTTACCACTTGATGGTTTGTTAAGTTATTTACCACTTGATGGTTTGTTAAGTTATTTATCACTTGATGGTTTGTTAAGTTATTTAGCACTCAGAAAAGGCATGGGCCATTCACGTTAAGAACACTGTTTATGTTGGTTCGGAACCAATAATCCGCAGTGCGCAGCTTGTAAGCCAATCTACTCTAGTCTACTTGTGCTCCAGATGAGTTTCAAGCTTATTCTAAGATGGGTTTAAGTTTAGCATAGATGAGTACTTAAGTTTATACTAAGATGAGTATTTAAGTTTATACTAAGGTAAGATGGGTTATGGCTAAGAATAGATCAGCACTGCTTCTGGGAGATCAAGATGAAGTAGTTGTCGTGGTCGTTGGGGTCGTAGTTGGGGAAGAACCTGTTGGAACAGCTTTTGTCCTCGCCCGAGGCGTTGCAAACTTTGTAGGAGGTCAGGTCCTAGTTGAAGAACACTTCGTAGGGAGGGTGGTGGTAGCCGAACTCGGGCAGGTCGGGGGGCACATGGGGAACCAGGTCCTTGTTGTGGACCACTCGGTAGATCCCGTCCAGCTTGGAGGACATGTAGTCGGCTAGCTGCTTGTTGCCGAGCCTGGGCTGGCCGAAGTTGTGGATTGTCACTCTGGTCGCAGGGAATAATTGCTTGAGCTAGATGGCTGCGATGGCTGACAAAGCAGCTCCTAAGCTGTGGCCGGTAGTGAGGATCTGGGCGGTGGGGTGGTTTTGGAGGATGGAGTCCACCCTGGCAGTGACTGACTTCGCGACGGTGAGGTAGCCGGCGTAGAAGCCTGCGTGGATGAGGCAGCCGAAGCAGTTGGAGTACTCAATTTTCTCAAAGTTGGCATCCTCTATCCAGTTTTGCCAGTCAATGCTGCCACGGAACGAAGCCACGACCTAATTGGTCTGTTCTCTGTAGCCCACGAACCCGTGCACCTGGCTCACAGCGTTGTCGATGTACAGGATCTCACTCAGCTTCAGCGGCATCGCCGACTTGCAAGTCCAGGACTGTAAGCACTCCTACCCGCAGAACGCCACAGCTGCCAGTTTCACTATTTCTTGAGAGGCAGTGAGGTTGTAGCTGGGGGATGGCTGCGTGGCGATATGGTAGGCAGAGTGGAGAGAGAGCAGCGTCAGGAAGAGCAGCACTGCAGACATAAAATAGATTATTTATCAGCTTTATTACACCTATTTGCACTACTTTCTAAAACTAAATATAGCGTACTCAACAGTCACAAGAGTAGGCAATAGTAGGCAATACTAGCCAATATTACGCAAAGTAATGATGACGTCCAAGAGGGGCTTAGAGTTAGTGGGAACCTGCCTATTATGCTACCGTTATTTTTGTAATAGATTGCTATGATTCCCTGCCGCAACTGCAGCTAGCCCATACACTCTCCCTTATAGCTCTACCAGTCTGCCTATTCACAGCCTCACCCACTATCCCTATCTTTCAAATAATCGTCTCAGCCGCGCACAAATATTGAGCTCAACTACATCTCAGGATCGCAATCATCACTCGCTCACAGAAGACATCGCTCTATTCAAAATGAAGTTGATTCCAATCTTCTTGCTAGTAATCATGGAAAACTGCCAGAAAGGCCAATTCCTCCAAATTTCACTAAAGACAACTTACAACATACTTTATCAGATAGGAGTGTGATGGGACATTAGCCTGACACACCTTTCCGCAAAATCATGGATTTGGGTTCGTCATTTGGGTTCAATGGGATGAGCCACCAAAAGCAGCAACTAGCACACTCAATCATGCAGCCAATAGTCGCATTTCAAACACCCAGGCCAGCCTAGTTCTTCAATCAAATCCTAGAGCAGAAAGAGCAACAAATAAGGATGCTGGCTCTGGAGCTGCAGAGATACAAAAGATGCGAGAGTCTCAACAAGCAAAATGAAGAAATCTACAAAAGGCTAGTTGATATGCTCAATCATTAGAGATAGGAAATCAAACTCTAGGCCCATAACTACCAAACCACCCCCCTTGCACAAGACCAAACAACTCAAAGTAAGCCCCAACACAAACTGACTTCATCTACTATCACCAGTCTACAGCACCCTCAGCTAATCAAAAATGAAGCAAATCCTAAATGCAAGCAGGGGAAGAATGCAGTCATCGAGAAACTGCAATTAGCCATTTAGAGCAGATTTAACTGTGGTTTCTAGGAAGAGGCAAACGCATATAAATGGTAGTAAGAGATAGGTCAAAAAAATCTAATGCAGAACAAGCTGCCAAACAATGACTCAAATACTATGACATTCAACATCAACAGATAAAAAAGATTGCATAAGGGCCAGCATAAAACGCACGTTGCGCCCCATCAGATACAGCGTAACAGTATAGATTCAAGAAAGTCAAGGGGAGCATGGAGTTAAATGGGCAAAGAGCAGAAGCTGTCGTAAATAAACAGGATTTTATGGTAGAAGCATTGCTTGTAGCTTTCATCACACCTACAATCTTACAAAACATCTTTAGTTGCGGATCAAGACGCCAAAAGCAGGAGAGGAGTAATTTGATTTTCACAGCTATAGAAATGGATATAAAACTAACTAGTAATATAGATATTCTATGATGAATAATGAGTGTATGCCATTGAGAATAAGCGAAAATAGTTGCAGCTGATGTAATTAGGTGTTAAGGATCAAATTGATAATAGATATAAAAAAAAGGAAAGTTGGAGAAATCTAATTGATACTAATACTTAAAAAGGATAGGTAAGATTGGGATGAATTGAATCTGTT
>Ga0316217_10007131_pt1 | contig 10786 bp, 8 predicted proteins | sample 1anoAmetaG_FD_203633 | JGI IMG/M metagenome (GOLD analysis project Ga0316217, IMG submission 203633) | Freshwater microbial communities from Trout Bog Lake, Wisconsin, USA - 1anoA | ecosystem: Environmental > Aquatic > Freshwater > Lake > Hypolimnion/Profundal zone | place: USA: Wisconsin... | reverse complement strand
TTTGTTAAACCAATATGCCAGTTGCGATACTCACACATCAGCATATCAATACTCACACATCAGCATATCAACAGTACTACATTTCAATTGTTGAGTGGCGAGAATTGTGATAGCAAGCGGCAAAAGACATTTATGCTGGTAAGGCATTCTATTGGGATGTTTGAATAGCTAATATCTGATAGATCGGCAGAACGACAGCAGCAGTATTAAGGTAGTAAAATATCACATTATCACCTCCACCCCCTCCATCTCCCAGTTGAACAGAGCCAGCGCTTCCTACACCCTATCCTACTCCACCCACTGTCCTCCCGCATTTTCACTCTCACCCCCCATTTCTCCCGAGTAGTTGTGGGAGTAGTTGTCGAGGTCGAACATTTCGGAGTCGGGTTTGGGATTGCGGTACTCCAGGGAGGAGAGTTCGTTGTCGCGGGGGGTGGATTCGGGGAGGATGGGGGTGAACTACTCAAGGTATTTGTAGCAGGTGAAGAAGTGGAGGGGAGCCAGTCGCCTGGAAGTAGCCTCAATGTTTTCTTAGATGATGTTGCCCTTGAAGTGCGACTTGACAGTGACCATCAGCCGGCCCTGACTGTCCCCGCTGATGCTGAGCACCATGGCCTTCTTCCACATGCCGAAGGCGTCCTGGAAGTCGAGCAGCATTCCGACTCTGAGATAGGTGAGTGTCCTCCTCTTGAGCCACTCGGAAGCGTCAGTGGTGCGGCAGAGGTATTTGAAGATGTCCGTTGAGTTGGGCAGAATGAGTCTGAATAGATGGGTTGGTACTGGTTGATCATGGTTTGGGCAAAGGAGGAGGGGATGAAGGTCTGTTCTTTTTGCTACGCCCGACAGATGCAGCAATTGTTGCTATGCACTGAGTTGCACTCCAGACACTTCTAGCAGTACATGTGTCCGCACGCCAGCAGGCACGGCCTCACCAAAAGCTACAGGCAGATGGGGCACTCGAACCTAGCTTAGTCCACTATTGCGCATATGGATCCCGCTTGCACCTTGCTACGGTAGTCTACCTAAAAAAACAGCTACTGGTGTGTTTTCTGGAGCAGTCGGGCCCTTTTGGAGCAAACTTCTTCAGAATGGCCTTTTTGAGGGTATTCTGTGATAATTTGGCGTGGTTGAGGTGATTGGTTGAGGGAATTTCATTTTCAAAGTCAGATTGGTTTGATATTTCTCGACTTCTGAGTCTCTTACCCATCCAAATTAATTTAATTATACCCGAAAACGATTAAAACTTAATGGTCAAACAAGATCGAACCAAAGTTGCAATTTCGGGGGTCTGGAGTGAGCATTGGAAAGTGTGTTCGTTGGCAAGCTATGTGAGCTGCGGATTGCTGTGCTGCGGCTGCTACTCTGAGTGGATCTGCCAAAATATACTAAGTTTGTTTTTTGCAGTATGCGAGTGCTGATCAGGCCATTAATCATAGTCTGCCTGCAGATTAGCCAAATAATTCATTTTACATTATCCTTCAACAGATCTGATTTTATATTATCTCTTCAACCCTCATAAAATTAATACATTCTAGAAAACCCCATAATCTCGGATGCCCGACCCCCACGTGCACAATCCCTCATCTACTCTGAACAACCTGCATTTTCCCCCTTTTATATTAGTTCCAGATTCTGACATCATACTATTTTCAAATTGATAAAATGGACGTCCAGCGAGATACCTCAACTCTCGAGTATGTCTGCACGGCAGCTTGCTATAGATGGGGTGGATGCGAAGTGCGATCCGGTATCAGGTATGAAATGGCTGCAGAGTTGGTTTATCACTGATCTTAGCAGCTGTTGTGAAGATAGGGTGGATGTGATGGTTTTACAATACAATCGAGGTAGATAAAGCTATAGTGAACTCACAGCCAAAATAGGAGTTAGTTGAATGGGAGGAGGTAGCTGAATTGGTATGCTGAGCATGGGTAATCCCAATTACGATTGTAGATGCATTTGTTACTCCAATTATACATATTGCTGCTGGATAATGTATACACTGAGTCTTACACCTGCCAACGGACCAAACCTTTTAACGCTACAATTATCCTGCTCGCGCGTGGCGTCCCGCATATATCTACATCACATCCACAAACTGACACATCTCGAATCACCCAATTAGTATTAAACTTGGAAATGAAACAAACTTAACAATGTAAGTATGTTTGTACGCTCGGCTTGGGCTTTCCCTCCGTTTTGTTTGCCTAGCATAGGACCAGTTGTTAATAGTCAACTTCGCAATCAAGAATGATTAATAATAAATAATAAAGCAGTCCAATCAATCTAGGTTTTTGTAATCAGAATCTGGTTTTGCAACAAAGGTACCTCTTTGGCTTTCCATTTAATATTGCCTTGCTTTGTGTAATCCTTCAAACGATTGAGTATTGGCTTAAGAAGATCCAACTCTTTTGATTTAGTTTAATAGTGAGTCTAAAGTTTCTAAACTCATTTCATATGAGACATCAAAGGCTTGGCTTGCATAATTAGAATCTTCATCCTAAGATATTGTTAGGTATTCCTGCAAATTTTATTGGATGTTTTATATTTCTTATCTATCACTGTATTAGCGTTAATCAGTAAGGATATGAGTAACTTAAGATTTTGAGCTGATAAGCTCTTCTACTTTAGAATCTGGTGAAGAAATTGGGGTTCCTTCTGCTGAGTTTGTATCTGATTTGTGTCTCTAACTTCCTTGCTGACATGAAAACTGCTGTTATATGTTGACGCCGCCACGAACTCTGTTTTGCTACTCACTTTATTATTAAGTTTACTTTAGGCCTGCTTTTTTTCCTTGATCCAGGTTTGTTATTTCCTTTTCACCTCTTTCCTTTGGAAGCAATGTCTAAGTTGTATCTCTCTATTATTCTTGATCAGCTTTGATATATAATGATTGTTTTTGATCAGGTTTGATTTATTATGATTGTCGAAGTCCTAATTATAAATATTTTGGCTCTTATATATATAAATCTTGGTTTGATTAAGATTCTAATTTGTTCTTTGGTTCTTTTTATAATTGCTGATTTTAAGGTTCTAGCTTGTTGTTTGATTCACTTTATAATTTCTTGATTAGCTCTAATAGATCTTTGAATGATATTCTTTTCTTATAGTCTTACTATAGCATCTGATACAATACCTTCTTCATTTGTCTATCCTAAACACTACTTTATATCTTATCATGCAGTTTATCGTATTTGAGCTCAGTGGCTGGGGCAAGCGTGAGCATATGCAGTATAGTCATGCCAAGGGTGAAAACTGCACTCTTACTATTGAAGGCTTGCTAGTTTACATGTTAAAGACTATGGAGTATTTTCAGAGTCTATGGGGCATAGCTAAAACCTTCCTGATAATTTGATTCAAAAGATATATTCTGACTCAGCTCAGAGCACAAAACTTTAACTTCATCAATATCATAGTTATTTCGAAAAACGACGATATCCGCAGGGTTCAAGTTATAATGCTCAATCTTTTTATTTTGTAAAAAGTTCATAGCAAGCACACAGTCCTTGAGAATCTACCAAGCCTACCATGGCTTGAAATGTAGGCCACTTTTAGCTGACTAGGCTGTTTTGCGTATGTGAGCCTAAAGAGTTTACCCCCAGGGAAAGTACTAAAAATATAGCATAACTTAGAAACATTCTGTACAGAAGGAGCTACATTTCTCTATTTAGTAGTCAATCAGGCCAACATAGTGTTTCTATTGTTTGCTAGATTCTTTAAGCTTTTTTAATCTATCTTAATAGTTTGGTGGCTTTTAAGTTAAAATTTTTTTGACAGCTACACATCTCTACTGGTCTTTATCTCCATATCTCATGATCCATATATTCTAATCTATTTTGCTCTAGATTTTGTATTTGCTTTAACTTGACTCACCGCCGCCCATTCGCTGACAACTATATGTAAAGATTGCTAAATTGATGTATAAGACCCATAGTTAAAGCATCTAAAGCAGTTGTTATCATTCTTTTTACTAGCCCAAACTCAACTGCCGTACTTTGCTAATATAAATACATTTAGGGGTATTCACATATAAACTAGTTTAAAAGAAATGGGCAATGGACAGTACCCCTTCAGCCATCCAGCTCTAGACTCCCAATGGCTCACACTTAGCCCCTAAAGCTCTCTCCCCTTCAGCAACGTCAATCCCTACTCCAAACGGGCCCTCCGCAACACCGCCGATAATCAGGAAGTCTAATAGTACGAACTCTAGTTCGTTTCCGCGCAGGATCTATAGAGTTACGCTGAAGAACTCAAGACGCGGATGGAAAGATCCAACCAGTAGATGATGCAGTTAGATCTTTCGGCCGACTGCCTCTATCTATCGCCATACATCTACACAGTAAAGTATTTCGTAGACAGTAGTGTGCAAGACATGTGTTCTGCTAGCTACAAGGGACTAGTCTATGCGCAGAAAGTTGATCTGCGCCTGAAATAGATAAACGACATCCCTCTCAGTGATCAGCTCTACCTCATAAAAGCCACTCTTGAAGGCTTCAAAGTGCTCTTTGAGAATTTCAGCTACTTTAACATCTCAGAAGAGATGATCTTCATTACTCGATAGGGAAAAGTAAAGGTCTGGATAAACTCCAACTTATCCAAAAACAGGCCATCCTTTATCGCAAAAAATGCAAATCGAGATCCATATGGGTCACAATCACATATGGTAATACAACTGCTGGACATGATTGAAGAAAACAGTGACTAGCAGCAGGAAGGCACTCATTTTAGAGAATACCTCATTAAAAAGAACATCAACGACCGACTCTCCTTTTATAGTGCGCTTGAGCAGTTCTAAGCCTATTGTCAAGAGCAGCGCCACATAGTTGATGATTGCATGAAGTCCATTTACTAATTATACCATCAACAGCAGCAAGCATTCAGTCAAGTCATAGAAACGCCATCCAGGCAAAACAACCACTTCTCTGTCCAGAGTAAACAGCAGAATCCAAGAAATGACCTAAGCACTATCAGTAAACAATCATTCTCAAACCTGCAGCTGGAATCGAAGCACAAAGAAACCAAAAGTCTTGTAGGCAGTGAAGCTGGGAAGCAAGGCCACCGATAATACTCTCACTAGCTCAACAAAAACCATCTTCATCTCCACAAGCCTAACAATAGCAGCACTCAAAAGATAGATCGGCAAAAGGATGCACAGTCTTCATCAAAGGTATAAGTCTTAGTGAATACTCACAGCCGTAAGCTATCAGGTTATGTACCAAACTCCAACTCACTAAACCCAAGAAACCTACCTATTGCTAAAAGACCAGCTCAGATCATTCAGCCTTCATACGCTGCTTATGAGCGAGAATCAGCGGTTTCAAACTCCAAAAGGGCAGATAGCTTATCAACGGCCAAAGACTACAGTGTGCAAAATCAAGCAAAGCCGGTTATTGAATTCAGCTATCCACCTCGCCACACTTCATTCAACCCTTGCAAGCAGTTGGAAGCAGCTAAATCAACCTACAAGCAAGCGCACAAGTTTCCTACGAACCTCATGACCATTCATTCTATCCAAACTTAGAGTGTAATCTCGACTTCTTCTCGATAGTTGAAGTCATTCATGTTAGAAACTGGAAGTGAGAAAAAGCTGGGCAGTCACATCAGCTACTACTCTTCTGATAAGACCTACACTTTGGACAAAGAACTGGCTGAGGATCTGCAGAAACTAATAGGCTACAACCCCAAAAACTGATTTTTAATATTCACTTATCTTCCTTCTCAGTAAATATAACAACTAATTTATCTAGATAATAACTATAAAATACTATTTTACATCATCTCACTATCATTCTTTTTTTTGTTTTACTTCATTCGTCCTAATCGATTGAGCCTACAATAAATCCTTTCAGTCTATTAATCAATTTGCCAGTCTGCTGGTTCGCTATAAAATTGAAGCAGAAATCCTTTTTATCTTTTACTTCCTACCAACTTAATTTGGAGAACTATTCCGTAAATCTATCTTAAATGATTTACCTCATCAGGTTGTCACTCCAGTTGTTCGCGTAAAAATTTAAGTAAGAATAATGCCATATAGAATATCTGCAGCGTACTGTCAGGTACTCCAGTGAAGTGAATTTATCTAGTTATTAAATGATTATTGGAAAGGTTATTATGTCCTCATTGAACATCATGGCCTTGACTTTACTAATAGGCAGGAAGCGGTATATGGCAAGGCTCCAGATTGTCATAAGCTTAAATTTCATAAAGTTGTTCATTTAGATAATGGGGAATTATGTTTCTTAATTGATGAGAATGAGCTCAGTTATCTGTTTCTTTTATTCTGGAGAAATATCTCTCAGTGTTTTCAATATATTGTTAAACCCGCATTATTTAAATTATTTTCTGTACTATGCAGTATGTATGCATTTCCTCCACTAGCGTATATCTGCTACCATTTGATAGCTGATAGGAACAAAAGTATTCATTTTTTTTTGTTCCGTGTAACCTCTATGAATGCCAATCACCTGCATGTTATTGTCAAAAACTGGAGAACCACTTTGTCCAGGTTCAGTATGCATAATGTGATATCCTACATTTCCCTAGATTTTTATTATATTTTCAGCTTAGCAGATGGAATCTCCTGTTTAAGAAAAACCGCAAACTGTGTATCTTCTTGGCTTTATAAAAAGATGAAGAATATATTACTAGAAGTTTCTTAACCAACTCCTCTCATCGGAAATCCTATTATTATTTATATTTGGCACATTTATTTGAAAGTATTTCTCCCTTTATACTGGTTAAGAGAGTGCTACCAACGCATAGTCATATTCACAATTCTAATCCACTAGTTTATGGAATTATTTTTTTATTTTTCTTATTTTCTCCTATTTTTCATTCTAATTCAAGTTGGGACATTCGTTTATTTTAGTTATTTATTTCTTGAGTTTGTGGATTTCCTTAAGGTTGGAGATATATTTTTGACAAACATAGACCTCTTCTGGAATGATGGGATTTTTTAGATTATTCGAAGTAAACAACTTTAACTGCTTCATTTGAACAATCTAAAGCTTATCATCATTGATCGAGTAAAAGTTATGAGCTACGGTGACTACCAAACAACTTGAAATGAGAAAACCAGTTCCAGTTCTATCGGTTGGCTTGGTTCGGTTGGTTTGCTTGTTGATTCGCTTGGCTACTCTGCGAATGAATAAAATGCAGTCGTATGGGTAGGAATTGTACTTATTTTAATACACTTTCACGCGTTTTGATTGACCTGGAATGTGACTTTCTTAGTGGACTAGACTAGCTAAACCAGACATTATGATGATGATGAAACTAAAATATATAAATCACAGTTGTTAATTTTATTGTCTTAATAGGTATAATTCCTCGCAAAATAGCTTGATTTAATCCTCAAATAGTTCTTTGGCCAAGTTCAGCCTTTCGAGTGCTTAGAAGTTAAGAACTTTGATGTACCAATCGCCAAATTTCTAGTTTATCTCTTTCTTTATGACCATATCATAGCAATCTTCGTTCCTCTTATCTAGTTATTTCCTTGTCTCGACCGCAGCCGTTGTTAGATCGATTTCGGGCAATAGTCCGCACAAAAGCATGCAGCACTAAAGTACATTCATCTTGCTTTTCTAAAACACCTAGTCTAAATTCTCATCACTGATCTAATAGAAAGTGAGCCCCTTTTCAGAGGTATTCCAGGGAAACACATCTCCCTACAACTAGTAGTAGGGACGATAGACATTCAGCATAACATTGAATGCGTTGAAAACAGCTTTGTTGTGGTATTGCTCAAACTAAGACAGCTCTCTAACATTCTGGGCAATCTTGTATTAATGTACTTGTACCTCCTAATGGAATGTGTCTAGCATCTATTGCGTCAAAACGTTGTTTTCCACGTCTGAGACCAGCCCTTAGTTTCGCAGCTGGAACAGTTTGTCGACTGAGCATTTGCCGTAGGGTGTGTTCAGACCTTAAACCACTTCTTTCAAGTATCGCTCTTGATAAACGCAGAGTTACCATTAAGGAACTAACAAAAGCTAACCACAAAGTTGTTGGCGTCAACAAGGGTTGTGAAGTGTGGCTTGTTTGGAGGGATCGATTAGCTAACTTGGTAAGCCATTCGCGTTTTAATCGCATGAGCTAACATCTACTTCTCTTTTGATGCCTTTTCCAGTTCTATTTGCTCAAGTCTGTCCCGAGTCATTAAGAGAGGTATTTTGAGTTTCAGGTCGTAAGAGTCTTATTTGCACAAAAACTCTTCTTCAAATCTTTTCTTTTCGGCCTATGTATTCTTTATATTGGTTGCGACCTGTTCAGGCCATATTTTTGGGTTTTAGAGCTTGTTCAGGTAGACCTCTTTGTGGAAATCCTTTTCGGCCTAAATAATCTCCTTGTGGTATGAATCCTCATCATAATGATCTTTCCCAAACTGTACTTAGTCTAGTCTTATGTCCAGCTTCAGGCTTTCTTTACTGAAAGGTTGTATTTAAGCACTTTGAATGGGTTCTCTTACTTCATTTGGGCTCTCTTCATGGAAGTACTCCCTTTTTATGCTTTAGTACTCCTCAAGCTCCTCTTCAGAGTCTAGTTTAGTCTATTTCTGCATCTCTTTCTGAATAGCTGGAACCTCTGACTAAAAAGGAGAGCTAGCAGATTAAATGTTTGGAGTTTCGCTGTAGTGGCAAAGAGACTCAAAAGAGTTGAGTGAGCCGAGTGAGTTGATAATGTACTAGATTTGTTCAGGTTTGTTGAGTTCAGGCTCAGATTCTTCGAGCATGATTTTGTTAAAAAGCATCCTGATATGGTCAATCATGGCAAGTTTATTGTTCCTGATTTTTTAGACAAGCCGAATCTTCTCATTTTTGTCCTCTAGACTAATCTGCTAGTTCTCAAAAAAGTGGTTTATTTTGTTGATTTACTACTCCCACCTCTTCATCAACTACACACGGATGTTTTCCAACTTTATGTTCAGTTTTTTCAGTTTCTACTCCGCCTAGTTTTACATCAAAGATGGAGCCTACTCTTTCTCTATTTAGATCTCCTTTTAGAGGTCATGAAAGAGCTGCTCTTTTTATGCTTTCGACAATGTTTTCACGTACTATTGCAAATTTATTGGCTAAACTTCACGGCTACTTTTCTTTGATGACTTCTTCAGAGTCGAAGGACGCTTTTTTGCTTGTTTTTAAAACTCTTGATAGATGTGTCTTTCTGTTTTCGTACTTGCAATATAAATCTCATCACCCAGAATCAAGTACTCTGACTACTTCCGAGGCTACTTTGTCAGGGATTTCGACTTTTGCGTGGCTTTTTTTGGGAGTGGGGAAGGACATCTATTTTTTAACGATTTACTACTTGTTTATCGTTTCTTCATATGATTCAAATTTAATATCGATGAAAAGTTATTGACAGAAAGCTTAAATAATCTACTCATACTGATAGTTTTAGCCTAATTTTTGCAGTATCAATAACAAAGATCATTTATAAAAATGAGTAATCTACATGTAAACTAGTTGTACTCAGATGATATTGAACTTTTTCAAATTAACTTTGATTCGATATTAGGATAAGTTTAACTCTTGAAAGATTTGGGACCAGAAGATATAGATGAAATCTATCTGCAATTGATGTTTTTTCTTTTTTGTTCACTCTTTTCTCAAAAACTTAGCTCTCAGCTAATCTTAACTAATCTAGCTAGATATTATTGATCATTTTTTATAAAGATAACATGTAGCAATACGAAATCCAATTTATAGAAAACTAGGCAGAAGCTCAAAGCATTTCTGATTAGATTTTCGTCAAAATTTCAGAAATGGGAGTAAAAGATGAAAAGTCGCAAAAGGAAGCTATCACCCAGCTGTTTAACAAACTGTTTGATAATCTCACCTCAAACGTTTCGAGTCCTGCCTCGAAGTTCATGTCTGCGATTATCTTGAAGGACATCATTGAAAGCGGCCTAAAGCCGTAGACAAAGCTGAGTAAACTTTTTACAGTTCTGTTGAGTCATAAGCTATTTAAGCATCTGTAATTCATGTGTGACTCAATTGACCCTTTTAAGACCATCAATTAAAAAGGCAAAGCTGAGTTTTCGGCTGATCCAGTCTCAGGCAACAGCTTAATGAGGTGTGTTTTGGAAATAGTCAAGTTTCTTGCCTTTAAGTTTCCCAAAAGCAAAAATTAGGAACCAACTGCTTTTAAGAGGTCTTACAACAAGCTGATTTAGAAAAAAGTGGTATTTCCTACTGACTATAAGTACATTTCTGCAGCAATAGCTGCTCCAAAGGGAGCCAAAGACTAAAACGGGGCTTCAGCAAGGGATAAGAAGGTCTCAAGCTAAATGCCCCCTCCTCCGCCAAAATCTCAAAGCTCAAGTAACGTTTATCTTAGTTAGAAGAGTCTTAGTTTAACTTTTTGTGCAATAGATTAAAGATCTTTATGCAAACTTTGTAGGAAGAAGATTAGGAAGAGTAGCTTTTGAAAGAAATCAATAAAATGCATGGAATCATCAAAATTGAACACCCAAAGGTCAGCAATATGGCAAACTAAATCATGGAAAACCAAGATAGTGAGCTTGTGAATCGCTATTTCGATATTACTGGACTGATGGCTCAGTAATTGGAACTTTATGAAAAATTCATAGATCATAATCGGGATTTAAGGAATTATGTGTAGCAGCTAAAAAAACTTGGTAAAGATGTTTTCCCAGGCTCTATAAATTCCAAAATAACACCTGGAAAAAGTGACTAAAAGCCCAAAAGTGGCATCAAAAAACTCGAATCTCTTAACGGCCAGCCTTAGCAAAGAGTTAGTAAAATACAGGCCTCAGAGAACAGAGAAC
>Ga0316217_10007130_pt1 | contig 10787 bp, 8 predicted proteins | sample 1anoAmetaG_FD_203633 | JGI IMG/M metagenome (GOLD analysis project Ga0316217, IMG submission 203633) | Freshwater microbial communities from Trout Bog Lake, Wisconsin, USA - 1anoA | ecosystem: Environmental > Aquatic > Freshwater > Lake > Hypolimnion/Profundal zone | place: USA: Wisconsin... | reverse complement strand
CTCCTGTATCACCGGCCGAATGAGGAGGAGGACCCCCGCCCACTCGGGATCGATGTCGATGAGGAGGGCTATGTTGCGGGTCTCGACAGCGGGGCTCTCGGGCTTGCGCGGCTTTTGGCGGTAGCCGAGGGAGCGGGCCGCTTCGAGGACCCGCTCGCGGGTGTCGGTGGCGAGGCGGCCCTGGTCGGAGAGGGCGAGGGAGGCCGTCGAGAGGGATACCCCCGCGAGCTTGGCCACGTCGTCGAGTTTCATTCTGTTCTTATCCATTCCCTGCCTCGTTGCGAAACTTTAGCATATAACTGCCAATATTCCAAGGAAAATAGTGCTAGAGAACACCAAGAAAGGCGCATATTTTGCAAAATATTGCAAAAAAACATTGACAGCCCCCCATGACGTGCTAGCATTCCCTGACGCGGGAAACGAGGGGATGAGAGTCCCCCGCCGCAAGGAGCCTTCGATGACAGCTGCTGGTACCCTGGGGGGCCGCCTTCTTCGCGCCTTCACGAGACGCTCTGACGCGAGCGCCATCGTCGCGACGACCGTGCTCTTCGTCCTGTTCTCTGTGGGCACCAACAACTTCTTCACGCCCTTCAACCAGTTCAATGTCTGGCGCGCCGCCTCGCAGAATGTCTTCATAGCCCTCGGCCAGGCCATGGTGGTCCTCATAGGGGGGATGAACCTCTCCCTGGGCGCAATAGGCGGCCTCACCGTGGTGGTCGTCGGCCATTCCATAGAGATCCTGGGCCTGGACCCCCTCCTTGCGGTCGTGCTGGGTCTCGCGACGGGCGTGGCCTGCGGCCTCTTCAACGGCTTCTTCATCAGCCGCTTCAAGCTCAACTCCTTCGTGGTCACCCTCGCATCGAGCTTCATCTTCCAGGGCCTGGTCAACGGCATCTCCCAGGGCAGGCCCTACAGCAAGATCCCCAAGGAGTTCACCACCCTGGGCAAGGGCGACCTGTTCGGCATACCCAACATGGTCTTTCTCATGGTCTTCGCCCTGGCCGTCCTCTACTTCTGCTTCCGCTACACCGTGGTGGGCCGCAAGCTCCTGGCCACGGGCGGCAATGTCGAGGCCGCGCGGCTCTCGGGCATCAAGACGGGGCGCATGATAATCCTGGCCAACGTGCTGTCGGGCCTCCTGGGCTCGGTGGCCGCCATCCTCTGGGTATCCCGCATGGGCACTGCCCAGCCCGCGACGGGCGGGGACTGGCTCATCGTGTCCTTCGCGGTGACGGTCATAGGCGGCACAGCCCTGAGCGGCGGCTCGATAAGCCCCCTCGGCTTCCTCTTCTCGGGGCTCCTCATGGCCCTGCTCAGGAACGGCCTCATCATGCTGGGGGTCAACGTCTACTTCGAGTCGACCTTCCTGGGCTCGATCATCATGCTCGCCGTCCTCGTCGAGTACTTCCGCGCGAGCGCCGCGGGCAAGTCCAAGAGGCTTTAGCTGGCGACGGGGTATCCCGCGCCATTTTCAAGGAGGTTCCTAATGAAGAAACTTGCGTTCCTGGCCGCCGTCCTCGGACTGGCCGCCCTCACCGCCTTCGCCGCCCCTGCCAAGATGGCCTGGTACGTGTCGGCCCCCCACCCCTACTTCGACTCCGTCAAGGTCGGCGTCGAGGCCTTCGCCAAGGAGTTCAACATCGCGGTGAAGGAGCAGGTGGGTCCGGACTGGAACATGGACAGCGAGAACACCGGCGTCCTCGCCCTCGCGGCCGACGGCTACAACCTCTTCTCGGTCTACCCCTCGGACGCCAGCGCGGCCAACGGGCTCTATGACGAGATAGTCAAGCAGGGGGGCAAGGTCGTCAACTTCGGCGCCTCCACCTTCGAGCCCACGCCCGCCAGCTTCGCGGTCATGACCGACGTCAAGGCAGCCGCCATGAAGGCCGCCGAGTTCGTGATCCAGAAGATGGGCAAGAAGGGCACCCTCGTCAATGTGCTCGAGGTCCTCGAGGACCCCAACACCAAGCTCCGCAAGGACGGCGTCACCGAGGTGCTCAAGAAGTACCCGGCGGTCAAGGTCATCGAGGTCGCCGGGATCAAGTCCGAGCAGGAGGCCGCCGAGAAGATCGAAGGGGCGGTGGGCAGCGCTGGCGGCTATGTGCAGGGCATCCTCTGCACGGGCTTTGTCCCCACGATGGCCCTCGCCAAGTTCCTGGGCGACTACGAGGTCAAGAACAAGAAGCACATAGCCGGCGTGGGCATCGACGACGACCCCGTCATCCTCGACGCCATCTCCAAGGGCTACCTCGACGCGACCATCGCGCAGAACACCTACGGCCACGGCTACCTCTCCCTCCTCGCCCTCAAGTACCTCTCCGAGGGCTGGAAGCCCGCGGCCGGCGCCTACAAGATCGACTCGGGCGTCGTCCTCGTGACCAAGGCCAACACGACGACCTACAAGGCCGACCTCACGAAGGTGACCGACGCCATCAAGGCCGACCTGCCCAAGAAGTACCTCAAGAAGTAGAGCGCGATAAGGCCCGTGCCCCCCGCTTTGGGGCGCGGGCCCCTCGACGCCAACGGACGGTGCCCCCCATGCTCGAGATCAGGTCGATAAGCAAGTCCTTCCCCGGCATACTCGCCCTGGACGCCGTCTCCGTCGAGTTCAGGCCCGGGGAGATCCACGCCCTCCTCGGGGAGAACGGGGCGGGCAAGTCCACCCTCATGAAGATCATGTGCGGGATCTACAGGCCCGACTCGGGCGAGATGCTCATGGAGGGCAGGCCCGTCGAGCTCAAGGACTACCACGACGCGATACGCAACCGCATAAGCATCGTCCACCAGGAGATCCAGGTCCTGCCCCAGGCCTCGGTGGCCGAGAACATCATGCTCGACAAGCTGGCCCTCTTCAGCAGGGGCAGCGTCATCAACTGGAAGAAGCTCGAGGCCGAGGCCGCGCGGCACATGGCCCTCGTGGGCCTCGAGATGTCGCCCAAGACCCTCACCTCGGGGCTCAGCGCCGCGCAGAAGCAGCTCGCGCAGATAGCCCGCGCCCTCTCCTCGGGCGCGCGCGTCCTCCTCCTCGACGAGCCCACCTCCTCCCTCACCCTCCACGAGGCCGCCACCCTCTTCGCCCTCCTTCGCAAGCTCAAGGAGCAGGGAGTCGCCATAGTCTTCGTCTCGCACAAGCTCGAGGAGGTCCTCGAGATCAGCGACCTCGTCACCGTGCTGCGAGACGGGAAGCTCATCGGGACCAAGGCGCGCAGCGAGCTCGACAGGGGCTCAATCATCTCGATGATGATTGGCCGCTCGATGGCCGACGACTTCCGCGGCTTCCTCCCGCGAGGCGAGGCCGAGGTCGTGCTCGAGGTCCGGGGCTTCACCAGCGAGTTCTTCGACAACCTCTCCCTCACCCTCCGCAAGGGCGAGATCCTCGGCCTCTACGGCCTCGTCGGCTCGGGCAGGACCGAGCTCGCCAAGACCATACTCGGCGAGTACCCGCGCTCGGCCGGCGACATCTATGTCCACGGAAAGAAGGCGCGCATAGCCTCGGTCTACGACGCGGTGCACCGCTACGGCATCGGCTATGTCTCCGAGAACCGCAAGGAGGAGGGGCTCATCCTCTCCGACACGGTGACCACCAACATAGGCATCACCATCTGGCACAAGCTCTCCCGCCTCATCCCCGGCGTCTTCAGGCCCTCGCGCGAGCTCGAGAGGAGCGTCGAGATGATCGACCGCCTCGAGATACGCACGCCCAGCCCGGGGCAGATAGTCAACCGCCTCTCGGGCGGCAACCAGCAGAAGGTGTCGATAGCCAAGTGGCTGGTGGCCGACTGCGACATCCTCATAGTCGACGAGCCCACGGTGGGCGTCGACGTGGGCGCCAAGGAGTACATCCACCAGCTCATCTGGAAGATGGCGGCCGAGGAGGGCAAGAGCGTGATCCTCATCTCCTCCGACATGCCCGAGATGATCTCCCTCGCGCGCCGCATCCTGGTGTTCAAGGAGTTCCGCATAGTGGGCGAGCTCGCCGACCTCAACTCGCGGCAGGTCTCCAGCGAGGAGATAGGCAGGCGCATAGGCGAGTACTTCGCCTGAGCTCTGGCTCCGGGGCTGTGGCGGCGCTAGACTCAAGGCCATGAACGGCAAGGAGCGCTGCCTCGCGGCCATCCGTGGCGAGAGCCGCGACAGGACACCCGTGTTCCCCCTCCTCATGTCCTACGCGGCGCGACGCCTCGGGGTCTCGTACAGGAGCTTCGCGGGCGAGGGAAGGGTCCTCGCCGAAGCCCAGCTCAAGGCCGCCGAGGACTTCCCCCTCGACGCCATCACCGTCTGCTCGGACGCCTTCCGGGTCACGGCCGACCTGGGAGGCGAGCTGGTCTTCCCCGAGGAGACGCCGCCGCACCTCGTGCGGCCCCTCGTCGCGGCGGGCTCCGACATAGCCCGCCTAGGCAGGCCCGACCCCGTGGCGCCGCTCTCGCGCATGGCCGACCGCGTGGCGGCGGCGGGGGAGCTGGCGAGAGCGGTGGGCGGCCGCCTCCTGGTGCTCGGCTGGGTGGACCTGCCCTTCGCCGAGGCCTGCTCGGCCTGCGGGCTGTCGGAGCTCATGCTCCTGCTCTGCGACGACCCGGGCGCAGCGCACGCCCTCCTGGAGAAGCTCACGCCCGTCGTCATAGACTTCGCCCTGGCCCAGCTCGCCGCGGGCGTGCCCATGATAGGGGCCGGCGACGCGGCGGCCTCGCTGGTGTCGGCCGCTCTCTACCGCGAGTTCGCCCTGCCCTACGAGCGGCGCGTCGTCGACGCCGTCCACGCGGCTGGCGGCCTGGTCAAGCTCCACATCTGCGGCTCGACCCTGCACCTCATCCCTGACATGGTCTCGACGGGGGCGGATCTCTTCAACGTGGACCACCTCGTGGACTTCGGGCTGGCCCAGCGCGCCTACGGCGCGGCGGGACTGGCCTTCAAAGGCAACCTCGACCCTGTGGCGGATATACTGCAGTCGAGCGCTGAGGACTGCGCGGCCAAGGCGCGGGCCCTCATCGAGCGCGCGAAGGGCTCGCGCTACCTGCTGAGCGCAGGCTGCGAGATACCGCCAGCCGTCGACGAGCAGGTCTTCCGCGCCTTCTGCGAGGTGGCCCTCTAGCCCTGGCTGCCCTGTCCTCAGGCTGTCATCTGCCGGATCACAGCTCCCTGACCGAGCCCCGTCTCATGAGCTGCTGCTTGACCTTGAGGACGTGGAGCTCCTCGGGGTTGTGCGCAATGCGGTTCTGGAGCATCTGGCCAGCGATCTTGCCCATGTAGGAGGTGTTGATCTGCATGGTGGTTATCTGGGGGACGTAGCAGGCCGAGTAGTCGAGCATGTCGCCGGGGGAGAGGATGGATATCCGCCCGGGGACCGCTATGCCGAGGCGCCTGAGCATCTCCACCACGCGGACAGCGAGGTCGTCGTCTATGGCGAAGATGGCGGTCAGCTCGGGATGGGTCTCCACAAGGCTTTCGATGGCGGCCTGGGCAAGGCCCTCGTCCTCGAGGGAGAGCTGGCGGCGCATCGAGTCGTCGAAGTCGAGGTGGTATTCCTCGACGGCCTTCTTGAAGCCGAAGAAGCGGTCGATGGGCAGGACGGGAAGGTCGGGCCTCACGCAGTCCACATAGCCCAGGTTGCGGTGGCCGCACTTGGCGAGGTAGGAGCTGCCCTCGTAGGCGCCCTGGAAATCGTCCGCGCAGACGGTGAAGAAGCGGTCCTGGTAGGTGGAGTTCATGACGACCACGACTGGTATGCCCGCCGACTCGAGGAGGGCGATGAGCTCGGGTGAGGCGAAGTGGATGGTGGCCACGCCTATGGCCCCGGAGCGGCGGATCTTGTCCATGAGCTCGGCAGTCGAGTCCGAGCGGGAGATGGGGAGCATGACCGTGTTGAAGCCCGCCTGGCGGATGGTCCTCTCGAACTCGAAGATGATGGGCCGTATGAGGTAGAGGACCATGGACCACTCGGGATCCATGTCGACCAGGACTGCTATATCGCTGGGGCTCTCTCCCGGGGCCTCGACCCTCTTCTTCTTCTGCTCGTAGCCCAGTTCGCGGGCCGCCCCGAGGACCCTCTCCCTGGTCTCGGCGGAGATCCTGCCCTGGTCGGTGAGGGCGAGGGAGGCTGTCGTTATGGAGACCCCGGCTTTGCGGGCGACGTCGTCGAGCCTGGCTTTGGCTGGCATGGGCACATCCTTCTTGGTAAATATTTACCAGAGAAGTTGGAAAAAAACAACCGAAAAAAATCCAATTGGGATAAAGGAATCCATATTTTTATCCATTTTTTGCTAAAAGCGTTTGACAGCCCAGCCAGAGGTGCTACCATGCCATAGGTTAAGAGTCCCCAGCACAGAGGAGGCTAGAAGAGCCATGAAACGATTCGGACAGGTCATCAAGCTTAGGCCGGGCGTCCTCGAAAGCTACAAGCGCTACCACGCGGCCATCTGGCCCGAGGTGGCCAAGACCATACGCGACTGCAATATCAGGAACTACTCGATCTATCATAAAGACGGCTATCTTTTCGCCTATATGGAGTATGTCGGCAGCGACTTCGCCGCCGACATGGCCAAGATGGGCGAAGACCCCAAGACCCAGGAGTGGTGGGCCATCATGAAGCCCATGCAGGACCCGCTGGCCACGAGGGCCGAGGGCGAGTGGTGGGCCGACATGGAAGAAGCCTTCCACCAGGACTAGAGAGGAACAACGAAGTGGCAATCACACGCAGCGCGAACTGCCTCGCCAAGCTCGAGCGGATGAACAAGACCCTCCGCCACGAGGAGGCCGACAGGCTCCCCGTCTCCGATTTCTACTGGTCCACCTTCATCTCGCGCTGGAGGAAGGAGCTGGGCCTGGCGGCCGACGCCGACATCTACCGGCACTACGACCTCGACTGGATCTGCATCACGCCCAACATGGACCCGCACATCAAGAGCTTCCAGGTCATCAAGGAGACCGAGGAGGACCTCATCCTCAAGACGGGCTTCGAGGCGACCATACGCAAGAAGCTCGGCACGCAGATGCCCTACTTCGAGAGCTTCGACACCGACGACCTCGAGAAGATGGCTGCCTTCCAGTTCGACGACCCCTGGGACCAGAGGCGCTACTTCAAGGGCGGCGACGACCAGCTCAACGGGGTCGGCGACGTCATAAGCCGCAACATCCCCGCCTGGATCGACAGGGTCAAGTCCTACTACGAGGACTTCCCGGTCTTCGGCTCGATCTGCGAGGCCCACGAGTTCGTCTGGCGCATCATAGGGACCGAGAACGTCCTCATGTGGCTGGCCCTCTACCCCGACGAGCTCGGGGCTTTCATACGCCGCATCGGCGACTTCGCGGTGGAGATGACCAAGGCCCAGATCAAGGCCGCGGACGGGCTCCTCGCCGGCATGGTCATCTGGGGCGACGTCGCCTACGTCAACGGGATGCTCTTCTCCCCCGCCATGTGGCGCGAGCACTTCAAGCCCATTGTCGCGCGGCAGATCAAGGCCTGCCACGACGCGGGCCTACCGGTCATCTACCACGGCTGCGGCAACGCGAGCGAGATCTACGAGGACTTCATAGAGATTGGCCTAGACTCCTACAACCCCCTCGAGGCCAAGTCGGGCCTCGACGCCGTGGAGCTTCGCAGGAAGTACGGCCACCGCATGGGCTTCTGCGGCAACATAGACGCCCTGGCCTGGGCCAACGACAGCCTGCCCGAGCTCGAGGCCCAGGTGATGCGCAAGCTCAACGCGGCCAAGGGCGGGGGCTACCTCGTCCAGTCCGACCACTCGGTGCCCAGCAATGTCTCGGCCGAGCGCTACGAGTTCGTCCTCAATCTCCTTCGAAAGCATGGCAGGTATCCCCTCGACCTGGGCAAGTGGGACGATCCCTCGATTCCCGGTGGCCGCGCTTGACGCCTAGGGAGAGAGTCCTCGCGGCGATCGCCCACAAGGAGAGCGACCGCGTGCCCGTGGACCTGGGCTCGACCCCCAGCTCCGGGATCTCGGCCATCGCCTACTCGGGCCTGGTGCGCGAGCTCGATTCGCGGGATGGGAGGGTGGGGGCGCAGGCCCACGATCCGCGGCCGCGCGTCTACGACGTGGTCCAGGAGCTGGCCCAGCCCGATGACTGGGTTCTCGACAGGCTGGGCATAGACGTCGTCGACATCGGGCGCGCCTACAACGACCGCGACGAGGACTGGAGGGAGCTCGAGATGCCTGGCGGGGCGAAGTACCTCTACCCCTCCTGGTTCAAGCCCTTGAGGCGCGAGGACGACTTCTTCGTCTACGGCGCCGAGGGCACCCTCATCGCCCAGCGGCCCTCGGGCGCCACCTTCTACGACGAGCGCTGCTTCCCCTACCAGGACGGCTACCCCGCCGACTACCGCGGGCTGGGCGCCGCCATGGGCAAGGTCCTGTGGTCGGCCCTCGTCCACTCGCCCTGGGACCACGCGGGCGAGCCGGGCTTCTGGACGGGGCTGCGCGAGCGGGCCCTGGCCCTCAAGGCCAGGAGCGACCGCGCCCTCATGATTGTCGTCGGCTGCAACCTCTTCGAGTGGGGGACCTTCCTGCGCCGCATCGACAACTTCCTCGTCGACCTCCTCGTGGACGAGGACCAGGTTCTGGGCCTGCTGGACGCGCTCATGGAGGTCCACCTCGCCACGCTGGCCAAGGTCTGCGAGGCTGTGGGCGACGTGGCCGACATAGTCCGCTTCGGGGACGACCTGGGGCACGAGGGCGGGCCCTTCATGTCCCCCGACATCTACCGCAGCATCTTCAAGCCCAGGCATGCCATCCTCGTCGACTACGTGCGCAGGCACAGCTCGATGAAGACCTTCCTCCACTCCTGCGGCTCGATCTACGCCCTCATCCCCGACCTCATAGACGTGGGCTACGACATCATCAACCCCGTCCAGACCAGCGCGAGGGACATGGAGCCCGGGCGGCTCAAGGCCGAGTTCGGCGCCGACATCACCTTCTGGGGCGCCGGCATCGAGAACCGCACGGTGCTCAAGGATGGGACGCCCGCGGAGGTCCGCGCCCAGGCCCTCGAGCGCCTGGCCCTCCTCTCCAGGGGGGGAGGCTTTGTGTTCAATACCGTGCATAATATCATGCCTGACGTCCCCGCCAGGAACTGCCTGGCCCTGTTCGACGCCATAGCCGAATTCAATGGGCAGCCCAGACCGGGCTCCCGCAATAATTAAAGAAGGAATGTCCGGTTTTTGCGGTTGCGGGCTCCCGAGTTGGAGTCTAGCATTTAGTAGTGAGGCAGGGCCCGCGCGCCACAAGCGCCATGCCGCCCCAGGAGTCCAAGTTTGAGCGAACGAGAGAACGGGCTCGCCCTCGAGATGAGGCACGTGAGCAAGCGCTTCCCCGGCACAATAGCCGTGGATGACGTGAGCTTCGAGGTGTTCAAAGGCGAGGTCCATGCCCTGGTGGGCGAGAACGGGGCGGGCAAATCCACCCTCATGAAGATGCTGGCCGGCTCCTTCGACGACTACACTGGCGAGATTGTCGTCGACGGCAGGGGGGTGAAGCTCTACTCGCCCACCGAGGCCAAGAAGATCGGCATAGGGATGATCTACCAGGAGCTGAGCCTGGCCAGGCCCATAAGCATAGCCGAGAACCTACTCGCGGGCCGCCTGCCCAGGAAGGGCCTCATCCTCGACAAGGGCCGCACCCGCGCCCTGTCCAAGGAGCTCCTCGCGAGCGTCGGCCTGGACCTCGACCCCTCCCTCCCCATCGAGGACATAAGCCAGCACGAGGCCCAGCTCGTCGAGATAGCCAAGGTCCTCGGCAATGGGCCGGGCATCCTCGTCATGGACGAGCCCACGAGCGCCCTGTCCCGCGAGGAGGTGGACCGCCTCTTCGAGATCATCGTGAGCCTCAAGGAGCGCGGCATCGCCATCGTCTACATCTCCCACCACCTCCCCGAGATCTTCCGGATTGCCGACCGGGTCACCGTGATGCGCGACGGCAAGAAGATAGCGACCAGGCCAGTGGCCGAGGTGAGCCGCGAGGAGATCGTCCAGATGATGGTCGGCCGCTCGGTCAAGGAGTTCTACAAGAGGGACGAGAGGAAGATCGGGGAGACCAGGCTCAAGGTCTCGGGGCTCTCCCGCTTCGGCTTCTTCCACGACATAAGCTTCGAGGCCAAGGTCGGCGAGACCCTGGGCATCTGCGGCCTCTCCGGCGCGGGGCGCAGCGAGCTCGCGAAGGTCCTGGCCGGCCTCGACTCCGCGGACGAGGGCTCGATAGAGCTCGACGGCAAGCCCGTCAAGTCGAGGAACATGGCCGAGGCCCTGTCCCAGGGCATCGCCTACCTCACCGAGGACCGCAAGCTCGAGGGCCTGGCCCTCAGGCTCACGGTGGGCGACAATGTCCTCGCCCCCATTGTGGACCGCCTCTCCTCGGCCTCGATCTACTCCAAGGCCAAGGGCGCTCCCCTCATCGCCCAGCTCATCGAGGAGCTCGCCATCTACCCGCGCGACCCCGAAAGGACTGTGGGCAACCTCTCCGGAGGCAACCAGCAGAAGGTCCTCCTCGCCAAGTGGCTGGCGAGCGAGCCCAAGGTCCTCATCCTCGACGAGCCCACCAGGGGCGTCGACATAGGCGCCAAGATGACCATCCACGCCTCCATAGAGAAGCTCGCGAGGGAGGGCTGCACGGTGCTCCTCATCTCGTCGGACCTGCCCGAGCTCGTGGGCCTCTCCGACAGGGTGATGATCATGCGCAAGGGCCACTTCACCAGCGAGATGGGCTTCGCCGAGTGCAGCGAGGAGAGTCTCCTCCTCGCCGCCAACGGGGACGTCGCCCATCAGGGCGCCGGCAAGGCGG
>Ga0316217_10007128_pt1 | contig 10789 bp, 9 predicted proteins | sample 1anoAmetaG_FD_203633 | JGI IMG/M metagenome (GOLD analysis project Ga0316217, IMG submission 203633) | Freshwater microbial communities from Trout Bog Lake, Wisconsin, USA - 1anoA | ecosystem: Environmental > Aquatic > Freshwater > Lake > Hypolimnion/Profundal zone | place: USA: Wisconsin... | reverse complement strand
GGTTGATCGCTTCGCGGATCCACAACTTGGAAGCCTCGAGACCAGCGGCGAGGACGTCCTCGCTGACCTTGGGAGCACCGTCCTCGTACTTCACGAACGAACCCTCGGTGCCACCAGCTTCGACCATCATGATGGCGATGTCGGTGTCGGAGGACTCGGTGAGTGCGCGTCCGGCCACGATGAGCTCGAACGTCGCGGCGTCACCTTCGGCGAACGTGGGGTGCGGCGCCCACACACCATCAGTGGTGTACGCCATTCGAACGGCACCGATGGGGCCGTCGAAGGGGATTCCCGAGATCATCAGCGCAGCCGAGGCGGCGTTGATCGCGAGGATGTCGTGAGGGTTTTCCTGGTCGGCACTGAAGATGGTGCCCACGACCTGGACCTCATTGCGGAAACCCTTCGGGAACGAAGGTCGCAGGGGACGGTCGATGAGGCGGCAGATCAGGATGGCCTGGTCTGAGAGTTTGCCCTCACGGCGAAAGAACGCCCCGGGGATCTTTCCAGCGGCGTAGGCGCGCTCTTCGATGTCAACGGTGAGGGGAAAGAAATCGACACCTTCACGCACGCTGCGTGAGGCGGCGACGGTCGCCAGTAGCATCGTGTCGCCGATGCGGGCCATTACGGCTCCGTCGGCGAGCTGCGCTAGGTGACCAGCTTCGAAACTCAGGGTCTTGTCGGTGCCCGTGATTGGGCTACTTACGCGAATGGCGTCAGTCATGGATGTGCTCCTTATGCGGTTAGCAACACTCCGCCCGGATCCCAGTGGGCAACCATCGCCCGAGGCGATTGTTCTCCACTGGCCTCCGAGGCCTCGGAAATGTTGAACACGTCGACGGCGTCGACGTGCATTCTCGGCTAGCGACGAATGCCGAGACGACCGATCAAAGCGCGATAGCGCTCGACATTGCCACGCTGCACGTAATCGAGCAGACGGCGACGTTGGCCAATGAGCTTCATCAGTCCACGACGGGTGTGGTGATCACCCTTGTGAACCTTGAGGTGCTCGGTAAGGTGCGAGATCCGGTCCGTCAAAATCGCGATCTGAACCTCGGGCGAACCCGTGTCCGTTGCGTGAGCTTGAAAGTCCTTGATGATCTGCTGCTTCTCAGCCATAACGTATTTGCCTTATGAGTCGGGGGTCCCGTTGCAAGCCGCCCACTTGACGACCCACACGATCAGCGTCGCTGACCGAACTTCAATGCTAGCAGGGTGGAGGGCTCGGGCGAGTACTCTTCGAAGATCTCCAGTGTTTTTGCGACATCTCGGTCGATTTGCTGCACGAGGGACTCGACATCGGTGAAGGTGGACTCGTCGCGCAGGTGGGCCAGAAACGCCACATCGAGCGACGCGCCGTAGAGGTCGCCGCTGAAACCAGGGATGTGGACCTCCACGAGCACGTGGCCGTCCTCGTAGAACTGGGGGCGGGTCCCCACGGAGATGGCGCCCGCCCGCCACTGTTGGCCTCCGGTGCGCACCGCGCCCGCGTAGATGCCGACTCCGGGAATGAGTTGTCGTGACGTCGGCTCCAGGTTCGCGGTCGGGTAGCCGAGATCGCGACCGCGCGCGTCGCCGTGGACCACTGGAGCGCGCAGGGTGAACGGTCGCCCGAGCGTGGCGTTCGCCCTGGCGAGATCGCCGCCCTGGATCGCTTGACGGACCGACGTCGAGCTCCAGCGGTGGCCGTCACCGAAGATTGGCGTGGGGTGCACCACGAAACCGCAGCTCTCGCCTGCGGTGCGAAGCAACTCGACGTCGCCGTCACGGTTGTTGCCGAAATGGAAGTCCTCGCCCACGACCACGTGTCGAGTCCTCAACTGGCGAACGAGCACGCGGTCGATGAACGAGTCAGCCGTCTCGTGCGCCAGGTCATCGTTGAAGTTGAGTACTCGAACCTGCTCCACGCCCAGTGCCTCGAGTCCTTCGAGTCGCTGCTCCAACGTCGCGATCTGCAGTGGTGCGCGCTCCGGCGCGAGGAGCAGCGCGGGGTGGGGCTCGAAGGTGACGACGGTGGGGCGAACCTTGTGACGATCGGCGATCTGACACAGTCGGGTAATGACCTTCTGATGACCACGATGGAGTCCGTCGAAGACTCCCATCGCGACCGCGCTCGGTTCCGTGGTTACCTCGGTGTCGTCACGCAGGATGATCATCGCCATCAACCTAACCCTGCGCGCCGTCGGCCTCGACGGGCAGGACGACTTCGGGCTTCCATTTCTCCCCACGTCGGCGCAGGATGGCGACGAAGCCACCCCGAGCGTTCACCGCGGCGATCTCGCCGCTCGAGAAGCCTCCGTCGATGTCGATCTGTTGTCCCATTCGAAGGCGTCGCTCCTGCTCGTCGTCCAGGACGACCCGCTCCAGATGTTCAACGAATGCGAGCGGAGCCTGCAGCGGCGACCTGAGGGCGCTCACCAGCGACTCGAGCGACTCGAGCGTGAGCGCGTCGCTGACCTGGTGACTCCCGCTCGAAACGCGACGCAATGAATTCAGGTGGCCCACGGTCCCCGCCCGCTCGGCGAGATCGCTCAGCAGCACGCGTACGTAGGTACCCACGGTGCACTCGACGTCGAAGCCCCACACTGTCGGATCGGGGGTGGCCTCGATGGTGAATCGGCTGATGGTGACGGTACGGGGCGCCCGCTCGACCTCGAGTCCCTCGCGAGCGAGTTCGTGCAGTCGTCGACCGCCGACCTTGAGCGCCGAGACCATGGGGGGCGTCTGCAACTGCGTGCCCAACATCGCGTCGGCCAAGGATTGCAACGCGCCGTCCGCGAACGCAGGAACCGGCCGTTCGTCAACGGTCTGCCCGTCGGCATCCAACGAATCGGTCGAACGACCGAGTTGCACGGTGCCGGTGTAGCGCTTCAGTTCACCCTGGGCGAAGCGGAGGAGTCTCGTCGACGGCCCGACGGCGAGTACCAGCAGTCCCGTGGCCATCGGGTCGAGGGTTCCGGCGTGGCCCACCCGTCGCTCGTTGAGCAACTTCCTCACCCGAGCGACGACGTCGTGACTCGTGACGCCCTGGGGCTTGTCGACGAGGAGCAGCCCGTTATTCGTCGTCACGGTGCTGACGACGCAGGATGTCCTCGACGGCCGTGCCGCTCGCGACGGCCGGGTCGGCCATGAACGAGAGTTTCGGTGTCCGCTTCAAGCGAGTCTGCGCGTTCACGGCCGCTTGGAGCTGCGCTCGATGCTCGTCGAGTGCGGGACGGACCTCATCGCTCAACGAGTCCAGGTACACCATGGCCTGGCGCATGTCGGGCGTCGTCTCCACACCCGTGACGGTGAGCAAGCCGAGCCGCTCGTCGAAGTCCGAGATGCGCAGCAGTTCGTCCGAGATGACCTCTCGCAGCACCTGGTTGACTCGCGCTGAGCGAGGATATGGATGACGTCCGCCGGTCGAATGAGCCATTGACTAGGCCGTTCGGGGAATCTCGCGCTCTTCGAAGGTCTCGATGATGTCGCCGCTCTTCAAGTCTTGGTAGTCGGAGAGTCCGATACCGCACTCGAAGCCTGCCTGCACCTCGCGCGCGTCGTCCTTGAAGCGACGCAGCGACGTGATCGAACCCTTCCAGATGATGGTCCCCTCGCGAAGGAACCGCACCTTCGAACCACGCGTGATGACGCCATCGCGGACGAAGCAACCGGCGATTGCCCCGATCTTCGGCACGCGAAAGACCTCGCGCACTTCGGCTTCGCCGGTGATGACCTCTTCGAACACCGGTGACAACAAGCCGAGCATCGCAGATTCGATTTCCTCGATCAACTTGTAAATGATTTCGTAGGTGCGGATCTCCACGCCTTCGTTCTCGGCCAACTCGCGACTGCGCTTGTCCGGACGAACGTTGAAACCGATGATCGTCGCACCCGAAGCCTTGGCCAACTGCACGTCGTTCTCGGTGATGCCACCGACGCCGCGGTGCACGATGACCAGTTTGACATCCTCGCGTTCGAGCTTGCGCAACGATTCTGTGCAGGCCTCGAGCGATCCTTGGACGTCCGCTTTCAGCACGATGTTGAGCGTGGCGGTCTCGCCGCGCTGGATCTGTTCGAAGAGGTCTTCGAGTCGGGCGCCGCTCGTGGATGCCACGGGCTGGTGTCCGATCAGTCGAGCGCGCTGCGCTCGTGCCTCGGCGAGGGTACGTGCGTGGCCGAGGTCGTGAGCGACGCGCATCTCGTCGCCGGCGAACGGCGGCTCGCTGAAGCCGAGTACCTGGACCGGGGTCGAGGGGCCGGCACTCTTGACCTGCTTACCTTGATCGTTGATCAGCGCCTTCACCTTGCCGTACGCGGCGCCGGCGACTACCGGGTCACCGACTGAGAGCAGACCCTTTTGAACCATGATCGTCGCGACCGGTCCGCGACCGACCTCGAGGTTTGCCTCGAGGACGGTGCCAACTGCGCGACCGGTGGGGCGAGCAACCAGTTCGCCCATCTCGGCGACCAACTGGACCTGCTCGAGCAACTCCTCGATGCCGGTGCCCTTCAGTGCGGAGATCTCGACACAGATCGTGTCACCGCCCCACTTCTCGGGAACGAGTCCGTAGTCACTGATCTGCTGGAGTACGCGGTCGGGGTTGGCGTCGGGCTTGTCCATCTTGTTCACCGCGACGATGAGCGGCACGTTCGCCGATTTGGCGTGGTTGATTGCCTCGATGGTCTGAGGCATCACGCCGTCATCGGCGGCAACCACGAGAATGACGATGTCGGTCACCTTCGCGCCACGGGCCCGCATTGCGGTGAATGCTTCGTGGCCCGGCGTGTCGATGAAGGCGATCGGCTTGTCCTTCCACATGACGCGGTAGGCGCCGATGTGCTGGGTGATGCCTCCGGCCTCGCCGGCGACGACGTTGGTCTTTCGGATCTTGTCGAGCAGCATGGTCTTACCGTGGTCGACGTGGCCCATGACGGTGACGACGGGTGGGCGCGGTACCGCGGGGATCTCCTCGTCCTGCTCGTCCTCATCGAAGAACTTGGCGAGCAATGCAGCTTCCTGCTGCTCACCCGGATCGACGAGTCGGACCGTCGCGCCGACTTCGGCGGCGTACAACTCGATCATGTCATCGGTGAGTCCCTGCACGGCGGTGACGATCTCGCCCTGGAGAAACAGGAAGCGCATGATGTCCGCGGCGCTTCGATTGAGCTTGGGGCCGACGTCTTTCGCGGTCGAACCACGCTCGATGATGACCTCGCCCTCGGGAACCGGAGCGCTGCTCGGCTGCCACGTGGTCATTTGGGTCGGCTCGAGCTCCTCGACGTTACGGCGACGGCGACGGGTCACCTTGCGCTGCGATCCGCGCGGACCGCCGGTCCCGCGACCCGCGGGACCTCCACGTCCTGGACCGGCGGGTGCGCCAGTCGTGGGTCCGCCGGTACGTGGTCCTCCGAAGCCGGTGCCGCCAGCGCCACCGGGACGGGCCGCCGGTACGAGGAGGACCCGACTGCGGACGCGACCCCATGGGACGGGGGCCGCCAACACCGGGTGCGCGACTCGTCGACCCGGGTACGGGACGGCGGGCGCCGGGAGGTGGCGGGATGGGACGACCGGTCGCGCTCAACGGGCGGCCGGGAGGTGGCGGGATGGGACGACCGGTCGCGCTCAGCGGCGGACGCATCGGCGCCGCGCCCTCGCCAGCGCTTGTTCCGTCACCGGTGGGACGCTGCGTTGGCCGGATGGTCGTCGGACCATCCGGTGACGCGGCCCTCGTGGGGACTGGCTTGGGCACGACGGCACTGCTGCGAACAACTTTGGGGCCGGAAGATTCGACTGGCGCGGTCGCGGGTGCGGGCGTCTCGGCGCCCGACGGCTCCGCAGAGGTGACTGGCGCCGCGGTCGCGACGACCTCGTTCTCGGTTCGGTGCACGCGAGTGGTGCGCACTGGCGCCTCGGCTTGCGGAGCGCTCGCGACGACGGGTGCTGGCGCTTCTGCGACGGGCTTGGCCGCCGGCTCGGGCTCGACGACCCGTCGCAGTCCGTCAGCGTCAGCGCGGCGACGAATTCGGTCAGCCTGCGCGTCCTCGATCGAGGCCGAGGGGCTCGATGCGCCGATACCCAGTTTTTGGGCGAGTTCTAGCAACTCTTTGCTCGTCAGTCCGAGTTCTTTCGAGAGCTCGTGTACCCGGATCTTCTTCTGCGCCAAAACGTTCCCTTAATTCATGTGTTCGCACTTACTACGAACACAGTTGTCTATTCTTTCACAACCGAGCCCATTCCATGGGCCTTCAACTCCGCTGTCAGCGCATCCATGTCGCCCGCACTCACCGCTTTTCGCAGAGCTCGAGCCACATTGCCAACCTGTACTACCTCACCGCAGCCGGTATCGGCACACCACCAGACGCCCCGTCCGGGACCTCGTCCGACGTACCAGGAACCGTCGCTGGCCTGACCAGCTCGAACCAGTTCCGTGTCGGCGCGCCTCGTACGACACACCACGCACGTGCGAACCGGCGTTATGCCTCTTCCTCCACGACCTGGTCGCCAGCGTCCTCGATAACGATCAACTCCTCGACGTCACCTTCAGCGTCAGTGACGATCACGTCATCAATGACGGCTTCAACGTTACCGTTCTCGCCAACGACTTCGACCAACTTCTCGTCCAGCACCGCGTCACCATCAGTCCAGACCTCTTCAACGACTTCGTCCTCTTGGCCTTCGTTCTCCGAGCGGATGTCGATGCGCCAACCGGTCAAACGGGCGGCCAGTCGAGCGTTCTGCCCCTCTTTGCCGATGGCGAGCGAAAGCTGCTGGTCGTGAACGATGACGGTGGCGATGCCCTCTTCCTCGTTCAGCTGCACTTCACGGACTCGCGCTGGCTGCAGGGCGGACATGATGAATTCAATCGGATCATCGCTGTAGGGGACCACGTCGATACGTTCGCTGCGCAACTCGTTCGTGATATTGCGCACTCGCGAACCGCGCGCGCCCACGCAGGCGCCGACCGGGTCGACCATTGCGTCATTGGACGCCACCGCTATCTTGCTACGGTGACCGGGCTCACGGGCGAGCGCCTTGATCTCCACGATGCCGTTCGCAATCTCGGGAACCTCGATCTCGAACAACTTGGCGACCAGGGCCGGGTGCGTACGGCTCACGACGATCTGGGGGCCCTTGTTGGTCTTGCGGACCTCGACGATGTACACCTTGATGCGGGCCCCGTGCTCGTATCGCTCGAAGGCGATCTGCTCGGCCTGGGGCAACAGCGCCTCAACACGACCAAGGTCCAGCAGGGTGTAGCGGTTGTCGTTCTGCTGCACCGTTCCCGACACGATGTCGCCCTCGCGGTTCGCGAACTCCTCGTACATCTGGCGACGTTGGATGTCGCGAATAAGTTGCATGAGGACTTGCTTCGCGGTCTGGGCCGCGATGCGGCCGAAGTCCTCGGGGGTGGCGTCCCACTCGCGCGTGACGTTGCCGTCGATGTCCAGTTCCAGACCCCAGACCTTGATCTCACCGGTCTCAGGGTTGATCTCGACCTCGGCGTCCTCCGCCGAGTCGGGACGGCGCTTGTACGCCGCGAGCAGCGCGTTCGCCAGAGCGATCAACAACTCCCCCTCGTCAATGTTCTGGTCACGTGCAATCTGTCCCAGGGCTTCAAGAAATTCGAAGTTCGCCATGATTTAGCCTTTCTTGCTCGTCGTTGAGGATTTTGGTTTGCCGCGTGATGGCGTGGGCTTCGCCTCGCCACCCCACTTGAAGACCGTGCGCGCGCGCTCGATCTTCTCCAGTTGCACGACGACTCGGCCGTGCTCGGCATCATCGAGGGTGACCGTCGTCGCGTCGGCGTGGATTACGGTGCCCTCGAGACGGCGCGTGGGCTGGTCATCACGCAATTCGCGCAACGTCACCACCTCACCCACCGTCGAAAGAAAATGGCCCGGCGTGCGAAGTTTGCGCTCCAGGCCGGGGCTCGAGACGTCGAGCGTAAAGCGGTTCGGGATCGGGTCGGCGGTGTCGAGCCATTCCGAGATCGTCCGGTTGGCCTTGGTCAGCGACTCGAGATCGACGCCACCCTCTTTGGTCACGATGACGCTCAAGGTGCCCTTGGCGAGCTCGACATCGTAGAGTTCGAGCCCCAAAGGGCTAAGGAGCGAGCGCAACGGTGTCTCCAGGTCCATGGCCATCGCGCTCCTCTCTGTGTCTACAGTCGTTCAGACAATGAGAAAGCGCGGGCCCGAGGCCCGCGCTTAAACGAGTCCAAACGTCCATTGCGGACTGTCGGGGTCAATTGTAGCAGTTAGAACAACACTTGACAATCAGGTGGTAGGGACCGAAACGGTTGAATCTCCTGTCGTCCGATCCCCAAACCCGTGGACGGAACTAATACGACTTCGCCACGATGCACAGCAGGTCATTCTCGAGCTCGCTCGCTGGAATCGAACCGTCGGCGCGCTGCAGGCACCGGATGGTGACGGCCTGGCCGTTCATCTCAGCCTCTTCCGCGTCGCCGACGAGGTCCCAGGACAATCTGGCGAAACCGGTCTGCGCCACGTCGATGGCCTCGACGACTGACGCGACATCACAGGTATTGGCGTCACGGCGGTCACGTGCGTCATTGAAGAGATCGCTCTGGATGGTCTCCAGGAGGGCGGGAAGCTGCGAGGCGAGCGCGTCGGGTGACACGATGATCTTCTCCGACGTGTCACGTCGCACGACGGTGACGATGCCCTCGGCGAGGTCGCGAGGACCCACTTCGACACGGAGCGGGACGCCCTTGATCTCCCAGTCGGTTAGGCGCCGACCGAAACTTCCCCGTCCACGGTCGAGAACAACGCGAACCCCGGCACTCTTCAACGAGGCGTGGATCCGTTCGCAGGCGTCGTTGACGGTGGGTTCGTCGCGCACTGCGATGACGACCACTTGCGTGGGGGCCAGACGTGGGGGAACGATCAGCCCGTTGTCGTCCCCGTGAGCCATGATCAACCCACCGACCAAACGGGTCGACGATCCCCACGACGTGGTGTGGCACAGCGCCGCCTTGCCCTCTTCGTTCTGGTAGTAGATGTCGAACGCCTTGGCGAAATTCTGCCCGAGCTCGTGACTGGTCGCCATCTGCAGCGCCTTGCCATCGCGCATCATCCCTTCACAGGTCATGGTGTTGATCGCACCCGCGAAACGCTCTCGAGGCGGCTTGATGCCGAGAAAGGTCGGCACGGCCAGCACCTCGTTCAAGAAGTCGTCGTAGACCTCGGTGTGAATCTTCATGGCGTAGGCCGCCGCGTCCTCGTAGGTCGCGTGCGCGGTGTGACCCTCTTGCCACAGGAACTCCGAGGAACGGAGGAACAAGCGGGGACGCAGCTCCCAGCGCACCACGTTGGCCCACTGGTTGAGGAGCAGCGGAAGGTCGCGGTAGCTCTGGATCCACTTCGCCATGAACTCGCCGATGACTGTTTCTGACGTCGGGCGCACCACCACTGGCTCGGCGAGTTCCTCCCCGCCGGCGTGGGTGACAACGGCGAGTTCAGGACTGAAACCCTCGACGTGCTCGGCTTCCTTGGAAAGGTAGCTCTGCGGGATGAAGAGCGGGAAATACGCGTTCTGAGCTCCCGCTTCCTTGATGCGGGCGTCGATCTCGGCCTGGATCCTCTCCCAGATCGCGTAGCCGTAGGGTCGGATGACCATGGTGCCGCGTACGGGACCGTTGTCAGCCATCTCGGCCTTCGCGACAACGTCTTGATACCAGCGGGGGAAGTCCTCTGCTTGAGGGGTAAGGACGCTCGGGGATGCCACAGTTCTCCTTAGATACGTTGTTGCAGCCTAGCCAAGGAGGACCTCAACCCTCGCTGCGGTGACGAATCCTCTCGATGCGCTCGAGGGCGTGGTTCGCGTCCAGACCCTTCGCGTCGAGCAGCAGCGCCCGGTCCGCGGCGGCCTCAGCCTCGGCGGACGCGTCGCGGGCCAGCAATCGGGCGGCGACACCCTCCGTGGCGATCTTCTTGGCCTCGTCGACGAGCGCAGCGACCATCTCATCCTCGGGAACGACCCGCACAATCTGCCCCTGGATGAAGAGATGCCCACGTTTCTTACCCGCCGCGATCCCGAGGTCCGCGTGGCGGGCTTCGCCCGGTCCGTTCACGACACACCCCATCACCGCGACCTGAATCGGGATGTTCAACTCGCCGAGAGCGATCTGGGCCTCGTTCGCGATCTTGATCACGTCGACTTCGGCGCGACCGCAACTCGGGCACGCGATCAGGTCCAGGCCCTTTCGCTCGCGCAGCCCCAGCGCCTCGAGCAGTTGGCGGCCCGCGCGTGCTTCTTCGACAGGATCGGCGGTCAGCGAGTAACGCAGCGTGTCGCCGATACCCTCCGCCAGGAGGGTGGCGATGCCGGCTGTTCCCTTCAAGAGACCGCCGGGCAACGGACCCGCTTCGGTCACTCCGAGGTGCAGTGGGTGCTCGAACGTCGCCGACGCCAATCGGTACGCGGCGATCATCGTGGCGACCGACGAAGCCTTGACCGAGATCTTGACGTCCGTGAAGTCGACCTCCTCGAAGTACGCGAGTTCGATCCTCGCCGACTCGACGAGCGCTTCGGGAGTCGCTCCGCCGAACCGCTCGTAGATGTCTGGATGCAGGCTGCCCGCGTTCACACCGATGCGGATCGGCACGCCGCGGTCGCGAGCTTCGCTCGCGACGAGCTTGATCTCCTCGGGCTTGCGCAGGTTGCCAGGATTGAGCCGCAGTCCGTGCACTCCCGCCTCGAGCGCGGCGAGCGCCATCTCCACGTGGAAGTGGATGTCGGCGACGATCGGCACCGGTGAGCGAGGGATGATCTGCGCCAAACCCT
>Ga0316217_10007127_pt1 | contig 10790 bp, 4 predicted proteins | sample 1anoAmetaG_FD_203633 | JGI IMG/M metagenome (GOLD analysis project Ga0316217, IMG submission 203633) | Freshwater microbial communities from Trout Bog Lake, Wisconsin, USA - 1anoA | ecosystem: Environmental > Aquatic > Freshwater > Lake > Hypolimnion/Profundal zone | place: USA: Wisconsin... | reverse complement strand
TGTTTTTCAACTTGCTAGGCAACCAATAAAATAAATTGGACATAACTTAGCTTTCACTCATTTCGGCAATAAGCTCACGTCTAAACCTAAGAGAGCTTCTTGACATAGATTCTATGAAACTACTCCTCAACAAACTGCAGCAGCTGCAAGCCTATATCAGCGATGATGTATTTTCAGAAGAGAACTTTCATTTCATATTGAAGTATATCTACAAAAACAAAGAAAGGACTTTACTGAAAAAAATAGATAAACCGAAGTAGTGCTAGTCCCCAATTTCCCCGAAAAAGAAGTTTTACCAAGTAAGGATGCGAGTGTAACGGAATTTCATACTTTACGAAGTCATTAAAAGGATTATTGACAGTTCTGTTAAAAGTTTGGCTGATTTTATCTAAGAATACTGGAAATCTCGTTTTTATTCAGAGAAAGGGGGCATCAGCTATCCAATTACCCAATTTTTGTGCAAAGATTCCAATGGGAGCGTGCTTTAAGTAATTGCGGACAAAAACTATGAGTTTGCAATTAGGAAATCAAAAAAGGGCCAGGAGAGCATTCTATACTCTATTTGCAGAGATGACTGTGCGTATGACAAGGAAAATCCAACCTATCTTTCCTTTGAGGGTAATCAGTTCTTTTTGGACCTTTAAACTGAAGAAAAAGCCCAAAATTTTAGAGAAGATCTTCATCGGCTTCGCAAAACCAGGACTGAGCTTATAATGAATGGAATCATTTAATATTTAGGTTTTAGTTACGAGTGCTTGGCAAGTTACTGCAACTTAAAAAAAGAAAGGGTCTTTAGTGCAATCACTCCCAAATGAGCTAATAGAGTTGCCGTTGATTATCTCTATTTTATTGTTACTTTTTTGATAAAAATGATGATATTGATGCTGGGAATCTCATCTTCTTTCTACTTCTTGGTTGGGCTTGTAATAAAACTTAACTTTAAAGAGTGTAGCTCTGTTCAAAGTCTCAACATTCAAACACCATATTCTATTTACACTCCTTGATGATAATTATCCTTTTATTGAAATTTTTTTATTAATAACTTAAAAAATTGATTCGGCTGAATAGCTGAATAAATTTTTGTAATTCGTATGAATTGGAGTCTGGTCTGATTATTAATATATCAATTATAGTTAATCTGGCTAATATGGTTTGGATTGAATGGAAATCATTTCTGTTGTCTCCTATTGTTCTTCCTAGATTTATTCTAATACAGCTTACCTGATTTACCTCCTCTTTGAGCTTCAACTCTTCTCGACCTTAAGCTTCGCTCCTCCTTCTCCTCGTATCGTCTTCTGAACTCAGCGTCGAACTCTTTCACTTACTTTTTGCATCTTTCGTACTTCTCGTGCTGCTTATACCTACCCCAGTAGATATCAAAACTTTTTTATAGGTTTAATTAAATTAAACTCTCATCCATCATCTTTATGGTCTTTTGTAGTTAGTTTAGCCTTTTCTAGGTATATTTACCTACCTTCAGTAAACTAACCTTCTTGTTGATTAGTTTTTGCTTCCGCAGCTCCCAGAATGAGCTCACTTACTTTTATTTTCTAAGTGCTCTCACCATTGAGAGCAACTTAGGAAACACACTTTGATTTTTGGCTCCATAAATTGCTTTTATTTCTCGCTTGAGAAAATCTAGGGAGGGGGATTTTTTTACGAGGTCTAAGATGCTCTAAATATCTTAAATAGCCTTTACTTTTCGAAACTAGCTTAAGCTAGTCTTAAAAACAGTATTGTTGTCCCGTTTTCCCCCTCCTCCTTCATCAATTTCATCAAGCTCATTGCAATCAGAGTTCGCTAGGGCATTCGAAAAAGGGTCTTTGCTTTCAGATAACTCAACGTTAAGGTCTTGAAGCTGAAGATGGGATATTGATTCAGCAAGGTATGAGTTGCCTATGAACTCCTAGCAAACCTCCAACTAAGGCACGCAGTAAAAGTGTGGGTCCTCGGATAGAGGATTGAACCAAACATTCATGTCGTCCATATTAATATATAATACTTATTTTGATTGGGTGGCGTGATATTAGCCTAACTGAATGCAAAGATAGGAAGCAGAAGTCTCAGATTTTATTTTTTGTTCAGCTTTTTTTATAAATAGCTTTGCGGCCTTGAATAACTAAAATAAAAAACCAACAATCAATTTGCAAAGATCTTGCTCGAAAACAGTCTAGAGTTCCAACAAAACACTCGAAAATGTATTTTTTTGTGAATATATTTTCAAAATTAACTAGTTGCAGTTGAAAAGTAGCTTACCTTGATTTCAGTGAATAGTTGCTATTTGAGCCTTAAAACTAATTATAATAAAGTCATTCATCTCAAACATTGAAAACCCTGCTTTCGACTTTTTCTATTTTTATAATAACCAATATTTTCACAAAATATTAAAATGGATCATTTGTTCTTCAAACTCCTCATGCCTTCCAGCAAAAGGTGTATATTAGAATATTCTGTCTATTTTATGGCCCAAAGGCGCTTTATGTCTTACACTACTATGTTATTATGCTTCTACTCAACACATTTGTTCTTGTAATTTACTATAATGTCTTTAGAGTTAAATCTTCGCTTGTTCAGCGCTATCTACAAATCTACCGTTTTTTACACAAGATTTTCGTTATTCAGCTTCAGCAATTTGCATTGCTAGGAAATTTGGAAGATATTAGACTAAAGAGTCTTTATTTTTTAGATATAGAAATCTTACTTTTTCTGGAATACTTCTGTTTGGTGAGCCAAAGTCGTTTAGAAATTCTGCTTGATTCGGTCGATTTCTTCAGAACTTTGCTTTTTAGACTACACAACTTTATTGTATTTGACTTGCAATTCGTTATTTTGGGCTCTCAGCTCATCGATTTTCTTTTCCAAAAACTTAACGATTTAGGTCTGCAAGTGGGCAAGTTCCGACCTCTTTTGCAGCGAATGATAAGAGTATAAGCTATCTGGTTTCGTTTTTCGATCACTAGTGTCCCAAAGAGACCCTATGCGCAAAGATTCGTACAATCTTGCTCCTATCATACTCGAACCACTTGAACAATCATTATGATACTTTCCAAATCTATTTTCATATTCGTTACTCACTTCGGTTTTAACAGCTTTGTGATGTGGCCTCTCACTAGTATTCTTTAGAGTCTGTTTCTACTTAAGCTAGTTCTCCAGCTTCTTTACTTTCTACCTCAACTCGTCATTTTAGCTGACTAAAACTGGGATTTTCTTGAGTAGTTTTTGAGATTACTAGAGACTCGGCCTGGATGGTTAATTTTCCATTTTGTCTGTATACTATTTAATGGTTTCAAGCTCACTCCGTTTTGGAGAACTGCGATGAGAATTTAAACCAGAATCGTAAACTATCTTCGATGACTACTCTAGAGATTTTCTGAACTTTTACAGTATATTTTTGCTCATCTTATTATTTTAATTAATATAAATTTTATCTTTTTTAAGAGTTGTGCCTATCTTACAAGGGGAGACTATATCGGCTAAATAAAAGAGTTATCAAGTTGAATCATTCCCTCAGATAGTTGAACTTGCCTTTTAAACGCTTGGAACTAACAGCTTCATTCAGCATCTTGGTGTCCAACAGAGAATCATAGTTGCGTTTTGTTTGGCAGGTGTTTCCATCGTAATTTCGGATCGTATTTGCCTGATTTTCGTAACAGACATTTAACTTTGTGTAGCTTTTAGAGGGCTTGATGTTTTATCTGCTACTCAAAGGGTGATAGTTCTGCTCTCTTTGGTGTTAGTTTTTACCCAAAGCACTGCTCTTGTAGGCTATCTTATATTGATTATATGTAGGATTCGAGTTGGCTTCTTAATGAAATCTGTTGCCACTAATAGAACGCAAGGGATGTTGTTCGTTTAATCTTTAGTTGTTTGTTCTGATAAGTGTTTAGTATCCATCATTGAATTGAGCTACTAAAGGCTTCTTGTTAGGTTAATAGATGTTTATATTTGGGTCAAAATGGGTTATTTGTTTCTATCTTCTAACTATTTAAGTCTAATTTATGTATTTTCTAATGAAGCTGGGACTCTTTGCTACTACATCTTACTTAGTAATTAAGCTAGTAAACTCATCGCCTAACCTCGGATGCATACTTTTAGTACGGATTATTAAGTTTTCAAAGTAAGCTTCCCCTGGATGCTGCTGCTAATTTCTCTATAAGCCAATGTCTTGCGACTAATACTTGGCATTTAGATTTCCTTCATCCATGTACTGGAAATTTTTCTTTATTTTTGAGGAAGAAGCCTTTCTACCATTCATAGCACTCTATTGCAATATTTTGAAAGGCGTTTCGTCCAATTAAACTTCATTCTTATCAGTCTCAATGCCTACGATTATGAGTTTACTCTAATCCAGCAAAGATTGAAGTTTTTCCTTTACTTTGTTAGAAACTTCCTTTTGATGAATGATCTTTCTAAACTGGTTCTAAAGCTTGCTTGTTAGCTGGTCTTTGGAGACAGATTTAGAAGTGATTGAGGTGAACAAACGATTGACCAAATCAGCCAAATTATCTTCCTAGTAAACTTTGAGTTTGGTCAGCTTGCCATCAATCCGCAAATCGATGTTGAAAAGAGTTCCCTTTGTATTATCCATTTTAACCTTAAAAATAATTAACTGACTAATCCATAGCACAATAATAATAAAAAGTTAAATTTTATAAGCTTAATTCAAAGACAAATTTGGGCTTTGTAGTATTGTAGCATAATGCTAACCTATTTGTTATAATAATAAATGGAGTAATAATATCATTTGAAAGTTTAAGATACGAATTAGGAAGCTTTGGCCTCCAAGATGTACAGCTCACAAAAGATAGATCGGCTGCTAGGAAAGGATACTTCGTAGACAACTACGCCGAATAATTCACGTCATTCAAAGGCAAAAGGGATATCATCATTCATCGAGGCTATTGGGCGAGAATATTCGTTGTCCGAAAACTTATCTAGCAGATGATCTAGCATGGTAATCGACATTATACCTAGGCTAAAATGTGCAAATTGTAGCCCTTGGAAGTGGGCTCTAAACTCTTTGGTTCAATCTCATGCACTAGGGCACCATTAAGAAGAAATTTAGATTCATTGAGCTGGATCTAGAGTCAGTAGTGAAGAAGAAGATAAGAAAGGTCAACAATTCCAAAAAACTAGCAGCACTTTTCCAAAAGCTAAATCTCGAACCCGTTGTTTCAGGTACATCTCTTATCACCGAGAACATCAACATTTGTTCACTTTAGGAGCTGATTACGCGCTCACAGTTTGTGACCTTTCAAAACTCAGCGACTTCAAACGAATCATAGAAGAGCACAAAATCGACACAACTGTTCCCACCCTGTTCTATTCTGAATGCGTGCTTAGCTATATTGATCCAGATAGAATTGATTAACTCATGGCCTTCATCAAACAAACTTTCAACTTGGCCTTCGTTTTTGACTACGAAATGTACAATCCCAAAGATCGTTTCGGGCAACTCATGGTTAAAAATTTCGAACTCAGGGGGTGTCCCCTGGTGGGGATCTACAAGTATCCAGAGCTAGCTAGCCAACACGAGCGATACACTGCAAGTGGCTACAAAAGGACTTAGGTCTTTACCATGAAATAAATGTATCTCCCTAGTTATTTAGCTACTATGACTGCATCGATAAAAACTAGCGGCTAAAAATAGAGAAGTTGTAGATGCTGGACGAACTTGAGTAGTGGAATTTGATTATGAGCCATTATTTCGGACTACTGAGCGTCACTTACAACAGCTAAGGCGAAAAGTACCCCACCCTCCAATAGCTGCTGAACTCTGTTACTCTAAAAAACATAAAATGATCGTCTTTAGAATGAAACTTGCACAGTTTGAAGCATCGAATATAACCTAAGTTATTAAAATAAGCTAAGATTAGAGCTAGCTTGATTATGAGTATTAAATTAAATTTGAAAACGGATGGGAAATCACTCGATGCAGCAGAACTTCATTAAGGATTAATGGGAGGCCCTCGATAAGACAGTTACCCATACTCTGTGGAGAAATCGCAGGCAGCCCAATCTCCACATCGAAGAACATGAGAAGTTTGCCACTGACGAGGACACATATAACCACGATAAGGATATCTTTTACTTCCGGTATAATAACCCTTACCTTGTTGCTGGAGCCTTTCTGCAGTAAAACGAATAACACTAATTTTGCTCAAGCAACTACAAGTCTCGTCTCTTCATCGAAAAAATACCAATCAGACTCGTAGATATCGAACATATTCCCTTCCCGGATATTTTGCATCTCTATGACCAATGCTTGAATGGCTTTCAGCTGCTGGCTCAAAAGCTGAGCTACTTCTTCTAAGTGGAGTAATCTTACATTGGAGTCAATGAGCGAAACGTTGTGAAAGTGTGGCTGAGCAAATACTTCGCAAATCACAACAGCATTGGCGGAAAGATCTCACAGTAGCAAATGGTCAAAGGAATAATCGACATTGTAGACAAAAATAGCGACCCTTACCAAATAGATCAAAATATTCCAACCGTTAGGAACTACCTCTATCGCAATTCAGACACTTTGAGGTTCGAAGAAGCCAAAAGATAGCTGCAATCATACGTTAATACCTACAATAACGGATTTATACCCAAACAATTAGATTGTGTGGAACATGCTGGAGGGGCCTATTTCATTGCCAATAGACCAGAGATCTATCATTCTCAGTAGTCTTTGGTGTAGCAGCCATATCAACAGTAATACATCCCTCCAAATAAAGCATATCATGCATAACGTGATCAAAATAGGCCACAACTCATCTCGAACACCAATATTAGTCAAGCTGACATTATATCTCAAGGTTCATATCAAAACCTGTAGTATATGCCGTTGGCTCCTCTAGCCTCCATTCCTAATCAGCTAAATTTAAAGGGAAGCGAGGCTTTTCCACAAGCACAAAGATAGAAAGTCATAGTTAATCCGGCTTAAGTAAGGCAGAATATGGAAGTTGTAAGGCGAAGAAAAAGCGACTATTAGAAGCAATTTCTTCCATTACCCTCGAATTTACCGCCTAACCACATGAAGTACAGCCAAACTTTACAGCAGTAGGTACCCTTACAAAGCAGACATTTGGCCTTAAGCAGAAATGTGCCTGTGAATGGAATAATTCAACAAAACATCTCCGTTAGTCAACCCTCCATCTACAATCCTCCGAATTTAATGAGGCTTGATGGTCCAATTCGGACATAGAGTTCTACCAGATTTATAGGTGAATCATCTCAGCAGATAACTTTCAAGCATCTTAACCAAAATGGACAAATACCATCCCTTCCAATCTCAGGCAATCCCTCGATAAATAATTTTAGTCCTGGACCCAGTTTGCTCAATTCCCATCGTGCTGCCTTCCCAAGTAACCCTTATATACAAGACCAAACAAAAACTGTGAGCTAAAAATCTTTAGTATCACCACTCTATACTCAAATACCTTTGCCAGAAAGTAACAGGAAATAAGTTTCTAATAGCATACACTATAACTCAACTATGCTGAAAACAGAGCCAAAGGCAGAGAAGATAGATAATACGCCAGTTCTATATAATAATAGTTCAGTTGAGAAAAGAAAGGAAATAAATTACAGCCCCGCAGTGAACTACAATCCTGCAGTAAGCGAGCAGCAAAACTAGCTTTTAGCCTCTTTTAACCTTTCATTTTCAAAACCATTGGCAGCAAATGATTACCAAAACCCATTCCAAAAGCAATACACACCTGAAGTCACCAAAGCTGAAGCCAAGTTTGATACAGAATATTCTCCCAAGAAATCAATACAGATAAATCCGAACGATGGCAAGTCTTCGGATTAGTTTTTAAAAAAACTGCGTGAAATGAACCAATCTTTAGGAACTAATGAAAGACAGAAATCTTCTTTCATCCAAGAAATTTCCCCAATGTACTTTATCATCTACCTAGTTCTTACAGCAACGGTGCCAACTATGCCCAAACCTTTTCCAAAGGTTTTTACTAGGAAGCAAATATAAGAAGTTATTAGTAGATCAACACCGCCACCCCAGTATAGAGTATTATGCAAGCGGACGAATAGTAGTTTGGGAGAAATGCAGTAAGCAACATTATCTATAACCAGGAAAGCTCCTATAAAAATATAAACGCGTTTGCCAATACAGAGCCACTGAAATTTGAGCAAGGGATCGCCATGAAATACTCAAGGCTGGAAGCCGATTAGCCTTAGCAAATCCCTTTCAAAAAATACCCTTATGCTAAGTATGAGGCCAATATCGATTCCGATTTGATGGCTGACCTAAACAAACTCAGTAAATGATCGTTTCTTCGATTGGATAATTATTGACTAAATTTAGTTATTGTATACTTGATTCAGATTTGAAATCAGCCAGTTTAGTGACTAAATTGAGCCATGCTCATAATTATTTCATGTTTTCACTAATCCAAAAACTGTTTGGCCTTAAGGCCACATAAAGATCTTCAAGTGTGGAGGCGACCTCCAAGAAAAAAAATGAAGCTTAGCTGACTGGCAAAAGGCCATTATCAATCGATAGTAAGAAAAAAGAGCACGACTAGTTGATACTGACAACTATGAAGAACCAAGCTATTGAGGTTTACTAAGAGCTAGATGAAATTGCGACAACAAAAAAATCAAACTGGCAGAAATCCAAAGACAACAATAACTCCTATCAAAACGTAAACTATGACCTAATTTCTGATCTCAGCAGCGAAGGTCAAGATTTGACTGAGGACTTATTAGAAAATATTCGAGAAAGGAGTTTAAAATCGACCAAAAAAGTCTAAGCTTAATTACAATATCCATAATCAAACCTTAAGAATTAGATTAGTCAGCCAAATCTTATCAAAGAAAATCAATTCAAAAATTGCAATTATTTTCCTAAGAAACCAAGAAAAACCTTCAAAAGAGTTCCTTCTCCGAAAAAGCTGCGAAGAATTTACCAAAAATGCGCTTATTGCCAAAAACTTATAACGGACGACCTGTCTTTGAAGCTTGCATGTATACACCGCTTTCACCAGGACTGTGAGAAGAAAATGCGGTGTGATAACCGCTGGTAGTGCAGCATATGCGAGATAAAGAAGAAAACTAGAGGCTCTATTATGTTAGTAGGCCACAAAGGCAAGGGTGCGTTCAACCGAAGCAGGATTTCTGGATTTTGAGGCTAAATGATGCGATCCGTAATTAAATAAGTATTTTATAATTTGAATTAAACAGTTATGAAAAGCAAATAAGCCGGGCATTCCGAAACTGATCTACGATAATAGTTTGAAGCCGCCTACAAAGAAAAAATAAAGGCAATGTATGCCATGTTTTAGCTCAAATACCAATCTCTACATGACACCATCCTTTCAGTATTCGAGCGCATCAAAAAGGACTAGATTCTCTCAGCTATGTTTAATGATAGGACGTCAAGTATTCATCTTCAGGATAGAGTCAAATAAATATTTTCAGAAGTGGTTGCAGAGTAGAGGGAACTTATTTTCAAAAAAATGGGAACTCAAATCACCAACTTGAAATTCGAAAATGAAGAGTTGGCTCGGCAACTAAGAAGGTTGAAAGAATCAGCAGACAATCTTGAAAAAGATTTCTATACTGAAAGACTAGGCTTTTAACAAACCAAGAATAATGTTAATTAGGAGTTGCGCAAGACTAAAGAGCAGAATTATAGCATCCAAATAGACTATAAGAACAAAGAGAGAGAGTTATAGAGTTTAAGGCATAAAGTCGATGAGCTTACCTAGTAAAACTATGAGCTGAAAGAACTTCTAAACAACCTAAAAGAAAATAAAGATGAAATGCTGATAAACAATCAAGAACTAAACTTTTATAAATCTCAAATCAAGGGCCTACAGAGTGAAGTTGAAGAGCTAAAAAACTCATTAAACGAAAGCCAACAAAACTTTGATCGTAAATACCAAAACAAAAAGCGATAATTCAAGCAAAAAATATAAGAGTATAAAAACGTAATCAATCAAATGAGAGTGGATAGAAATAAAACCGAAAGTACAATGAAGCATAATGAATCATAGCAGATTCAAGCTAACTTTTAGAAGAAACTTTCATCTATGGTTCGTGACCATGAGAAGAAACTGTCTGAAGTCAAATCTTCAAAAGACAAATAGAAGGTACTTTTGGGTTAATTAAGGCTTAAATCTAAAGAAAATATGAGTATAAGATAAAAGAAATGCAGGGTTATTTCTAAAAGTTGCTGCACAATAAGATAAACGAAATTGAAGACAATACCACAAACTATTTCTAAAAGATGAGATAAGAAGGAGCTACTCTGTAAAAGCAGCTCACAATATATCAATAGAATTATATTTCCTTGGCTTAATTCGAAGATGAAATTGGCAAAAGATAAGAGATTATTATGATGATGAAGAAAAAGCTGGAGGAATTTTAGAGCAATAATGCCTGCTTGCACAAAAACTAGTAAGTTTTACTCAACAAGTTGAGAGAGTCAGAACAACTTTTATCAGAGTATAAGCAAAAGGCCTACCAATTAGAAGAATTCAATCTACAGCTCACAAACAAGCTCAAATCTTATGAACAATCGAATAACATTTTGAAGATAAATGACAGAAAAGTTAAAGAGCAGTTCTAGTAGTATGAGAGGATCATAAAGAAAACCAAAGAAGAAAATGATGATTTCAAAAGGAATTTGATTCAGTTTTAAGAAACCAAGAAAATGCATGAAAATCTGATTAGATAAAAGGAGAGAAAGATCAAAGAAGATATTTAATAGCTTGAGATAAAGAACAAGAAAATAAAGAAAGACAATGAAATGATATAGCTTCTGAACAAAGAAAAAGAAA
>Ga0316217_10007125_pt1 | contig 10791 bp, 6 predicted proteins | sample 1anoAmetaG_FD_203633 | JGI IMG/M metagenome (GOLD analysis project Ga0316217, IMG submission 203633) | Freshwater microbial communities from Trout Bog Lake, Wisconsin, USA - 1anoA | ecosystem: Environmental > Aquatic > Freshwater > Lake > Hypolimnion/Profundal zone | place: USA: Wisconsin... | reverse complement strand
GCGGTCTCGAACGAGTCCTGCGCGAACGCGGTGTTGATCGCGGCGAGTACCATCTGCCGCTGGCCCTTGCCGGCGTGCGCCAGCGCGTTCCTCAGGAAGTGGACCTTGCAGCGCTGCCAGGTCGCGTTCAGGACCTTGGCCGCGGCGGCCTTGAGGCCTTCGTGGGCGTCGGAGATCACGAGCTTGACGCCCCTGAGGCCGCGACGGGTCAGGGAGCGCAGGAAGTCCCTCCAGAACGGCTCCGCTTCGCTCGGCCCGACCGCCATGCCGAGCACCTGGCGCACGCCCTCGGTGTTGACGGCGACGGCGATTATGACGGCCTTCGACACGATCCGTCCGGCCTCCCGCGACTTCACGTAGGTCGCGTCGATCCACAGGTACGGCCAGTCGCCCTCGAGCGGCCGGTCGAGGAACGCATGGACCCGTTCGTCGATCTCGGCGCACAGGCGCGACACCTGGCTCTTCGAGATCCCGGACATGCCCATGGCCTTGACCAGCTCGTCGACCGAGCGGGTCGAGACGCCCTGGATGTAGGCCTCCTGGATCACGGCGGCCAGCGCCTTCTCGGCGGTCCTGCGCGGCTCCAGGAACGGCGGGAAGTAGCTGCCGGAACGCAGCTTCGGGATCTTGACGTTGACCGCCCCGGCGCGGGTCTCCCAGAGCCGTTCCCGGTAGCCATTGCGGCTGTTCTGCCGCTCCGCGCTGCGCTCGCCGTACGCGGCCGCACACAGGTTCTCGACATCCATGTCCATCACGCGCTGCACAACGTGCTGGATCATCTCTCGCAGCAGATCGGTGTCGGCCCCCTTTTCGACGAGCTCGGACAGTGCAATGCTTTGCTTGGTCATCGTGGTGTTCTCCGGTCTATGGCTTGGCGTGGTAACCGAACCTTAAACCAAGACCCACGATGGCCGCTGATCGCCGCCGCCGCCGCCCGTTCGGGCTACGCCCTCTCGGGCGGCGGCGGCATCAGCCAATCAGCCAGCTTCAAACTCGTACACCACTTCCCGGGACGTCAGCGGGACCCCCGTTCGCTCCTGTAAGAATGGCGTCCGGCCCGTTACAATAGCGGCGACTCTCCGTCATTCGGGTCGTGGGCCCGGCCAGACGATTACGGCCCGATCGCCGTGCGGTCTGGCGTGCGCCGCCCGGTACGCCGCGTTGCCGACGGTCGCATTCGCTTGGTCGGAAGGATCGGGCGGACGCGGCGTGGGCGTGGCCGGGGATCGATCGCTTCGCAAGTCCGAAAGGTGGCTACTTTAATGAAGTGTTTCAAGAACGCGGCGGACGCACTGGCTGGGATCACGTTCGACGGGATGACCGTGATGGCCGGCGGCTTCGGGCTGTGCGGAATCCCGGAAAACGCCATCGCGGCCCTCCGCGATAGCGGCGCCAAGAATCTGACGGTCATCAGCAACAACGCAGGGGTCGACGGCTTCGGCCTCGGCCAACTGCTCGCGACACGCCAGATCAAGAAGATGATCAGTTCCTACGTCGGCGAGAACAAGCTGTTCGAACAGCAGTACCTGTCCGGGGAACTCAGCCTCGAGTTCAACCCGCAGGGAACTCTCGCCGAGCGGATCCGGGCCGGCGGCGCCGGCATTCCCGGCTTCTACACGAAGACCGGCGTCGGCACGCTGGTCGCCGAGGGCAAGGAACACAAGGTCTTCAACGGCGAGACCTACGTGCTCGAGACCGGCCTCGTCGCGGACCTGTCGATCGTCCACGCGTGGAAGGGCGACCGCGAAGGCAATCTCGTGTTCCGCCGGACGGCCCGCAACTTCAACCCCATGATGGCGACCGCCGGCAGGATCACCGTCGCGGAGGTCGAGGAACTCGTCGAGGTCGGGAGCCTCGATCCGGACCAGATCCACACGCCGGGCATCTTCGTGAACAGGATCTTCCAGGCCGTGGGCCTCGAGAAGCGGATTGAGCAACGCACCGTGCGGAAAGGGAACTGAGCCATGGCCTGGAGTCGTGACGAACTGGCGATGCGCGCCGCGAAGGAACTAAAGGATGGTTTCTACGTCAACCTCGGCATCGGCATTCCGACGCTGGTGGCCAACTACATCCCAAAGGGCGTCGAAGTGACGCTGCAATCCGAGAACGGCATGCTCGGCATGGGTCCGTTCCCGCTCGAGGGCGAGGAAGACCCGGACCTGATAAATGCCGGCAAGCAGACGATCACGTCGTTGCCGAAGACGAGCTATTTCTCCAGCGCCGATAGCTTCGGGATGATCCGCGGCGGACATATCGACCTTGCGATTCTCGGTGCGATGCAGGTCTCCGAGAAAGGCGACATCGCCAACTGGATGATCCCGGGCAAGATGGTCAAGGGAATGGGCGGCGCAATGGACCTCGTTGCGGGCGTCAAGCGCGTGGTCGTCGTGATGGAACACGCCGCGAAGGACGGTACGCCGAAGATCCTCCCGGAATGCGACCTGCCCCTGACCGGCCGCGCCTGCGTCAACCTGATCATTACCGACCTCGCGGTGTTCACGGTGGACGACTCCGGGCTCAAGCTCATCGAACTGGCGCCCGGCGTCACGCTCGACACCGTCGCTGCGCGTACTGCCGCCAGGTACACGGTCTGCCTCGATCACGCCGGCAAGGCCTGACCGGCAGGCCATCGGCCGCCGCCGGCACCGCGTGGTGATGCGACCACGCTCCCTGGCGGCGCCCGCTTTCCGCGCGAGCTAGCCGCGACGCGACGGGCGCCGGGCCGGCGCGGAAGGAGTCCAAGCCCCAACCCGCCGGCGCCACTCCGTCAGGGGTCGGCGCCAGCGACGGGGAGGCTGCGCGAACGGAAGGCGCCCGCCCCGCGCTAGACTGTTCGCCGCTCGAACGCTCCATTCGTGACCGGACACCGAGGTTCGCGTGCGCACCAAGTCCCGCCTTAGCAACTGGAGCGACATCCAGTACGTCATCGCAACGGCAAAGCTCGGCAGCTTCCACGCCGCCGCGTCGGCCCTCGAGACCAACCAATCGACGGTGGGCCGCCGCGTGGCGCGCTTCGAAGCGCACCTCGGCACCCGCCTCTTCGAGCGCCACGCCACCGGCATGCGACTGACCGCTGCCGGGCAGATCTTCTATGACAAGGCGATGCTGATGGAGGAGGCAGCCAGCGACATCGAATCGAGCCTGCAGGCCCTCGACTCCCGCTTGTCCGGGACGGTGCGCGTCTTCGCGACCGAGGGCGTTGCGTACCTGTGGCTGGTCCACGTGCTCGCCGACTTCTGCCGGCAACACCCGACGGTGAAGATCGACCTCGGCACCCACCGCGAATGGCTGGATCTGTTTTCGATGGAGACGGACGTGGCCATTTTCATCGAACGCCCCAAGAACCCGCGCCTCGTCGCCTCGAAGATAGCCAAGGTCGAGCATTCCCTGTTCATCTCTAAGGCCTACGAAAGCCGCTTCGGACGACCGCGCTCGCTCGAGGACCTGGGCGAGCATCAGTTCATCGACTATGTGCCCTACCATGTCTGCGCTGAATTCGGCGCTTGGTCCAAGGGCATCCTGCCCGCCTACCGGGTCCAGATGGCCGTCGACTCGGCAGCCGTGTACCTTGCCGCCATTCGCAGCGGCATGGGCATCGGGCTGCTGCCCAATTTCTACAAGCGTGCGGCACCGGACCTGATTTCGCTGCCGCTGCCCACAGGGTGCGCGCTGACGCTATGGCTCGTCTCGCATCCAATCGCCAACAAGTTCCATCGCACCCGGATACTGCTCAAGTTCCTGCGCGAGCGATTCAACCGGGATCTGGTGGGTTTCTTCGAAGCGTGAGCAGCAGGACCAGCAAGCTCACTCCACAGGAGAAGATCACGTACCACGTCGGCGAGAGCGGGTTGCCCGTGCGTGCGACGAGGCTCGTCGCGATGAACGGCGCGAAGCCACCGAACAAGGTCACGGAAAAGTTGTAGGCGATGCCGACCCCCGACGACCGGATTCCCACCGGAAAGAGTTCCGCGATCGCCGCGGGCGCCGGCCCGATGAATAGCGCCGCCAGCACCGCCGAGACGACCTGGACCGCCACGAGCACCCCGCTCTCCGGATGGCGCAGCAGGAAGGCAAAGCCCGGGACGACCAGCGCCACGATCGCAAGAGCCGCCGTCACCATGACCGCGTACCTGCCGGTGCGGTCCGACAGGTGCCCCGCGAGCGGCGCGACGACCAACATGACGGCAAGCGCCACGCTGTTACTGAACAGAGTGGTGCTCAGCGGGAAATTGAGCACCGTATGCGCGTAGAGCGGTACGTACACGAAGAAGAAGTACGTCGCGACGGTCCAGATGATGGTGATGCCGAAACCCCGCGCGACGGCCGCGCGGTGCGTGCGCCAGAGAACGCTCAGCGGCGAGGAAGCGGAACGCACGCGCCGCACGAACGCCTCCGGGTCGTCGACACGCCGGCGGATGTACAGCGCGACCGGCGCGATGACGATGCTCGCCCAGAACGGCACGCGCCAGCCCCATGCCTCCAGCGAGGCGGGAGCGAGGGAGGCCGACACGGTCGCGGCCGCAAGGGCGCCCAGCAGCAGCGCGCCCGCCTGGCTTGCCGCCTGCCAACTCGCGTAATAGCCGGCGCGACCGGGCGGAGCGTGCTCGGTCAGCATCGCGGTGGCGCCACCGACGACCCCACCGGTCGCGAGCCCCTGCAGCAGTCGCGCCAGCACCACCAGCAGCGGCGCCATGACGCCGAGCGTGCCGTAGGAAGGAATCAGGCCGATCGCGACCGTGGCCCCGCCCATCAGGCCGAACGTCACGACTAACGCATGCTTGCGCCCCCGGCGATCGGCCAAGGCACCGAAGACGAGCGCACCGGCAGGCCTGGTCAGGAATCCGACCCCGAACGTACCGGCCGCCAGCAGCAGGGACACGGTTGCATTGCCGGCGGGGAACATCACCCGGGCGATCACCGACGTCATGAATGCGTAGACCGCGAAGTCGTACCACTCGAGGACGTTGCCCACGGTGACCGCCGCCAGCGCCCGCGTCGATCCGGGATCCTGCGTCGCGACGGCTCGATCGGCGGCGCTCACTGCGGACTGGATTGCGAGGCCCACGCCCCGAGGCTCGCGAGGAAGCGATCCGCCTCCTGGAGCGCGGCGCACGCGATCCATTCGTCCGGGCGGTGCGCCTGGTGGATGGAGCCGGGACCACAGATGACGGTCGGTATCCGGCCGCGCTGGAAGATGCCGGCCTCGCTGCCGAACGGGATGCGCGTCACCGGCAGCCTGGCTCCGAAGCCCGCCAACATCTGCATCGACTCCTCGCCGAGACTGCTGGCGAACGGCGGCACATCGAGTTCTATCTCGTTTGCGATCCGCAGCGCGGCGAGGCTCCCGGCCCCGAGGTGGCTTTCGACAAGTGCACGAATTGCGGCGCTGTCGTCCGGCGTTGGCGTGCGGTATTCCCAGTACACGCTGGCCCGCTCTGCCACGATGTTCGTGGCGGCTCCGCCGACGACGCGGCCAACGTTCAGCGTGCAGCCGTGACCGGCGATCTGCGGCAGCAGCGCGACATCGCCGAGGAAGCGGATGAAATCGGCGGCTGCCGCGATCGCGTTGACCCCACGCGACGGCTCACTCGCGTGCGCCGCGACTCCACGGAACTTGGTATGGCAGCCGGTCACGCCGTTGTGGGACACCCCGATCTGCATCTCGGTCGGTTCGCCGACGATCGCGAACGCCGGCGTGGCCACCCTGCCGACGATGCACTCGACGAGGGAATGGGCGCCTAGGCAGCCGACCTCCTCGTCGTAGGAAAACGCGAAGTGGATCGGCCGACGCAGTGCATGGCGCCTGAAGTCGCGCAGCGCCGCCAGACAGGACGCAATGAATCCCTTCATGTCCGCGCTGCCGCGACCGTAGAACCGGCCGTCCCGCTCGACGAGATCGAAGGGGTCGCTGGTCCACTCCTGGTCGTCGACCGGGACGACGTCCGTGTGGCCGGACAGCACCACTCCGCCCGCACAGTCAGGGCCTATGCTCGCGAGCAGGTTCGCCTTTTCCCTGTCGGCGCTGTAGACGACCTCGACGCGGGCGCCGCCCGACTGGAGGAAATCGGCGACCCACTCGATCAGCGGGAGATTCGAGTTGCGGGAGGTGCTGTCAAACGACACCAGCTTTCGCAGGATCGCGGTGGAGATGTTCGTCATGCCTTTCATCACGCTGATTCAGTGAAACCGTGCCCGGCGGCTATCGACGCCGACTGATCAACGAATCACGCTATGCCAGCGTCGTTTCGCGGTAAATGCAATTTGCGCATGTCTGAGTTGCATTTATGCATGATGCTCGTCGCCGGAATTCGGACAGGAACGGCCGCTCCCCGGAAGACTGCAGGAAGCACTGCAATTTCCATGACTTCGCGCCGCGGCTCGCGCCATCGCCCGTGCGCAGCACATCGATTTCCGTCAGCCCAAGAATCCCAATTTCTGGTTTCGACCAATTGACGCTGCGCACCATACGTGTGTAATTGCGGACATTGCCGATCTGATCGTCGCTTGAATCACAACGCAATGAGGGGATTGAAATGAATCCAGGGCTGTCTCGCATCCGCCACGCGCTCCCCTTAGGCGCCGCCGGCCTGCTGCTCTCGCCGGCCGTCCTCGCCGCACCCGCCACGCCGGCCGCAACGCCGACGGCCACCGACCAGCTGGCGGAGATCGTCGTCACTGCCCAGCGCCGCGAGCAGCGCGTGCAGGACGTGCCGATCTCGCTGACCGTGATGACCGGCGCCGACCTCGACAAGTCGAGCGTGCAGAGCGTGACGGACGCTTTGAGCCTCGTCCCGGGCGTCGCGACCAACCTGAACGGCCAGGGCGGCCAGACCCAACTGACCGTGCGCGGCGTCACCGCGGGCGGCGCGCTGTTTGCCGGATCGAGCCCGATCGGCTACTACCTCGACTCGGTCCCGTTTGGCCTCGTGCGTTCGGCCATCGCGCCGGACTCCAACACGTACGACCTCAACCGCGTCGAAGTGCTGCGCGGCCCGCAGGGCACGCTCTACGGTGCGAACGCCCTGAATGGCGTCGTACGCGTGCTCACCAACGATGCCGACGTCAACGACTTCGACGTCAAGGGCCGCGTGGCCGGGTCGTCGACCGATGGCGGCGGCAGCAACTGGCGCGGCGACATGGCCGTCAACGTCCCGATCGTCGAGGGCAAGCTGGCGGCGCGACTCGTCGTAGGCAGCGAGCACGACAGCGGCTGGATCAACGCGCCGGTCGGCAACCACGTCAACACCGAGGATTCCAGGAACCTGCGCCTGAAGATCACGGCCCAGCCGACCGACGACCTGACGATCAAGCTCTCGGGGATGCATCAGCAGGTCGACGAGGGCGCCCCGCCCACCGCCACCGACGACTACTCGGCGACCACCCAGGAACAGCCGATCCGGGCGCACTACGACGCCTATGACGTCAAGGTGGACTACCAGGCGCCGTCGTTCTCCGTGACGAACGCGATGAGTTATTTCACCTACCTGAACGACGGTTCGCTCGATATAGCGCCCGGTGTCCCGCTGCCGCCGCTGACGACGCGCCTCAGGTCACGCGTGGTGAGCGAGGAACTGACGCTTAACTCGCGGCTGCAGGGTCCGTGGCGGTGGTCCTTCGGCGCCTTCTACCGCGACGCGCGCGACAACGGCTACCAGACGCTTGGCGACCTCATCCCGGCGCCCGTGGACGAGGACGACACGTCGAAGTCCTACGCCGTGTTCGGCGAAATCGGCCGGCGCTTCCTCGACAACCAGCTGGAACTTACCCTCGGGGCCCGGTACTTCCACGACGACGTCGGCCTCGAGCAGAACATCCTGTTCGGAGAACCGGATGGCACCCCGCTCATCCGCGACAAGTCCACCTTCAGCGCGACGACCCCGCGCGTCGTGCTGACCTGGTTCCCGAGCCACGACTACACGATGTACGCGTCCTACTCCGAGGGCTTCCGCAGCGGCTTCCAGCAGAGCGAGCTCGTCCTGCTCCAGGCCCCGAGCCTGGTACCCGTCAAGCCCGACAAGCTCCACAACTACGAGATCGGCAGCAAGGGCAGCGCGCTCGATGGCCGGCTGATCTTCGACGCGGCCGTCTACTACATGAAGTGGGACGGCATCCAGCAGACGCTGGGCATCCCGGTGGCGGGAGCGGGCAACGTCTACGTCGTCGCGAACGTCAACGGCCAGTCGGCGAGCGGCATGGGCGTCGACCTGGCGGTGACGGTCCGCCCGGCCGATGGACTGTCGCTGGGAGTGAACTTCAGCTGGAACGGCCTCTCGGAGGATTCGGCGGTCTACTCGGGCGGTTCGCTGCTGTTCGCATCCGGGTCGCGCATCGATCAATCGCCGGCCTACACGGCCGGTGCCAACGCCCAGTACCGCTTCCCGTTCGGGACCAGCGGCTGGACCGGCCAGGCGGAAGCCGCCGCCCGCTACACGTCCCTGGCGACGACGACCAGTGCCTCGGTCGGCGTCGTGGGGCCGCCGACCGTCGTCAAGAGCGACACGATCACGACCGGACGGGTGGCCTTCTCGGTGACGGCGCCCTCGCACTGGCGCGTGATGGCGTACTGCGACAACGTGGCCAACAACCGCGGCGTGCCGGTCGCCTCGCTGACGCCCTACTCCAGCGTCAGCAGTCGCCCGCGCACGATGGGCGTACAGGTGGACTACAACTACAAGTGAGGCCAGGTCCGGTCTGACCCTGCGCCAATCGACAGCCACGCCTTGAGGGGAAGAACATGCGCCGATTGATGAGCTTTGCCGTGCTTGCGCTGCTGGCCTGCGGCGCGCAGGCCGACACGCGCGTCCTCGAGTCCCAGGACCTGTTCCAGATGCACTGGGCAAGCGACCCGCAGATCCGCAAGGACGGCACGCAGGTGGTCTACGTGCGCAACCACAACGACATCATGACCGACGAGGTCGTGCAGTCGCTGTGGCTGGTGGACACGGCGACTGGCGCGCAGACCCCCCTGACCCACGGCTCGGGCCGCTTCGGCTCGCCACGCTGGTCGCCGGACGGCTCGAAGATCGCCTTCGTGACGGCCGACGCCGACGGCAAGGCGCAGATCGCCGTGCACTGGGTGCACGGCGAGACGGCGGTACTGACGCACCTCACCGAGGCGCCGAGCGAACTGGCCTGGTCGCCGGACGGCAAGCAGATCGGCTTCATCATGCTGGCGCCGACGCCCGGGCCGTCCATCGGCCGTCCCGCCACGAAGCCCGCGGGCGCCCGTTGGGCAGCGGGGCCGGTGGTGATCAACGACCTCAACTTCCGCGCCGATGGCTACGGACTGGATCCGCACGGCTACCGCCATGTCTATGTCGTCGCGGTGGAAGGCGGCGGCGCGCCCCGCCAGTTGACCTACGGACCCTACAGCGAGGCGGGTCCGCTGGCCTGGTCGCCTGACGGCCACTCGGTCTACTTTGCCGGCAACCGCAACGACGACTGGAAGCGACAGCCGGAGGACTGGGCCCGGCATACCTCGATGACGCTGAGCATCTACGGCGTCAGTCTTGCCGGCGGCGACCCGGTCCAGCTGTCGCATGGAGTCGGGCCGTACCATTCGCCGCGCGTCTCCCCGGACGGCAAGCTGATCGCGTACCTCGGCTACCAGGACCGGCGCCTGGGCAACCAGAACATACGGCTCAACGTGATGGATGCAGACGGCAAGAACGCCCACGTCGTCGGCGAGTCGCTCGACCGGTCGATCACCGCCGCCGAGTGGGCCGCGGACGGGCACGGCTTCTATGTCGAGTATGCAGACCACGGCCTCACCAGGGCCGCCCGGATGGGACTGGACGGACACCTCGAGACGCTGGCATCGAACCTGGCGGACGTGATGGGCCCCCTGCAGCTACCCTACTCGGGCGGCACGTTCACCGTCTCCGGCAAGGGCGCGGTCGCCTACTCCGGCGGCGGTGCGGACCAGCTGCCCGACGTATACCTCGCTAAGGAGGGCAAGACGCAGCGACTGACCAACCTCAACGCCGAGCTGTTCTCCGAGGTGACGATCGGCAAGCTCGCGGCGCTGCCGGTCAAGTCGTCCGTAGACGGTCGCGACATCGACGCCTGGGAAGTGCTGCCGCCGAACTTCGATCCGGCGAAGAAGTACCCTCTGGTCCTCGAGATCCACGGCGGCCCATACGCGAGCTACGGCCCGACGTACTCGATGGAATACCAGCTCTACGCCGCCGCCGGCTACATCGTCGTCTACGGCAACCCGCGCGGCTCGACCTCGAACGGCGAGGAATTCGCCAACACGATCCACAACAACTACCCGAGCCACGACTACGACGACCTGATGAGCATCGTCGACGCGGCGATCGCACGCGGCGGCGTCGACCCCGACAACCTGTTCGTCACCGGCTCCTCCGGTGGCGGCGTGCTCACCTCGTGGATCGTCGGCAAGACGCACCGCTTCCGGGCGGCCGTCACCCAGCGGCCGGTCGTCAACTGGACGAGCTGGCTGCTGACGGCCGACATGGGCGCGTTCGGGGCACGTTACTGGTTCAACAAGCTGCCGTGGGAAGACCAGGACGCCTACTGGAAGTACTCGCCGATCTCCCTGATTGGCAACGTCACGACCCCGACGATGGTCGTCGTCGGACTGAGCGACCTGCGCACCCCGGTGTCCGAAGCCGAGCAGTACTACCAGGCCCTGCAACTGAAGGGTGTACCGACCACCCTCTACGAGATTCCGGGCGCGGCGCACGGACTGATCAAGCCGTCCCAGTTTGCCGAGGAGCAGACGGCGATCATCGAGTGGTTCGATCGCTACCGGACTACCGCAAAGCA
>Ga0316217_10007124_pt1 | contig 10793 bp, 9 predicted proteins | sample 1anoAmetaG_FD_203633 | JGI IMG/M metagenome (GOLD analysis project Ga0316217, IMG submission 203633) | Freshwater microbial communities from Trout Bog Lake, Wisconsin, USA - 1anoA | ecosystem: Environmental > Aquatic > Freshwater > Lake > Hypolimnion/Profundal zone | place: USA: Wisconsin... | reverse complement strand
GAGTAACATTGCTGACATGGACTTGGATTTGGATAACCTGTTTCAGCCCGCTTGGGCGCAGGGCAAATCCGAGCTAAACCGTTTTGATAAATTCACCGGCGACGAGGGCGTCCGCCCCGAACGCCGCGACCGCGGCCCGCGCCGCGATGGCGGCGGCGGCGAACGCCGTGGCGGTGGCGGTGGTGGTGGCGGTGGGGAACGCCGTGGCGGCGAAGGCCGCTCGCCGCGTGCCGGTGGCGGTGGCGGTGGTGGCGGTGGCGGTGGCCGATTCGGCGACCGCAAGGGCGGCCCGCGCCGCGACGACCGCCGCGATGACCTGCGCGAGCGTCCGGAACCGCCCGCGCCGCTGCCGGAGTTGAACGTGGCGTTCATTCCGGAGGAAAAGGGAGTGGAGCAGCTCGCCCGGCAAATCCGCATGACGGGCCGCGCCTATCCGCTGTTTCAAATCGCCCAGTTGATTTTGCAGAAGGCCGAGCGTTATTCCGTGCTGCTCACCGCCAAGAAGAAGACGGATGGCACGCCGGCCCAACAGATTTACGTCTGCGCGTTGGACGATACGCCCTGGCTCAGCGAGGACGAGGCAGTGGCGCACGTGCTCAAGAATCATTTCGCCACGTTTTACCAGACCGACCGCACCCCGTGCGACCCGCCCAAGGGGGTCTATACGTTCGTGGCGCAATGCGGCATGAGCGGCGCCATTCTCGGCCCGCCGAATTATCATGACTACCAGAACCAGTTGCGCAAGCTGCACGCCGAAAAGTTCTCGCGGATGCCGTTTGACGTGTTCAAGTCGCGCGTGAAAATCGTCAAGGACGAGGCCGTGGTCAAAAAATGGATTGAGGAGCAAAGCTCACAAATCGAGTACACCTGCCTCAATGTGGCCGAACCGCTCAAGCTGCCGTCGCTGGAAGAAGTGGACAAGCACTTCCGCGCCACGCACAAGGATTCGATTATCAAGCCGGTGGAGACCTTTACGGTGGCCGGCGTGCCGAGCCGCACCCTGCGGAGCAGCGGCTTGCAACGGTTGGTCCGGCAGGAATGGGAACATCAGCGCTTTTTCCCCTTGCCTATTGCCACCAAATTAAGCCAGCAATTTGCGAACCACGGTTTGCAGTTCTTCAAGGTCAACAAGACCGTCACCCACGTTAGTGTGGCTCGTCCGCAATTTTTGGACATTGAGAGCAATCCGGTATCCAGCGGCATCAAGCGGATCGTGGACTACATCAACGGGAATGCGAAGTGCACACGCAAGAAATTGATCGAGGCGCTCGCGCCCACGCCCAAGCTGGCCCCGGCCCCGAAGCCAGCCGCAGTGTCCGAAGCGGCAGACCCCGCGCCGGCCGTGCCCGCCGCGGAAGGTGGAACGGCCTCCGCGCCCGCCCCCATGCCGGCGAAACCCGCCGAAGCCGCCGCCCCCGAACCAACGCCGGAACAGACTGCGGTAATGGTGGATTTGCATTGGCTGATTCATCAGGGCGCCGTTTTGGAATTTGCCGACGGCCGGATGGAAACCGCCAAGCGGCCGCTGCCCAAGCCGGTCAAGCCGGAAAAGAAAGCCGAACCAGCGGCGGCAGGCGAAGCGACCATGACATCGGAAACGCCGGCGGCCACGGAAGCAGTTCCCGCAGCCGAGATCGCCGCGCCAGTTACTGAAGCGGCGGCATCGCCCGAAGCTATCCCGCAGACCGAAGCGGCGGTTGCAACCGAAGCGGTTCTGGCCAGCGAAATCTCCACGCCAGTTGCGGAAGTTTCCCAGCCGATTGAAACCGCGCCGGTGCCTGCTCCCGTGGCCACCGCACCCGCGCCGGAGGCTCCGGCTGCAAGCAAAGTTGCCCCGTCGGCGTAAAGGCCGGTCCGTTTGGATGCGGAACGGACGCAAGCGCGTTGCGGTTGAAGATGGTTGTTGAACAGTTACCCAAGGTAGCCCCGACGGCTTTCGGGGCTACCTTGGACTGTGCGGCGCCATCCCTTTGGGATTGAAGAATCTCGCAACGATGTTTGTGTGGCGGGGTTCATATTCAATATGAATGAACGCAATCGAAAGTCATTCGGAACAAGGCTTTTTGTCGGCGTGCTTCTGGCTGTCTGCGCCCTTGGGTTGCTGGTTGTCGCCATCCCGAATTTCGTCAAGGCTCGTGCAACACATAGCGCTTCAGCCTGTGTCAATAATCTTCGTCAAATCGATGCCGCCGCAAATAAGTTCGCCCTTGAAAACCGCAAAAATATCGGAGCTCTGATCAATTTTCCAGACGACCTGACGCCTTACATCAAACTCAATCGCGAGGGCAAAATTCCCCCATGTCCAGAGGGTGGTGTTTATTCTATCAAAGAAGTTGGCGAGAAACCGACCTGTTCGCTTGGAAAAGCGAACACTGATGGTTATTTGCACGAACTTCCATAAATTTGCACTTTGCACCGTTTATCCAGTCACGTCAATAAAACCACCAGAAAATTCCCTGCTTTCATTCGCGGGCGAAACCGCGTAAGCTATTTCATGCCTTTCAGTAAATTAGGTCTTTCACCGGTCGTATTGGACGGGGTCAAGGCGATGGGTTACATAGACCCGACGCCGATTCAACTGCGCGCCATTCCGCTGGTGCTGGCCGGACGCGACGTCATTGGTAGCGCGCAGACGGGCACCGGCAAAACGGCCGCGTTCGGCCTGCCCATCCTGTCCAAGCTCGGAAAACACCAGCCTGCCGGCCCGCGCGCCCTCGTCCTTGAGCCCACCCGCGAGCTTGCGTCGCAGGTCGAGACCGCCATCCGCGACTACGCGCGGTTTACAGATTTAAAGGTGACCGTCGTCTATGGCGGCGTCGGTTATGGACGGCAGAATGACGAACTCCATGCGGGCACGGACATCGTGGTCGCCACGCCCGGGCGCCTGCTGGACCATCTTGAACAGGGCACGCTGCGCCTGGACAAGGTGGAGTTTCTGGTCCTCGACGAGGCCGACCGGATGCTCGACATGGGTTTTCTTCCCGACGTGCGCCGGCTCGTGGAAAAATGCCCGCGCAAGCGCCACTCCGCGCTCTTTTCCGCCACCATTCCGCCGCAAATCGAAACGCTCATCCAATGGGCCATGCTGAATCCGGAGACGATCGAAATCGGCGCGCGGCGCACGCCCGCCGAGACGGTTAAACACGTCATCTATCCTGTTTCCGACGCGCAGAAGACCGACCTCCTCCTCGAACTGCTCAAGCGCGTCAATTACAATTCGGTGCTGATATTCTGCCGCACCAAGCACGGGGCCGACCGCGTGGCGCACACGCTGAAACGCAACAACCACGCAGTGGCTGTGCTGCATTCCAACCGCACCCAGAAAGAGCGCGAGCAGGCGCTGGAGGGCTTCCGCGACGGCCGGTTTGAGGTGCTCGTGGCCACGGACATCGCCGCGCGCGGCCTGGACATCGCCGATGTCAGCCACGTCATCAATTATGACGTGCCGCAACATCCGGAGGATTACATTCACCGCATCGGCCGCACCGGCCGCGCCGAACACAGCGGCGATGCCTTCACTATCATGGTGGCGGAGGATGCCGGACACGTCTATGCCATCGAACGCTTCATCAGCCAGAAGATCGCGCGCGTGAAACTGGAGGATTTCGATTACCGTTATACCGCGCTGTTTGAAGAAGCCAAGCCCGGCGCGGCGGCGGCTGGTTTTCCCGGCAAAGTGCGCGGCGGCCGCGTCCACGGCGGCTACCACTTCGCGCCCGGCGGACGGAGGCGGTGACGGATCCCATAACGCTGTTGACCTTGGTGCTCCTCTCTGTTTAATCTCGCTTATGCAAATTGACAGTTTGAAGGTGTTTTGCGACCTGGTGGAAACCGAAAGCTTCACGAAGGCCGCCCAAATCAATCAAGTCACCCAGTCGGCGGTCAGCCAGCAGATTAGCACCCTGGAGCGACTTTTCAAATCGCTGCTTATCGAGCGCAGCAAAAAACATTTTCGCCTGACGCGCGAAGGCCAGGTGCTGTACGATTACAGCAAGGAAATCCTCCAAACTTATGCCGCGTTGGACCACCGGCTCCAGGAATTGAAGGACATTATTTCCGGTTCCATCCGCGTGGCGACGATCTACTCGATCGGGTTGCACGAGCTGCCGCCCTACATCAAGAAATTCATGCAGAGCTACCCCACGGTGAATGTCCAGGTGGAGTATCGCAAGGCCAGCGAGGTTTATGACGACGTGGTGAGCAACGTGGTTGACCTCGGCCTCATCGCATACCCGATCAAGGATCCCAAGCTCGAATTGGTGCCGCTGCGCAAGGAACCGCTGGTGCTGATCTGCCACCCGCAGCATCCGTTTACCAAACACAAAGCCATCCGCCTCAAGGCCCTCGCTGGGCAGAGATTCATCAGCTTCGAGCCGGACACCCCCACGCGCAAGGCCCTCGACAGAATCTTAAGATCCCACGGCGTGGATGTGCAGCACGCCATGGAATTCGACAACGTGGAAACGGTGAAGCGCGCGGTGGAAATAGACGCCGGCATTTCCATTGTCCCGCAAGGCACCATCGCCCAGGAACTCCAGAAGCAAACACTGGCGGCGGTGGCCATCGCGGATGGTCAGTTTTTCCGCCCCACGGCGGCGATATATAAGAAAAGCCGGGTGCTGTCGCCGGCCATGAAACAATTCCTGGCGATTTTGCAGGGCGCCGCGTAAGGCGGAAGGGCAGTGGCCGGGCACGCGCGAAATTGGCGAATGGAACGCCGGCCTCCGGTACGGCTCAGTTTAGAGTTGGAGTTCACGCGTTAGCGCGGCCGGGGGGGCGGCTAATGCTTGCATGACAGCGAGCCCGGTCGGAGCCCGGCGCTCCGGCAGCTTCCGTCCGCTGCTTTCCATTGGCATCATGGGTTTTAGCGTTTCTGCAATTGAATTAATACTGCTTGACAAAGCGCAACCATAAAGTCACGTTCGATCCAAAGCTGACGGGTCGGATATTTGGACAGAAGCTTATGGCGGATCAGAAAGCTAAGTTGGCTAGAAAAAAACGGGCGAAAACGCCTGAGGGGAGTCCACAATCTTCGGCTGAAAAACTCCCCTCGGATTCGGCTTCAGAATCCTTGCCGGGCGAATTTGCTTGGGTGCGGGAAATTGCGGCGGAGGCTGGCCGGTCGCCGTCAGCAACCGAGCTGCTGGAGCGGGGGCATCAACTCCTGCGCACCCTGATTGATTTGCTGCCCGATTTCATTTTCGTCAAGGACACGCAATGCCGCTTTCTGGTTGCCAATAGATCGCTCGCCAAGGCTTATGGCCGTTGGCCTGCGGAGCTGCTTTTCCGGACCGACGCGGACTTTATGCCGCCGCCCATCGCCGCGCACTGCCTCGCCGCCGAACAACAAGTCCTGGCTGGCAAGTCGGTTTCCGCTTGGGAAGATACGGTATGTTTTCCGGATGGCCGGACCCGCACCGTGGTCACTAATATGTCGGCCTTCCGCGATGCCCAAGGCACGGTGCGGGGGTTGGTGGGCATTGGGCGAGACATTACCAGGCGAAAGCAGGCCGAACAACTGCTGCGCCACGCCAACCGTACTTTGCAAGCCATCCGCGACTGCCACGAGGCCATGCTGCGGGCTGGCACCGAACGCGAATTGCTGGACGAAATTTGCCGCATCATTGTTCAGAGTGGCGGTGAGCGGATGGTGTGGGTGGGCTTCGTGGAGAAGAATTCACGCAAAAACGTGCGGCCTGTGGCGTCGGCCGGGGTCAGTTCGGACCATCTAAGGAATGCCCGGGTGACTTGGGCGAATGTGCCGCGCGGTCGCGGACCGGTGGGCACGGCCATTCGCACGAAGCGGCCCAGCGTATGCCACAATACCCAGACGGATACCAATTTCGCCCCGTGGCGCGCCTCGGCACGGCGGCATGGCTACGGTTCCGTCCTGGCCCTGCCGCTGCTGGCGGATCAGTGCTGCTTCGGAGCGCTCGCCATTTATGCGCCGGAGCCGGATTCGTTTGATGCCGGCGAACAACTCATGTTCACGGATCTGGCAAACGACCTCGCCTTTGGCATCCACACCCTGCGCCTGCGCGCCGAACGCGAAACGCTGGAGGCGGAAATCTTGAAATCCAGCGAACGCGAGCAGGAACGCATCGGACGCGATTTGCACGACGGTCTTTGCCAATTGCTGGTGGGGGCGAAATTTCACAGCGTTTATCTGCAAAAAATTTCCCGCGACCAAATCCCGGAGGTGGAACGGGAGGCCAAAGCACTCGAAACCTTATTGAATCAAGCGATTGAACAGGCCCGCAACCTGGCTCGGGGGCTGAATCCGGTGCACGTCACGCCAGCGGGGTTGGTCGCCGCCCTGCAACAGCTCGCCGCCGACGTGGAGAGCGCGCATGGGGTGCATTGTTTTGCCCAGTTCCTCAAGCCGGTGGAGATTTGCGACCACCACACAACTTATCACCTTTATCGAATCGCCCAAGAGGCTGTGCAGAATGCCACCAAGCACGCCCGCGCCAGAAATATTTCCCTCGCGCTGACCCGATCGGATCACCGCCTCCGGCTGATCATCAAAGATGACGGCGTGGGGCTGCCCCGGGTGCCAAGAAAGACCGGAATGGGGCTCAACAACATGCGGACCCGCGCCCGCATCATTGGCGGGCGGCTGGAAATCCGCCGCCGCCGGCTGGGCGGCACCGTGGTGTCGTGCGAATTGCCGGCCAGCTAGAAAGAGCATCATGGCAACTTCCCGTAAGAACAACTCCCTTTCGCGCAAACGCCGGATTTTTCTGGTGGAAGACCATCCCGTGACCCGGGAAGGCTTGGCGCGTCTGATCAATCACGAGTCGGACTTGGAAGTCTGCGGCGAAGCCAGCACGGCCGTCCGGGCGCTACCGGCCATCGAGGCGCTGAAGCCGGATTTGGTGATCATTGACGTATCGCTGGGCGCCGGCGCGAGTGGATTGGAATTGATCAAGGACCTTGCGGTACGTCAGGCCCGGCTGCGGATGCTGGCGCTGTCCACCCACGATGAAACCTTGTACGCCGAGCGCGCGTTGCGCGCCGGCGCCAAGGGCTACGTGATGAAGCAGGAGCCCACGGAGCGGGTCATGGAAGCGATCCGCAAAGTTTTGGGAGATGAAATCTACCTGAGCCAGGCCATGAAGGAGCGGGTCCTGGGCAAGCTGACCGTCTCGCCGTCGGCGCCGCTGGCGTCGGAGATTGAGCAATTAAGCGACCGTGAACTGGAGGTCTTTCGTTTGCTGGGTCATGGCCGTGGCACGCGGCAGGTTGCTGTCGAACTGCATTTGAGCATCAGCACGGTGGAAACCTACCGGACCAACATCAAGCAGAAATTGCGCCTCAACAGCGCGCCCGAATTGGTGCGGCACGCCGTCGAATGGGTTCACAGCCAGTCGTCCTGAACCCGAGCCATGCAATTGAACGTTATTTTAGCCACAGATGGACACAGATGGACACAGTTGCGGAGACCTTTCCTGTGCGGGAAACCCCGCGCGCCAGTTAGTAACCGATCTTGCATTGGTTAGCACAGCCTTTTCCCCTGTTCTTTTCCGTGTTCACCCGTATCCATCTGTGGTTGAACTGATTCGTTCCGGCTGAAGTCCCGGCCCGTGTCAATCCTCCGGCGAGAGCAGATTCATTTCGAAATAGCCGGCTAAATCCATCGTCTGCCGATACGCGAGCTGCCGCTGTGAGGTGATGGGCAGTTCCAACGGGTCCGGTTCTCCCAAGGCACGCCAGCAGCCCACGCGAATGTCATTGAGAATTTGCAGCAGGATTTCCCGCGCTGCGGAATTCAACGTCAGTACCCGGCCGGTCCCGGATTCCCGCCATCTATCTTCGCCCAACAGATTCGCGGCCAGACCCTGCAACTCCTGACGGTGTTGCGCCAGCGATTCGGCGAGCAGCGTCTTCCGCGCGACGGCCTGGGGATTTTCATCCGTCTTGGAAAATTGAACCCGCTCCATTTCGGTGCAAGGAAACTGCCGCACCAAGCCGAGCAAGATTTCCGCCTCCTGATGATTCAGTTGATATTGCCAGGCTTCACCCGCTTGTGAGACCAGTTTCATTCCACCGGCTCCATGGTGGCGTGGAGTTTGTACTTTTAAAGCTTTTCATGCGGTTGCCGATGGGTTATTTCTTTTGTCAAAGTCCATGTCTGGGCAAATCAAAGGTGAAAAAGTGTTTCGCGGCATCGCTGTTTCGGCGGGTGTTTGCCGGGGGAAAGTCGTTGTTCTTCATCATGCCCGTCATGCCATCGTCCGGCGCGAACTTGGTCCGGATGATGTGCTCCAGGAAATCAAGCGCTTTGAACACGCGCTGGTCCGGACCCGCCAACAAATCACCGACGTGCAGCGCCGTGTGGCGGCCACGATGAGTTCCTCCGAGGCGGACATCTTTGACGCGCACCTGCTCATGCTGGAAGACCGCGTGCTCATCGAGGAGGTCATCAAAATCATCCGCGAGCAAAAAGCCAACGCGGACTACGCTTTTCACACCGCCTCGGGCCGCTACATTGCCGTGCTGGAAGCCGTGCAGGACGAATATCTGCGGGAACGTGCCGCCGACCTGCGCGATCTCGCCAGCCGGGTGCTGGACAATTTGCTCAATGTCAAACAATTGGTTGACCTCCGGCATCTCGCCGAACCCTGCATTTTGGTGGGCCACGATTTAAGCCCCTCCACCACCGCGCAATTGGATCGGAATTTCGTGTTGGGATTCGCCACCGACGTGGGCGGCAAAACCTCGCACACCGCCATTCTGGCTCGGTCGCTGGACATTCCCGCCGTGGTCGGCGCGCTGAATATTAGCGAGGAACTGGAGACGGGCGACTACGCGTTGCTGGACGGCTACAACGGCACCGTCATCGTCAATCCCACCGACCAGACGCTGTTTGAGTACGGCCAGCTTGCCAAAATCAAGGCCTCGCTCGTCGAAAAGCTCCGCGAAATCCAGGGCCAGCCCGCGGTCACGCTCGACGGCAAGATCATCCATCTCTCGGCCAATATCGAAGATCAGCACGATGTCGAGTCCGTCCTCAAGCATGGCGCGGAAGGCGTGGGCCTGTTCCGCACGGAATTCCTGTTCATCAACCGCGACATCATGCCCACGGAAGAGGAGCAGTATCAGGTTTATCGCCAGGTCGCCGAAGCGCTCAAACCCCAACCGGTCATCATCCGGACGCTGGATCTCGGCGGCGACAAATTTTCCTCGCAACTTCAGATCGCCCGGGAGATGAATCCATTTCTAGGCTGGCGTGCCATCCGTTTCTGCCTCGCGCAGCCCGAAATGTTCCGCGCCCAGCTTCGTGCCATCCTGCGGGCCAGTGCCAGCGGCAGCGTCAAAATGATGTATCCCATGATTTCGGGCGTGGATGAATTGAACCAGGCCAACGCCCACGTCGAACAGTGCAAGGCCGAGCTGCGCGCGGAAAGAGTTCCCTTCGATGAGCAGCTCGAAATCGGCGCGATGATTGAAATCCCGTCCGCCGCGCTCGTGTCCGATGCGCTCGCCAAAAAAGTGAATTTTTTCAGCATCGGCTCCAACGACCTCATCCAATACACGCTTGCCGCCGACCGCACGAACGAAAAGGTTTCGCACCTGTATGAGCCAACGCATCCGTCCATCATGCGCCTGATCAAGATGACGGTGGAGGCCGCGCATGCGCACGGCATCTGGGTGGGCGTCTGCGGCGAAATTGCGGGCGATCCCGTCCTCGCACCCCTGCTCCTGGGTTTGGGCATTGATGAATTGAGCGCCGCGCCCTCGGCCATTGATTCCGTGAAATACATCATCCGCCGCGTCAAAAACGATGAAGCGCGCCAACTTGCCGATTTCGCCCTGCACTGCGAGTCGCCCAGCGAAATTTATGCCCGGTGCCAGGAATTTGCCTACCAGACCGCGCCCAGCCTGTTTGAAACCAAGGTCTGAGGTTCGCGCACAGCGGGTTAATTTGCGGAGCGCGAGTTGTCCCAACTCGCAGCGCTTCGCCGGAACCAAGAACCTGGCAGCGCTCGGGCCGTCGTTGCCAATCCATGCGCTGCGGATTGAGACAATCCGCGCTCCGACCCAAGTTGCCGCGGGTCACCGACCCGCGCTCCGAAGGTAAATAAAAATCCTGCGGTTTCGCGGCTTTGCTTGTACTGGCGGTCAAAATGGAGTAGTTATTTCCCCATGAGCGACATCATCAATTATTCGGTGCCCACGGTCATTGAGCGGGACAATCGCGGCAATGACCGCGTGTGGGATTTGTATTCACGCCTGCTGGTGGACCGCATCATCTTCATTGGCACTCCCATTGACGATCATGTCTCGAACATCGTGGTGGCGCAGCTTCTGTTTATGCAGATGAGCGACCCCAAAAAGGACATCCACATCTACATTAACTCGCCTGGCGGCAGCGTCACGTCCGGCCTGGCGATCTACGACACCATGCAATATCTGACGTGCGACGTGAACACCTACTGCGTGGGGCAGGCGGCCAGCATGGGCGCGGTGATCTTGTGCGCCGGCACCAAGGGCAAGCGCTATTCCCTGCCCAACTCGAATATCATGATCCATCAGGTGCTCGGCGGCGCGGAAGGCCCGGCCAGCGACGTGGAGATCCGCGTCAAGCACATGCTCAAGCTCAAGGGGACACTGAACGCGATTCTGGCCAAGCACACAGGGCAGACGATCGAACAGGTGGAGAAAGACTGCGACCGCGACAATTTCATGAGCGCCGAGGAAGCCAAAAAGTACGGGCTGGTGGACATGGTCGTGCAGTCGCGCAAGGAAATCCCGGGGGCGGACAAGGTGTGACGGGAGCACACGCGCGC
>Ga0316217_10007123_pt1 | contig 10796 bp, 10 predicted proteins | sample 1anoAmetaG_FD_203633 | JGI IMG/M metagenome (GOLD analysis project Ga0316217, IMG submission 203633) | Freshwater microbial communities from Trout Bog Lake, Wisconsin, USA - 1anoA | ecosystem: Environmental > Aquatic > Freshwater > Lake > Hypolimnion/Profundal zone | place: USA: Wisconsin... | reverse complement strand
ATCGATTATGAGTAACTGCCCTCAGACATAGCAAAGTTGGTGATTAGATATAAATTCAAAGAAGGTATAAATGGTTCAAGCCAAATTATGGCAATCTTCGAATATACGATTTCCTATAGAGGAGTGTATAAATATTAAGGTCTATTATAAAGTGAAAGATGACTACAGCTCACAGACCCACCTGGAAGCCCGCCTACGGGTTGAGCGATGCAGTCAACAAGGGCTATGTCCCCACACGCTCCTACTCTGCAAGGGTACCAACACTTTAACTCAGGATCTGCCCAGCTATTTGAAGCTCAAGGAGCGCAAAATAGGACAGGGGTCTTACGACGAGCTGAAGTAGAAAGATTTCAAGGCCGAGCTGCTCAAGCGAGAGGCAGAGGCGAGGAAGAAGAAAAACGGAGAGATTGAAATAATTGAGTAAAAGTCAATAACCTATGGCAAGAGCAACACTATCTACAATGAAGGTGTGGACTTCATCGGCAACTACGAGCCAGACATCAGGAAAAAGGTCAAAACAGGCAAAGAAGAGTAGGTTGCGGTTGATTTGGGAGACAACCCCTTTCCCTAGGACGCAGACTCCGAATAATTCGTAAAAGACGACAGCTAACAAAAGTAAATGAAGAAGCACGTTCGATCAGATGCCGAAGAAAGCGATGGGGATGACGACAGCTAAGAGCTTTTGAGATAGTACTAGAAGATAAAGGAGCAGAGGTAGAAAGAAGAGCTGCATAGAGTAATTGTGTTCCTATTCAGCGTGAGGAAAGGCATAAGTAGTCTCTTGCGAATCGTGAAGCTTAGTTGCTCAAAGGCAACCCTTTGATAGACTCTTCGTACTCCCTCTCCAAACGTTGGTACGAGGACACAGTGTTCCGAAACCAGGCCAAAAAGATGGACGAGAAGAAGAGTTTCATCAATGACTATGTGAGGTCTGACTTCCATCGCAAGTTCATGCATCGGTATGTTTGCAGATGATGATATCTTAGCATCATTATTTTCATATTTCTTGCCCCTTTTTTACTCTATTCGCTGGTTTTGTTGCTGCCTTCCACCATTGAGGCCTTTTTCTTTGTTGTTTTGACTCTGCATAAGAGCTGGGCCCATTTTGAGTTCTTAGGCATGATATGCCCTCTTGCATTTTAAGGCTACAAATCTTCAATTTTACGTGACTATTCTCAGGCAAACGTTATTGAGGGTTGGTGTGTGTTTACTCTTTGCCTATGACCTTTAAAGTCGAAAAAAGTTAATTTTCTTGGCTCCCTGTTGACTGTTAAATCAACCTTTTACCCAACGATTCGGTGATATTTGCTCAAAAGTCATAGATTTTTGACTGAGTGTAGAGTTGCAAGTCTGTTTTTGAAGACGCTACTGAGCATGGAGCAATTGGTATTATAGATTAGCATTAAAAAATCGATATTATAAGCATTGAATGGAATGGAGAAGGCACAACAAAGATATTAGTATGTCCCCTACTCAAATGAATACAAACTCGCATTTGCCCCGATTTTCTTTCAAATGGGTGTAAGCTGTAACTTTGGAAAATTTCACTCCTAGAACAAAAACAATGCACCCACTTCTCTTCAATCCAAAGATGAGTCGGAATCTGGATTTTTTTGTCATAATCTTATTTTTCGTATATTTTTAACGATGTGATTTGTATTGCTTTACGAAGATAATCGATTTGCTCCAAAAAAATCAATATTTTTGCACAGAACTCTTCAATATTGCGCAGTTAGTGCATAAGTGAGTTGGATCAGGTGCCAGGAAAAAATAACAGCCCTTTTGGCCTTAAATAGCAGCAAGCTAGTATAGCTGCGAATATACAAAATTATACGAATGAGCAGACAGAAAATCATAACTATGTTCAAATTTGCATTTCTTTCGGCCACTGACTATAATTTGCCTGCCCATTTTTAGCTTGGTGTAAACTTGGTTTGATATAATTAAAAATCAAGCAGCATGGAAGACAGCACATATCCAGCCTCCAACTAATACCCTTACTAAACCTTCAATTCATTCGCCTCCACCTCGACCTCTAACTTGAGCAACTTTGGACAGAAGATGGTCACAAAGCCCTTGAAGATCTAAAGTTACCATTCATTAGATATGGATCAGGATAACTAGCAAGATAGGAGCCTCCAGAGGCTGACTTCGGTTATGAACTGGTTTTCAGAGAAAGGAGTTTTAATTGGGAATCCTGAGAATCTTGCGAAAGGACTGAGCCAAAGCAAAAGATAAACAGCTCTATAGCCGAGGCCATTAGGAGGAAATTCCTAAATAATAAAGCGGAGATTAAATAGGACGTTCACGAAAATAGAAATTTGATTGATTCTTTCCCTAAAACTTTATTTTTAGGTATTTGGTTGGACTAATATTTCTATGTTAAAAGGAGTTAAATATAATAACTACTTATAATACCTTAATCAGGTATTGATGATTGATATTGAAGAAATAGTTATAAATTGTAGAAGATTAAGCAAAAAGAAGTGAATTGAAGGTAAGAATTGGAATATTTATAGAAGGGAATAGTTAACTATACTTTAACTTTATGTTTTATATGATAATTGCTCAATTATTTCTCGATTCCCTCTTCTAATACTTCCCCTTCATTTAACACTAACTCATGACTTCAGTTGATCTTTTCTTTTTATATATTCATTTATTAAACTTTTCATATAGAAAGTAAAGTAAAACTCAATCCCCGTAGACTAATACTCTATCATGTTATTCTCATCAGCTTTATTAAGCGTTATGATTAAGAAAAAATGCCATTTTATGTGTCATCTCTTTACCAGGCGTCTATCTTAGCCCAATCTCGCGCATAGATCTCTTTAGAAACTGTTTTACGTTTTAGCGAATGCGTATAAAATATTCAAATGACAGCCTATTTGAGTGGTTTTGCTTTCAGGCTCCTTCTCAAAAAGTCAGATCTTCCTTCTTTTGCGTATAGTTTAATCTTAGGCATTAAACCTGAACAGATTAGAGTAAGAATATAAAATAAAGCAAGCATTAAAATAATTAGCAAAAATAAGTGTTTTTGGATAGACTAAGCAATCCCAGCCCTGAAAGATATCTTTGTATTATAGTTTAGTCTTTGGTATTTATTTGCTTGAGTTTTGGAATTTGAAAATAGAATTCTTCCAAGCTACGGAGTCATCTCATTGCCTTGCCTTCGAATTCGGCAATAAAAGCCCCTGAGTTACCATGAATCAATACCTTTTGCGCAATATGAACCTATTGACTCACACCTATGCACTTGAAGCATACGGACTTCTATAGAATTAAAGATAAAGTAAGACTCCTCGCTTATTTTTGATTCAAAATATTGGTTTTTTCGAGTGATCAGAGGCACTGGGTCCCAGTTACACAGCCCAATCTATGGGCCATGAGTTAGTCAAAACTTAATCGAATGCAGATATAGCAAATACGTAGATACCTTCATTCAACCATATTTGAGTGCAGAGCCTCAGCAGTTAACTTTTCCTTACACCCAAAGTACAGTTACAAGTCTTATAATCAATATTCGGTATTAGCAGTTCAAAGTATAATCAGAGGGAGTGTGAGGATTGCGAGATCGTGCTTGGTGAGGGTGGCGTTGAGGGGGGTGGGATTTCAAGGGGAGTGGTTTTTACCTGACCTTTGCTAATATTAAAAGACTGTTTAAATTAATGAGCTTATATTTGTATTTCTTACTCAAGCAAACATGTGCAAAATCTTACTCCAAAGCAAGAACTGCCAACTCTAAAACTCCCCCCTTTTGGCCAATTTCTCTGTCTCAACCTTTGAGTCACTCGGGTAAAGCTGCTGCGACAAGGAGTGCAAAGTTACGGACATCGTCGCATCTACCTCCAGAAAGGAGTAAGGCCCCAGGTCCTTGGCCAGTATAATGAGTTGGTTCTAAGCCAAAGGCGTTGTTAGAGGTAGTCCCGAAGAATCACTGCAGTTGGCTAGTAATGGAAATTTGAAAAAGGCAATAAGCCAACGATAGAACTCACTACTCATGGGTTCTTTATTACTGTAAAGACGTCTAAAAAGGAAGACCACTGTGGCAGTGTGATATCTTAATACTTTTTCTTGTTCTTAAATTTAAATGAGCCCTTTTTTTTCAAAAAGTTCACAAAAAAACAATTAACTTTTCCTGTTGATTGCTTAAACTAGCAATTTTAAGCTGGCTATAGGAAAAAAATAGGGAAAGTAATTTCTAGTGTGGGAAATCGCTTGCTTATGAGTTGACTGCAGTGTTTCGCCCGATTTTTGTTTATGAATACCTTTTTTTTTATTGGTTTCTCGTTTTTTCAAAAACCATTTAAATTTTAAAAAGCGAAAAAAACTCAGAGAAAATGAAGAAAATTGCTGCTTAGTTTCATACAGGGGCAAAATATGCAATAAAGTGGCAAAAACAAGCGAAATCTTAAGCAAATAAATGAGATTGTAGCTTAATTTACTTAAAACATCCAAAGCTACAATCGCGTAGTTTTTAAAATTGAGCAACTTTATTTAGTTGCAATCGGGTCGGTTGCATATGTTTTGTATGAAGGCTTATGTAACCTGCAGTTCTTCTAAATTCTTATTCAAAATTCAATAAACTGGCTGATAGAAATTCATGAACCCATCCAATTACTTTTGAGGACTTCTTCGATTTTGGGTCATTATTCTGGGTCTAGGCTCACCGTCCCTTCGAAAAGGGCCTTCATTCCTGAAATCCTGAAATCCTGTAATCTTAGTGCAGTTAAAACCTATGGGTGTTGATAGGGATCCAAAAACTGGTAAACTACCTCTGGGTTATCTTTTTCAAGAGAGGATCTGACAGCAAGGCGTACTAGAATGGAAGTTAACCAAAGACCAGGGTGAAGAGGACGACCCCCAAAGCGAATATGCCAGCTTTGGCGGCGTCATAACATTCCGAACTCATGAATTTAAGGCGCCATGTAGCCTTTTAAATAGAGGGATGTTCAAGGATGAGGATGTTTGTGGGGATGGTCTTCTTCAGCTACTTATTGGTTATATTGCATGGAAAGCTAACCTCCCTTGCGTACCTCAATATCCTGATAAGATTGGCATGTGGCAGGTTTTTGAGGACTCAGAACTAATTCTTCAAGTGTCCTTGTTCCTTGGTTTTGGAACAGGCTATAGTCTTGAGGATGACTTGCTACTTGCCTTGCCCGAAGTTGTATATTTCTGATTGGGGCCGGATTCTAAGAGAGTCAGCTCCATATCTTTAGCTGTGTAATTTGCGAAAATTATATAATTGGGTACTTCTCATCATCTTTCGCAGCTGTGAGCAGATTCAAGTCATTTATTTGAAAGTTTGAGGCTGGGGTGACCTAATTTTCGTACAGGTTTCCTTTTTATTGGCGATTGTAGGGGAAGGTTTAGGATCGGATCATCAAGATAGTCACATGAAGATAAATGGACTTCATTTTGGTACATTTCTATAGATTATGCAATTTAGTTTCACTCAAAAAGGGTCACATAATTATCAAAACAATCGTCATTATATAAATCCAAAATATGTAATTGTGCCCTATCTACTTACTATCAATACCTAAATGGCCCATGAAGTCATCTTTGGCTCTGTAGCAAGACTCCCAACTTCGCAAAGATTGTTCAATTTGATTTTATTTTGATGCCAGTAATTTTCGAAGTTTAACTTGGCAAAAACATTAGATGTAATGATTATGAAACTAGCTAAATATAATCCAACAAAATCCAACTTACACTTTGCGGACTAAGGGCTGCCGATCAGAAAGAGGAACCATTCTTTGGGCGATCAGACAGACACTTAAGCCAAGTGTTCTCCTACTCTTTCTCCGGATTGCCTCAAATCTGCCCAAGAAATTGTGTATACTTCGCGCAAAAACATTCACCTTCTCAAAGCGAACAAACTTAAAAATCTGCGGTTTTCCAACTAGGGCACTAAAATTTGTCATGAGAGCATTTTGTAGTACAATTTACTGAAGCGAAGGGTCACAGAGAAGATTAGCCCTGAAAATAATGATTAATCTCCTAATAAAATCTTAAACACTCCCAAACTTTCAATCAAAAATCTACGAATCGGCATACAACATTAGTTTTTTCCGAATAGGAGGAACAAGACTGAAGTAAGACGCCTAGAAACTGAAGCCTACAGTGATTTGAGGCCTAGGAGACGCAGCAATGAAGAGTTGAGCCCTATCAAAGCCCCAGTTTACTTCAAAAAGCATCAGAGACATTCAGTGCAGTTGCCCACCAAAAAATACAATCAGCTCAGTCTTCGCGAAATAGCAGAGGTCGAATAGCTTCCAAGGCTCAACATCTTGAAAATGTTGCGTTAATGGAAGACCAAAGACTAGCCAAAGCGGCAGAGTAGGAAACCCAGTGAAGACTTTATGCTTGAAGGTTGGTGAAGCTGCCAACCCCTGAAGCATATTTTTGATAATAATTTACCTTAAAAAGTCATACAACTCAGTATCACTGATCAATAGTTCCTAAAATCATCACTCAAATCCTATGTCTGGACTTGTTGGCAGCCGACCTCTGCGTTCTGCTGCCCGACTTATGACTCTTATTCTCCTTCTGAAGCTTCTGGGTACCTTGGAGCTGGAGTTGGTTGTCGAGCTAAATGAGGTAGATCTAAAGCTGGTTGTTCTTGCAGTGGAGTCTTTCGAGGTAGTCCTGCTTTTCCTTGACTGTGCGGTAGAGGGCGTTGCGGTTGCTTTTGTCTATCACGATTTCCTACCACTCTTGGATTTAGTCTACTTTTTCCTGTTGGCAGTGTACCTGCTTTTTCAGTCTTTCTATTTTGGCCAACACTCGTTGTTACTACTCTCGCAGTTCCTGCGCTCCGTTGACGAAGCCGTCGATTTCCCTGATCAGACTTTGAGTGCGTAGCTCTGTTTTTTCGTTGTTGGAGACCTGTTCCTTGATTTCCTCGTCTGAGTAGCCATAGTTTTACTGATAGTGTTGAGGTTGGTCTACATATTGGCCTCGTAATCCTGGTTGAGTTTCTCGGAAGTGAGCACCAATTCCTCCATCTCCCGGCCGTGGGAGAGGTAATCTGAGTTTATTTTTTGCAGAGACTCATAAATTTTCTGCAGCATGGTGCACTCTTTTTCTCTAAATGGGGGTTGAATTACATCTGCTCGTATTTGCGCATCATGCCCTGCATGGAATCGTGAGCGGCTGGGTTGCTCAAAAAGTTCTGCCGTTCCAGCTTCTGCTCCACGAAGCATGCGAATTTGAGGCCCATTTCTTTCTGGGTTAGGGATGATGGACATTGAGGTCGGTGAGTTGGAACTGGATGCTGGCTCGTTAGTCGTTGATTTCTATCTCTTGCGCCTTGATCTCTTTCTCGAGGCCTGCGTTGACTTCGAGGATGTTTTTGAGCTTCTTTTTGAGGATTTCTTCCTTGCGGTAGAGGCGAGTGGCATCGGACATGTCTCCTCTGTAATTCACGATGCTGGTGATTTTGGTGTTGTCGAGCTCGCTTTTGCCCACCCTGTTCTCCGTCATAGAAAAATAAGAATTATGAGGTATAAATCGAAGTATCATTAATGTGCATACCAAATACCCATAACCCAAAAATGTTGCATTACCTGCCCTTCCATAGCTTCGTCGTTTGGGCAACCTGGGTGAGGATATTTGTCATTTGGCTACTCTTTGCACTTGTTCAGCTTAAGGCTACTTTTTGATTGCTAATCTCTGGAAAAGTGCTCTATAAGTGCCTCCTATTAATAGTTTCAGTGCTCTTTTATGCTCTGTAGATGGCCATGAGTAAGATAATCAGCAAAGTATCATATCACTTGGGTCCGATGGTCTTCATGGAAGCCTGTCCGGTGATGGACTTGACCTTCTCCAGCTCAGTGAGCATCTTCATCACCTCCACATTCTTCTTGATATTCTCCTCCTCGAGCTCCAGCTTCTCCTTGTTGAGTTTGCTGATCATCTTGTCCTTCTTCTCCAGCGCTGCGTCCATGTCTCTGATGCGGTTGGACTCCTCAACCCGCGCGTAGGAGACCGACCTTCCCTTCTCCTCTTCGTACTTCTTCTTCATGCCGTGGATCTCTTCCATGATCATCCTGTTCTTCTTCTCCTCTTGCCTGAGGTCTTGCAGGGCCCGGTTCCTTTCGCTTTATAGATTGACCCTTTGCTTCTACAGCTCGCGGATCTTGTTCTCCACCTCGCTGCCTAGTTTCTACCTGTTGCCTAGCTAGTACTGCAGAAACTGCACCCTGTTCTGGAGATCTTTGATCTCGTTCTGCGCCACCATCCAGTTCCTGTTCTGGTTCTCAATGGTCTCCAACTTCTAGTTGTCCCTGGCCTCCAGCTCCGCCACTTTCATCTGTAGGCCTCTCAGCTCCTCCCCGTTGGACATCAGCCGCTGCCTCTCCATACGCAGGTCTTTGTTTTATTCGTTGCTTCGGGTCAGTTCGCCCTGGATGGATCGGATGGTCTCCTTGAGTTCGAAGTTTTGTTGGTCGTTGGAGTAGATGATGCTTCTGCTCTTCTACAGCTCCTCCTTGTACTGTGAGAGGGTGGCCAGCACCTCCGCCATCTCTTCGTTGATGTGCTTGGTTTTCTCCATCTCAATCATGAGAGCCCGATGTTTATTGGTGAGTTCCTTCTCCATGCGTTCATTCTCGAGCTCGAGATTCTCCCTCTCGCTGCGTTCTTTGCCGGCCCGCCACTTCTCATTCTCGTAGTCCTCCTCCACCTTCTGTAGACGGACAAGCTCATCCTTCACGAACTTGAGCTAGACCTGCTGCTGCAGGGATTCGCGCATGAGTCGGTCCACCTCCCCACTGGATGATGCGTACATTTTGGACTACTAACGGTGGTTCAGCAGTCGGTTGTTCTAGTTCTGTAGCTCCACTAGTCGGGTTTTGTAGGCGTTGAGTTCGTTCTGTTGGTCGTTGTACCTGTTTTTGTAGAGTGATAGTTCTGACTCGTTTTAGTTGATCTTTTTCTGTAGTTCGTTCATCTGCGGTAGGAATTTGGCTGTTTTAGCCTACAATGTCTGTTTTTCTTCCTCCAACTTCTGCGCAATCCTCTGCGCCTCATCTACCTTCTGCTCATAGAAGCGAATCTGTTCAGTGACCCTGGCATAGTCATTACTAAGTTTACCGACCTTCCCCTCCACTTCCGCCTGCAGCTTGATGTTCTCCCTCTGAAGAGCAGCCTTCTCGTTCTCGTACCTACTCAGCCTCGATTTGTACTCCTCAATCTAGCGAGAGGATGCCGCTAGTTCCCTCTACCTGAGGAGGAACTTGTCCTTCTCGGCCTGGAGCAGGGCCACCAGGTTCCTGAGCTACTGTATCTAGCGTTGGTCTTTGTCGCGCTGGTCGTTGTTCTGGCGGTTGTTCTGCTCGATGAATTTGCGTAGATTCTCGACCTGGTACTTGAGATCGCGGTTGTCGTTCTCCAACTCTTCGTAGAGTTTGGCCGTGATTGCGGTGCGCTGTAGCTCCTAGATGCGCTTCTGCCTGGTCAGCAGCTCGGCCTAGAGGCTGCTCTTCTCTGTGCGGTACCTAGCGGTTTCGGCGTCGTATTCCTTCTTCCTGAGGTCGAGCTGAGATCTGCTGTCTCTGAGTTCGTTGTTGAGTTCGTAGAGTTTGAATTGCAGTGCGTTTATTTCTTACTTTGAAGCATTCTCTTTGAGAGCCGCGCCGGTCTTCAGCTCCTCCTTCAGCTTCAGATTCTCAATCAGCAGCTAGTTGATCTTCTTCTTCAGCTCCCCGATCTCCACCGTGTTCTTGTTGAGTTCCGCCTCAGCCCTGCTGCGTTTGTTCTGCTCCTCGATCAGCTGCCGGTTGAGGTAGTTGCCCTCCCCGAACTCCGTCTTGTTCTCGATGCTCTTGAAGCCGCTCTTGGTGTCGAAGTCTGCGCCTTGGGGATTGGTGATGTTGGACTTGAGTCCGGTGAGGTAGGCTGCGTGGGGGGAGTGGTACCGTAGTCGAACTTGCGGATGGAGCCGGACTCGTCGCGCTTGTTGGCGGAGGGGTGCCTGCCGACGGTGTTGTAGCTGGTGACTGAGTAGTTATCCTTGGAGGGCACGTCATCTGTGTTAGGGCAGCAGTACACTTCTTCTCGAAGTACTTGTCAGGCTGGATGCTGAGTCCACTCATGTTGAGGGTGTTGGAGCCGATGGAGCGTTCGGAGGGGACTAGCTCTTCTTTGAAGGTGCTGGACAACTTGTAGTTGAGTTTGCAGACACCGGCCACGTTGACGCAGGGTTTGAGCTCGACCTCGAAGGTTTAAGAGCGGGGGGTCTTGTAGTTGGTGGGGTCGAGGATCACGCGCATGTCGATCTTGGAGCTGGCCAGTTTTTTGGGAGAGGAGTTAAAGTACATGTTGATGATGAGTTCGGACTCCTTGGGCAGGAACTCGCGCTTCTCGACGTTGAAGATGATGGTGGAGATGCTGGAGAGGCGTTCGTTGAGGGTGAGCTGGACGAGTCCGCTGCCCACCTCGTAGCTGGACTTGGACTCGATGCCCTTGCTGTTGCGCTTCCACATGAACTTGAGCGAGCTGGGGAAGGGGATCTCGCACTTGAGGGACAGGATCTAGAGGCTGAACTCGTACTTGAAGGCCTTCTCGTTGCTGCCCAGCTAGTTGCGGCCGATATTGCTCATCCGTTTAAATATTATATGCGCAACCGCACGCACCGATTAGACCATACATTATACCATCGTTTCCCTTGCTGGCATAACACAATTATTCTCCTATATCTGCTAATCCCGCCAAGATAGTATATCTGATAGCTATGATATCCGATCGAATGAGTGGTATTGATTTCCTATTTGACCAAGATGCAAGGG
>Ga0316217_10007122_pt1 | contig 10798 bp, 4 predicted proteins | sample 1anoAmetaG_FD_203633 | JGI IMG/M metagenome (GOLD analysis project Ga0316217, IMG submission 203633) | Freshwater microbial communities from Trout Bog Lake, Wisconsin, USA - 1anoA | ecosystem: Environmental > Aquatic > Freshwater > Lake > Hypolimnion/Profundal zone | place: USA: Wisconsin... | reverse complement strand
ATAGATTGATCAATCACGTTCAAGCGGTTTTCTTCAGCTATACTTTTTGCATAAGGTTTTTGTACAATTAGCGATTAGGCGTATCAGTAAGTAGTGTTTTTAAGCTGGTTAGAGCCTCAAAATCGAAAGTCTTCACCTGAGCGTAGTTGACCTTCATTGAGAGGATGGTCGATGGCGAAGGCAAAAAGCTTATTTACAGGTTAGAATTGTTTTTTAGGTCCAGCTCTTAGATCGATGTGATGTTTTTGAGCGGATCGATAGTCGATATCTGGTTTTTCTCCAGAGAAAGTCTGCCCACAGTCCTGAGATTAATGAGTCCGTCTATGTTTTGCAGCTGGTTAAACCTGAGCTCAAGCCCCTTGATGGCTGTCACATTCTTGAGGCCGTCAACGTTGGTGAGCTGGTTGTTTCTTACTTCAAGTATGTTGATAGCCGTGAGGTTTCTGAGCCCATCGAGGTTCTGGAGTTGGTTAGCTGTCAGGTACAATCTATCGATGGATGTGATACCTTTGAGCCCTTCGATATTTTTCAATTTGTTATACCCCATCGTAAGTTGCTCAATCTTCGTGATGTTTTGCAGGCCATCCACATTCTACAGCATGTTGTATCCGATGAAAAGCTTCTTTATTTTAGTAATGTTCTTCAGTGCATCCGCGTTCTGCAGCTGGTTTGATCTCAGATCCAAGTCATTGACGTTTCTGAGGTTTTTCAGCCCATCCACATTTTGGATTAGATTCGACCTGAGATCCAGTTCATTGACAGTTATGAGATTTCTAAGACCATCCACATTTTGGATCTGGTTGAATTTGAGATCCAGGATATTAATGCTTGTAATATTCTTGAGCGCATCGATGTGTTTGAGCTGGTTATTGTTGAGATGGAGATCATTAATACTTGTGATATTTCTGAGCCCATCAATGCTCTGCAGCTGGTTCTAACTAAGATGAAGAGTATGAATAGTAGTGAAGTTGCTGAGCCCCTCGACATTTTACAACTTGTTAAAAGTGAGGTACAGTTTTTGAATGCTCGCCATACCTCTCATAAAATCGACGTTCTTCAGCTCTACATTATAGGTCATTCTAATCTACTCCAGATTAACACAAACAGCCAGTTACTGATTATTTTATTTCACGGATTAGTTGATCGCTTCTATGACCTTTATTTTGTTGAATGAGAGCTGCTTATACTTCTTGTATTTCAGCTCGGCCGTATTGTCTATGCTCGGGTTTTCTTGCTATGGGTAGGCTTTCAATATTCTATTGAAGCACTACCACTTTTAGCTGTCGTTGTTGAAATTTAGTATCTCAGCTTTGAACTTTATGGATTTAAGCAAATTTTTTTACTTACGGAACTCATTAAACATTTTGATGAAGTTGATTATCTGTTCTTAAAAGCCTTTAGGCTCAAATTTCATTTTGACTAGCAACTAATTAGCGAGGTTAATGTTCTTTATCTCAAGTTTAAATAAGAAGTGGTCCAGTATCTACTTTTTATGTTTTATTTGCTTCTAAATGCTGACGTAGTCCATCTCTTAGCTAAAATCAACATTTTCGATATCTTTTGTTACTTTTTACAGAACCTAAGGGCTTATTTTTATCAAAAAATGCTTTAACTCCTCTTTTGCATATACTACAGCTAAAAGCTCCATCTTACCTGCAGAGTTAACCCTCAAATAAATTCCTATTTATTCACCACTGATTTTCTCATAATTAGTTACTCTTTTAATCTGAGAGCGCCAATTCTAGATTTACTCTTCTTTAGCCTAAAAAAGTGACTTTATTATTTGGTTCGAAATGTCTTTTGAAAAGAAACATCTTCTACATGTGTTCTGCTCTTCATCTCCGGAATTGAATGTTATTTCTTCTTTGATAATTAGTTTCTTACAACTACTACAAAAGAATATCATGTCTCCCTTTTTCGGTTTCTACTTTTATTCAATTGTTTTTTGAGATGCAACTGGGAGAACAAAATGCTCTGCACTCTGCTTCTTTTACTCGTAGTAGATTTAATCGGAAGAATTTGCGATGGGATCTAATTGAGATATCATGATTGCGCACTCAGAAATGGCACCAAAATTTCCTCTGGTTAGCTCGTAGATAAAGTGACTGAAAATGTAAAAGTTCTTTTCCTTCTTTTTTGACTCCTGAATCGACAGTTGCAGTTCACAGAGTACCTTCCCCATAAAAAGATAGTTTATCAGAATGTTGTTAGCGGAATCTTGCAACTTATTCTTAATGCGCACCAGCTTGAATTTCCCTTTCATATCTTTACTCTCATCTAGCAAGTACATAGTCTTCAGCAATGTGATAAAACTACTCTAACTGCACTTAAACTTGGCTCTCATCAAATCACTCACCTTAAACCCCACCAAATTTAAGTTCCCAAGAAACTGCACACCACTCTTATCTCTTATCTACTTCCCAGCTATCAACAAATGATGTATGAGGGCAGAAATGTATTCCACCATTAGTGAGGTTAATATTGCATTTATTTTCGAAGAGACTTACCTTGTTTGAGTAAACCTATAGACGTTATAGGGGAAGGAGCCTTTGCCTTCTGACAAAATTAAACTTACCAACTCCAAATTCCTAGCTTTAATACGATCAAGTTTGCTTTTGAGCTAGTTGTGCTCTTTATTTAGTCTTTGGACGATTGACTGCTTCACTGGTTTGTCAGTGATACTAATCAGCTTATTGTGGACATCTTTGAAGGAGTAAAGCCTCATCATTATTGCTTTTTCAGCATTATCAAAAGTATCCTCCAAAGATTCGGCCCATTTAGTCAGAATTCTTAGCACTGATGAATGCTTGGCCCTAAATTGCTTTTCCGCCATCTATTGCCTACTGAACTGTTTGACGTAGTTAGGAATCTTGAATCCAATAGCGTAATCAGTGAGTGACTACAGCTTTTTCTATCTTTGCTTGTTAATCTAAGGGCATAAGTTACTCTTTTATATATTTTCCTTCACTACTCTTAGTTTAGAAGCGTCTGTTTAGGTTATGCGTTCAAAGTAGCTACAAATGAGTTTCGCTTCTTATTTGTTTTTGTTAGTGCCTGTTTACTTTTCTTTAGTTTCTGCCATTTTATCTACTTTTGTCCTTTCCGGTATCGTTTCATGATCTTTAGAGGTATTTGTAGCAGCTTCAAGCAACTATTTAAAAGCCTAAATCTAAGAGAGAGCGAACAGCTCTTTGTTAAACTAGGTGAAAATTTATTTATTGATTCTCTATTGAGAATCTCCTTAACAAGTTTGCACAACCTTAATCGCCGAGTTAACAACCTCCATTATGAATTCAGTATAGTCCTCATCTTTCCGCAACTACATTTCCTCATACTCATACCATTCCCCAGGTCTTTTTCGTATTTATGTCTTTAGATATTTGGAGATTTTGATTCCATTACTAAAAATAAGGTCATTTTCTTCGTCATCAACTCTGTTTACCTCATTAATCGCACTGTTCATTCTTAATGTGCCTCCCGTAATTGGAGCTTGTGGGTAGTAGGCTGCTTGGTTGAGAAGGATATTTTTTACTATTTATTCCAATGTTTAGATCAAATATAACTTTACTTACTTTAAGTTCAGATACTCTTTCAGTTTTTCCGAATTTTCTAAGGCTTAGATAGTCTTTGAATAAATCGACTGCAAGTTAAGCATCAAATTCGAGGCAGCATAATTTTTAACCTCTTTTTCTTAAAGCTACTAATCGCTGAGACATTTGAAAGAGGCAGAAAGAATATTTGCGATTGTTTCCACTAAAAATTCTTGTATTTTTTCAATAATAAGTTGATAAATTTCACTTTTTAGAAAACCTTTATTCTTAACACTCTCTAAGTCTATTTTGATCGTGAAATCGAAGTCATGCTACAATACTCGATCCCGTGGATCCAATAGGTGTTTGAACTCTTTTCCATGCGTCATCCGCTGTTTGGACTAAATGTTGGAAATGATGAGGCAATCTTCTCTGTTTCTGCTGCCACTGTTTTTAGCTATGGCTTGCGGCCCTAAATTGTATTCTAGGAAAGTCGTAAAAAGGTTATTGAGATGGTTTTGATTGATGATGAACTCTTTGAGGTTGAATTATTCTCCCTCGAGTTACATGGAAGTGTTCTCCATTTATCGGATCTTTTATTCACTGCCTATTAGAACATTTTGCTTGTTTTTGAAGTGGTGTAACCTTTTGTAGCTTGATTTCATGCTAATTTTTATAACCTGTTTTAAAGATTTTTATTTTTCAATCCCACAATCAACTCCAGAAAATTGATCAGCTCTCTAAATCTATACAATCTAATCTTAATTAATAGAAATATATGAGAAGACTCTTTTTTTGCATTTTCACTGAGGAATCGGGAGAAATAGACTAAAGTTTCACATTTTCAGAATAGACAAAATATCCAAAATAGCTCTGTGCCGATTATAATAGATTATCGAAGATAAAACTAATTGTTAAACAAATACTACTATTTTTACTACATTTTCTCTGTAGATTTGTTTAAAGATTTTGTTGAGAGCAAAAAGTGGAAATTATTAATTCAAATCCCACCAAAATAAAGTGTTGAAATTATTTTAGTTCTTAAGTTTAAAAATAGCGGAAATACATACATAGAAATATTTTAAAAATTCGAAGTGATATTTTTGTCAGGAGACGAAAATTTAATGTTGATGCTAAATTACGATGAGTCTCAAAGAAATAGAATGAAATCTGACACCAAAATCTTCGAATATAATATTTGAGAAGTGTTAAACTAGAAACATAACATTTTATATTAGTTATGGCTAATATAATATTCCTATCTATTATATCAATAAAATCAATCTCTAACAAAACTATTTTCGCCCTTTTGTCACTTTTGAATTTTCAATGGCATCTTGAATCCATATTTCTAACCTCACTGCTTACATTGATCTAAACATCTAATAATTGTTCAGAGTTTTTGTTGTGCTGTAGCGATGTTAGCGAAGAAATTCACAAAAAAGATTTTGATTTTTGTTTCAAAATAGAAGAAAATAAACAAAAAGAACAATCAGTTATTGATTACACTTCACTTCACTTGGCTTCCTTTGCTTGTGTATTACTACGAAAGTTGAAATTGTTTAGTAAAGAGATCAACACACAACAAAAACAGAAAAGGCAAGTTTGAATTGTCCATAGAGTAGAACTTTGTCAAAGTTCATTCATATCACAAACAACTACCGATGATTGTATTCCGAATATACAATAACCCTTAGAGACCATTAGCTAAATTCTTCACCTTTGAATCAGATAAGTAAGGATTCTCATCTCAAATTTTCTAAACTTGGGATTAAATAGACCAAATAAAAAAATAAACTTAATTAGTATTTATCAAATTGTATACAAGCTTCCATAATTGTAGGTATAATCATATCGAGTTGTTGTATTTGCTTATCCATTCATCCCACTTCTTTCTAAAACTGTTCCTGATCAGCACTCTTTGGCCAGTAGTAATAGCTGCGTGCTCTATTGAATGCAAAAATATCAGTTTTATGTGTTTCAACGACCAATTATAGCTCAAGATTGCCATTGTCAAATCAATATTCGCATCTTAGAGGCCTATCAGTCCGCCATAGTCACTTCCAATACTCACGGGAAGCCCCAATCCCAACAAAATGGAGCTCACTGATAGCCTGAAATCTCTCCTACCTCCAGCCCTGGATACAAATTAATAGATAGGATTGAACTAAAAGCAAATATTTTTGCACCTGGGAAGTATCTGAGTCTGTTGGAGGATATTGATTCCATTCATAATCCTTTTTGCTCCATTCTTCAAAGCACATTCGATATTAGAGTTAGTATGGTCACTAGTGAAGCCTGCTTGGTAAAATTTATTCAGTGGAAGTTCCTAGTTTTTGCTTAAGAATTATTGGATCAAAAGGTCGTATTTTTACAATGGAGGGTATTCGGATTAAGGCTGTTATTGCTAAAAGTCGAATCCAACTATGAGTTTACTTTTTATTTTTGACATTCGTTCCAGAAATAAAGATATTTCTTAAAAGCTTTGGTCTTTATTGCAAAGCACAATTAATCCAACAGAAAATGATTGACTATTAGTAAAGTTTTTTATTAAATCTTCTAATGTTTGGAAGTATTCTTAGATCGAATAGGCTTTGGGGTCTTTTTAAAAGTCAAGTAGCTAAATGGGCTGTACCCTGAATTCCACCCTTTCATAGCCCTGTTTATGCAATTTATTAAGCACGAAGTGTACATATAGTTAAAATATTTTGCTTGAGCTCAGAAGTGCTAGGAAAGTTTGCTTTTTTTTGCTCATCTGCTGGCAGAATTACTTATGATTTTGAATAGAGGCCAATTCACTACGAGATAAACTCGTGAGTTAATATAGCTATTGAGCTACTTGCTCGCTACTGCTCTCCAAAATTAGCCTATCTACGGATTACCAGTACAACTCTTTCTAGAGTCCAGGTAATTGAGTACTAATTGATTGATGTCTCCTGTTCACAAACAGCTCTATTTTTTGTTGCAATAGCTCTTTGAACTAAATGGTAACAAATGTACGAAGTTGACATCATGGCAGTAATGGAGATGGCAAGAATGAAGTACACCTTTCGAGATTGTGCTTATTAGCTTTGATATGGATGTTTATTGGGCACTCTGTAATTTTTCTAAGAATCTACCTAAGGTTAAGCTATTTCATACTTGTATAGAAGTCGTAGCTGATAGTGCTCAGAATCTTTTCCTTTTCGAGCTTGAATTTTTGGTCAGCCTTCTCCTCTTCCTCAGAAAAAGCCCAGCTGTTACAAAAGTTAAATGATTTACTCTCTTATTAGTAATGATCAGCTATAACTGGAGCAATATTCTACTGCTAAATAAATTTATGAACCCATTCGTTCCAGGCATGTTAGTAAGAACTTATAAGCCTGCTTCGGACATCTTCTTCGCAAACTGCGTGATTTATTGAGTGATAGCCGATAAGTTTTAGATGTCTCAGGGTCCAGTTGAAGGCTACTGCGGCAGAGAAGTAGTCTACCGAAGTATCTTCAAATCCAAATTTTCCCGGATCATCAGGGCTGATAGAGACTGGATACCCCAAACCTAAGAGGACGTGAGTTGAACTTTATCTGATATCTTTTATGTAGCCTAAAATGAGATTGGATACTGGATTCTTCTAAAAGCAGATATTTCTGCAATGGGGCAAAAACTAGGGACGTTGCAGAACATTTATGCCGTGGCCTATCCGAACAGAGCCAGCTTTAACAGCATAGTCAATGTTATTTGTGAGATGGCATGTAGTCTATCCAGCATGGTAGACCTTTTTAAGGTGGCATAGCTGCGGATATTCCGATAGCACTCGATCAACTATAGGATCGAATCTTTAAATCCCATCATACTTGTCTTCCTCTTGGACGAAATCGAAACCGAGCAATTTAGACCATTTGGTTTAGCATATCTCTTTGATATCTTTGTAATGCATCTCATCACTCCACACTTTCAACCCTGAGTGTATGACTCCAACCGTAAACTAAGGATACTACAGCTTCACCTCATCATACACTTTGTCAATTATCCTCATGTATTCTGATTTGCCTTTGGTCGAGAGAAAGCTGCCATCAGGGCCGTAGTCCAAAAGCTCATCGATTTTGGCTCTAAACTAGATTCTGTGATATCCGTTCTTAATAAACTTCAGGATGTTGTGTCTGATGTATTTTTCGAAAATGTCTCTGACAAACAGCAGTTTCAGTGCAGTTCCGATTTTTCTCTAAAAGATAGGCCACATTTCCTTCTGCTTATAATTCACCTCTTCCAACTCCTTCTTCGTGAAGCATGTTAAAGATACAATTTTCGCAACCCATTGCTCTTCACCAAATCTGGCAATACCTTATTTCATTGAAACCCAGTTATTCTCAGCAGCCTGAGTTTAGGTGCCAATCTAAAACTGCTCAAAGTTGACCTTGAGATAAATTCGGCTATCATGGATGATGTGCTGCCGATACTGGATAAGGGAAGGCTTACGAATTAGCTATCATCGCAACAAATCAAGTGAAGATGGTGGAGGACACCTTTAGGAATGGTGCGCATCAGCTAGTATAAAGGAAAAGATTTGATAAGTTCGAGATGTGTCAGCAGATAAACTTTGTTGATTGATTTGTACCGCTGTAAAATGACTCTGGCAGCGAGTTGCGGGTGTTTTACTCAATCTATCGGAAGCGTTCCTAAGCCAAAAGATCTGCTTTGGTGAATTTCCAATTCTTTGTTGAAGTGAATATATCAGCCTGCATAGCTTAGCTTAAATCAATTATTATTCTTTTTTAAGTAGTAATAATTTAGCAATCTTTACTAACTAAATTCGTAAACTTGTCTCTGAAAACTCAAATAACCCTCCGAATGAAATCATGATGTTTAGAAGTGCTTTTTTGAAGTCGAGAAAAGTTGTAAAAAATTTCAACTTATTATGTTTACGTAAAAAGAAGATAAAATGGAAATTGAGAAAAATCCTTGATTGGTATCAAATAAAAGTTTCTTGCCTCTCGCGGTGTTTAAATGAAAAAATTTACAAACCCATTTTTTGTTTTATAAATCATGAATCATACTTTGATACTTATATCAGTTTTTATCATGCTAAACTATAAAATTTATCAGAACTTTACTACTCAGAATTCATAATTAAAATATTAAAAGAAACAATGGGAAACTGTATGGATTAGCCCAAGCGAGAGAAAGCCTAAGAAAGAACTGAACCAAAAAAGATATAAAAGAATCCTAAAGTTTAATAATTCTAGGTCTATAAACAGAAGTAAAAAACAGAGTAGTCCTTAGAATGTGGGGGGAAGAAATAAAAGCAAGCCAGTTATGCTGCAAAGCCAAATCAAAGTCCTAATGCTCCTAAATTATAGGCAGCAAAATGGAACTTAGAGGGATTGCGTTTTAGCAAAAATAACGAGTCTTAAAAAGCTATAAAATGCTTCAGGAAAGGTCTCTAATTGGATCCTCATAACTTCAACCTCTATTTCAATTTGGGTCTAGAGCTCAAAGGCATCTAAAAAACAAAATAGGCCATCTAATGCCTTCAAAAATGCCTAGAACACAAATAAGATCACTATAGAGCACTCAGAAATCTCGGGTAATTACTCATTGGCACATATCAAATGGATGAGGCGCTAGTCTGCTTAAGAAAAGCAGTAGATTTGGATCCTGAGAATCCTATGGCTTACCTTACTTTAGGGATAGCATTAAAAAAAGTCTTCAAAGACTATTAAGCGATCATTAATTTTGAAAAAGCAATTGAATTAAATCTAAAATAACATACTTGCTATCTTTATCTTGGGAAGTCATACTAAAGGACCAAACAATTAGAAAAAGCTATTCAGTGCTACAAAAATGCTATTTTGCTAAATCCAAAGAGTTACTAAGGGTACAGCGATTTGGGGATGATTTATTCAGCCATGGAAACAGAAACGGAAAAGGCAATACAATATTTAAAAACTGCTGTAGAGCTCAAACCAAATATTAGGACATACAGCGACTATGCTGAAGCTCTGTAAAAAGGCAAACAGTTTTCTTTAGCTTTGCAGAATTATAAAAAATGTCTATAATTAAATCCAAAATCTCTATAGTTCCAGGCAAAGGTTAAATAGCTGTAGAAAATTAAGAAATGAGTTGTTTGATTATTCCAAGCTTTTTATTATTTATACAAGAGTGTTCATTCTACATATTTGCAAGAGTATTTTGGGATTACAGACCTATGGAATTGCTATTGAAGTCAAGCATCATCTCCAGCTGCTTTGTAATTCAATAGATAAACCAAACTTTCGAATATGATTATGAATTTATTTATATAGAAGTTGTTTTATCCTCTGTTTGAATAAGGCTTCTTTTAGTTAATATGCCTTATTTTTTATTAAGTTGTTGTAAATATTGCACATACATACTTCGTAAACTTCACCTTAGTCTTTGTATTTCACTTAAAAGAGTTTAAAATAATTGTTATGAATTATTATTGATTGAATTAGGCTTATCATGAAAGATCAATGCGGAACTTTAACTGCGATAGGTAGTTTATTCCTTGTTTTCCAACCTGGTTTCCCCCTAAATTTCAGTCTAATTACATAAAGTAAGGACTCTCAAATTCCATTTGTTTAGCGCAAAGTACTTACATCCTTCATCTCCTATGTAGTTCAGCCCTAGATCTTAACTTTCTTACAAAGACAAATGTACTACAAATTCTTCCACTTGGCCAAAGTCATGTACTTACAGCCCTGGTTTCCAATCATATTTTGCCCTAAATTATACCGTTTCTACTGAGATAGATCTATTACAGTTTGTTCCATTCGGCTGCAGCTAAGTGATGGCATCCTTAATCCCCAAAATTATTTTGGTCTAAATTTATAGTGAGCTACTGAGGTTGAGTGACAGCAGATGGTTCCACTAAGCCATTGCTAGGTATCTGCATGCTTAAGCTCCGATATTATTATTTTCTACATTTCAGTCTGATTACTGAGAATAAGTATTCTAATATCCTGAGTCAGATTGTTGTGAGCCAACTCTCTGCAACCTGTCGCCCCAATACCATAATTCTCTCAATTGTGTGCTATTTACCCAAATCGACCTAACCTTCCTAGTTTTCTATTTAGGATAGCATATACCCTATACTCTCATGTTGTATTGTTTAATAACTATGGGCCTAAAAAGAATTATATAAACCAATTGACTTTAATCAGAATTCCCTACTTTACCCATCCCATAATTTTGGAATTCTTGCCAGTTCTTCGCTCATTTGAAACAAACAGATGAAGTGGGTTGTCTTCTACAGCTCTAGTGAATAGCTT
>Ga0316217_10007119_pt1 | contig 10801 bp, 7 predicted proteins | sample 1anoAmetaG_FD_203633 | JGI IMG/M metagenome (GOLD analysis project Ga0316217, IMG submission 203633) | Freshwater microbial communities from Trout Bog Lake, Wisconsin, USA - 1anoA | ecosystem: Environmental > Aquatic > Freshwater > Lake > Hypolimnion/Profundal zone | place: USA: Wisconsin... | reverse complement strand
TCTAACACTGTCTTCAACTTGAATTTTACAAGCGGCAGTGGATTTACTCAGACGAACTCTTATAAAATAACTGGCTCTACCAATGTTGCCAATGCTGACTACTGCTTTTCAACTGGCAAAAGCGAACAGTGGAACAAAATCTATCAAAATTATGGGTTTGGCATTCCCAATGTGTCTCTCGGTTTCACCATCAATGACAACTAGCCGAACTCTAGTGCTCTTTGGGGGATGAAGTAGTTCATCATCGTTTACAGAGGATGCAACCCTATGTGCGCGACTTGCTTTGGACCCTTGATCTCTCAGTGCTACTCCTGCGTCTATAATGCCTCCACTAACTCTTCCTGGCTCAGCGGGACAACCTGCAACTAGACCTGTCTTACTCAGTATGGCTTTTCCAGCAACACCAGCTTTTGCATACTCTGCGACCCTCACTGCACGATCTGTTACGATTACTCCACCAATTGCTTCGCCTGCACTACATATGGAAGATATATAGCTTATCTCTTCGCATCGAACTCGACCTGCATGTATCCATGTCCCACTGGGTACTTTGCCAACAAAACCACACAAACTTGCGATGTGTGCAATTCCAACTGCACAGCCTGCCTCTACAATGCCAATTACTGTACGGCCTGTCAGCCGGGATATGTGTGGTTTCAGTACACTTGCTACCTGAACGGCACCTGTCCTACAGGCACATACCAAGCCAATACAACTAACTGTAGTGTCTGCAATGCTTACTGCTTAGTCTGTGTTGGGCCTGCTACTCTTTGTACCGTTTGTCAGACAGTGGCGCCTTACACTGCATATCTATACAATAAGACGAACAGTTCTGGATCCTGTGGGAGAACCTGTCCCCAAGGCTACTACTAATAAACTGTAAGTGGAATGAACCTTTGCGAAGCTTGTAATGCTTCTTGCTATTACTGCACGAATTCCCCCTCTCCTTGCCAGCAATGCAATTCTGGATATTATCTCTATAACCAGATCTGCTATGACACCTGCCCAACCGGTCTGTTCGAATCCAATGCGACGGGCTCAGGTCAGTGCTTGGATTGCAATGTGGTTTGTGTCGATTTAACCCTTTCTATGTATTTTGCCAACTCCCTCGAAAAGCAAATTTACATCGATATGGTGTTCTCACAAACTATGAACTTTAATACCTTCAACTACAAATCCTTCCAAACTATCACGATTTCATCAGGAAACATGCACTATACGATTGACATGTTTAATGTGACTTACCAAATTACAAGTGGGTCTTCCTATCGCATTATTCTGCAGCCTCTTGGCTATATCTTCCTTTATAATGCAACTTTCACTGTAACCACTGAAGCTCAACCAAATGCAACCGACTATTCTAGCCTTGGAATGCCTTTCAAGACCACTAACTATCTCCAAACTGCCTCTCTGAATTGGTTCCTTATTCAAGGGCCACCTTTTAGTGGGCTTGAAGAAAATATAATGACGTCTCTTGCTACTTTATCTCAAAAGACCAATAACTTCCTGGATCTTCCCTACGTTCAGTAGATCAAAAAGTCTGGCATATTCAATATGCTGTTTAGTGGAGCTGCGATTACATCTTGTTCAATACTTTCGAATCAGATACAATCCCAAAATCTTTACGAAGGAGTTCATTTTTGGGCAATTTTCGTGTTTTTCGATGTGCCCGCCTATGAGAAAATATCAAACCAGACTAAAAACTTTGTCTCGCCTTCAGTCTAATCACAGATCAGAAATGCCCTAGAAGTCTCTTAATAATAGGCTGAGAGCCCTCGAAAGCTTTTCAGCACTGACACGATGTATTGGAGATTCCAAAGAACAGGCCAAACTAGCTTCTTTATGTACGACTGCTATGTCCAAGTCTTTTTTGTCGTCTTATGCTGGATTGGACTGTTCATTCTCTACAAAGGCAAAAAGACTCGCTGGTACACCAAACACGCCTCTAAAGTGTACTCAGCAGTGCACAAACTCCACGAGATCTCGATAATGTACGTCACAATGTCTGCAATCATCGAATTCACTTACTTCCAGCCTACTTCAGCCTAACGCTTCATCTCTGCAGCTCTTTGTGTGCTGTTTAACGTCTACTTTATAATCTACGAACTGTATATCTACTACGATATGCTAAAGTACCCACTGGCTGAGATCGGCAATGCTTATTATGATTACTATGTGTATCGTTATGGCAGTTTTTTGAAGAACATTCGCTATGAGGAATATGATGTAAATATGGATTAATATAGATTCATTAGAAATGGTCTCCCAAACATTGGCTGAGGCCTTACAACTTCCATTTCTTGTCCTACTACAAAAAGTTTTTGATGATGATCACTCTACCTCTTTTCTACTCTACTCAATACGCTCAAATGGGCATACTCCTGGCTATTCAATTATTTGAGCTGGTGAGGGTGTGCTTGGTTTGGCCTTTCGTCTCCACCAAAGGCAATTTTCTGCGGCTCTCTCTTTAGATCGCATTAGCAATGTTCTTTTTGGCCAATATCATCCAAATTGGTTTGGTCGATCAAATCAAATCAGGTAATATAAATGATATGGGGTCGACTATCGCCTTCTTTTACGGGATTGGCTGGGCAGCTTTCCTACTGTGCTTTTATTTCAATTTAACGTATGTGGGAATAGGCATCTACGACTTTATAACAGGATTAAGAAGTACCTCAAGAGCAAAAATGGACGAAGCTCGGAAAACTTACTACTATTAGAAGATAAAATAGTACTAAAAACAAAATGAGGGAGCAAGCAAATAGCTGGTGAATCGATGGGTCAAGCTGGGGAACCTCAACAACCAGTTTTATGGTGAGCTGCCTTAGATAAATATTCGTATTTAGGAGTACTGTATGAGGATGTCTTTGGGAAAGTTTGAAGTCTCTGTGAAAAAGATAGTTGGCTTGAAGATGATGAAGAGGTACAAGCGCAAAAAGAAAAACAACACAGTTGCGACTCAAAAGATAGAGAAAAAAGGTGTCTTACCACAGCATTAATATCCAAGGCTTTACGAATTTCTTTATTACTACTATTAATCTGTAACGAAAAACCACATTGAAACAGTGATCCTGAAAACTTTCCTAAATGTGTTCCAACCCGACTTTTCCTAGGACGAAGATATTCCATTTTAGCGTAGCAAAATGTTCCAAAAGGTCGAGCTCATTTCCTTTGACAACGAGAATGAATAAAGATAATTGCCAGCATTGCTGGAAGGCTTCCCGATACCTGAGAATTTGTTTGAAAACTTTTGATCAAGTCTCATCTTATTTCATCTATTTGCTCAAATCTAAGATCTTACACTGATTTGAGAAGATCTTAATTTATTATAAATTGGATGTTTGGCAAATATTTCCAGGCCTAGCTTGTCCTTTTTGGATAGATGTTTGACTAGCAGCTAGAGATAAAACACTCAACAAGATGGGTAGATGATTAACTGAAGGTCAATCAGCTCATAACTCGTTACGATTCGCCGGAAAGATCTGAACGAAAGAAATAAATTGAGCAGTAGCAAAAGCAAAGGTTTCACTAACGATTATGTTAAATAGACAAAGGCAACTTCAATAACTCAGCTTTGGGGCGTTAGCAAAGTACTGATTTATGTATAAAGATCATCAACATAATTTGAACGAAAATAACGAGTATTAGATTCTGGTCAGGTAAAAGTAGAGATAGGACCTTTTCGATGATGAGTTCTATAGTCTCAACATCTAAAACCATATAAACCCCTTGCAGCTGACAGCTAGCAAATCTAAAGACAGTTAACCAGATCTTGCCGCAGCTGTTGCTATAGTCGAGCTTGATCCTTTTCTGCTCAGCTCACCTCAAAGGAGCAAAAGCTCGGCAAGTAGTCAGCAATCATTTGAAATAACATATGACTAAATAGCGTAGCTTGAGATGGAGCCAGTTTGATGGTTTTAGTTTACTGATAAAGTCAAAAAAATCATATCTATTTACTTTTAAAAATGATGTTGCGCAGCTTAGGCTCCAACTTACTTCTATACTTTATTGTTCTCTAGATCTTAAAAGCATAGTTTTGGAATTAACTGGCTTAGGTTATGTTCTTTTCAAAGCTTACCTCAAATTACCTTGTTTTGTTTATCTTCTTTCTAGGATTGCAAATGAGTGAATCTTCCTACAGCCTGTAATCGTCTTGGTCTGTGTTTAATTGTTTTTGTTTTTCATTGAGTATGCCTTAACCATCGCTCTCCCTCTTTGTTTCTTTTATGTAGAGGTGCTACTTTGGTGCCTTTTGCCTCAACCCTGGTGAACTTTTGTAGGAATCTTCAGTAAAAACGGATAAGTTGATAGAATGAGTCTGCAATACCTTCTTCTGATCTTGCTTGTCGTTGTGTTTCACCTTTTTGTCCAGACTCTTGTTGTTTTTTTTACCAAAAATTAGAAACATATTCTTGACTGAGTATAATGTTTTGCTGGATGAATTGATATTTGTTTTTTTAAACTATTGCTTTTTTGCTGCCTAATCTTATTTGCTTTTGTTTAAATTTTCAACTAATGTCCTTTAGTTTAAAGTCTTGTTCAGCTTGCCTCGCAAAAGTTTGATATAACCCTTCTTCTCCTTAAACTCCTAGATGGCACTATTCACTGAGGCTAAATTATAGTCATAATCAGTTTCAAGGACAACTTTCTTATCTAAGTAACGAAAGAAGTACTTTTACGACTAATTTTTAACTCTCTCTTCTTCAGAAAGAGATTAAAGTCGTCATGATAATGTTTGACGAATTTGCCCGATTCCTCATTTCGAGTTAAGTACTGTTTCTAGAATTGGGCTGACTTTTATATTGCCTCAAAGGTGGAAGTTTTAAAGTACTGGTAGTCTATGTCCAAGCATTTCAGTGTCTCATAGCGTGAGTTTATCAAACCCATCGTTCTAAATAACTGACATTGTTACTTGGTTATTTTCGATATCTCTGGTTTCGACTCATTTGCCTTTTTGTTTTGCTAGGTTCCATTATTGCTTAGTCTGCAAAACACTGCATTTTCGTCATTTTTGAAATTTTCTCTTTTTTTGCCTTATAGGATTTCCAAAACTTTTTAATTGGTTTTTTCTTCAGAGTGAGAAGTTGCTATACTTTTCTAGATGAGAAATAACTGTTCTAGTTTCAAGCAAGCATTTAAGAACAACCAATATGTATCAACTATTAATTGCTTAAACTTTTTCTCCTCTTGATTTTTATTCACGGTCTTCTCAAGATTCTTGAATAGTTCGGAGAGGTAAAATATGGGTTCAGAGTTGGCACTGCTACTTAGTTGAGTTTTCAGCAGACAGATGGTTTCTATCAGCCTATTGCAAAATCTAGAAAACGTACTAACTTAACAAAAGGATACCTTTGATCAATGTTGAGGCTATCATTCAAAGGAGAATACTTTTAGGCCAAGCAGAGCAATTGATGCAAGTATTTTTTTTATTTTTCGATGTAAACTATGAGCTAATCTTTCTTTTTGGCATTTTGAATGATAGACTCGAGAAAGGCCAAACATTTTTTAAAAATTTGTATGAACTTAGAAATATCCTCGTAGATTTATGCCTCTGAATCCATTTTCATCGCTTTCTTATTATCAATATATTCTAACTCAAGTATAACTGGCAATGACAAGATCAAGAAATAGTTGTTCCCGGCACCACAGCTAGCTTGCGTTGAGTTTGATTGATTCCAACAAAAAATACACAAAAAATCAACTTATTTTTCCATTGTGCAGCAAAAATGATAGATGCAGAATGGAAGGTTCATTCTACCATCTATCTATATCGACTTCTTGGACTTATTTCTATCTTTATTTCAGTATTTGTCTCTTGCCATGTTTAATCAATAATTTTGGGTTGTAAGTTATTTTGGCTGTGTTCTACGGCTTTACAACATTTTATTCTACTTTCACAGATGTTTTCTTGTTGTAGGGCACAAATTATGCGTTTTCTGGGCTTTGGGCAATCTTTTTTGAAGACTTTACCAGTGGTGGTGTCCTCTGTATTTACGATGAGTTGCGAATGATAAATTATGTATTGAACTGTGGAAATTCTCTCTCAATGTAGGAAGGTTCCTTGTATTTCCTCATTTGAGTCAGTTCGAAATGATGTTTAACTTTTGAGAATTTGTCCAAAGTTTTGGCCTTGTTGAGTATAGTGTGTGCTCCTTGGTTGAGAGTGTTTTAAATAACTTGTATGATTTGTTTCAGAGAAGTGCTTTTAGCTGTAGCTGGTCTGTGAAACCTGGAAATGACTGTTCTAGCTTCTTGCTTTAGATGCCTGTTTTCCTTTTAGGCAGTTAATGGACGTACACTTTTCATAGAAAAAGGGTGATACTATTAAATAGAATATTTCATGACTGAAAAACACAAGATAGTATATATGGATGACAGAAACGTTACTTTAGTTTTGCCTCCTTTTTCATGTCTCAACTTATCTATTGAAGAATATTTCAATTCTTGCACTAACCAATATTTTCACGTTAAATTATATAATATCTATAAGATGAAAGGTGCTAAACCCTTGCCTAGTTTACCTAATTAGCATTAATAAAATAATCAACCCCTTTTGTCCTCAAACTTCGAATGTTAGCTCTAAAATAGTAAAGTGGACGTCGTTAATCTAGTCAGCAAACAATAGCAATCAAGAGTCACAAAAGTAAATCTCCACTTTTACCAATCTGTCAAAAAAGAAAAGAAAGAAGTCAAGATTCCCTAGCGTTTACTGTCCTTAGCAAAGAACTCTTCTGAATAATAATCACCTAAGTATAGCAAGATCGCTTTGAAGAGGGAATAATTAAACTAAAATCGACTTACTTAGCACTAATCGTTTCTTTCCAGTTATCAAGGCAATAGTTGTGTTGGCGTTTTACTTTACATTACATTTATGGCGCTTATTTCAGCATAGATTTTGGCAACTACCTATTTCGCCTCGAATTGTTCTGAAAGCCAGTTTTGTAAAACAAGAGGGATTCTACTTATACTTTCGTCAGAATTACTATACTATCTCTTGGTCCGCTTTCTCAACAATAATGTTAAAAATAGGCTTTTCAGGGAATCTTCGCTTTCCTTTTCTTTTAAAAGCATGCTTTCATCAAGCAAATTTTGTACATTCTACAAAGACTAGCGCAACTTTATAATAAAATTCATCTTCCAAAGACCTTACATCTTACTTTCTATCATTATAGCCACAATCATTGGCTCTCAAATTATTTACTGCTTGGTCGCAACTTAGTCAGTATCCCTCTTCGAGAATGGAATGAATTATTTGATTCCAACTATTTATTGGTCGAATTTCGTTTTGCCAATTTTGATGAGCAATTTTTACATGAATAGAGGTTGGGATGATAAAAGCTTTAAGGTACATCTATTCCCTCTGCTTTTGTTTGCCTTGATGGTTGAGTGCATTCTTTAAAGTTCAATTTTCTTTGTCTTATCTGGACTGAGGTTGATATACTCTTATCTTCATTCTAAACAAGGGCTGTAGATGTTTCATATCGACCAAATAACAAAAGGAGTTCTTTTAGCCATATGGCTAGTGATTGGTTGCATTTAGGCATTTACTTCGGACATTCGAATAAACATAAAAGAAAACGTTTTTCTGACCATAGGTCTATTTTGTTTCCAAACGATTGTTATAACTCTCTCAATAATGCTATCTAGGATAGTAGGTCTAGTGATAATAAAATAGAAGCTTCACCGCAATTTCTACACAGAGACTCATATTCATGCTGCATTCATTGTGGTAAACATTCTGATGTATGCAAGTTATCTTAATTTCTAAGATTAGAAATATCGATCTCACGTTATTCACTGCTGCCTGGCCATTTTCATTCTGATTTTGATTGGCGTTCTGATTTACTTTTAGGGGAAATAGAAGGAGGAACTTAAAATTGAAGCTAACATCATTGATTGATATTTTGTTACTGTTATTGTGCCTTACTTTTTGGTAATAGAAGATAGTAGACAAATCTACACATCATTAAAATATCAAATGAAAACTTCACACAGCCATTTCAGCCGAATAGCAGCCTCTTGTCTCTCTTTTTCAGATAGCTTCTCAAGAGCAGACTTTGAAACTTCATCAAAACCTACTTCAATCCTCTGAGTATCAACTCTTCACTCATCCAGCTGTATTACTTCTAGCCTACGAACAATATTCCGGATGTTCCTGCCGATTTGCATTTCTCGTAGGTTAGGAATTTACCCTTCTATATGTTTGAACTCCTTGTTTGGGTATCTGTAATTTGCTCGAAAAGGATTTCTTCGCCTATTCCGTAGCCTGGGTAGCAACTGAACCTAAATTTCGAGTTTTGCTTCTTAAGTACAGCCTCTCCCCAAAGTATGATTCCAATGTTATGGATGGGCGAACCCTAACGATAAATGACTTCGCCATGTTCATAGCTAGTGATGAAGCCTAATTTGAGTAAAGACTATATGATGACAGGATTGATTTTTTTGAGGATGCTGTTGTTATCTTGGAGGAGCTGGATGAAGACGGAAATGGTTTATTAGTTGAATGGTTTCTTCTTGATTTGCTGCAAGTAGTAATTTTACACCACGCTCAGCAGAACATTGTTGAATGTAAATTTGCAAGAGGCCGACTCTTTCTCTGAAGACTCGATTTCTTTCAATCGTCTGAACTAGACAATATCCTTTTGATCTTTCTCTTCTTTGATTTCTTCCAGCTGTTTTTTATGTTTGACTTTGAGGGGATCGGTTTGCTGTAGTTTGTTGGGCAAATGCTTTTCTGCATATGGTTTGGTTATTTTGTCTTGTTCTTTATGCCTGGAATTGTAAATACTTCTGTATTATTGCAGTTTGTTCTCATTAAGTTGGAAAGAAAACCGATGATGCTTCTTTCCCTTGATGGTGCTCCCTTCAGTGTAAGCTCTTTTATTGCGGATCTTGGGCAGAGAGTTGCCAGGAGGTAGTTAGTCCATTATTAATAAAATTATTATTTTCAAATTCAAAAACAACAACTCGATTTGCTTTTTAGGGCGAGAGGATGAAAGCTATTGTTGTTAGAATTTATTTCAAAGGTAGATTAATATCAGAAATTGTCAATATTCCTAGACATCTACTGATTCTTTGAGGACTTAGATGATGTATTTTTTTCTGAAGTTCTTTTTGTCTATTTTGGAGCCTGTTGTTAGGTCGACTGCCTTCAGGACAAACGCCATTCCAAGGCATAAACAGCTCACTACGAACAGGAACATTGACTATTCGTGGAAACCTTATAAAACGCTGTAGTTTACTCTCTCACGAATTTCCCCGATCAAAAGCGGAAAGATTCCCAAAGCCAAATTTTGAAGCACTTCCATCAACCCGAATGCCGTTCCCAACAACTTAGGATTGACGATCATGGGAAGAGTTGGGATGATAACTGTGCAAAACAGTCCTATTCCGATTCCCATGAAAGTGACAGGCACCCAACGTATCCACTCTTCAGCTCTCATAGCTTTATCTGTTTCCACATAGAACATAGTCAGATACGTCAAAAGAAAGAAGACGCAAGTTAGAATGATGAGGTAACTTTTTTTTTACACTCTGTCTACCCAAAGACTCAGTATAGGCACTAAAACTGCTCCCAACACGTAAGGCACTACCAGATATATTCCTGCATCATCTGGCTTATCAATGCCAATGAATACTGCATTGTAGTATTTGTTTCCGTTGTCCAGGAAGGGGATGAAAAGAGTTTCAGCTAGGGTTGCGACGATTATCAAGCACCAGTAGCTCCCAGGTAGTTTAAGAATATCTTTGAAGTTTATGTGCTATCCAGTTGTTTATTCTTTTGCTGCCACTCCTCCTAGATCATTTTCCTGGATTATCGATCGTTATTCTACCTTTACAGAATAGTTTTTGACGTCTCCACCTGTCAGCTGTGAGATGTCCCTTTTGGGGGTTTTTGGGTTTTTAGGAGGCATTGTAAACTTTTGACCCGAGCCAAGAATTGCAGTCTATCTCATCATGCGAGCTTTTATTTCCGTTCTTCGATCGATGTAAGCCAAAACTTCATCAACAGCTATGTACTTATTGTGCAAACCAGGCCAAAACACATCGTATAGAAAGCAATGAACATAGGGTAGGCAACGTTATTATAGTTTGATGGATCTTACTTATCATCGAATTTTTCAGCGAATATCGGTGTAATGTAGTTATTAAGGGCACTTCCCATCTTTGGAAAGCTTATGCAAATGCCCAAAACAAGCTAAATAATAGGGAAAATACTGAAAGTTCTTAGGGTTTGAACCAATTGGAAATAATCGTACTTTGGGATCCTTGTAAAACTTCTCCTCCTATGCCAAAAACAGCTCTGCCAACGAGCATCAGCCAAAAGAACCCTTTGAATGCTCCAACTGAACAAATAAACTGTCCTAAGACACAGAAAGCGCAAGTAATTATGAATACTACTCTTGCTCCAATTCTGTCAATGAGGGCTCCACCGAGAAGCGGAATGACAACATTAGGGAATGAATAAATGGCATAGAGCAAATTGAAGGTAGCCTCGTTCAATTCCTAGCCATACTCGTGTTAATAGTTGTGCTCAATGTACTACTAAAGTGCCTGAGTTCTAAAAGAGGTACGCTGGGAGTATCAAAGCAATACTAGTAAACAAACACAACGAGTATGGCAAGTACAACAATGAGGTAGCGGGCACCTGTCTTTCTTACTTTGACCCTGTCTTTCTGTTCCTCGGTTTTGGGTATGTGTGCACTCAAAATGAAAGTCCCTTTCGCCATATGATTACTATATAATCTACTAAACTGTATCATCTTATTAGCTATTGAATCGTGAGCCGATTATTAGCCTA
>Ga0316217_10007118_pt1 | contig 10801 bp, 11 predicted proteins | sample 1anoAmetaG_FD_203633 | JGI IMG/M metagenome (GOLD analysis project Ga0316217, IMG submission 203633) | Freshwater microbial communities from Trout Bog Lake, Wisconsin, USA - 1anoA | ecosystem: Environmental > Aquatic > Freshwater > Lake > Hypolimnion/Profundal zone | place: USA: Wisconsin... | reverse complement strand
TCCGGCTCCAGCTGCGGGAGGTCCTGGTGGGGGTGACCTCGGCGCCCCAGCACGCCAGCCTGCACCTGGCCGGGGTCCCGCACCGGGCCGGACTGGTGCTGCCGCACTGGCGCGGGGTGCTGCGGGAGAGCGCCATGGCGCCCTACGTGGGCGGCTGGAGCATCCAGGGCCGGCGGCCCCTGCCGGGCTCCCTGCTGCCCTCGCTCAACGACACCCTGCCCTACCACGAGCCGCACCCGCTGGGCCTGGACCGGGAGGGCGCGCTGGACTTCTCCCGGCTGGCGCTGGAACAGGCCTTCCGGCTGTTCCGCGCCCTGGAGGAGGGCTTCCGCGCCTGCGAAGGGCGGGCGCTCTCGCTCATGGACCTGTCGGCGGTGGTCCGCTATCCGCGTTGCCCACCCTTCCCCGGGGGCTTCACCCCGGATCCCGACAGCCTGCCCAGCGACCTGATCGGCGAGGATCTGGAGGCCCTGGCCAGGCTGCTGCCGGAAGCCCACCGGGCCCACCGGGAAGGCTGGCGCCGCAGGTGAAGCAAACGGCCGTCCGGGGCCGAACTGTGATCACTATCACTCTTATAATGCCTATCTTATTATGTCGTTGATCTCCCCATCCGCTTTCTGGTAAAGGGCGGCGCCCGTCTTCCATCGGCGATGGAACGGCGCCCTGGCGTTGCCCTGGGATGCCAGCCCGTGTTGCAAGTCCCTGCTCCTCCGCCGGTCCGTGCGGGGGAAGCCGGGGGTCCGAACCCTGCCACCCTGCCCCTCCGGGGCGCTGCACCAAAGGAGATACCCATGCCAGCCCTGCTTCTCCCCGCTTCCAGCGTCAGCGGCCACGTCCAGCAGTTCTTCGACCGCCTCATCGCCAAGAATCCGGGCGAAAACGAATTCCACCAGGCGGTCAAGGAGGTGGTGGAGACCCTGGTCCCCTGCCTCGAGCGGCATCCCGAGTTCATCAGCCACCGGATCCTGGAGCGGATCACCGAGCCCGACCGCATCTTCCAGTTCCGGGTCACCTGGCAGGACGACAAGGGCGAGATCCAGGTGAACAAGGGCTACCGGGTCGAGTTCAACAACTGCATCGGCCCCTACAAGGGCGGGCTGCGCTTCCACCCGTCGGTCAACCTCGGCATCCTCAAGTTCCTGGGGTTCGAACAGGTCCTGAAGAACAGCCTGACCACCATCCCCATGGGCGGCGGCAAGGGCGGCTCGGATTTCGATCCCAAGGGCAAGTCGGACTGGGAGGTGATGCGCTTCTGCCAGGCCTTCATGAGTGAGCTCTACAAGCAGATCGGCGCCCACATCGACGTGCCGGCCGGGGATATCGGCGTGGGCGGCCGGGAGATCGGCTACCTGTTCGGCGAATACAAGAAACTCACCCATTCCTGGGAAGGCGTGCTCACCGGCAAGGGCCTGAACTGGGGCGGCTCGCTCATTCGTCCGGAAGCCACCGGCTACGGCGCCACCTACTTCGCCGAGGAGATGCTGAAGACCCGGGGCGACAGCCTGAAGGGCAAGATCTGCGCGGTCTCGGGCTCCGGCAACGTGGCCCAGTACACCATCCAGAAGGTCAACCAGCTGGGCGGCAAGGTGATCACCCTGTCCGACAGCAACGGCACCATCGTCGACAAGGACGGCATCACCGGCGCCAAGTGGGACTACATCATGGAGCTCAAGAACAACCGGAGAGGCCGCATCCAGGATTATGCCGAGAAGTTCAAGTGCGAATACTTCGAAGGCATGCGTCCCTGGTTCGTGAAATGCGACTGCGCCTTCCCCTCGGCCACCCAGAACGAGATCTCCAGGGAGGACGCCCAGATGCTGGTGGACCACGGCTGCACCGTGGTCTCCGAAGGGGCCAACATGCCCTCCACCCCCGAGGCCATCGAGATCTTCCTCAAGAACAAGATCCTCTACGGCCCCGGCAAGGCCGCCAACGCCGGCGGGGTCGCCACCTCCGGCCTGGAGATGGAGCAGAACGCCGCCTTCACCAGCTGGACTTCGGAAACCGTGGACGACAAGCTGCACACCATCATGAAGCGCATCCACCAGACCTGCGTGGACACCGCCAAGGAATACGGCGATCCGGGCAACTACGTCCTGGGTGCCAACATCGGCGGCTTCCTGAAGGTGGCCAACGCCATGATCGACCAGGGCCTGGTATGACGGCTCCGGGCTCCCGCCGGCCGCGCCCAGAGGCTGCCCGATGAAGATGTTCGGCAATGGCCGGATCGCCCTGGCCGACGATCCGGCCATGGCGGAGCGGCTGGGCTGGCCCGCCCGGCGCGGCTCCGAGCCGGATCCGGAGGCCCTGCTCTACCCGGTCGCCGGGGACCCCTGGCGCGAGCCCTGGATCACCCGGCGCCGGCGCTCCTCGCATGGGCCCGAGGGGCTCTGGATCCGCGACCCGGGCGGCCCGGTGGGAACCTACCTGAGCGCCCCGCCCGGGGTGGAACGCTACCTCCAGGCCCTGGCCCGGCCCCGGCGGGACCGCGGGTTCACCGTGGGGATCTCCGGGCTGGGCCGGGTGGGCGGGCTGGGCGCGGTCGCCCTGGCCGGCATGGAGGCGGCCGGCAGCCGCGTCGGCACGATCCTGGTCCATGACACCGATGCGGCCAATCTGGAGCGCATGCGCCTGGAACTGGCCTCCATCTGCAGCTGGCGGGGCCAGGGCGGGCTGCCCGCGGTGGAGGCGGCCGGGCTGCCGGAAATGCTGCGCCGGGCCGACGTCTTCCTGTTCGCCGCCGCCACCGCGGTGCCGCCCCTGGGCAGCCCGGGGGACGTGCGCATGGCGCAGTTCGGGCCGAACCGGGCGGCCCTGCGCCCGGCCCTGGAGGCGGCGGCCGAGGCGGGCTTCCCCGGCCTGTTCGGCATCGTCTCCGATCCGGTGGAGCCGCTGGCCCAGGCCGCCTTCCACGACAGCAACGGGCCGCCGGCGTGGGCCGGGCCGGAGCCGGCCCCGTTCCTGGGCGCCGGGCTGGCTCCGGAAAGCGTGGCCGGCCTGGCCCTGGGCGTCATGTGGGGCCGGGCCATGGCCCTGGCCGCCAGCCTGGGGGCGGGCGAGCGGGTCCAGCGCCAGGGCGCGGCCTACGGCCCCCATTCGACCGAGGTCCTGGTGTTCGACGACCCGGCCCAGCCCGATCCGGCCCTGTCCCGGCGGCTGACCGAGGCGGCCCGGGGCGGCAACCTGAAGATCCGCGACCTGGGCTACCTGCCCTACATCGGCCCGGCCATGTCCTCCATCGCCCTGACCCTGCCGCCGCTCCTGGCCGGCCGGGAGGTGCTGACCAGCCATTTCGTGCACGGCATCTACTTCGGCGGGCCCTCGCGGCTGGAGTGGGGCATGGTGAGTTCGCCCGGGGTGATGGCGCCCTCGGTGCGCGAGCAGGTCCGCGACCTGCACCGGCGCCTGCGGGAGCGGCTGGAGCAGGCCGGCCTGCTGTTCGGGGCGCTGGCCGGGGCGCCCCTGCCCTGATGCGCTAGACTCGAAGGATCCTGATCAGGAGGGAAGGGATCCCAGATGTGGCTCGGCTCCAGGAAACCGGACGTGAATCCCAGGGAAAGGGCCCTGTGGGGCGATCTCATGGCCATGGGCATGGTGTTTCCCATCGCCATCACCCTGGGCTTCTTCATCGGCCGCTGGGCCGGGGGGCTGCTGGGCCATCCCCGGGCCGGCATGGCCGTGGGCCTGGTCTGGGGGGTGGGGGCCGGCTTCTGGGAGCTCTACAAGACCACCGTCCGGCTGGACCGGATGGACCGCAAGGACGCCCAGGACCCCAAGGACGCCAAGGATGGCAAGGACGGCCCGGACCCGGGCGGGCCCGGTGAGTGACGATCCCGGTTCCGGCCACCTGACCCGGATCGCCTGGTACCAGGTGGGGCTGCTGATCCTGGGCGGGCTGGCCTGGCTGCTGCGCTCCTGGCGGGCGGCCCTGGTGTTCACCGTCGCCGGGCTGGCCAGCATGCTGTTCTGGCACCTGCACCGGTGGATCGTGGTGCGCATGCTGACCCCGTCGGTGCGCCTGCGCTGGGCCTACGGCGCCCTGGTGCTGGTCAAACTTGCGTTGATCGCGCTTATCCTGCGTGGCATCATGGACTGTTTCCCCATGGAGGTCATTCCTTCAGTCACCGGTATTCTGCTGTTCTGCGCGTCCATACTCCTTGAGGCGGTCTATCTCGTCTTTCGGCCGGAACCAGAGGAAAATGCCTAAGCCATCTGCTGTTTGAGGTCTGAATTATGGAACACCACGCTTCGGGTCTTGCCGTCCTGCTCACCTGGTTGTTCGGGCTGGCCAGGCATCCCTGGGGGACCTTCGCCCACGGCGTGCCGCTCTCCGTCCTCGAGCGCTACGATCACCTGCTGATCTCCTCCCTGGCGGCGCTGACCACCGTGGTCCTGGTCCTGGCGGTCCGGATGCGGCTGGCCCGGATTCCGGGGCCGTTCCAGCAGACCATGGAATTCCTGGTGGGGTTCGTCCGGACCCTGGTGTCCGACAACGTCGCCCACCAGCCGGACCGCTATGTGCCGCTCATCGGCACCCTGGGGTTCTTCGTCCTCCTGAACAACCTGTTCGGCCTGGTCCCGGGCCTGGGCTCCGGCACCGCCAACTGGAACGTCACCCTCGGCTGCGCCCTGGTGGTGTTCTGCTACTACAATTTCCACGGCATGCGCGAGCACGGGATCGGCAAGTACCTGGGCCATTTCGCCGGGCCGGTCTGGTTCCTCTGGATCCTCATGTGGCCGCTGGAGGTGCTGGGGCTGTTCTCCCGGATCCTCAGCCACAGCCTGCGTCTGTTCGGCAACATCGCCGGCGAGCACGTGGTCTCGGGCATCTTCTTCGTCCTGGTGCCCCTGGTGGTGCCGGTGCCGCTCATGATCATGGGGCTGTTCTTCGGCCTGATCCAGACCTTCGTGTTCATCATGCTGGCCACCATCTACGTTTCCGGCGCGGTCGCCCACGAACACTGATTCCATCCAGTCCTGATCCGTTCATTCCGGCGACGGGATTCCGAACCCCCCGCCCCTTTCCCTAGAGGTGTCCCCATGAAGAAGTTCCTCACCACCGCCTTCCTGTTCACCCTGGCCGTGGCCGCCTTCGCCCAGGCCCCCGCCGCCGCCCCCAAGAGCCTCTTCGAAGGCCAGTTCCTGGCCCACATCGCCCTCGCCATCGCGGCCGCCGGCTGCGGCATGGCCCAGGGCAAGGCGGTCGCCGCGGCCTGCGAAGGCATCGCCCGCAATCCCCAGGCCGCCGGCAACATCCGCACCACCATGATCATCGGCCTGGCCCTGATCGAGGCGCTGGTGATCTACGTCCTGGTCGCCGCCTTCGCCGTGAAGTAGGCAGCCATGCGGGACCGGCGGGCGCCCGCCGGTCCCGGCAGTCTGGATCTTTTCCACATTACGGAGTTGATCCGGCAACCAGAGAAGACTACTTTCTTGTTTGCACCCGATGTTCATGACATGAAATGAACCGGGCTCCAGGCCAGCCATTTCGGATCAGCAATGCACGTCGAACACCAGCGCCGGAAGCGGAATGCCGCCCTAAGGCGGGTTTTGCATGGGATTGTGACGCAGGAGGCATCATGTTAAACATTCAAACCCGCCAGGAGGGCAATGCCTCCGTGGTGACCATCCAGGGCAAGGTGAACTTCGAGGTCACCGCCCAGCTCCGGGATGTCATCCGGGACACGGTCACCACCCTGCAGCCCAAGCTGCTGGTGATCAACCTGGAGAGCGTCAGCTTCATCGATTCCTCCGGACTGGGCCTGCTGGTGGCGGCCCGCAACAGCGTCGACAAGAACAGCGGGAAGCTGCACCTCTGCGGCCTGCCGCCCCAGGTGAAGAAGACCTTCGACCAGACCAACCTCACCAACTACTTCTCCATCTTCACCACCGAGCAGGACGCGCTCCGCGGGGCCTAGGATCCGTCACCGAGGGGGCCGGGGCCTGGCACCCGCCCTTCCAGAAAGTGGAGTATGCACAAAGGTGTTGTGCTGGTCGTTGACGATGAAGCGCCCATTCGGGATATCCTCAGCTTCTACTTGAAGCGGGCTGGATACCAGGTGCTTCTGGCGGAACACGGCAGAATGGCCTTGGAGGAGATGGGCAGGCTGATGCCCGACCTGATCCTGTCGGACCTGCGCATGCCCGAGATGGCCGGGGATGAGCTCTGCCAGGCGGTGAAGGGCGATCCCAGGACCCGGGACATCTTCTTCGTGCTGGTCTCGGCCATGGACGGGCTGGCCTCCAAGATCGGCGGGCTGAACCTGGGCGCCGACGACATGATCTCCAAGCCCTTCCATGCCCAGGAAGTGATGGCCAAGGTGGAATCGGCCTTCCGGCTCATCGGCATGCGCAAGGAGATCAAGCGGCAGAACCTCGAGCTCACCCGGTTCCAGGACCGGATGACCGCGGAGCTGGCCCTGGCCGCCCGGCTCCAGATGGGCCTGCTGCCGGCGATCCCGGGCCTGGCCGCGGGCCTCTGCTACACCCACCGCTATCTGCCCGCCGAGGGGATCGGCGGGGACATCTACACCATCGTGCCGCTGCCCGACCACAGCGTGGCCTTCATGATCGCCGATGTGAGCGGCCACGGGGTGACCGCCGCGCTGATCTCGGCCATGGTCAAGACCTTCTTCGAAAGCCAGCTGCGCTTCGGCGGCGGGCCGCTGGCCTGGGCCCAGGGCATGAACCGGGACCTGGCCCGGAGCACCCTGGTCGAGCAGTTCGCCACCGCCTTCCTGGCCCGGCTGGACCCGGTCCACGGCACCATCCGCTACGTGTCGGCCGGGCATCCGGCCCCCATGCTGATCCACCAGGGCGTCGCGGGTGGCCCGAAGCACCTTTCCGTCCTGGGCGGCAAGGGCTTCATGCTGGGGATCGACGAGGCGCTGCCGTTCACGGAGCAGGTCTGCGGCTTCGAGACGGGCGACCGCCTGGTGTTCTTTACCGACGGGCTGGTGGAGGTGGAGCGGGAGGACCGCCAGCTGCTGGGCGAGGAGGGCCTGCTGGAGATCTGCGCGGACCTCCCGGCCGACCGGGACGCGGCGGCGGACCTGATCATCGAGAAGACCATCGCCTTCAATCACCCGGCACCTTTTGCCGATGACGTGACCCTGGTGGTCCTGGACCGGGTCTGATCAGGGCAGCTCGGCCAGGGTCTGGCGGATGCCCTCCTCCAGGGTCGTGAAGTCCCGGGCGCAGCCCGCCGCCCGCAGGGTGCCCAGATCGGCCTCGGTGAAGCTCTGGTACTTGCCGCGCAGGTTGTCCGGGAACGGGATGTACTCGATCCGCCCCCGGCCCAGGAGGCTGATCAGGGTCCGGGCGATGGCGTTGAAGCTGCGGGCCTGGCCGGTCCCCGCGTTGAAGATGCCCTTGCGCATGGGGCCCAGGGCGAAATCCAGGTTCAGGTCGACGATGTCGCCGACGAAGACGAAATCGCGCATCTGCTCGCCGTCGGCGTAGCCGTCGCTGCCCTGGAACAGGGAGCAGGCGCCGGTCTCCCGCAACTGCCGGAGCAGCTGGTGCAGGACCGACATCATGCGGCCCTTGTGCTGTTCCCTCGGGCCGTAGACGTTGAAGTAGCGCAGGCCCACCAGGGGGCTGCGCACGTCCGCCATGAGGTGGCGCACGTGCTGGTCGAACAGCAGCTTGGAATAGCCGTAGACGTTCAGGGGGCGCTCGCTGGCGGGCACCGGCTGGAACGGCCCGGGCCCGTAGACGGCGGCGCTGGAGGCGTAGACCATCGGGATGCCCCGGGCCAGGGCGTACTGGAGGACGGCCTTGGAATCGCCGAAATTGTTCTCGAGCATGTAGCGCCCATCGCCGCCCATGGTGTCGGAGCAGGCGCCATTGTGGAAGATCGCCTCCACCTTGAGATCGAAACCGGCCTCGAGCCTGGCCCGGAACACCCGCTTGTCCAGGTAGTCCTGGATGACCAGGTCGGACAGGTTCCGGAACTTCTCGCTCCGCTCCAGGTTGTCCACCACCAGGATGTCGGTGTGGCCCCGGCGGTTGAGCTCCTGGACCAGCTGGCTGCCGATGAACCCTGCGCCTCCGGTAACAATGAACACCGAATCCTCCTGCTGATTCCAGGGTAGCCGGGATTCGCCCGGGACGGCTCAGGCTTCCAGCTGCCCGGCCACCGCCAGGGGCAGGACCTCGGGGCTGACGGCCGGCCTGGAGCCCCGGCGCAGGCGCGGGCCCAGTTCCGCCAGCAGCATGGCCGAGAGGATCACCGCCCCGCCCAGGAGCTGGCGCGGGCCGAGCAGCTCGCGGATGCCCGGCACCCAGCCGCTCATGGCCAGGAGCGCGGTGAACACCGGTTCCAGCGAGTAGAGGATGGCGGCCTCGGTGGCCCCGAGGTGGGCCTGGAAGGTCATCATCAGGAAGAAGGCGACCCCGGTGGCCAGCACCCCGAGGTAGGCCAGGGTGATCCAGACGGCCGGATGGGCCAGCGCCCGGGCCGCGCCCTGGAACCCGCAGGGGGCCGGGAGCAGGGCGGTGATGACCAGGGAGACCAGGCCGGCCACGGCCACCTGGGTGAAGGCCAGCACCCAGCCGCTGGAGCGGCGCGAAAACACGCCGGTGAAGACGATGTGCAGGGCGCAGACGAAGGAGCAGAGCAGGGTCTCGGTCTCGCCCCGGCCCCACCCGCCCCCGGCCAGGCCCGGGACGTGGACCAGCAGGAACAGCCCGCCGGCGGCGCCCATGGCGCCGAAGGCGTGGGCCGCCTTGAGCCGGTGGCCGAGCAGCACCCCGATGGCGGGGGTGAACAGCACGTAGAGGCCGGTGATGAAGCCGGACTTGGCGGTGGTGGTGAACCGCAGTCCGTCCGCCTGCAGCCAGAAGATGGTGGTCACCAGGAGGCCCAGCCGGATCCCGTCGGCCACCGCCGCGCGGCGGACCGGCACCCGCCGCCAGGCCATGATGGCGCCCAGGCAGAGCGTGCCGATGCCGAACCGCAGGGTCAGCATGGCGCCCACGCTCAGCTCGGCCTGGAGGGCGAACTTCATGGCGGCGAAGCTGGCGCCCCAGATGAAGGCGGCCATCAGGGTCCCCAGGACCGCGCTGGTGTGCCGCAGGCCGCCGCGCTGTCCCGCCGCCGCGGCGGTCAACGCAGGTCGGCGGAAACCCGCAGTTCCAGCTCGGGCTGGTCGGGATCGTCCAGGGTCAGGGTGATCTTCTCGGTGTAGAGCCCGGCCCGGGCCTTCTCCGAGAGCACCACCTGGAGTTCGTGGCGGACGGCGGCGGCGTCGTCCAGCCCGGAGACGGTGAGGAGTTCGTTGCTGCTCCTGGCCGAGACCACCTTGAAGGGCCGGTTCTCGTTCTGGCGCAGGACCACCGCGGCCTGCAGCTCCTTGCCGGCCGGTTCCCGCCAGGCCACCCGCAGCGGGACCGCGGTGACGCTCGGGCGCAGTTCCCACTGCACGGTGACCGAGAGGGCCGGGACCTTGGGGCTGGAGGTGCGGATGAAGATGGGGTCGGCCCCCAGCTGCTTGCCGGCCGGGATCTTGCGCCCGTCCAGGGTGATGTCCAGCCAGGTGTCGTTGCCCTCGGCGCGCAGGACCGTGGCCAGGTAGGGCGCGCCGGGGCTCTTGACCTCGGTGACGTGGACCGGGCGCTCGTTGCCGGAGGTCAGCTTCACCGAGGCCTTCCGGGGGGTGCTGCGGACCAGGTCCTGGAAGAACACCGAATCGGTGGAGAGCATGATCTCGCGCACCACCTCCGCCTCGAAGGTCAGGGTCGAGTTGGGGCTGGCGGGGTCGTCGGAGACCACCTGGATGGATTTCCGGGACACCCCCCGGAAGCCGGCCGGGTTGAAGGTGACCTCCACCTCGGTGCTCTCGTCGGGCGCCAGGGTCCACTTGCCCACCACGGTCGAGGTGCAGCCGCAGGACGGGTTCAGCGCGGTGATGTTGAGGGGCGCCTTGCCGGTGTTGGTGACCTTGAACCGGTGGAACACCTTGGCTTCGGTCGGGATCCTGCCGAAGTCGAAGTGGGTGGCGTCGAAGCTGATGTGCGGCACGGCGGGGGCCTGGGCGAGACAGACCGCGGGGGCCAGCAGGAGGAATACGGGAAGGCGCATGGGAACCTCTGACAGGGCTTGATTCTAACCTGGAAAAAGTCCGGTCAGGGACTGCCAGGCCTGCTCGGCGCTGATTCCGGCCAGGCAGGGATGGCCCGGGACCGTGCACCGGGGCTTGAAGCAGGGGGCGCAGGGGATCCCCTCCAGGCGCAGGGCGGCGACCCGGGGACCCCAGGGGGTGCTGCCGCCGGGATCGGTGGCGCCGTACAGGGCGAGGATGGGCGTGCCGCAGGCGGCGGCCAGGTGGCTGAGGCCGGAATCGTTGCCCAGGGCCGCCCAGGCGCCCCGGAGCCAGGCGGCGGCTTCCAGCAGGGAGGTCCGCCCGCACAGGTTGTGGGTGGCGTCCCGGGCGACGTAGTCGCAGATCTCCTGTTCCCCGGGCGTGCCCAGCACCGCCACCGCCATGCCCTCCAGCCGGGCCCGGCGGGCCAGGGCCAGGAAGCGCTCCCGGGGCCAGGCCTTGGACGGCCAGGTGGAGCCGGGCATCAGGCACAGGTAGGGCTCCGCCGGCAGGGCCACCCGCACCGGCGGGGCGTAGTCGGCGAAGGGCATGGGCGGCAGGTCCGGCCAGCGCTTGGCCAGGACGGCATGGTAGCGGGCCATGAAGGGCCCCTGGGCGCTCCAGAAGGGGCCGCTGTGGGTGTTGAACCAGCCGGCCAGGCTCTCGTCCACCCCGATCCGTTCCGGCACCCGGGCCAGGAAGGCGGCCAGGGCCGG
>Ga0316217_10007117_pt1 | contig 10802 bp, 7 predicted proteins | sample 1anoAmetaG_FD_203633 | JGI IMG/M metagenome (GOLD analysis project Ga0316217, IMG submission 203633) | Freshwater microbial communities from Trout Bog Lake, Wisconsin, USA - 1anoA | ecosystem: Environmental > Aquatic > Freshwater > Lake > Hypolimnion/Profundal zone | place: USA: Wisconsin... | reverse complement strand
GGGCGATGATCTGGCGGAATTTGTCAGCGCCGCCAAACTGCCGACGGTGGATTTCAGCTACCGCCGGTCGCAATTAAAATTTCCCCGCGTCCTCGAAGACCACGCGCACGCCGCCAAGCTCGCGGCCGAGCATTTGCTCACGCGCGGCTTCACGAATTTTTGCTTTTACAGCGACGCCAACAACTGGTCCTACGAGGAGCGCGGCCAGGGGTTCATCAAGGCCATCGGTAACAGCGGACACAATTGCACCTGGCTGCGCTGGCTCGAAGCCCCGGCCTATGCCACCGGCAAACAGGAGTGGCAGCGCAAACGCAAATGGCTGGCCAGCGAGATGAAGCGGGCCGCCAAACCGCTCGCCGTGTTCGCCGCCAACGACCAGCAAGCGCTGGACGTTTTGGAATCCTGCGAAAGCGTCGGCATCAAAATCCCCGAGGAGGTGGCCATCGTCGGCGCGGAAAACTACCTGCTCGCGCCTGACGCCATGCACACGCCCATCACCAGCGTGGACACCAATCTCGAAATCCTCGGCTACCGCGGCGCGGAACTGCTCGACCAGTTGATGTCCGGCCAGAAACCGCCGGCCGAACCGATTCGCATTCCCGCCGCCGGGGTCATTGTCCGCAAGAGCAGCGACATTCTCACCATCAAGCATCCGGGCGTGGCGCGCAGCCTGCGCCACATTTGGGAGCACGGCCACGAACCGATTTGCATCAAAGACCTGGTGGGCGTCGCCGGTATGTCGCGGCGCGGCCTGCACAAGGCGTTTCTGGAAAACCTCCAGCGCACGCCGGGGCAGGAACTTCAGCGCGTCCGCATTGAACGCGCCAAAAAACTGCTCGCCACCACCAGCCAGAAGGTGGAGACCGTGGCGCACGCTTCCGGCTACCAGAGCATCAACAGCTTTTGCGTGGCGTTCAAGCGCGCCACCGGCTTGTCCGCGAAACAATTCCGCGACCGCATGCGCCGTTGAACCCGCTTGCGTTTTTCACGATTTGGGAAACACTCGCCGCGTGAACGAACAATTTGCCGCCGCCATCGCCCGGTTCGACGAGGAAAACTCGTGTGACCCGAATCAGGAAACCGGCCGCCCGCGCGAACTGCTTTACGCCGAGCGGCTCACCGGTTGGGTCTTGCAACTTTGTCCCGACGCTGCCGAACCGCTGCGGCTGGCCGCGCGCTGCCAGCACATCTGCCGCTGGCAGAGCCCGCGCGAAAATTATCCCGCCACCCGCGCCGGCTATCTGCAATGGCGCGCGGACCTGAAAAAATTCCACGCCGAAAAATCCGGCGCCATCCTCCGCGAAGTCGGCTACGACGAGACCACCATCCGCCGCGTGCAGGCGTTGAACCTCAAGCAAAATTTCCCCGCCGACGCCGAATGCCGCGTGCTCGAAGACGCGCTGTGCCTCGTGTTTCTGGAATTTCAATTCGCCCCGCTCGCCGCCAAAAGCGACGACGAAAAAATGATCAATGCGCTCCGCAAGTCGTGGGCGAAAATGACCGAAGCCGCCCGCGCCGAGGCGCTGAAATTAAATTTTGGCGACCGTGAAAAAAAACTCGTCGCGCAGGCGCTCACGCCGTGAGCCGCCCGCAAATCGGAACCGCTTGTCAACGGCTTGGGCCCTTGGCATCCTGATTCCAGGACGTTTCCCAGCACCACATGCCGCCACCGCCCGCCATCGCCCCGCCCGTTCCGCTCTGCGTGGACCTGGACGGCACGCTCATCAAAACCGACATGATGTGGGAAACGCTGGTGCGGCTGCTCCAGAAAAATCCGCTCTATTTTTTTTCCGCGCTGGGCTGGTGGACTCGCGGTCGCGCCTTTTTGAAACAGGAGCTAGCCCGGCGCGCGACGGTGGCTGGAGCCACCCTGCCTTACCATGAAAAATTCCTCGCCTGGCTGCGTGAAGAAAAAAAATCCGGCCGGAAATTGCTGCTGGTCACCGCGTCGGATTTGAAAATGGCACAGCCCGCCGCCGCGCACACCGGGCTGTTCGACGAAGTGCTGGCGAGCGACGGAAAAATCAATTTGCGCCATGAAAACAAACGCCGCACGCTCGTGGAAAAATTCGGCGAACGCGGCTTTGACTACGCCGGCAATTCCCGCGACGACCTGGCCGTGTGGCGCAGTGCCCGCGCCGCCATCGTCGTCAACGCCAGTCCGGCGGTGGCAAAACGGGCCGCCGCCGAAACGAACGTGGCACAGGTGTTCGTGCCGGAGGCGGCGCAGCCCGGCGCGTTTTTCCGCAGCCTGCGCCCGCAACGGTGGCTTAAAAACCTCATCGTTTTGGTCCCCGCACTCGTCGGAAACAAACTGGCGGACATCACCGTGCTCGAACGCGGCGCGCTGGCGTTCCTCGCTTTTTGTTTTTGCGCCTCGTCCGTTTATGCGACCAATGACCTGGTGGATTTGGACGCCGACCGCCGCCACGCTGAAAAAAAACGGCGGCCGTTCGCCAGCGGCGATCTGCCGCTGCCCGTCGGTCTGCTGCTCGCGCCGTTGCTGCTGGTGCTTGGACTGGCGACGGCGACGGAATTGTCCCGGCAATTTCTGGCCCTGACGGCCGGTTATCTTTTGCTCGCCGCCATTTATTCGCGGTGGCTGAAGCGCGTGGTTTTGCTGGACGTGATCTCGCTGGCCGGACTTTACACCGTGCGGCTGATCGCCGGCAGCGCGGCCACGGACAGTGTTGTTTCCGCGTGGCTGCTGGTGTTTTCAATCTTCATTTTTTTAAGCCTCGCGTTGGTCCAACGCCGTGCCGCCGGCCATAGCAATAAAAAATGAAAAACATTTGGGAACATCCCCTGCTCCGCCACCGCTGGCCGCTGGCCGCCGGTGCGGGACTGCTGCTCGCGCTCGCGTTTCCGGATTTTAATCTCGCCGGCTTTGCGTGGATCGCACCGGCGCTGCTGCTCGCCGCCGCGCACGGCCAGACCGGCGCGAACGCGCTCCGCCTCGGCTATGTCGCGGGACTAGCGTTCTGGCTGGCGTCGCTCGGCTGGCTGCTGCGGATTCCCGTCACCGGCTTTCCCATTCTCGGCTGGCTGGCGCTCGCCGCGTATCTCGCACTTTTTTTCGGCGTGTGGCTGTGGCTGGTTTCAGGTTTCAGGTTTCAGGTTTCAGGCTGGTCCGCCCGCACGCTCTGGACGCTCGGTGGCGCGGCGGCGTGGGTCGCGCTGGAAATGCTCCGCGCGCGATTGTTCGGCGGCTTCCCGTGGAACCTGCTGGGCGACTCGCAATTCAAGCTCGTCCCGCTCATCCAACTCGCGACGGTGACGGGCGTTTACGGCGTCTCCTTTCTCGCCGCCTGGTTTTCGCTCGCGCTGTTTTCCGCCGCGCGGATGATTTTCCAAAATCCCACGCGTCGGCTGGTCTGGCAGGCGGAAATTATTCTGCCGCTCACCGCCACGATGTTTTGCTATCTCGGCGGATTTTTCGCAATGAACCGGGCCGCGCCCGCGGAAAATTTCTTCCGTGTCACGCTTGTCCAGCCCAGCATCCCGCAAACTTTGATCTGGTCCGCCAGCGACGATGCCAAACGCTTCCGCGAACTGCTCGAACTGTCCCAGCGCGCGCTGACTTCGGAGGGACGAGTTCCACGAGTCCCCGGCTCTAACCAAGAAACGAATTCAGGGACTCGTGGAACTCGTCCCTCTGATTTGCTCCTCTGGCCTGAATCCGCCGTGCCCGCGCTTGACGACGCGACTTACCGCGCTATCGTGCAATTCGCGCAGTCGAACCGCGTGTGGATTCTCTTCAACGGCGACGACGTGGAATTTCGTCCGCCCGCGACAAATTTTTTCAACTCCGCCCTGCTGCTCAATCCCGACGGGCGGCTGATGAATATTTATCACAAACGCCAGCTCGTCATCTTCGGCGAATATGTGCCGCTCGCACACTGGCTGCCGTTCCTGCAATGGTTCACGCCCATCACCGGCGGCTGGACGCCCGGCGATCAGCCCGGACATTTTGAAATCACAAGCTGGGGCGAGCGTCCGCGCGAGCCGCAAATTGAATTGGACAACGGCTCCCACGGAATTCCGCCACGCCCGGCGGTCAACATTTCCCCACTCATCTGCTTCGAGGATGTTTTTCCCGGCCTCGTGCGCGACGCGACCGACGGCGACACCGATTTTCTGGTGAACCTGACGAACGACGGCTGGTTTGGCGACAGCGCCGCGCAATGGCAGCACGCCGCCGCCGCCGTTTTCCGCGCCGTGGAAAACCGCCGGCCGCTCATCCGCTGCGCCAACAACGGCGTAACCTGCTGGATTGATGACAACGGCCGCCTCCAAAAAGTTTTCACCGACCCAACCGGCAATGTTCACGGCGCGGGCGGGCTGACCATTGAAATTCCGCTGCGCTCCGCTGGGGACAAAGCCGGCCCCACATTTTACCACCGCCACGGCGACTGGTTTGGCTGGAGTTGCGTGTTTTTAACCGCGCTGCTAGCGGTCCGAAAATATTTTGCCCACTGAAAGGCTCTGGCCTAGCTGGCCGCGAACGCGCAAACCACGGTGTGAACTTCTATGGGCAAAAAAATTTCCACGGCGCAAAGTGAATTCAATGAAAGAGGATTGCCAGCCAACCAAGCCGGCCACTGGTTTATCCGCGAATTAAATTTCTGGACAGCTATTTGCGACCAGCGCAACCTCATTTTGGTAAAACAAGATAGGCCGCAAAAGCTAATTGATAGTCCATAGTTAGGCAGCATTTCACATCGCTATGAAAATCGAGCATTTCATTATGTTATTGTTGCTACTTGGTTGTTGTGCAGTCAGCGCACAGATGACCAACACACTCACCAACACAAACACGCCACCATCCAGCAGACATTTGACAGAGGTGCAGGTTCTCGCGCTGGCAAAGCCAGTCCTAGGTCATGCAGGAGACGACGTTAAAAACCAGCGATACCATACGAGTTTCACGAATGGCACATGGGAGGTTTCTACTTATTTTTCATGTCTTATTAGAAGACCCGGCCAGATTGGTGGCAGAGCCGTGACGATTCAAGATTTGGATGGGAAGATGCTTGGCATGACGAACCTTCCTGTTGAAACGTATTCATCACAAACAAATCGCGACAGCCAACAGTTACAGGAACATTCATTTTGACGGGAGTGGATAAATTAGAGTATGACCATGCTGCCTAACATCTTAATAGGCTGCAAAAACTATTTCAACAACGCCTCGGCGTGTTTGCGCGCCGCGTCGGTCTGGCCGCCGAGCATCCGCGCCAGTTCGGTGACGCGCGCTTTCCGGTCCAGCAACCGGATCTCGGAAATCGTCCGGCCGTCTTTCACCTGCTTGGTGACGACATAGTGCGCGTCCGCCGGCGCGGCCACCTGTGGCAGATGCGTGATGCAAAACACCTGCCGTTTGGCGGCAATCTGCTTCATCTTCTCGCCGACCGCGTTGGCCGTCTCGCCGCCGACGTTGGCGTCCACCTCGTCAAAAATCAAAACGGGAATCTCGTCTTCCGCCGCCAGCACGGTTTTCAGCGCCAGCATCACGCGCGCCATTTCACCGGACGACGCAATCGCGCGCAGCGGCTTGGCCGGCTCGCCCAAATTCGGCGAGAATTGAAATTCAATTATGTCGAATCCAGAGGAGTTGGGAGCTGGCAGTTGGGAGTTGGGGCTGCCATTCCCCAACTGCCAACTGCCAGCTGCCAGCTCCTGCCTGACGTCAAACTTGCTCTGCTGGAAACCCAAATCTTCGAGCTGACGGCTGACGGCTTTGGCGAGCTGGGGACTCACTTTTTTGCGCGCGGCGGAAAGTTTTTTGCCGGTGCCAAGAATTTCCGCGTCGAGCTTTGCCAACGCCGCATTGAGCCGCGCCAGCTCGGCATCGCGGCTTTCGAGCGACGACAATTGCTGTTTCGCGTCGGCGCCAAACGCGATGACTTCCGCGAGCGTCACGCCGTATTTGCGCTTGAGCGAATGAATGAGGTTCAGCCGCTCCTCCACTTCCGCCAGCCGCGCGGGGTCCACGTCCACCTTGTCGGCGTAGCGCGACAGTTTGGTTTGCAGCTCGCGCAACGTCTCGCCCGCCTGCGCGTGCAGCGCGACGAGATTGCCCGCGCCGGCATCCACGCGCTGTAGCTCGGCGAGCACGCGGCCGATGACGCCGGACTGCGTGAGCAGCGCGTTCTCGTTTTCGCCCAAGGCGTCGAGCGCGGCCTGGCTCAATTGCAGCAGCTTCGCGGCGTTGCTGGCGCGGTGGAATTCCGCCTCGACGGATTGCTCCTCGTCCGGCTGCAACCGCGCGGCGGAAATTTCCTGGACTTGAAAACGCAAAAGGTCGAGCTGCTGCGCGTAAGTTTTTTCGTCCACGACCAGCGCGGTTTTTTCCTTTTCCAGCCCGGCGCGGCGGCGGACGAGTTCGCCGAACGACTCACGCTCCTTTTCCAAACCGCCGAACGCGTCAAGGATCGCCAGTTGTTTCGCGGCGTGCAATAGCGACTGGTGATCGTGCGGGCCGTGCATGTCCACCAGCCATTCGCCGATAGCGGCGAGCGCGGCCAGCGTCGTGGGCGATCCGTTGACGAACTGGCGGTTGGTGCCGGCGCTGGTGAAGGCGCGTTTGAGAACGAGCTGGTTTTCCTCGCACGGTTCCAGGCCGTTTTCTTCCAGAAAACTTTTCAGCGGCGCGCGGAGTTTTTTTACATCGAACACGGCCTCGACGGAGCAGCTGTCCTCGCCGCTGCGGATGAGCGTGCGGTCGGCGCGTTCGCCGAGCACGAGGTTCAGCGCGCCAAGGATGATGGACTTGCCCGCGCCGGTCTCACCGGTGATGACATTGCAGCCGGGTTGAAGCTCCAGCGTAAGGTCGCTTACGAGGGCGAGGTTTTTGATGCGTAGCGTCGTCAACATGACACAATTATTGGGCCACAGATAAACACAGATGCGCACAGATGCAAAAAGGAAAATGCCACTCGCTCAAAAAACGAGGCTGGACAAAGACCAAGCACAAACCCAGTTTGATAAAACTCCAAGCCTTTATGAAAAGCCGCATCACCATCCTTTTGATTTTTATTGCGTTTCTTAACCCCGCCTTCGCGACAATTTCCACGATACTCGACTTCTCCAAAGATAACCTCAATGCCCGCCTTGCGGTGCAGGAGCGTGCGGTCATAAAATCATTGCAGGCTGAATACGACAACCTCCTTTCGACCCGGATTTGCCTGCTCAAATATGAGGGAGTAAAACGCAGTTTCGGCCAGGAACTTGCCCTGCGTCCAAGCGACTGCGCCCTGCCACTGTTTGCTGAAGATGCGTCCGGCCAGACGGGCTACACCACTTATCCCAACAAAAGACACACGGACTTCAATGCCATCGGCGACCTTGGCTATGTCGAAATTTTTTATAATTCGGACGGTGAAAACATTGGCGACGCGGCCATCTATTTTCGCACGGATGAACAATTCACCCCGCTTCAATCCACGAATGACTATGACAAGCGTGTGTCATGGGAAATGGCCAAGTTCGACGCCGTGAAGCAATGGCTCGACCAACATTTACCGAAGATAAAAGATCTCGGAACAATCGAAGTGACGAACACCCCGTTTAATTCTATTTCTCGTGGCGGGGGCAACCGGATTGATCTTGGCGACGGTAAAATATGTGTCATCCAAATTCAGCCGCTTAATTATTCGCTCGAATTTCTAAAGCTCGTTCCGCAGGCAATAACCAACGACTATTTCAGCGCAAACTTGTATCTGGACTCTGCGAATTCCAGTGGAAAGCTCAAAGACCTTGGCGGACGTGTCTCGCCCAAATCAATGGGCTTTGTGGTGGACGGCCAGTTTTATCGCATGGTCCTTAAACACAAGCAATCATCGCCGGAGCCTGCGCCCGGACGTTAATTTCATTTTCATTTTCATTCGCCGAATTTCGCGGTTCTGCTAATTTTCAGCCGCATGGCGTTTGAATTCACTTTTCTTGGCAGCGGCACCTCGCAGGGCGTGCCGCTCATCGGCGTTGATTACCCGCCGGAATATCTCGCCAACCCGAAAAACTGGCGGCTGCGCCCGGCCATTTACGTCGCCACCAACCAGGTCAAACTCGTGGTGGACACGCCGCCGGAATTCCGCCTGCAATGCCTGCGCGAGAAAATCAACTGGCTCGACGCGGTGCTGGTGACGCACGCGCACGCCGACCACATTCTCGGCATGGATGACTGCCGGCGGTTTTGCGATTTGCGCGGCGACACCACGATCCCCATTTACGCGAGCGAGGCGACGATGGTGCATTTGCGGCGCGTGTTCATTTACGCGTTCCATCAAGGGCCGTGGCCGAAGGGCTATTTCAAGCCGGAGGAGCGCGTCATCACCGAGCCGTTTACCATCGGCGATCTGCAAATCACGCCGCTGGAATTGCCGCACGGGCGGATGACGACCACGGGATTTTTGTTTGAGCAAAATGGGAAAAAGCGACTGGCCTATTTAAGCGACTGCAAAGAAATTCCCGAGGCGGCGCTGGAAAAAGTGCGCGGCGTGGAAATCGCCGTGCTCGACGCGCTGCGCCCCAAGCCGCATCCCACGCACATGTGCCTCGACGAAGCGCTGACGGCGGCACGGCGCATCGGCGCCGAAAGAACATTCTTCACCCACCTGACCCACGACTACGACCACGATAAATCGCAGGCGGAACTGCCGCCCGGCGTGACGCTGGCGTGGGACGGGCTGAAGGTAACGAGTGACGAGTGATGCGTGAGAAATGAAATGAAAAAAATTATCGCAGTGGCCGGCGTAATTCTCGCGGGCTGCGGCGGGCTGCACGCGCAAACCAAGAGCGTCGAGTTCAAGCCGACGAATCCGCCGGCAATGCAACCGCTTGCCAGCCGCGACACGCCGGCGTTTCGCGCCGCCAAGAATTTCCTGCACGGCGCGAATCTCGGCAATTACCTCGAAGCGCCGCCGGGCCAAAACTGGGGCGTCACCGTTTCGGCGGACGAATTTGCGGCGATGAAACACGAGGGCTTCGACCACGTTCGCGTGCCGGTCGGCTGGCATCACTACGCGGGGCCGGCACCGGAATTCACGCTCGCGCCGAAAATTTTTTCGCGCGCGGATTTTGTCGTGACCAACGCGCTCGCCAACAAAATGGCGGTGATGATCAACATTCATCATTTCAACGAGCTGGACCAGAACCCGGCGGATGCCACGGCGGAGTTTTTGAAAATCTGGGAGCAGATCGCGGCGCATTACAAAAATTTTACGAACACGCTGGCGTTCGAGCTGGACAACGAGCCGCACGACCAGGCGACGACGGCGCTGATGAATCCGATTTACGCCCGCGCCATCGCGGCGATTCGCGCGAGCAATCCGCAGCGGACCATTTTCGTGGAACCGGGCGGCTGGGGCAGCATTGACGAGTTGAAAAATCTGGTGCTGCCGCCGGACGACAACGTGATTGTCTCGGTGCATTGTTACGAGCCGTTTTACTTTACGCATCAGGGCGCGAAGTGGAGTTCGCCGGATTTTCTACAGACCGGCATTGTTTTTCCCGGCCCGCCCACGCAGCCGCTCGTGCCGGAGGCCGGCCTGCAACTGAAACCCTGGGTGCGGGACTGGATTGAAAAATACAACACGCTGCCCACAGAAAAAAATCCCAGCAGTGCGCGGGCGTTTGCCGGCAAGTTAAAATTTGTCCGCGCGTGGTCGGATTTTTACGGCCGGCCGGTGCACCTTGGCGAATTTGGCGCCTACACCACGGCGGACGCGGCGTCGCGGGTAAATTTTTATTCCGCCTTCCGGCGCACGGCGGAGGAGTTGCAACTGGGCTGGTGCATCTGGGACTGGAGCGCGGGGTTCCGTTACTGGGACCGGGAAAAACACCAGGCGCTGCCGGGGATGCACGACGCGCTTTTCGGCCGGAAGAATTGAACCGGCTGGCGATTTACCGCTCTAATCCTCGGCATGATTTTTCTTAAAACCCAATGGCTGGCCTGGTTGTTCCTGTTTTTGCCGCTATTCGCGCGCGCCGGGGGCGAGGAAGTAATCGTCGTTTACAATTCGCTCCTGCCGGAATCCAAAATGGTTGCGGACCATTACGCGGCGGCGCGGGCGGTGCCGACGAACCAGATTTTCGGGTTGCCGCTGACCACCAATGAGGTGATGACGCGGGCGGAGTTCACGGATTCGCTGCAACTGCCGCTGGCGGAAAAACTGGAGATGGCGGGGCTGTGGCGGTTCGCCGAAGTCAGCCGGCCCGCAACCAACGACCAGCCGGCGCACACGGAAAACCGCGTGGTGGCGTCAAAAATCCGCTATGCCGTCTTGTGCTACGGCGTGCCGCTGAAAATCGCGCCCAACTCGGTCATGGAATCCATCGCGGAAAAAATCACCCGCACGGAATTTCGCCGCAACGAGGCGGCGGTGGATTCCGAGCTGGCGTGGCTGCCGGTCTGCCGGCTCGACATGGCGCTGACCGGGCCCATGCCCAATCCGTTTTATTGTATCACCAACCGCGCGGCGATGCACCCGACGAACGGGCTGCTGCTCGTCGCGCGGCTGGACGGGCCGACGGCGCAGATTGCGAACGGCCTGGTAGACAAGGCGCTGGCCGCCGAGCGCGACGGTTTCTGGGGCCGCGCCTACGTGGACGCGCGCGGTTTGAAGACCAATGATACTTATTATCTCGGCGATCAATGGATGATGGCCGGCGCGGAAATTTGCCGCCAGCTCGGCTTTGAAGTGGAGACGGACACTAACGCCGAAACGCTGCCGGCATCGTTTCCGGTGAGCCATCCCGCCATTTACATCGGCTGGTATGCGAGCGATGTGTGCGGCCCGTTC
>Ga0316217_10007115_pt1 | contig 10805 bp, 4 predicted proteins | sample 1anoAmetaG_FD_203633 | JGI IMG/M metagenome (GOLD analysis project Ga0316217, IMG submission 203633) | Freshwater microbial communities from Trout Bog Lake, Wisconsin, USA - 1anoA | ecosystem: Environmental > Aquatic > Freshwater > Lake > Hypolimnion/Profundal zone | place: USA: Wisconsin... | reverse complement strand
GTGTTGGTTTGGCTTGCCTCGCTGCGCCTCCTGTGGGTCGATGGCGGCTATACCGGGAATATCTTCGCCCAGTGGGTCAAAGCGCTGCGCGCCAAGCTGGCCGTCGAAGTGGTCAAACGCTCGGATGATGTGCAGGGCTTTAAAGTGCTGCCTCGCCGTTGGGTGGTCGAACGCACCTTCGGTTGGTTGATGTACCAACGCCGCTTGGTCCGCGACTACGAACGCACGATCTCCAGCGCCGAAGCCTGGATCTATATCGCCATGATCCGAATTCAACTCCGCCGTCTGGCCTGATTTCTTATCCATGCCATTTTTAAAACACACTCTTAAACCCTTGTAAACAAAGGGTTTCATTACGCGCTGGACGGCCACTGTCAGTGGATTTGTCAATTTTGGGCGGATAAAATCACAATTCGCCAGAATTCGCTGAAACTCGCCCCCAATTCGATAACGAGTCGCGACAGTTCTGCTGCATGATTCAGACCATGAACATGAAAGCGAAATATACATTGTTCCGCCGCAGTGGGGTTTATTATTCACAAGACACGGCCAGTGGCCAGCAAAAAAGTCTGCGCACCAAGGACGAAGCCGAGGCCTTGAAGCTGATCAGCACCCGCAATGATGCCTGCCGCCAGCCGGTCTTGAACCTCCACCTGGCCCGCGCCTACCTGACCGCCAGCGACCCCGCCTTTGTGGAACGTACCTGGCAGACCGTAATGGACCAGTTGCAGGCACGCGGCAAGGACAGCAGCCGCGAACGATACCAAGACGTTTTCAAATCGCCTGCTTTTGACGGCTTGTGCCACAAACGGCTCATGGAAACCACGACCGATGATTTCCTTGCTACGAGAAGAGAAGGCAGCGGCCACCGTGACGGCAGCACTTGCCGCTGGAACGCCAACAGGCGGTTGAATCGAATGGTTCAACCGCCTTTTTTCCGGCTGGCCAAGTCGCGTTTATCCCGCTGGTCAACCTTCTAATCGAATAGGTCCAGTCCACGCGCGCTACGCGGAAACTTCAGCGACCGGCTTGCCCCCTTTCCCCACAAGCCGACCGCCGCACTTTTATTCGATTTTTGTGGTTTTCGCTTCATCGCCAGCGTCAAAAGGTAGCTACCTTTCATGCAGTTATGACAGATTGACAAGGAAGGGGGACAGGGGCGGCCGGTGATTGATGCTCAATGGCAACCATGCACCGGCCAGTGTGCCTGAAGTCAAGGTCAGGACGTTAACGAGTAGTAGGCGAGTTTTGAGGAATTCTGCCGAATTCTGACGAATTATGCGCGGCCCCACACAGAACTGCTCCGAAAAACGCGCCTAGACCTCGGCAGGAATCATTGCAGGCAATCGCTTTTTCACGCCCCGTTGTGCTGTGTTCAAAGCGGCTCACAACCGCCTTAATAGGATGTGCCACTGGAACGCGTCCAAACATGGCAACTCAAATCGTTCGGCGACAATATCCGCCGAGAACGAGCGCTTCAACGAATCACACAGGAACGGCTTGCTGAAATGGTGGCGTTGCACCCCCGGACAATCCAAAAAATTGAAGCTGGCAAAGTGAATATTTTGCTGACGACAGTTATTCGACTGCAAAGAGCCTTGCGTTGTCCGTGGGAAAATCTGTTGGGTAAGCCATAAATTGGTTTTTCAATGCCAAAATATGTTGGGTGGCCGTCATATAAACGTAACAAAAAAATTCTTGCTCCGCGGGGGCAGTCGATAGAAGATTGGCAATCACTTGGATCAAAACAGAAATTTTTGTTGAGACAAGAACACGCCACAACAAGGCGTAGTCCATCGGGGCGGACACAAGAATGCGCCAACAGCAAAATGAAGAGGCAAACCTGATATGAAAAACATCACGACAGAAAATGTGCGGTTCCCGTTCGTCGGCTGTCCGCTGGCCCGCGCACTCATCATCGCGGGCTTTTTGTCTGCCCAGCCGCCCATGGCCCGGGCAATGGATATGCCTCCCGGTTTTCGCCCGCCCACCAACACGCCGATCGCGTCATGGTCATTTTTCGACAGCACGAATTGGACCAGCGACCAGGGCTACCCGCCCGTTTCATATACGAACCTCGCCTTTTCCTACCTGGGGGAGTTCGCGTCCGTCGTGGTGAGCACAAACGTGCCCGCCTGGCTGAATTTCAACGTCGTTGAGCCAAGCACCGGCGCGACGAATCTGGTTCTGGAGGCGCCGGGAAGCCTCGCGTTTTGGTATGCCCCGGCAGACTGGTCGAGCACCAACGCCGGGGGAACCGGACCAGGCGAATGGGCGCAGTTGATTGGCGTTGGCGAATGGACGCCGGATGGCTCGTATGGATATTGGGGCCTTTCGATTGACCCGCCAGGCACGAACCTCTGGTTGCTGGCGCAAGACGGTGACGGTGATACCTATGGCCTTTCGGCCCCGATTTCGTGGACGACGAACTATTTTCATTGTGTCTGCCTGACGTATTCCAGCACCAACGTTTCCATCTATATTGACGGGGCATTGGCGGCCAATGATCCCGGCGGCTTGAGCATTTGGCCGGGAACGGATGCGATTTCCGGCGGAATTTGGTTCGGGTCGGACACGAACGGCCTCATGCAAGCCGATGGATTTCTCGACACCATCGCGGCCTACGGCTATCCGCTGGCTGCCAACGATGTGCAAAGAATCTTCGATTGGAATTACCTTTTTTACGATATCAACCCGTTCAATTCGGCGATGAATGGGGCGGCGGCAAGTATTGCCTCCGCGCCGTCCAGCCCGTCCACCAACAGCATTGCGCCGGACGCGATCACCGGGCCGGGCCAACTGCAATGGACGAATGCGGCGGCCGTCGCAATTTACAGCCCGAATGTTTGGCTTGCCAATTTCACGGCGACGGCGGCGGCGGGCGGAACCATGAACGTGACCTTCACGATTCAGGGAGGCTCCAATGGCGTTCCTTATGATGTGTTCGCCAATTCCGTGCTGTCGTTTGGCAGCAATGGGGTGCCCTGGGCTTGGATGGGGCAGGGCACCAACCGTGGCGTTTACACCCTCAACATTTCGAGCGGGGATGCCTTTCTGATTTTGGGAACCCCGCAGGACAGTTCCGGCTCGGATTTGACCGACGCCTACCAACTGCTGGTGTCCAAAACCAATCCCTCCGTCACCAATTCCGACCTTGACGGGATACCCACCGGCTGGGAAATTCTGCTCGGCTTGAACCCGACCAACAGCAATTTGACTTCACCAGCCCAGCGCTCCAATTACGGCTACACGCCGGCGGACTGGCTGAACGGGGTTTCGGGCATACGAAGCGGGTCCATCACCAGCGACCCCGAAGGCAACGTGCTTCAAGTTTCACAATAATCAAACAGGCGATCAGATGAAAATCTTTCCACTACTTTGTTTGCTCGGCCTGACCGCCACCGCGAGTCTCGCCCAGGATGACCAGCCCGCGCCTTACGACAGCGGCTGGTTTCTCCCAACCAACGCCATCACTCCCTTGACCGAGACTTCCACCACTCACCCTTTGATCTCGAATCCCGCGTATCCTGGCGGTTCCAGCGCCATCGCCGAAGCCATTACGCCGGACATTTCCGCGCTGGCCCGAAACTTGGAAAACGACCCGACGCGCATCTACAACTACGTCCATGACCATATTCGTTACGTCCACTATTTCGGCTCGCACAAAGGGGCCGAGCTGACGCTGTTGGAGCGCAGCGGCAACGACTTTGACCAGTGTGCCCTGCTGGTGGCGCTGCTCCGGTCAGCAGGCTTCTCGCCAAGCTATCAGTTCGGCATGGTCTCCATCCCCTACGCCGCCGCCAACCAGCAGGATTACCAACACTGGGTGGGCGCGATGATGCCAAATACAAACTGGAGCACGACGTTACAACTGGTTGGCAACATCAATGGAAGCTTCGGTTATCCCTATGGGACGTATTTTTACGGAGACACCAACAACTTGATTTTTCAACATGTTTGGGTGCAAATGACGTTGAATGGAACCAATTGCACGCTGGACCCGGCCTACAAAGTGAATCAGCCGGTTGGCGGCATCGGCTTGGACGGCGCGATGCAATTGAATACGAACACGCTGATGGCTGCCGTCTCCTCTGGCAGCACGTCAACCGCCGACTACGTGAAAGACCTGAATGAGGCCAACCTGCGCAGCACTTTGGGTTCGTACAACTCGAATCTTTTGAGCTACATTCAAAGCACCTGTCCGAATGCCACGGTCCAACAAGTCGTGAGCGGCCAGTCCATTGTCCCGTCAACCGGCCAGCCATTGGGCCAGCCCACGCCGTTCACGGTTCAAACTTATGGCGCACAGTGGCCCGTGTCCACCTGGACGTACATTCCCACCAGCCTGATGGCCGTGTTGAGCGTCAACCTGCCGGGAACGAACAATTCTTTTTATCTGCCGAACCTGAACGGCAGCCGCCTCTCCATCGTTTGCACGGCCAGCGGTGTCGCCCAACTCTGGCAGGAGGACACCATGCTAACGTCAATTCAAACCACCGGCACCGGCGCAACGTTCACTCCGACTATCGGCATCCAGCACCCTTTTGGAACCAATTGGGATTTCACCGCCCCCGGCTTTTATCCGGCCCGCTATGCCGGCAACGATCAATCCGTTTCAACCCAGCCCTACCAGCGCACCAACGCCACGTATATCGTGCTCTATGGCTTGGACGCCAACGCCGCATGGCTAACTAAACGGCAGCAGCAATTGGACAGCTATCGTACCCAGGGCTATTCCGATTCGTCACAACAGGTTAAGACTGAGACGTTGAATGTCATGGGATTGGGCTGGCTGCTGCAAACCGAACTCGCCCAGGAAATGCTCGCCAGTCAAACGGCCACCCTTGACCATTTCGACCACCGCCTTGGACGCATGGCGCTGGAAACTGGCAAAGGCTATTACATTGACGTTTACGAGCAGGTGCTTCCCTCCCCCTCGATCATCTCGGCCAATTCAGACGCCACCTACGCCCAAAACCAGGCGTTTCAGATCGGCTCGTATTTTTGCAGCGCGATGGAACACGGCATCATCGAGCAGTTGCAAAACAGCAATCTGGTGGCGGCCTCAACGGTAAAATTGCTGGAATTGGCCAGCGCCAATGCGCAAAAGATTTATCTGGCCACCGCCGCCAACTGGACGGCAGGCGCGGACGTTTCCCGCAATATCTCCAGTTACGACACAAACAGCCTTTACACCAGCTACATCAGCCAGGGCTATTATCTGCTTCTGCCGCAGAACGGCTCCATCCAAATCGCCGGCAGCGGAAGCTGGAAGGGTTCGGGATATGTGGCCTATCAAGGACAGCCGAACGCGGCGCAAGTGAGCAAAATGATTATCGGCGGCGGTTACAATGGCGGTTACGTGAGCGATCCTGTTGCCGTCCCCAGCACCGTTTATATTTCCTCGACGGATGTCAACCAGCCCACCTATTTTAATCCGCAATCGCCCACCGTCTCCTTGCCCACGCCGACCGGAGCCGACCCCGTCAACCTGGTGGATGGCAGCTTTCAAGTCTCGGCCAATGATCTTTCACTAGGACAGACTGAACCGCGCGGCTTGAACCTGACGCGCTATTATTCATCGGCCCGTCGCAATTCAAATCTGGCCGGGATGTCACCCGGCTGGGTGCATAGTTATTATTGCACGGCGTTTCCCACGAGCGCCGCGCTCGCCGGTTTGGGCAACACGACGCCGCAGCAAATGGCCCCCATGATGGTAGCCGTGCGAGCAGCAGCCAACATTTACCACAGCAGCCAGCCAACCCCAAAAAGTTGGGTGATTACCGCCCTGATCGCCAAGTGGGGGCTGGATCAGCTCATCAACAACGCCGTGTCCGTTTCCCTGGGCAAAGACACCATTCAGTTCGTGAAACAGCCGGACGGCTCCTACACGCCCCCGGCCAACTGCACCCTGTCGCTCGTTAAAACCAACGGCGCCTATTGGCTCCTGGAACGGCACGGCCGCACCTTCAAGTTCGGTGCCAGCAGCCTGCTCACCAACATCGTGGATCAATACGGCCAGTCGTTGAACCTGACGTATAATGCCAGCAATTGGGTGCATACTGTCGCCGACTGGAAGGGTCGCACGCTGACGTTCACCTACACCGGCCCCAATCTGACGTCGGTCTCGGACGGCACCCGCTCGGTTGCCTACGGCTACACCGGCGGCGATTTGACCTCGTTCACCGATGCGGAGGACAAGACCAGCAACTATGCCTATGACACCAACCATCAAATCCTTGCCACCTTCGATGCTTTAAGTCGGCTGGTCGTCACCAATTCCTTCGATGCCTGCGGGCACATCACCACGCAGTTGACGCAGGGCAGCACCAACAAAACCTGGCAAATTTATGCGTCCGGCTACAGCACGATGATGCTGGACCCGGCGGGCGGCCAGCAACAATACACTTTTGACGACAAATCCAGACAAACGTCATTTCAAGACGCTTTGGGCAATGTCACCCAAACGGTGTATGACGGGCAGGACCACGTGGTGATGACGATATCGCCCTTGAACGAAATCAGCCAGGCGGTTTATGACGGCAACAACAACGTGATCCAAACAATAGACCCGCTGAATAGCACTAACCAGTTTTTTTACGATAGTCAGAACAATTTGACTCGTTTCGTTGACCCGCTGGGCAACCCGGCAACCTTCGGCTACAATGCCCAATTCTCCCTGACCGGCCAGACCAACGGCGCGGGAGATTGGATAAATTATGTCTTTAATTCGGATGGCACGCTCCACACGCGCGCCGACTCCGCTGGCACGACCAGCTATGATGGTTATGATTCTTATGGCCAGTTGGACCACATCACCTATCCCAACGGGTTGGGCACCGAAAGTTTTGTCAATAGCCCATTCGGCGATGTGACCAGCCACACCGACGGGCGCGGCTTCGTCACCACGTTCCAGTTCAACAACCGTTTGGAACTCACCAACACCATTGCCCCCACCAACCTCACGACCAGCGTAGCCTATGACCCGGCGGACAACGTTGCCAGCACCACCGATGCCCGCCGCAATGCCACCACCAATTCCTGGAGCGCCACCCGCCACTTGCTAACCACCACGCTGCCGACTGTGGCGGCGGGGTCTCCGGTATTAACTCAAGTTTATGACAATCGTGACTGGCTGGCGAAATCCCTTGATCCCTTCCAGCAACCGACCCTTTATACGAACAACCTCGCCGGCTGGCTGGTCTCGCAGACCGACCCGTTGCAGCGAACCACCGTCTTTGGTTTCGATGCCGACGGCCGACAAACCGCCACCACCAACGCGGCGCAGGAAGCCACCTTGCAAACCTGGGATGCGCGGGGCAAGCTCATTGCCTTGACCGACGGCGCGCAACACTCCTCCTTGCGCGCTTACGATGGAGCCGGAAACCAAGTCATCCTGACCAATCGCAACGGCAAGGTCTGGCAGTTCCAGTTTGACGGCGCGAACCGGCTGACCAACACCCTTACCCCGTTGCTGCGCCATACGTCGCAGACTTGGAATCATCAGGGACTTGTTGCCAGCGTCACCGACCCGTCCAATCAGCCCACCTACTTCTATTACGATGGCAAGCGGAGGCTGACCAACCGCACCGACAACGTGGCCACGACGCTTTACAGCTTCGATGCCAACGACAACCGCACCGGTGTCTCCGAGAATGGCCTGACAAATTCCTGGACTTTCGATGCATACAACCGGGTTTCGGCGTATAAAGATGTTTATGGAAACCTCATACAATATCGTTTCGATGCCAACGGGAATTTGACGAACCTTGTCTATCCGGGCGGCAAGAATGTATTTTACACGTTCGATAACGAAAATCACCTGACGCAGGTGAAAGACTGGTCCGGCCGCATCACCACCATGACTTATGATTTAGCCGGGAAGCTGAGGACGGTCACCCGGCCCAATGGCACGTTCCGCACGTTGAGCTACGATTCAGCCGGCGAATTGACGAATGTATGGGAGCAGATGGCCAACTCGCTTCCCATCGCGTGGAACCGGTTCAATTGGAACTCAAACTCAACGATGCAATGGGAGTTTGCCGCACCACTACCGCACACCAACGCGCCCACGTCACGCACGATGACCTATAATGACGACAACGAATTGAAAACTGTGGATGGGTTGAATGTCACGGTGGACTTGGACGGCAACTTGATTTCCGGGCCGCTCACCAATGACACTTTTACCGCCTACGCATTCGATGTTCGGAACCGCTTGTTAAACGCGGGCGGGGTTACGAATGGGTATGACGCAATGAACAACCGCATTGGACAGGCTTATGGAACGAACTCCATCGCCTATGTGGTCAATCCGAATGCGAAACTGCCACAGGTGTTGATGCGGATCAAAAATGGAGTGACGAACTATTTTATTTATGGCGCTGGCTTGCTGTATCAAGTCACCGAGACGGCCACGACGACCAACACACTCACCTATCATTACGATTATCGCGGCAGCACGATTGCGCTGACCGGCGACAATGGCTTGGTCACCGACCGGATGGAATACAGTCTTTATGGGACGCTCACTTACAGGGTAGGCACCAACGACACGCCTTTCCTGTTTAACGGAAGGTACGGAGTGATCACGGACCCCAACGGCCTGCTTTACATGCGCGCCCGATATTACAATCCCTATTTGTGCCGCTTCGCAAATGCGGACCCGTCCGGGTTCGGTGGCGGGCTGAACTTCTATGCGTATTGCAATGGGAATCCGGTCAGCAACCTGGATCCGTTTGGGTTGGGAGCGATTGGGGAAAATGTGAACACGGGCGGGTGGCTTTCCCCCTCCGACCTTTCGCGTTCTTTCGCCTATCAACAGTTAGGCGCTAACGCCGCCGATGAAAATCAGGACCCGTTGCTTAATGCCATAAGATTTAGTGGCAATGTTGCGCAAGCCTACCAGCAACAACAGGCCGCACAGCCAGCGTGGGTGCAGCAAGTGAATCAGGTCGCTCAGTTAGTGCTAATGGCAATGGCTCCCGAAACAGGAGTCCTTGATGCAAGCATCGGTAGCCTTGCCGCAGACGGAGCAGCGGGTGACCATATCGTTCTTGGCCTCCAAAGTTTTGGGTTAGAGGACACTGCGTCACAAGTCGGAGGCCGCACACTGATGAGTGACGCGAACTGGCAGACTACTCTCCAAACTGCTCTTGGCGATTCCAGCACACGCATTACAGTAAGTTTGGATGGCGCGAGTGGGGCGACTCCATATTCTCAATTTATGAATGCGGCACAACAAGGAGTTAGCCGTGGGGCCATCGAAGGTAATCGCTTTAATTGGGAAATGGGGCAGATTTACCAAGCAGGACGACAAGGCAGTGTGAATTTTATGCAAGGTGGACAAGTTGTGCCAAATCCGTTTCACTAGGAAGGAAGTATGACCACTGAAATCATCAATTCTAAGCGCTTTTTTCAACTCTGGAGCTATTCGGTAAGCCACACTGAGTTGCTTTTCCGAAGCACGAAATCCACTGAGCATTCGACTCGCATAGACGTGCTTTTCAAAGGCGTAAAGGAGTTTCACTTGCCGACGACAGCACAGGGACTTTTAATAAAGGAGGCGTCCGATGCGGACTTGCGAAAGCTCTGCATTTTGCGGCAACTACAATCCTTTAGTAAAGACATAAAGGTCTTCATCGTCCAAGGAGCGGATTTTGTGGGTTACGTCGCCGCATTGATTGCCCTTTCCCATGCAGATGAGGGTGAATACCACGATCCGAGTTTCTTTGCCCCTAAATAATAGCGTATGATTCCAAGGTTGTGGCTGCGCTTTATTTCGCTTCTCACGCTTTGCTTTTGGCTTGGTTTGAACTCACACGCCAACCATAGCACGCGTGATGCCAAAGAAAAACAAACGCTGGAACGGCTTTGCGGCTACCAACGAAGTTAAAGCTCGCCTACATCAAATTGAACCGCCATGTGGAACAGACCAGAGGACAACGGACTACAGACCACGGACTGGGGCGGCGGGAGATGGATGATGGAAGCTAGCAGATGCACCGATGCCCACAACACAACACTCGGTGCGCTTTCGGTCATGGCGGCGACCATTCCAACTATGTCAGCGGAAAGTGCAACCTCATTGGTGTGATCCGCAATGTCAGAATGGACTTGGCATAGGCTGTCTTTCGCTGCACACTGCTCGCACCATCTGGCATGAGACCTTGGGCAATCATTTTCACCGCGCTGCTTGCATCGCTGCTTTGCGGCTGCGCTTCCGGGTCGCACTCTGCTTCCCCAAGCACCGCCCAGTTTGCCGCAGCCAACCGGCTGCCCCACACCCTCACCCCGTTGCTGCGTCATACGTCGCAGACTTGGAATCATCAGGGACTTGTTGCCAGCGTCACCGACCCGTCCAATCAGCCCACCTACTTCTATTACGATGGCAAGGGGAGGCTGACCAACCGCACCGACAACGTGGCCACGACGCTTTACAGTTTCGATGCCAATGACAACCGCACCGGTGTCTCCGAGAATGGCCTGACAAATTCCTGGACCTTCGATGCATACAACCGGGTTTCGGCGTATAAAGATGTTTATGGAAACCTCATACAATATCGCTTTGACGCCAACGGGAACCTGACCAATCTCGTTTATCGGGGTGGCAAAAATGTCTATTACACCTTTGACAATGACAACCACCTGACGCAAGTGAAGGATTGGTCGGGACGCATCACGACGATGTCGTATGATTTGGCCGGGAGGCTGACGACGGTCACCCGGCCCAATGGCACGTTCCGCACGTTGAGCTACGATTCAGCCGGCGAATTGACGAATGTGTGGGAGCAGATGGCCAACTC
>Ga0316217_10007114_pt1 | contig 10805 bp, 10 predicted proteins | sample 1anoAmetaG_FD_203633 | JGI IMG/M metagenome (GOLD analysis project Ga0316217, IMG submission 203633) | Freshwater microbial communities from Trout Bog Lake, Wisconsin, USA - 1anoA | ecosystem: Environmental > Aquatic > Freshwater > Lake > Hypolimnion/Profundal zone | place: USA: Wisconsin... | reverse complement strand
GCGCGTTCCTGCGGGCCGACCCCGACGTCATCATGGTCGGCGAGATGCGCGACCAGGAGACCGCGCTCATGGCGGTGGAGGCCTCGCTCACCGGCCACCTGGTGTTCTCCACCCTGCACACCAACACCGCGCCCGAGACCGTGGTCCGGCTGGTGGACATGGGACTGGACCCGTTCGCCTTCTCCGACGCCCTGCTGGCCGTGCTGGCCCAGCGCCTGGCCCGGAGGCTCTGCCTGGCCTGCCGGGTGGAGTACGAGGCCTCCCCCCTGGAGCGGCAGGAACTCAGCGCGGCGTTCGGCGCTGAGGAACTGGAACGGGCCCTGGACGGCCGGCCGCTGATGCTGTTCCGCTCCCGGGGCTGTCCCCAGTGCGAGGCGCGCGGCTACGTCGGCCGGGTCGCCCTGCACGAGCTGCTGGTGGCCGACGACCGGCTCCGGCTGGCCATCCAGCGCAAGGCCCCCGCAGTGGAACTCCGGGAACTGGCGGCGGCCGGCGGCATGCGCACCCTGCTCCAGGACGGGATCGAGAAGTGCCTGCTGGGCCTCACCGACATGAGCCAGGTGCTGGCGGTGTGCAGCCGCTGATCCGCCCGGACCGGGTTCCGGTCCGGGAAAGGCCCGGGCCAGGATCTGCTCGGCGCTGAGGCCCTGCCGGGCCAGGTGGACCGCCGTGGCCAGGCACAGGCCCGCGTTGTGGCCCAGGCCGTGCCCGGCCAGGTGCAGCGCGCCCCCGGCGTCCAGGATCCCGGTGCAGGCATTGCTGGGCCAGGCGGTCCAGCCGAACCGGCGGCCCGCCTCCAGCCGCAGCCGTTCCACGGCGTACGGCCCGGAAGGGCCCAGGCGCAGGCCCCGCTGGCCCGGGGCCAGTCCCGGCGGCACCGCCGCCTTGAGCGCCCGCACCTGGCTGGCGGAGAGGGTCCGTTGCCAGTCCGCCCAGCGGTCGCCGGGCACCCGCAGGGCCGGCAGCGCCCGGTCCGGCCCCTGGCCCCAGACCTCCCGCGGGCTGAGCGCGACCCCGCCCATGGAACCGGTGAAGCAGGCCCAGCCGGGATCCAGGTCCAGCTTCGGCCGCCGGTCGGCCGCCGCCTGGGTGGCGGCCGAAGGCTGGCCCCGCACCACGGCGCAGTGGGTGAGCGGGCAGAAGGAGCCGTCCGGGTGGTTGCCGCGCGGATGCGCCTCCAGCCACAGGGCCAGCACCGCCGCCAGGGCCCGCTTGGCCTCAGGCGGGGCGTCCTCGCCCAGCTCCCCGGCGGTGGCCGCGGCGATCCAGGTGCGGGCCGGCAGCAGCCAGGTCAGGCCCCAGCCGCGCGGGTCCGCCCGCAGCCGCACCTCGCCCTCCAGCAGGACCACCGGCGCGCCCGGCCCGAAGCGCACCGCCCCCCGCCAGGTCCGGCTCACGCCCGGCCGCCAGGGCAGTTCCTCGCCATTCACCACCAGCGTCTGAGGCAGCCGCTCAGGCGGCCAGGTAACGGACACAGGAGCGGCCTCGGCGCCTTCCGGGGTCCAGGGCGACGGGGGTTCCGGCGCCGGCCCCGGGCCGGGCGCCGGTTGGGGGTCTCCCCGCAGCCAGGCCCGCAGCCAGCGGTACGCCGCCGCCTGGGTGGCTGTGGTGCCGGCGGCCAGGGCCCGGTCCAGCCAGGCCTGGGCCTGCGCTTCCGGATCGGCCGGCCAGCGCTGCGGCGGCCGGGTGTGGCCCTCCGCCCACAGGCACCAGGCTTCCTCGCGCCAGCGGGCCAGTCCCCGGTCCCGCAGCCGCCGGTGGGTGAGCTCGTGGCGCAGCAGCGCGCCCAGGTCCCGGCGGGCCAGACGCTCCCAGGGCCGAAGGTGCAGGGTGGCGCCGCTCCAGGCCGCGGCCCGCTCTGGCGGCGCGCTGGTGGCCGCTTCGAAGCTTTCGTCATCCAGGTGCAACCGGACCTCCCAGGCGCCCGGCGGCAGGGGCCCGAACGCCGCGGTGGCCTCCAGGGCGCCCTGGAGCGGAGCCTCCAGGCGTTCCCTGGCCTCGGGGTCCCCGGCGTAGCTGACCGCCCGGCCGGGATGGGATATTTCTTGTTTATTCATTACGATGTCGCCCGGAGCGCCCAAGCCTGCGGCAAGGCACCAGGCCAGCAGCGCCGAAAGGCAGGTCGTCGACATCGGCAAGGGTCGCCTCCGGGGGAAACTCGGATGAGTCTACCTCGAAATAATTCATAAATCATATCATCAGGAACGGCACCGGAGGCTCCCGCCCGGCCGGGCATTCCGATGAGGACAGACCGGTTTTCACGGGCTAGAATCAAGGTTGATGCCGCGCCGGAAGGGGCGGTCTTCCTTTTTGTCCGCGGAGCATTCATGAAGATTCTGGTCGCCCTGAAGCAGGTTCCCGACACCGAGACCAAGATCAAGGTCGCTCCGGACGGACGCACCCTCGACCTGGGCGATGTGAAGTGGATCACCAGCCCCTACGACGAATACGCCCTGGAGGAGGCCCTGCGGCTCAAGGAATCCCGGGACGCGGAGGTGACCGCGGTCACCGTTGGCGGCGACAAGGCCCGGACGGTGCTCCAGGGCGCGCTGGCCCTGGGGGTGCAGAACGCGGTGCTGGTCAAGTCCGAGCAGACCGGCGACCCGCTGGCCATCGCCCGGGCCCTGGCCGGGTTCGCCAGGGACCAGGCGTTCGATCTGATCTTCCTGGGCAACAAGGGTTTCGGCGGCGACAACGCCAGCGTCGGACCCATGCTCGCCGAACTGCTGGGCATGGCCCAGGCCAACGTAGTGACCAAACTGGAGATCCTGGACGGGACCTTCCGCGCCGAACGGGAGGCCGACGCCGGCACTGAGATCCTGGAAGGCGCCCTGCCCGCGGTGATCACCGCCCAGCGCGGCCTGAACGATCCCCGCTACGCCAATCTCAAGGGCATCATGGCCGCCAAGAAGAAGACCATCACCGAGGTGGACGCCCAGGCCCTGGCGTCCATGGTGACCGTGGTCTCCCTGGACCTGCCCGCCGCCCGGCCCGAAGGCCGCAAGCTGGAAGGCACCCCCGCCGAGCAGGCCGCCGCGCTGCTGGGCCTGCTCCGGGACGAAGCCAAGGTCCTTTAGAACGCCATCCAAGCCCATTCCCCTGATGAGGTCAACATGATCCTGGTTTTCTGTGAATTGAAGGACGGCAGCATCCGCAAGCCCTCCCTGGAGGCCCTGTCCGAGGCCCGCCGGCTGGCCGACGGCGCCGGCCTGGCCGTGGGCGCGCTGTTCGTGGGCGCTTCGTGCGCCGGCGCCGAGGCCGCCGCCCAGTACGGAGCCGACGCCATCCTCAAGGTGGAGGCCCCCAGCCTGTCCGCCTATTCCAGTGACGGCTACGCCCAGGCCATCGCCGACGCGGTGCGGGCCAAGGGCGCCACGGTGCTGCTGGGCGCCGCCACCTCGGCCGGGAAGGACGTGCTGCCCCGGGCCGCGGCCCGGCTGGACGCGGGCTACGCCGCGGACGTGACCGGGCTGGCCATGGCCGGCGGCAGGCTCACCTGCGTGCGCCCGGTCTACGCCGGCAAGGCCTTCGCCGCCTCGACCTTCGAGAGCCCGGTGCAGGTGGCCACCACCCGGCCCAACGTGTTCAGCGCCGTCCAGGCGCCCCGGTCCGGCGCCGTGGAGCAGCTGCCCGCCCCCGCCGGCGGCTTCCTGGCCGTGGTCAAGGAGATCCTGGCCAAGGGCAGCGGCAAGCCCGACCTCACCGAAGCCAACGTGATCGTCTCCGGCGGCCGCGGCCTCAAGGACGGCGCCAACTTCCAGCTCCTTGAGGAGCTGGCCGAGGCCCTGGGCGGCGTGGTGGGCGCCTCCCGGGCCGCAGTGGACGCCGGCTGGGGCATCCCCCACAGCATGCAGGTGGGCCAGACCGGCAAGGTGGTCAGCCCCACCCTCTACATCGCCTGCGGGATCAGCGGCGCGATCCAGCACGTGGCCGGCATGAGCGGCTCCAAAGTGATCGTGGCCATCAACAAGGATCCCGAGGCCCCCATCTTCAAGCTGGCCACCTACGGCATCGTCGGCGACCTCTTCGAAGTCGTCCCCTCCCTCACCAAGGCTGCGCGGGAGCTGGGGCTGGGGAAGTAGGCGGGCGGGTCCCCCTCGTCGTTCGCCGCAGTGTCGGCGCGGCTGGCGCGCGCCTCGCCTGCGGCGTCACGGGCGCCTTGTTGGGACATGTCCCATTGGAAAGAGCACGGCTCCGAAAGCGCTCCGGACGCTTCGGCAACGACATCGAACGTCTGGTCTGGCCCATGGCTGAGGTTTCCCCCGAATACGCCCGGAAGCTTCGGTGCAGGCGTCGGAGGAATATCCAACCCAGTGGGACATGTCCCAACAAGGCGTCCGTGACGCCGCAGGCGAGGCGCGCGGCGGCGGCGCCGACACTGCGGCGGAGACGGACGTCAAACGGGGGAGAAACCTTCCGACTCCAGGTACTCGCGGGCGTCCTCGAAGGCGCCGAAGCGGGCGATGACTTCGACGCCTTCGCGCATGTCGCCGTCGGCGCGGTCCAGGCTGCTGTAGCCTTCGCGGATGATGCAGGCGCCGCCCACTTCGTCCAGGGCCAGCTGGACCAGTTCCCAGGTCACCCCGTGCTCATCGCGCCAGACTTCGATCCGCATGCTCATGCGCCGGTCTTCTCGAAGAACAGGACCACCATGCCGAAACCGACCCGGTCCCCGGGCTTGAGCTCCCGGGTGTCGCCGGACGCCAGGCGGTCGCCCTTGATGTAGGTGCCGTTGGCCACCCCGTTCTCCTCCACCAGGAAGTAGCGGCCGTGCTCGCACAGGATCCTGGCGTGGCGCCGGGACACGCTCAACTGCGGGTCCTCGTCGGTGAGATCGATGTCGGGATGGATGCCGGTGTTGGGATCGTAGCGGCCCACCAGGGCCCCGTGGGACAGGATCCGGAACCGCTTGCCGGAGATCACCGACACCAGGCCGACGGTCACCGCGGAGGGGGCGTGGCTGCGCGGGCCGCGGGCGTTGTCCGCCTCGACCTTGGCCGCCAGCTCGCGGTTGCGCTGGGCCAGGCGCTGCATCATCTTCACCGAGACTTCCGGGTTCTGGCGGATCATGCGCAGGAAGGTGCCACGGGAGATCGCCACCACCTCGGAATCCTCCAGGGCCACGGCGGTATGGATCCTGGGGATCGGCTCCAGCAGGCTGCCTTCCCCGAAGAAGTCGCCCTTGGCCAGCTCCTCCGCCCAGTCGCCCTGGGCCTCGGGCCCCACGTACATGCGGATCCGGCCCGAAAGGATGACATACATCTGCTGGGCCATGTCGCCCTTGCGGTAGACCGTCTCCCCCTCCTTGAAGGAGAGCTTGCTTTGGCCAATGAAGCTGGAATCGGACATGGGCTACCGGGAATAGACCTAAAGATAACGTGCAACCGCTCTGGACGGAACCTCGCTGAAGGACCATACCGCCAATTTAAACGCTATGCTTGGACGATGCGAATGCTGCGCTGGATGCTGGCCCCCCTGGCCCCGCTCTACGGGGCGGTGGTGCGGCTGCGCAACCGCGCCTTCGACCGGCACGGGGAGCGCGCCTCGGCGGTGCCGCTGCCGGTGGTCTCGGTGGGCAACCTCAGCACCGGCGGCACCGGCAAGACTCCCGTCACTCTGCATCTGGCCGAGGCCCTGGCCGCGACCGGGCTCAGGCCCGCCATCATCTCGCGTGGCTACGGCGGCCGCCGGCCCCTGGACCCCATGGCGGTGGATCCCGGCTCCAGCCCGGAGCAGACCGGCGACGAGCCGCTGATGATGGCGCGGCGCCTGGGCCCCGGCCGGGTGGTGGTGGGCCGCAAGCGGCTGCACGCGGCGCTGCGGGCCCTGGTCCTGGATCCCCCGCCGGACCTGCTGATCATGGACGACGGCTTCCAGCACCGGGCCCTGAAGCGGGACGTCGACCTGCTGCTGCTGGACGGGGTGCGCCGCTGGGGTGACGGCCGCATGCTGCCCCTGGGCGACCTGCGGGAGCCCATGGCCAGCGCCGCCCGGGCCTCCTGCCTGGTGGTGACCCGCGGCGGCCGGGCCGACCGGCCCCGGATCCTGGCCTGGTGGGCCCGGTGGGGCTCCGGCGGCCCGGTGTTCTGGGTGGACTTCGCCATCGGCGCCCTGCGCCGGTTCGACACCGGCGAGCGGCTGCAGCTGCAGCAGCACAATGCCTCCCCGGGCCCGCTGTTCGCCTTCTGCGCCCTGGGCCACCCCGAGGCATTCTACGCCGATCTCCTGGTGGCGGGCCTGCCCTGGGTCGGCACCTGGAGCTTCCGGGACCACCAGGCCCTGACCGGGCGCCAGTTCCAGCGCCTGGAGGCGCAGGCCCGCGCCGCCGGCGCCGCCGGCCTGGTGTGCACCGAGAAGGACGCCGTGAAGCTGGCCGGCCCCCTGCCCTTCACCCTGCCCCTGTGGGTGGCCGAGCAGCGGGTCGCCGGCGGCGAGGACCTGGTGGCCTGGCTGCTGCAGCGGCTGGCCGACCTCAAGGCGCCTTGAAGCCGCGGGCCGCGCCACGAAAACTGTCCTGGCATTCCCGCCCGCCATCCAGTAGCATGGAGCCTGCCCAGGCGGGCGTAATTCAGTGGTAGAATGTCAGCTTCCCAAGCTGAACGTCGACGGTTCGATCCCGTTCGCCCGCTCCAGATGAAAGCCCCCGCAGGGGGCTTTCTTGTCGGGGCAGATGAGCGGGATCAAGCCGTCCGCCGCGCTCCGGGGATTCTCTTCCGCGCCTTCTGGAACTCGTCCAAGGCGTAATTGAAATATTCCCGCCGGGTGAACTCGCCCCCGTGGAAGGTGGCAAGGCTGAACCATTTGTATGCCTCGACGGGATCCTTCGCGGTCCCGCTGCCGTCCCGGCTGAACTCGCCCAGGTGGATTTCGGCTTCCGGATCCCCGTTGCGCGCCGCGACCAGGTACCATTTCCGCGATTCAGCATAATCCCTGGGGACGCCGGCTTTGTTCGCGTACATCCAGCCGAGCTGGTAGGCGCTGCGGGTGTTTCCGCGCTCGGCCCCCAGCCGGTACCAGCGCAGGCCTTCGGCCACGTCCTTCTTGACCCGGTCGCCCCAGAAATACAAGTTCCCCAACTCATGAATCGCCCTTCCGCTGCCTTGGGCGGCGGCCAGCCGGAGCCATTTCTGGGAGGCATCCAGATCTTTCGGCACGCCAGAGTTGCCTTCGCTCATGCCGCCCAGGTGGTACTGACTGTTGGTGTCCCCCTGGTCCGCGGAAAGCCGGAACCAGCGCAGGGCCTCCGCCAAGTCCGGCGTCGTCCCCTGCCCGGCGCGGGTCATCAGCCCCACCAGGCTCTGGGCGTGGGCATCGCCCTTGTCCGCCAGAGGCCTGACCATGTCCATGACGGCGGAATACTGCGGACCGCCGCAGAATCCCTTTTCTAGGGCCGTCCATCGGTTCATGGCCACCACATCCGGCTCGCCGCTCCATCCGGCGCAGTACATCAATGAGGCGCAGGCTATGGCCAGACTGTTGCCTTGCCGCGCCAGGGACTGCCAGAGCCGGAGGGCCTCGGTACAGTCTCCGCTGGCCGTGGCGGCCCTGGCCGAGGCCTCGGCGGCCCCGGCGGGCTCCTCCCGGGCCACCGCCGGCGCCGCGACCAGGAGCGCGGCCACCGAAAGGACCTTGATCCAGCTTCCACAATTGGCCAGCGATGGGCGGAACCAATCCATGGTGATCCTCATTTGTCTTGGGAAATCGCACCATGATATTCCAATATCGAGTGGCGTCGAAAGTGGTTTCCCGAGGGTCCTGGGCCTATCCGCAGGCCCGCGATCCGGAGCTTCCGGTCAGTTCTGCGCGCCCGGAACCCGCAGCTTCAATTCCGAGTGGCCCACCGGCGCGGCCGGCTTGACCTGGTCCAGGTGGGACGTGTGCAGTTCCACCCGCGGGGCGTCCATGCAGCCGGTGCCCAGGGCGAGCGCCGCCAGCGCCAGGACCGCGAGGATCGGATTGGAGCGGGCCATGGCTTCCTCTGGCGGCAGGAACGGGTCGCGGATCGGGGTCGAGGCCGCCCCTGGGGAGGACGGGCCTGAGAAGATCCTACCGCACCCCGGACCGCCGGAAACGAGGTTCCGGTGATCCGCCGGCCTGCCTCTGGTGTATTCCCCAGTGAAGGCCATCCCGAGGAGGTGCCCATGGAAAAAACCTTTGACCGGCGCGCGTTCCTGAAGATCACCGGCACCACCCTGGGCGCCGGGGCGCTGTACCGGGTGGGGGCCGCGGCGGGGGTGGACCCCCGGGCCCTGGCCCTCGCCGGCACACTGGGCAGCCAGAATGGCGAACGGGTGACCCCGTTCACCTTCGTCCAGTTCAGCGACACCCACGTGGGCTTCGAGGGGCCGCCCGATCCCCTGGGCACCCGGGCCTTCGAGACGGCGGTGGCGGCGGTCAACGCCCTGCCCCGGCAGCCGGAACTGGTGCTGTTCACCGGTGACCTGACCCACGACAGCGAGAAGGAGGGCGAGTCGCTGGCCCGCATGCGCCGGTTCCAGGAGATCGCCGGCCGGCTGCGGGTGAAAGCCCTGAAGTTCGTGCCGGGCGAGCACGACGCCGGGCTGGACGGCGGCGCGCTCTACCGGAGCGTGTTCGGCGAGTCCCACTATGCCTTCGACCACCGCGGGGTGCATTTCATCGCCCTGGACAACGTCTCCCAGGGCAGGCCGGTGGTAGGCCCCGAGCAGCTCGCCTGGCTGGGCCGGGACCTGGCCCGGTTCGACCGCAGCGCCCCCATCGTGGTGTTCACCCACCGGCCGCTGTTCGACCTGAAACCCGAGTGGGAGTGGTACACCGGCGATGGCGACCAGGTCATGAACCTGCTGGCGCCGTTCGAAAACGTCACCGTGCTCTACGGCCACATCCATCGGAACCACACCTTCCAGAGCGGCCACGCCCGGCATCTGGCGGCCCGCTCGCTGATTTTCGCCTTCCCCGATCCGCAGCGCACCGAGGACAAGAAGCCCGACCCGTTCGACCCGTCCGCCCCGTTCAGGAACCTGGGCATCCGCCAGATGGACCTGGCGCTCCAGGGCGGCAAGGCCGCCCTGGGCGTGGACGAAGTGGAACTCACCACCCGGGAATTTGCCGGCACCGTCGGCATCAACCAGATCCTGAAAGGAGTGGACACCGAATGAAAGCCCTCAAGACCGCCCTCGCCATCGCCTGCCTCGCCTTCTGGCTCCCGGCCCAGCCGGGCCCCAGGGAGATCGCCATCACCGCCAGGCGCTTCGAATACACCCCCAGGGAAGTCCGGCTGAAGAAGGGCGAGCCGGTCATCCTCGTGCTCAAGTCCGAGGACGTGACCCACGGGATGCTGTGCCGGGGTCTGGCCCTGGACACCGATATCGCCCCCGGGAAGGAGACCCGGGTGACCGTGACCCCGGCCAAGGAAGGGGAGTTCACAGCCATCTGCAATCATTTCTGCGGCTCGGGTCACGGCAACATGAAGATGAAGTTCATCGTCGAATGAGCCTCCCGGTCCATCCCGCCGTCAACCACTTCCCGGTGGTCGCCAGTCTGCTCGCGGCCGGCTGTCTGCTGGCGGGCGCAGTCCGACCGCAGGCCGAGCGGAGCGAATGGGTGCTGCGCGCTCTGCTGCTGCTGGGGGTCGCGGTGGTGGCCCTGCCGGTGGTGATCGGCTCAGGACGGGCCTGGAGCGCCGCCATGGGCGCCTGGCCCTGGGGCGCGGCGCTGCCGCCCCGAAGCGCCCTGGACGGACTGCTGCGATGGCACGTGCTGGGAGCAGCGGTCTCGACCGCGCTGTCCGGGCTGGGCCTGGGGCTCGGCCTGGGCTTCCGGCGGGGCCGGATCGGGCTCTGGCCGCTGCTGCTGGTGGTGCTGACCGCGGCCCTGGCCACGGGCATCACCGCCCGGGTGGGTGGGCAGATGACCTTCGGCAATCCTGAGTCCGAGGCCAGTCCGTGACCCGTGCAGACACGGGGATTTCCGTATTCATGGTGTAGCCTGGATACTCCCCCGCCCTCCTTCCCAGCTGCCAGGCACCCCCATGCTCCCCCGAACCAAGCTCCCGGCCCTGTCCGTCCTGGCCCGCCAGCGGCAGAAGATCGCCCTGCACGAGCGGATCCTGGAACAGTCGGTGCGGGAGCGCACCGCGGAGCTGGAGGCGAGCCTGGAGGCGCTCAGCCAGAGCAAGGAGCGCTACCAGCGGCTGCTGGAATCCATCACCAGCTATGTCTACACCGTGCGCATGGAGGAGGGCCGGCCGGCGGCGACCCGGCACGGGCCCGGCTGCCTGGCCGTGACCGGCTACGCTCCGGAGGCGTTCCAGGAGAACCCCTACCTGTGGATCGAGATGGTCCACCCGGAGGACCGGGACACAGTCTCCGCCGAGGCCGAGGCCCTGCTGGCCGAACGGCGGGCCCGGAGCTTCGAGCACCGGATCCACCACCAGGACGGGACGGTGCGCTGGGTGCGCAGCGTCCTGGTGCCCCATCTGGCCCCCGGGGGGGCGCTGGCGGCCTACGACGGCGTGATCATCGACATCACCGAACGCAAGCGCGCGGAGGAGGCCCGGATCCGGCTGGAGGCCCAGCTGTTCCAGGCCCAGCGGCTGGAAAGCCTGGGCAACCTGGCGGGCGGGGTGGCCCACGATATCAACAACGTGCTGGCGGCCATCCTCGGGCTGTCCTCCAGCAACCGGGAGCAGGTGCCCGCTGGGCCCCTGGCGCGGTCCCTGGACACCATCACCACCGCCTGCCTGCGCGGCCGGGAGGTGGTCCGCAGCCTGCTCTACTTCGCCCGCAAGGACATGGCCGCCGTGGGCCCGGTGGACCTGAACCTCC
>Ga0316217_10007113_pt1 | contig 10806 bp, 5 predicted proteins | sample 1anoAmetaG_FD_203633 | JGI IMG/M metagenome (GOLD analysis project Ga0316217, IMG submission 203633) | Freshwater microbial communities from Trout Bog Lake, Wisconsin, USA - 1anoA | ecosystem: Environmental > Aquatic > Freshwater > Lake > Hypolimnion/Profundal zone | place: USA: Wisconsin... | reverse complement strand
CGTAAAGCACATCCGCCATGCCGATGGTGCGCTTGTTGTGCGTGATGATGATGAACTGCGAGTGCGCGATGAACCGTTGCAAAATTTTCACAAACCGGATGACGTTGGACTCGTCGAGCGGCGCGTCCAATTCGTCCAGCACGCAGAACGGGCTGGGCTTCACTTGATAAATCGAGAAGAGCAGCGAAACAGCAACCATCGTCTGTTCGCCGCCAGACAGCAGCGAGATGCTCTGCAACTGTTTGCCGGGAGGCCGCGCGACGATCTCAATGCCGCTTTCCAAGACATCGGTGGTGTCCGATAAAACTAGGTCCGCTTTGCCGCCGCCGAAAACGTCCACGAACATCGCGCGGAAATTTTCGCGAATTTTTTCGAACGTTTCGATGAACATCTGCCGCGTCTGGTCATTGATACGATTGATGATTTCGAGTAACTGCGTTTTGGCATTCACCAGATCGTCGTGCTGTGTCGAGAGAAATTGATAGCGCTGCTCGGTCTCTTCGTATTCCTCGATCGCCACGAGATTCACCGCACCCATGTCGTCAATCTTCTGTTGCAGTGCCTCGACTTGCTGCTGCACGGAATTCCAATCGGTCGCTACCCCGGCTTCGGCCATTTGTTCCGGCGTCAGCGTCTCGACCTTCGCCGGACCTTCTTCTGCTTGCGTGATGGTAAGGCATTCGCTGCGAATGTCGTCGAGATTCAGGTGATATTTCGACTGCACCTTCTCGCGCAGATTCTGCACGGTCATGTTTTTTTGAGCGAGCTCCACATCGAGAGCGCCGCGTGCATTCTGGATTTCCGTCAACCGATTGCGCTGGGAACGCAACGCCTCGTCGCGCTGCGAAATTTCGCCGTCCTGCGCATTCTTGTGGCCGACCAACTCGGCGGTCTTCACATTCACGCCCTCGCGCTCAATTTGAAGGCGCTCGATCTGAGATTGCGAATCCTGAATCTCCGCTTCGGCCTGCTCTTTGCGCGTGACGAAAGAGGAACATTCATTGCGTCGGGCGTCCACCAATTGCCCCAACTCGCCAATGCGATAACCGAGCGACGTCTGCTGCTGGCGGAACGACGATGCGAGTTGTTCGTCGGAAGCAAGGGCTACTTTGCTCTCGGTCAACGCCGTGTTGGCGACATCGCGGGCTACGCGGAGTTCTTCCAGCTCGCGCGTCAACGCGACGACCTGTTCCTGCGTCTCACGCTCACGCGCTTCCAGTTCATTCAACCGCGCCGTCAGCGCCTCGCGCTTTTGCAAACCTTCCGCTTCCTGCGCGGCGAGGCTTTCGACCTCGAAGACCATCGTGTCGATGCGCTGATGCAGGAGGCGGTTGGAATTATTCAACGCATTGAACTCACCTTCGCGCGTGGCGATGGCGACTTCCTGCTGACGCAATTCCATCTGCGCCTGCTGTAGGCTGGCTTGCAATTCCGTTTGTTCACTCAACCGCGCAGCGCGCTTCTGGGTCGCCTCGGCGACGTATCCGTGAAGTTCCGCCAGTTCCGCCTGTAACTCGGCGATCTGATTTTTGCGGCCGAGAATGGATGAAGGCGCCTTGCCATTGCCACTGCCATTCAGATAACCGCCCGTGTAAATGCCGTGACGATTCAGCAGTTCGCCGCCGAGCGTCACAAAGTCGCAGCCCGCGTGACCATTCTGGAGTTGCGCCTTGGCGGTCTTCAAATCCGCCGCGATAAACGTGCGGACCAACAACGATTTCAAAAGTGGTTCCACCGCAGGCTCGGCCTGGATCACACTCATCGCGTGAACGATCTGGCCAGATTGCAATTCACTCACCGGGCCGGAGGCCGGAGCCATCTCCCCCGTGAAGGCGAGCTGATTTGCAGCGCTGTGTTCCGGGAACGACAACGCCACGACGCTCGCGCGACCAGATTTGTTCGCGTTCAAGTCCGCGAGAATTTCTTCCGCCGAGGCCGGCTGTTCCGTGAGCACCAATTGAAGATTGTGGCCCAACGCATTTTCCACTGCGGTGATAAATTGATCCGGCACACGAATCCGGTCAGCAAGCGAACCAATGACGGAACTCGATTGGCGCAAGGCGGCGAGGGCGCCGGCATCGAAGCCTTCGTGCGAGCCTTCCAATTGTTCGAGCAGTTGGAGGCGGGAACGTTTCTCCGCCTGCTGCTGCACAAAATTATCCTGTTCCACGGACGCCGCCTGCAATTCCGCGTGCAACTCGCGCAACCGATTCTGGCGCTGCTCGACGGAACCGCGCGTGGTGACCACGTTCAGTTTTTCCGCTTCGACGCTCGCGGTAAATTCCACCAGTCGCGCTTCCAGCCGGCAACGTTCTTCTTCCAATTGCAATTTTTCCGTCGAAAGTTTTTCCAAGCGAACCGTGTTGTTCTGCTTCTGCAATTCGAGCGCATTCAGTTCGTTGCGGATGCGCGACGAATCCTGCGCCGCCGCGAATGCCGAGGATTGTGCCTGACGCAGTGATTCCTGGCGCTGGCGCAAGCCTTCCTCGACTTCGCGAAGCGCATTCTGCTTGGTCTGCAAGGCTTCCTTGTGCTGGCTCAACGCCGCTTCCGCCGTGGCCAGACTTTCGGTGACGACCACCAACTCGGCCTGCGCCGTGCGATGCCGCTCCTCGGTCTGCGCGATCTCTTCCAAAGCCTTCATGTTCTGCGATTCGATTTCGCGAATGCGCTCCTGGTTGAAATGAATGCGGCTTTCGTGACGATTGATTTCCGATTTCAATTCCAGTCCGCGCTGTTGTTGCACGGCGACTTCGTGTTCTAGTGCGGACAGTAGCGCCCGCAACCGGGAGATTTCATTTTCAAAACGGAGAACATCATTTGATCCGGCCTCGATTTCGTTCCGCAAATTTTCCACCGCCGCCTGCCGCCCGGAAATCTCCTCTTGCAGCACGTCGTATTGATGCCGCACGAGCTGGGTTTCCAGATGTTGCAGTTCCTCCGCAATTTGTTTGTAGCGCCGTGCCTTGGCCGCCTGGCGTTGCAGCGAACCAATCTGCCGTTTTACTTCTGCGATGGTGTCGGCGATGCGCAGAAGATTCTGTTCGGTGTATTCCAGTTTGCGCAGCGATTCTTTTTTCTGTGCTTTGAACTTCGTGATGCCGGCCGCTTCCTCAAAAATCATCCGGCGATCTTCCGGCTTGCTCGACAAAATTTGCGTGATGTGGCCTTGCGCCAAAATGCTGTAGCTCGTGCGCCCGACGCCGGTGCCCATGAACAACTGCTGGATGTCCTTCAAACGGCACGGCGTTCGATTCAGAAAATATTCGCTGCCACCATCGCGGAAAATTCGGCGCGTCAGAGTCACTTCGTCATAAGCGACCTCGACGCCCGCCGCCTTCAAACTTTCCATGCCGACGCCGCCGAGTGTGAGCGAGACTTCCGCCATGCCAACCGGTTTGCGTCCGTCGGTGCCGTTGAAGATCACATCGGCCATTTCTCCGCCGCGCAGTGCCTTGGCCGACTGCTCGCCGAGCACCCAGCGGATGGCGTCCGAGACATTGGATTTGCCGCAGCCGTTCGGCCCGACGATGGCGGTAACACCGGGCTGAAAATTCAGCGCCGTCTTGTCCGCAAAGGACTTGAAACCGAAAACTGTGAGATTCTTGAGATACATCGAATTGTTATTATTAGGCAACCAAAGCAGTTATTCCCTGTAAAGCGAAAACCACAACATGTTGTGCACAATCCTGGATTGTGGCACAACCTATTGTGAATAACTTTCATTTGACTATAAAAACAACCTTGATTTTTCAGCATATAATTCCAGTCTCACACGACCTTGACGAGTTCAAGATGACCTGACCCCAAAAAGATGGACGTGACAAAGGTGGAGTTCTGCTGCGAAAAGAAAGGCAGCAGAACTATGAAAAGAGCAAATTCAGTGAGGAGTTGTTGATAGTGCCGCCACGTCGCCAGGGCCTGCCGCAGCGCAAAGAGATGTTCCGCCCGCCAGTCGCCCACCAGACTCCGCGCAATCACGTCGGCACTGACTTTGATCCGGTGATCTTTGAGCTTGGCCAGCTTGTGCCCGTCGCGTTCCCCGGCTAGGACCGCGTCGAGGATCGCCAGCCAGGTCACGCCCACGATGTCGCTGATGACGTTGTGGATTTGCACGTTCATTTGCGTGAGCGCCTTGTGCAACTGCATCACCTGCTGGCTGACGTAACGCACCAGGTTCGCCCGCTGCCGTAGGAACGAACGCACCACGCAAATCTGTTCGGGCGGGCGGAAGCTGGCGCGCAGCAAGCCAACGGAATGCAGGTATTGCAGCCATTGACAGTCGCTCACGTCCGTCTTGCGCCCGGGCAGATTTTTGCAGTGCCGGGCGTTGACCAGACAGACTTCGATTTTGGAATTGTGCCGACACACCCGTTGAAATTGTTACTGATTCAGGCGGAAAATGACAATGGCGACTTGGTCGAAATGCGCGACGGCATCGGCCTCCCAGGAGAATCCCGATGATCTGCTCTTCACCGAATGCGACGCGGCGACGGCGCAGGCGCTGGCCGGTTTTGAAAGCCGGGTGGACGTGCGCGCCAACCCGCCGCCGCCCTCGACCTTGCGGCACAAGCAGCCGCACGCCAACGAACCCCGCTTCGAGGCGCGGACGGAACTCTACCGGATCACCGGCGTGGAGCTGACTCAGGTGCCGGGCTTGCAAGTCAGCACCGCGCTGGTGTTGTTTGGCGAACTGGGGCCGGACTTCGTGCAGCGCTTTCCCACAGCCAAATGTTTTGTTTCGTGGCTGGACTTATGTCCCGACAATCGCATTACCGGCGGCCGGATCATCTCGGTCAAGACGCGCGACGTGAAGAGCCGTTCGGCGGAGGCGTTGCGCTTGGCCGCACAAGCCCTCTGGCAAAGCAAGACCTATCTGGGCGATGCTTCCGCCGCTGGAAGGCGCGGCTGGACACGCCCAAGGCCATCACCGCGATGGCGCACAAACTGGCGCGCATCCTCTGGCACCTGCTAAAATATCGCGAAGCCTACGACCCCAAAACTTGGGTGGCGGCAAAAGAAAAATGCGGGCCAAGAAATTGCAAACGACTCCACCGAAACGCCACCGCCCTCGGCTACAAACTAATCACGGCACCATGAACTTATACGCCATAGTTTCTTAGGAGACAATGGACAGATTTTCGGAAATACCTCGTTTTTCCTAATAAAAATGGTCGGGGCGGTGAGATTCGAACTCACGACCTCTTGTACCCGAAACAAGCGCGCTAGCCAGACTACGCTACGCCCCGAACCAATGTTATACACTACATTATCAGCTTTCCTTAAGCCAAATGATAAGCTGATACTGCAACCGTGAATGCTACATAGACGACCATTCGGAAACTTATCCTTATCCCGTCTGGCATAAACGCCATAAACGAAACTACGTCACTACAAGCCGTCGTAGGCTTATTTTGCCTGATTCCGCGTTTAGGGCAAGCTCATTCGTCGAAGTCTCAAAACAAATCTCATGAGCATCGACCAACTTCTGCCGTCTGACCATGGAAAACCCGAGAGGCAGAAGATCCGTAGCATAGCGCAAGCGCTTTCGCCACCAGCAACATGACTTTTCTTTTGGCGGTGCCCTGACGTTTTTCCAATCACGGTTCCGGTTCAACAATCTGGTTCCCTGCTATTTTCGGTGGAATAGGGAAAGCGGTTGGATAGGCTGGCGGGATGACGCCTGAAAAACTATTTCACGAACTGCTGGAGTTGGGTTTGAACTGGGAAGTGATTGAAAGCCGGTTTGAACGGGAGAGCGGGACAGCGTTTTTGGAGATTCGCGAGACTCCCAAGCGCTGGGAGTTGTTGCGCTGTCCGGAAGAGGGCGGGTTGGTTTTCTGCTACGACCACACCGAAACCCTGACGTGGCGGCATTTGAATGTCTTCCGGCATCGCTGTGAAATCGCCTGTCGGCTGCCGCGCGGCAAATGCCGCCAGTGCGGCCACGTCTTCCGGGTGCGGCCGCCGTGGGGGGGGGGTTGAGCACGCACTTCACCAAGGAATTTGAAGCTTTCGCGCTGGTGCTCATGCGCGAGATGCCCATGCGCAGGTGGTGCTCGACAAGTTCCATGTGATCAAAAACGCCAACGAGGCGGTGGACAAGGTGCGCCGGGCGGAAGTGCGTCTGGGCGGCAAGGCGGATGGGCAGCGCTCTACAAAAGCCAGTGGCTCTAGCGCAAGAATCCCGAGCACCTGACCGGCCTGGAACAGGAACGGCTGTCGGCCATCAAAAACAAGCAACTCGCCACGGCCAAGGCGTATCACTCCACCGAAAATAGCGGGGAACCGACAATCTTTCGTCAAACTCCTCACCAAGAAGCATTTCGCCTTTCGCAATTTGGCCCCGCTCAAATCATGCCTTGGGCTAGCGAACACCTGTTGCTCAGTAGAGCCACCAGAAGCTTACCGAGCATCTTGATTGCTAGCTGAACACCGGCAGCTCAATCGGCGATATGGAAACTGAGGAGCCCGCTCCCGTGTGAAATAAATCAATCCAGATGCACGATGCCCTGGCGAATGGCGCTGATGGCGGCTTCGGTGCGATCCTGAACGTTCAGCTTGGCAAACAAGGTTTTGAAGTGCGCCTTGACCGTGTCTTCGCACAGGAACAGGGCGGTGCCGATTTCCCGGTTGCTGCGACCTTTGATGAGCATTTGCAGGACATCCATTTCGCGACGGGTCAATTCGGGCCGCTGCTGGCGTTCGGCGAGCCGGTTGGCCAGTTTCTCGGATAACACCTGCTGGCCGGCATGGACGCTGCGGATGGTCGCGGCCAGTTCATCGTCGGGCGTGTCCTTGAGCAGGTAGGATTTTGCGCCGGACTGGATAGCGCGAAAAATATCCTCGTCCGTGTCGAACGTGGTGAGGACAATCACGCGAGCGTCGGGGAATTCCTTGCGGATGGCGAGCGTGGCTTCCACGCCGCCCATGCCCGGCAGGCGCAAATCCATCAGCACCACGTCCGGTTTTCTCTGGCGGTAAAGCTCCAGCGCCGCGCGGCCGTCGCCGGTTTCCGCCACGATCTGCAAATCCGGTTCGCTCTCGATGAGCGCAGCCATGCCTTTGCGGAACGCCGGATGGTCGTCCACGAGCATGACGCGGATGGGATTTGTTTTTTTCAATTTTCCATGACCATGTTACTCCGCAAACCGTCAGCCTGTCATTTACCCGTTAGAGTAAATCACAAAAATTGATTCTCCAAACGGCGGACATTTTTCATTCGCCCGAAAGCAGTAGGCTCAAACTGATTTCCGCGCCGTGGCCGGGCGCGCTCTGAATTTTCAATTCGCCATTCAACTCGGCGGCACGCTCGCGCATGCCCACCAGACCAAAACCGCCGGCGCGCGGCGAAGGGTTGGCGGCATCAAAACCCCGTCCGTCGTCGACCACGACGAGGCGAAATTGTTTTTCGCCAAATTCGAGCGTCACCTTGACGTGCCGGGCCTGCGAATGTTTGATGGCATTGGTGATGGCTTCCTGGCCGACGCGCAACAGGTTGCTCTCGATCATCGGGGCCAGGCGCCGCGGCTGGCCGGTGACGGCAAAGCTGGTTTCGGTCTCGGTGCCGTCGGCCATTTGTTTCAAAATGTTTTTCAAGGCGGACACCAAATCCCCGGTCTCCAGCACTTGCGAGCGCATGTTCCAGATGGAATTGCGCGCCTCCTCCAAACTGCCGCGCACCAACTGCTGCGCCGTGTCGAGATGCTGATGCAGTTCCGCCGCCGCGCCGCCGGCCTGTTTTTTCGCGAGGCGCAGTTGCACCGAAGTCGCCACCAGACCTTGTGCGAGGGTGTCGTGAATTTCCCGCGCCAAGCGATTGCGTTCCGACAAAATGGCGGTGAACTCCGCCTCGGCCATCGCGCGCTGATTTTTCTGTTCGTGCAGGCGGCGGCGCGCGAACAGCGTCACCACGCCGGTTGCCAGCAGCAATCCGCCGATCACACTGCCGAGGAAAAAAATGATGTGCCGGGGCGTCCACCAGGGCGGCCGGCTGAGGATCACTAGGTCGGCGGGCGACCGGAGCAAAATCTGGAATGCCTGCGGCTGCCAGATGCCCATCAACGGCCGGACATCGTCATGCACCACGGAGCAGATGCCCGCGACGCGAACTTGGCCGCCCGGCTGCCAGTCGGGATTGCTGCTGGCCTCCGGCGGCTGTTTCAAGATGGCTTTGAAAACGGTGCCGCCCGCGCGCAACGTCAGGACGGCGCCTTCCAAAACGGGTTGCACCTCCGTGAGCGTGGCCTCGGTGGCAATCAAATCGTCTTCATACGCGAACACGTTGGTGACGCTGGTCAGAAAAACCGGTGTTGGCGGCGGGCTGGTGCCGGTCTTGCGGAAGGTCGCGTCTTCCAGCATGGGCGGGAACGCGCTGTAGGCGGGAAAACCGAGCAAATCAATTTCATCGCCGGGCCGCAAAGATTCCGTCTGCCGGGTGTGAATCCGCAGCCCGGAGGCGACATCGCGAATCCAGAACAAGGAACCGGACTGGGCGTAGGTCACCACCCCGCGCACATGGACGCGGTGGCCGCTGGGATTGTCCGGCGAAAAGCGGAGCAGGCTGTCGGTCGGACGCACCGGCGCATCAAACGGATTCGCGGGCGCGGGTTTTTCGACCACGATTTTCACACCCGCCGGCACTTGCAGCACGGGCGTGAGCGCCTGTCGTTTCTGATTGAACTGGTAAAGGCACACCGCCTGCACGCGCACCTCGGCATCTTCCTGAATCAGCGGGTCGTGTGGCAAAGGACAACGCACGGACAACACGCCGCCGCCCGTCGCTACGAAAATCCGCCAGACATTGCCGTTGTTTGATGGCGCCAGGCAATAGCGCACGACCCCGCTGATTTCCACCCATTGCCCATCCATCGCGCCGGTGATCAGCTCCTGATAGGAAACCGGGCGTGGTGCCGGGATCGGTGCCGTGCCATGTTTATGCGCGGCGGTCACCTTGACAATCGGCGCGAATTGTCCGGGATCGGTCACGCCTTCGACTTCCAGCAAATCTTTCCGGTGGCAAGTGACCAGCAGGTTTTTTTCCGTGAGCAAATAAATTTCCGCCGTCTCGTCCGCGAGCACCAGTGCGTGATCGCGCGGATCGGCTTCGGAGATGACCACGCCGCGCAAATGCACCAGTAACGCCTGCGCAGCCTGGGCTACGGTCAGGTTGCGGATTTGCGTGGCGTTCGTCAGCACGCCCGCCGGCAGCGCCGATTGCGCGGCGACGGGCCTGACCAAGCCGGCTAAAGCCAGCAGCCAGCCAGCCAGTCCGAGGCCATGCAGTTGAGCGCGCATTGCAGAAACTTTCGACAATATGCTGGAGAATTTTGACTTCGGCAATCGGGTTTGCCGACCCAACGCACGATCCCGCCATTTTTACTCTTTGGAGTAATAGACCAAATTAGCACTTCGTGCTATAATTCGAAATCATTCAAGTCAAACCACTCCAAACACCCAATAGAATTGTCCGCCCGCCCGTTTGAAAACCCACACAAACCCCGTATGAAAACCCCCACGCAAACAAAACTGTCTCATCCTTCAACCCAGCTGCGCCATTGTTCTGGCACCCGTTTGGGGGCTTTAACTTTTCTGGCGCTGATTCTGGCCGTGGCCGTCCTACCGGCGCCAGCCGCCACTATTTTTTGGAACGGCGCCGGCACGAGCTGGAGCACGGTGGGATCGTGGTCCACACTTTACACCGCCACTTCGCCCAACCCCGCCGCCGTTCCAGGCTTGGCGGACACAGCGCTTTTCAATATCAGCTCGGTCAATTCGGCCCAGACGGTTTATCTCGGCGGCAACCAGTTGGCGAGTGCCATGACGTTCAGCAACACCGGCACCACGACGCTGCTTGGCGGCAGTGCGGGCAGCCCGGCGGCGAACACGCTGACGCTGGGAACCAACGGGGCCGCGCTTACCATCGCCGGGGTTACCGCTCTCGCCGGCAATGTGACGATTGGCGACACTTCCGGCGGCGGGGCCAACGTGACGCCGACTTTGGCCGGTGCGACGAACAATCTCATCACCGTCGCCTCGGGTCGAACCCTCACCTTTGCCAACGGGATTAATTTCAGCACGGGCAAGATCGAGAACAACGGCACGGGCACCACGGTTTTGAGCGCGGCCGGCACCGGTGCCGGATTGGCCTCGGTCGTAGGCACGGTCAATTACAACATCATCGCCCGGCTGGATTCCGGCACGATCACGCTCGGCAGTCCGTCGGCGTTCGGCACCGGCGTCATTGACACGCGCAACGAAACGTTGCAGGCCAGCACGGATTTGTCGGGGGCCAATAAAATTATGAACACGTTCGATTTGGCGACCGGCACGACGATCATCGGCGGCTCAACCAATATTGAACTCGGCGGTCAGTTCATCGTCAGCAACGGCGGAACCAGCCCGGGGATCTTGATCAACAACACGGCTGCCACCACGATTTCTGGCAACGTGTATCTGTCGGATCTTTCAACGACTGGCAAGACGCTCATGGTTACGAATCTCACCACGGCCGGCCCCGTGACAATCAGCGGCTTGATTGCAAATTACACCGGCGGCGCGGGCACGGCGGGCGGGTTGACTAAGACCGGCTCGGGCACGCTGATTGTTTCGGGTGCAAACAACACTTACTCTGGCACGACAACCATCGGTGCCGGCGGCTTAGCTGCCGTGCTGCGCGCGGCGGCGACGCAGGCGCTGGGCACTGGGACAATTACGTTTGACACCACCGGCAACGCCAGCTCGGCGCGGTTGGAACTGACTAACGGAATCAGTTTGAACAACATTATAGTTTTCTCCGGTCGCACT
>Ga0316217_10007112_pt1 | contig 10807 bp, 9 predicted proteins | sample 1anoAmetaG_FD_203633 | JGI IMG/M metagenome (GOLD analysis project Ga0316217, IMG submission 203633) | Freshwater microbial communities from Trout Bog Lake, Wisconsin, USA - 1anoA | ecosystem: Environmental > Aquatic > Freshwater > Lake > Hypolimnion/Profundal zone | place: USA: Wisconsin... | reverse complement strand
CGGTGTCCGGCGCGCCCGGGGGCGGCTCGACGACCTCGTAGGCCTGCTGCGGCTCGCGCCACGCGTAGTAGACATCGTTGGCGTAGTAGTAAGGCATGCCGCCGTACCAGAACGTCGAGTAGAAGCCCGGCAGGAACGGCACGAACACGCCGATCGGCGGCGCGACGACGAGCCAACGCGGGCCGTACGGCGCGTACCACGCGCCGCCGTGGTACCAGTAGCGATGGTTCATGTGGTTGACCGCGATGCCGCCGCGCGGCAGCGTGCCGACCATCGAGCCGCGTGCCGGGAACGAGTGTGCATGCGCGGCGACCCCCGCGCCGCCGGCATGGCCGCCGGAATGGCCGCCCGGGTCGGCGAGCACGGGCGTCGCCACGGCCAGCGCGAGCAGCGCCGCCGTGGCCCAACGAGTCGGCAGGTAGGTAAGCATGGAGACGCTCCTCGTCACTTGACCGTGTAGCCGCGCGCCTCGAGGCACGCACTGATCGCTCGACGATACGCGCCCGCCCGCTCGCCTACGCGCACGCCCTGCGTGGCGGCCTGCCGGCTCATGCGCTCGTCCTCGGCCCGCGCCGCCGCCTCGTTCTGCGACTGCTCCGCCGCCCCGCCGAGGAGTGCGCCCGCGATGGCGCCGACGGTGGCGCCGCCGGCGGCGTCGCCACGCGGCGAGACGATCGCACCCAGTACGGCGCCGGTGACGGCGCCCGCGGCGATCCCCGAACCCGGCGGCGGCGCTTCGACGACCCTCTCGCGCTGCGGCGGGGGGGGTGGCGGCGCACCCTGGCTGGGGTCGAACCCGGTCTGGCGGACAGCCCAGGTGTGGCACTCGTACCGGTCGCGATCGGTCTGCTCCGCCGACTGGCCGTGGGCGGGATACACGATCAGCTCGGCCATTCGCGGCGCCGGGGCCGCCGGCGGCGGCGGGTAGTACGCATGATAACGGCGCGGCGGCGCCTCGACGCAGGCACCGACGGCGATCGACAGCGTCAGGACCGGCAACAGGGTGGCAATGCGCATGAGAATCCTCCGTGACGGCGATGGCGACCCTATATAACGTCGCCCGACGCCGATGGCTGACGCACAAACCGAAAGCCGGCCTGCGGGTCCGCCCTTAACTTATGTCCACAATCACAGTTTAGACGGTTGTGGAGCGGCGGAGTTCAGCCCGTTACACCCCTGCGGGACCCGGCTTTGCTGTTCTTGACGCTGGCCGGGGCGCTGCCCGCTACACTGGCGCCCGATTGCCCCTCCCCCGGAGCCTGCCAATGACCCCGCGTGCCCCCGCCGCGAGGCTGAGCCTGCATGGCTGAGCCGATCCCGGACCGCCCGAAGGCGCGTTCCCTCAAGCCGCTGGCGGCCCTGCGACCGTTCCTGCGCCCGTACCGGCGCCGCGCCCTGCTCGCGCTGTTCGCGCTGCTGGTCGCCGCCGCCGCCATGCTGGCACTGCCGGTCGCGCTGCGCCAGCTGATAGACCACGGCCTCGCGGCCAACAGCGCCGCGACCATCAACCGCTATTTCCTCGGATTCCTCGGCGCCGCGGTCGCGTTCGGCGGCTTCGCGGCGCTGCGCTTCTATCACGTCACCTGGCTCGGCGAGCGGATCGTCGCCGACGTGCGCAGCGCGGTCTACGATCGCGTGATCCGCATGGACCCGACGTTCTTCGAGGTCACGCGCACCGGCGAGGTGCTGTCGCGCCTGACAACCGACACGACGCTCGTGCAGTCGATCGCCGGCTCCTCGCTGTCGATCGCGCTGCGCTCGACCCTGAGCCTCACCGGCGCGCTGGTCATGCTGGCGCTGACGAGCCCCAAGCTTACCGGCGCGCTCGCCGTGCTGCTGCCGCTGGTGATCGTGCCGCTGGTCGTGGTGGGCCGCAGCGTGCGCGCCCTGTCGCGCGCATCGCAGGACCGGATCGCGGATTCCAGTGGCCTCGCCGGCGAGACGCTCAACGCCGTGCAGACGGTGCAGGCCTACACGCTCGAGTCGCTGCAGGCGGAGCGGTACACGGCGGCGGTCGAGGCCGGCTTCGACACCGGCGTACAGCGCACCCGTGTCCGCGCCGTGCTGACCGCCCTAGGGACGATGCTGGTGTTCGGCGCGATCACCGCCGTGCTCTGGCTCGGCGCGCGCGAGGTGCTCGCTGGCCAGATGACGGGTGGCCAGCTGGGCCAGTTCCTGCTTTACGCCGTCTACGTCGGCGCTTCGGCGGCGGCGCTGAGCGAGACCTGGGGCGAGGTCCAGCGGGGTGCGGGCGCGATGGAACGCCTGTCGGAACTGCTGGAGGCGACACCGGCGATCACTGCACCCGCGCAGCCTGCCCGGCTGCCGGCCCGCACCGCGGGCCGGATCCGCTTCGAGGGGGTCGAGTTCCGCTATCCGTCGCGGCCGGATGCCGCGGCACTGTCGGCGTACACGCTGGAGATCGCGCCGGGCGAGACCGTGGCACTGGTCGGCCCGTCCGGGGCTGGCAAGAGCACGGCCTTCCAGCTGCTGTTGCGCTTCTACGATCCGGCGGCCGGGCGTGTGCTGATCGATGGCATCGACATCGCCACGCTCGCGCCGGAGGAACTGCGCCGCCAGATCGCGCTGGTCCCGCAGGACACCGTGCTGTTCGGCGCCAGCGCCCGCGAGAACATCGGCTACGGACGCCCCGAGGCAACCGAGGCCGAGATCGTCGCCGCGGCCGAGGCGGCCGCCGCGGATGGCTTCCTTCGCGAGCTGCCGCAGGGCTACGACACGTTCCTGGGCGAGCGCGGCCTGCGCCTGTCCGGCGGCCAGCGCCAGCGGCTGGCGATCGCTCGAGCGGTGCTCAAGAATCCGCCGATCCTGCTGCTGGACGAGGCCACCTCGGCGCTCGACGCCGGCAGCGAGCGTCTCGTGCAGGAGGCCCTCGAGCGCCTCATGCGGGGGCGCACGACGCTGATCATCGCGCATCGACTGGCGACCGTTCTCAAGGCGGACCGGATCATCGTGATGGACCATGGCCGCATCGTCGGCGAGGGCACCCACGCGCAGCTGATCGAGACGAACCCGCTCTACGCACGGCTCGCCGCGCTGCAGTTCAACACCGGCGCGGCCTGACCCACCACGGCAGCGTTCAACGGCCGAACGGGTGCCCGAGGCCGACGAACAGGGTGCGGCGCGCACCCCATTGCGGCGCACCGACGCCGACGCCGCTGCCGTCGCGCAGCTCGTACACCCGGTCGAACAGGTTCAGCACGCTCAGGCTGCCCTCCAGCGCACCGATCCAAGGCACGTCGAGCGTGCGTCGCGCGCTCAGGTTCAGCGTCAGGTACGACGGCAGGTGGTCCGCGTTCAGGTAGCCGCGCCGCAGGCCGCTGCCGAACAAGCCATCGAGGCTGAAGGTCGTGCCGCGCACGGTGTGGGTCAGGCCACCGGATGCCGTCCAGCGCTGTTCGTGGTCCAGCGGGATGTAGTTCGCGGCAATCGCCGCGAGTTCGCTTGCCGCGAAGTTGTACTGGCCGGAGACGATCTGCCGGCCGCGCGCCGAGCCGTAGGCGACGTTGAGGTAGGCGCTGCTGCCGTTGCTCCGCCAGCCGCCGGTCGCCTCGACGCCCCAGATGCGCCCATCGGCGTAGTTGAACGGCGCGAAGATCACGGCCGGACCGAACTGACCCTCGTCGCCAAGGAACTTCACCTTGCGGAAATACGCATCGAGACCGAGCGTGACGACCGGCGTCACGTGCGCCAGCACGCCGGCATCCAGGTAGTGGCTGCGCTCCGAGCGGACCGGATCATTGCCGCCGGAGGCCGGCGCCGCGGTCGTGTTCTGGAACAGCGCGATCGTCTCGACCCGGATCTTCTCCGTCGGCGGCGGCGTGAAGTAGCGCGAGTAGCCCGCGTGCATCGATACCGCCGGCGAGAACTCGTACACCATGCCGAGGCGCGGGCTGAACTGGTCCTCGCTGGTCAAGCCGTCGTAGCGGTCGTAGCGCGCACCGTAGTTGATCGTCAGCGGCGCCGCGGGGTGCCACTCGTCCTGCAGGTAGACGCCCCAGAGCCGCGCACCGTCGGTACCGTCGTCGAGGACCGTCGTCGGCGCCCACACGACCTGCCCGTTCGCGTCGAGCGGGTACACGGTCGTGCTGGTGCGCGATGTCGCCGTCTCGTCGTTGTAGGTGGCGCCGGCCCGCAGCGTGTGTGCATCGTTCAGCTTCAGGCTCGCGTCGGACTGCACGCCCCAGCGGCTGTTGCTGCGCGCGACGTCGCCGGCGGCGCCGGTATAGGCGAGGTCGCCCACCGGATCGGGCCGGTAATGCACGTCGGTGTAGCGATCGTAAAGCGCGACCTGATAGTGCAGCGGCGCGGTCGGCGCGTTCTCGTAGGCGAGGATCGCGAAGCGGTTGCCCTCGCGCTGGCGCTGGTCGAGCAGCGCGGACGCCGGCACGCTGCCACCGGGCGGCACGAACGCCGCCGGCTGGCCGGGCACCACCGGGATCTGGAACCCGTCGTCCGAGGCGCCGGCCATCAGCGACAGGCGCGCCTCCGACGGCAGCACGTAGGACAGGTAGCCGAAGCCGTTCCACTGTTCGGTGTGGTCGTGCAACGCGCTCGTGGTCGGCAATGGGTTCTCGATTCCCTGCTCGTCGCGCAGGTAGCCGCCGGTGGCGTAGTACGACAGCGCGCCCACGGTGCCGCTGGCCTCGCCGCTGCCCTCGCGATGCTGCTGCGACCCCGCCAGCACGTTCAGCGACCCGCCGCTGTCGTAGTCGCTGCCCTTGGTGTGGATGTCGACGACGCCCGCGGTGCGATAGCCGTACTGCGCGGGAAGCGCGCCGGTCAGCAGGCTGATCTGGCTGGCGAAGCGCGGGTTCAGTGCCTGGCCGAACAGCGCGATCGACTCGGGAATCACCACGTCGTTGATCCGGTACTGGATGTTGGCGTGGTCGCCGCGTATGTGCAGCTGGCCGAAGGAGTCCTGCGTCACGCCCGGCGCACGCAGCAGCACGTCGCTGAGCGGCGTCGACTCGCCGAGCGGCAGGTTCTTCAGGTCCTCGACGCCCAGGTGATAGGCGGACGTGCCGGTCTCCGGCATCAGGCCGTTGCGCGCCGCGTCCAGGCGGCGTGCGGTGACCTGCACCTCGGTGAGTACCGCGGGGTCGGCATCGGCATCGCCCGGCACCGCCAAGGCGAAGGGCGCATGGAGGGCCAGCGCGGTGAGGGTGGCATGCAATGCCACGCGACGGGGATGAGACATGCAGGACTCCGACGACGGACTCGAGGGGGAACCGGGCTTGCCCGTGGGCAAGCCGGCTCGCGGGGACTCAGGTCAGCGTCGGTGGGGGAGCACGGGAGCGGTAGGCGGCCCGGGGGCGGGCGGCGCGCAGCGGCGCCGCGGAAGCTTGGCCGAACCGCACGGTGAGGGGCGCGATCAGGGGCGTCGCGATGACCGGCGGCGGTGCGGCGCCTGCACCGGCGGACGCGACGCAGTCCGCGCAAAGCAGGGCGTGCGGCACGGCGTGGCCGCGGCTGAGATGGCTGATGCCGTGCGTCAGGCCGTGCAGTTGGGCGCCGGCAAAGGCCAGCGCCAGCACCAGCAGCCACGCCCGCAGGGGGCGCGGCAGAGCGTGCAGGACGGAGGCAGTCCGGGAATTCATCCGCCGACCTTAACAGAAGGGGGGCCCGGCCACAGCGTGGCGGGGCGCAAGCAGGTGAGACCACCGAACGGCGCGGAAGTTCAGCGCCGCGCGGGCGGCGGTGCAGCGGGGTCGGCCGGCGCGGCGGGGTGATACGATTTGCCACCAGCGGCTCTGCAGGCCCGGCCGCTCGCCACAAGGAGGCGCGGGATGACGACGCTCAGGGTGAACGGCCAGACGCTGCAGACCGATGCCTCTCCCGATACGCCCCTGCTGTGGGTGCTCCGGGACCATCTCGGCATGACCGGAACGAAGTTCGGTTGCGGCAAGGCGCTGTGTGGCGCGTGCACCGTCCATGTCGATGGCGCGGCGACCCGATCCTGCGTGACGCTCCTGAGCACGGTGGCCGGCAAGGACATCCGCACGATCGAGGGCTTGTCGAAGGATCGCTCCCACCCGGTGCAGCGTGCCTGGGTTGAACTCGACGTGCCGCAGTGCGGCTACTGCCAGTCCGGCCAGATCATGTCGGCGACCGCGCTGCTGCGACGGAATCCCACGCCGACCGACGCCGAGATCGACTCGGCGATGGCCGGCAACATCTGCCGCTGCGGCACCTACCCGCGCATCCGCGCGGCGATCCACCTCGCGGCGGAGCTGATCAAGACCGGAGCCGAGGCTTGAAGGGGCGTCCTTCCGCGCCGGCGGCGGACCCGGCGTCCCCGATGGATCGCCGCAGGTTCCTCAAGGCTTCCGCACTCGCGGGCGGTGGCCTGGTCATCGGCATCACCCTCACCGGCTGCGGCAGGCCCGCAGACCGTGCCGCGGTGCGCGGTGCCGGCGGCCAGCCCAACGCTTGGCTGCGCATCGGCGGCGACGAGTCGATCACGATAGTGATCGACAAGTCCGAGATGGGACAGGGTGTCTATACGTCGCTGCCGACGCTGATCGCGGAAGAGCTGGATCTCCCGCTGTCGGCGGTCCGCGTCGAGTTCGCGCCGGCCGGCAAGGACTACGTCAACCGGCTGCTGGGCACGCAGGTCACCGGTGGCAGCACCAGCGTGCGCGAGGCGTGGACCAAGCTGCGCACGGCCGCCGCGCAGGCCCGGGCCATGCTGCTCGGCGCCGCCGCCGAGCAGTGGAAGGTGGACGTCGGCACGCTCAAGCTCGTCGATGGCGCCGTGACCGGCGCGGACGGCCAGAGCGCGACGTTCGGCCAGCTGGCGGAGGCGGCCGCCAGGCGCGAGCCGCCGGCCGATGCCAGGCCCAAGGACCGCGCTGCCTACACCCTGATCGGCACCTCGCAGCCGCGGCTCGACACGCCGTCGAAGGTCGACGGCAGCGCGGTCTACGGGATCGACATCAAGCTGCCGGGCATGAAGTATGCGGCGCTGGCGCAGAGCCCGACGCTGGGCGGCAAGGTCAGGAGCGTCGATGCCAGCGCCGCCGAGAGGCTGCCTGGCGTCGTGAAGGTCCTGACTGTCCGCGGTGGCGTCGCGGTCGTCGCCGACCACTACTGGCAGGCACGCGTCGCACGCGATGCGCTCAAGATCACCTGGGACGCCGGCCCGAATGCAGGGCTAAACAACGCCCGGATCCTGGCCGGCCTCAAGGGCGCCGCCGGCACGCCGCAGTCGGCGCGCGACGACGGCGACGTCGCCGCGGCCCTGCGCGCCGGCAAGCGCCGTGTCACTGCCAGCTACGAGTTGCCGCTGCTCGCGCACGCGACGATGGAGCCGATGAACTGCACCGCCGACGCGAAGCCCGACGGCTGCGACGTCTACGTCGGCACGCAGATCCAGCTCGTCGCGCAGGCCACCGTGGCGTCCGCGCTGGGGCTGCAGCCCGAGCAGGTCCGCATCCACACGCAGATGCTCGGCGGCGGGTTCGGCCGGCGGCTGGAAGTCGACTTCATCCCGGCGGCGGCCGAGGCCTCGAAGGCCGTTGGCGCCCCGGTGCAGGTGATCTGGTCCCGCGAGGACGACATGACGCACGACGCGTACCGGCCGCCGGCCTACGATGTCGCCACCGCTGCGTTCGACACCAACGACGCACTCAGCGCGATGCACCTGAAGCTCACCAGCCCGTCGATCACCGCGCGGATGTTCCCCTCGGCGGTCGAGCAGGGCGTCGACCCGTTCGCGGTCGAGGCGGCGGCCAACTACCTTTACGACGTGCCTAACGTGTCGGTCGACTACCTCCGGCACGAGATAGGCGTCGACGTCGGCTACTGGCGCTCCGTCAGCCATTCGCTGAACTGCTTCGTCGTCGAGAGCTTCATGGATGAACTGGCGCACATCGCCGGCAAGGATCCGCTCGAGTTCCGGCGGGCGCTGCTGGAAAAGCAGCCGCGCGCGAAGCGCGTGCTGGAAGAGGCGGCCAGCCTCGCCGGCTGGGGCAAACCGCCGCCCGGTCACTTCCAGGGCATCGCCGTGATGGAGGGCTACGGCAGCTACCTCGCCCAGGTGGCCGAGGTCTCGGTGGTGGACGGCAGGATGAAGATCCACAAGATCGCCTGCGCCGCCGACTGCGGCCAGATGGTGAACCCCAAGATCGTCGAATCCCAGATCACCGGCGGCATCGTCTACGGCCTGTCCGCCGCGCTGTGGGGCGAAGTCACGCTCGAGGATGGCAAGGTCCGCCAGAACAATTTCGACAACTACCGGGTCCTGCGGCTCAACGACGCGCCGGAGATCCAGGTACGCCTGGTCGCAAGCACCGACCCGCCGGGCGGGATCGGCGAGCCGTCGACCGCGGTCGTGGCGCCGGCGGTGGCCAACGCACTGTTTGCGGCGAGCGGCCGACGCGTGCGCGTGCTGCCGTTCGCCGCGCAGCGCGGCCTCGTCTAGCGCATGGGCCGGCGCGACCCATCCTGGGATCCGGCGCCGGCGGGAGCGGGAGCCGGCCTGCCCAGGGTCGCGTGGGGCCGGGGCTGCTACGTGCACGATGCGACCGGACGCCGCTACCTGGACGCGTCCGGGGGACCGGCCGTGTTCTGCCTCGGGCACGGGCACGACGAGGTCAACGCCGCGATTGCACGCCAGCTGCAGCGCATCGCGCACGGTTACCGCTACACGTTCACCAGCGACCCGCTCGAGGAGCTCGAGTCGCTGGTCACCGCGGCCGCCGGCCCCGAGCTGGAGGGGATGGTGTTCGTCTGCGGCGGATCGGAGGCGGTCGAGTCGGCGCTGAAGATCGCTCTGCAGTACCACAGCGCGCGCGGCGAGACAGCTCGTCGCCGCTTCATCGCGCGCCGGCGCTCGTGGCACGGCAACACGCTCGGCGCACTCGCCGTCTCCGACTTCAGCGCCCGCCGCGCGCCGTTCGAGGGCGCGCTGGTCGACGCCTCGTTCCTGCCCAGCGTCAACGCGTACCGCCCGCCCGCCGGCGTCGCCGTGGCGGATCTCGCCGCGCATGCCGCCGGCGAACTCGAGGCGGAGATCCTGCGGGTCGGCGCGGAGCGGGTCGCCGCATTCATCTTCGAGCCGGTCGCCGGCGCCGCCGGCGGCGTCGTGCCCGCCCCCGCCGGCTACGCGAAGCGGATACGCGAGGTCTGCGACCGGCACGGCGTGCTGATGATCGCCGACGAGGTCATGTGTGGCGCCGGGCGCTGCGGCACCTGGCGGGCGCTCGAACATGACGGCGTCGTGCCGGACGTCTGCGCCATCGCCAAGGGCCTTGGCGGCGGCTACGTGCCGCTTGGTGCGACGCTCTATCACCGGCGCATCGCCGCGGTGCTCGACGCGGTCGACGGCGGCGCCCTGACCGGCCACACCTTCACCGGCCACACGCTCGCCTGCGCGGCCGGCGTGGCGGTGCAGACCATCGTCAAGCGCGACCGGCTGGTCGAGCGCGTCGCGCGCGACGGCGAGGCGTTCCGTGCGGCCCTCGGCGCGGAACTCGGCGGCATCGGCGCGGTCGGCGACATCCGCGGGCGGGGCTTCTTCGTCGGCATCGAGCTGGTCCGCGACCCCGACACGCGCGAGCCGTTCGATGCGGAACTGCAGCTCAGCGCCCGGATCGGCCGCGCCGCGACGGCACGCGGCCTGCTGCTGTACCCCGTCGGCGGCAACGTCGACGGCGTCAGCGGCGACGCCTTGATCCTCGCGCCGCCGTTCAACGCCCCGGCCGACGTGCTCGACGAGATCGTCGGCCTTACCGGACACGCGATCCGCGACGCACTCCGCTCGCTCTGACCCGACGACGAGGCCAGCATCCATGTACCTGCCCAAGCATTTCGAAGAAACGCGCGCACCGGAGCTACACCGGTTTCTGGAGCACAATTCGCTCGCGACGGTCGTGATCGCCGGCCGCAGCGGCCTCACCGCCGACCACATCCCGCTCGCGCTGCGCGTCGCCGACGGCGCGCAGGGCAGCCTCGTGGGGCATGTGGCGCGGGGCAACCCGCTGTGGCGGGAGGCGACGCCGGCGATCCCGTGCCTGGCCATCTTCCATGGACGCCATCACTACATCTCTCCCAACGGCTACGTGACCCGCACGGAAACCGGCAAGGTCGTGCCCACCTGGAATTACGAGGTCGTGCAGGTCAGCGGCATGCTGCATGCGATCGAGGATCCGGCATGGCTGCATGCCGTACTCACGGCGGCGTCGTCCACCTACGAAGCGGACCAGCGCAAGCCGTGGACGATGGCCGAGGCGCCCGCGGACTATCTGGAAGGGATGATGCGTGCCATTGTCGGCATCCGGCTCGAGATCACCGGCATGGTCGGCAAGTTCAAGCTGAGCCAGAACCAGCCCGCCGCGAATCGCGCCTCGTTGCTGGCGTCGCTGCGCGAGCGGGGCGATGCGGACGCCGTGGCGATGGCCGAGGCCATCGAGCTTCACGCGCCCGCCGGCTGAACGACACGCGTCGCGGCACGGCGCACCGGCCGCCGGATCCGACCGCAGTCAGGGAGCAAGATCCAATGCCTCGTTCCTACTGGTTTCCGGCAAGGCGCTTTGGCTGGGGCTGGGGCCTGCCGTGCGCATGGCAGGGCTGGGTGGTGCTCGCGCTCTGGGGTGCCGTGGTGGCGGCCGGCCTCGCCTGGCTGCCAGACGACGGCCCGGTCCCGCACGCCCCCTTCGTCGGCGCCATGACGCTGATCCTCGTCGTCGTGCTGTGGGCGACCGGCGAACCGCCGCACTGGCGCTGGGGCGGGTCTGGCGACGACGCGGGCCAGGATCCCGACAACCCGCCGCGCGAGCGCTGAGGA
>Ga0316217_10007111_pt1 | contig 10810 bp, 7 predicted proteins | sample 1anoAmetaG_FD_203633 | JGI IMG/M metagenome (GOLD analysis project Ga0316217, IMG submission 203633) | Freshwater microbial communities from Trout Bog Lake, Wisconsin, USA - 1anoA | ecosystem: Environmental > Aquatic > Freshwater > Lake > Hypolimnion/Profundal zone | place: USA: Wisconsin... | reverse complement strand
CGGAATATTGCACCGCTACCGTGGACGGAAATGGTGCGTTCCTTGGGTTGATCAAAGGAGGTGTGACGACGACCAACATCAATACCTATCCACCGGCCCTCACCTATGGCAACTACCTCGAGATTGGCAACGTCGTCCCCGTCGCCGGAGCCATTACCATGGTTGCCAATGCCGACAACCGGACTTGGCGTTCGCCGCTCAACGGCATCGAAATTGTGGCCAACACCAAAGCGCCACTGATACAAATCCAACCGGTCGCCCAAATGGTCGACACGAACGGGGTGGCGCAATTCGCGGTGGTCATGCAAGGAACAAGTCCAATGTCCTACAGCTGGCGCAAAAACGGTGTGGGTTTGAACGAGGGCGGGAACGTTTATGGATCAAAGGCAAACAGCCTGACGATCACCAATCTGGCCCTGACCGATGCCGGAGATTATGCAGTGGTGGTGACCAATGGGTTCGGTTCGGTCACCAGTCAGGTGGCCCATTTGAGCGTGGTGGTGCCGGTGTTGGCCGACCTGGAGATAGATGCTTACAACAAAGCTTACTTGGTCCAAACCAATGGCCTGACCTATTATGCTCAAGGCTTGACCAATCGCGCCGCGGACAGCGGCTGGACGTTCTCCATTGACATTGAGGGCGAGGAGGACGCCTACGAGCGCACGCAAAGCCCGCAGCATCTGCAATTGATCAACAGCTTATGCACCACGTGGTTGATTCAAAACCCCCCGCCCTGGTCCGGGGATGGTTGGAACGACGACCTTGGGTGGTTTTCACTCGCGCTCGTTCGGGGATATCAGATGACGGGAAACGCCAATTTTCTGGCCCAGGCGGAGTATGGTTTCAACCTGGCCTTTACCCGCGGGTGGGACACCAACTTCGATGGCGGCGGCATCTGGGAAGAGCAACCCGCCAGTGTCAGCGGCGCGCCCAACAAAAACCCCCTTGCCAACGACAGCGTGCTGCAAACCGCGTGCATGATCTACCAAAGCACCTCCAATGCGGTGTATCTGGCGCAAGCGGAACAAATATACAGTTGGGTGCGAACCAACCTGTTCAACCCGAACACCGGCCAGGTTTACGGCGATATCGCCACCAACGGCGTCGTGGACACGTCGTCGCAGCTATATAATCAAGGCACTTTTGTGGATTGCGCCAATCTGCTCCATAACATTACAGGGCAACCAGTTTATTACAGCGATGCGCTCGCGGCGGTGGAATATGCGAGAAACACCGCCAGCCTGTCGGTCAATGGCATTTTCAACAACGGAGCAACCTATATTGACACGTGGGCGGCCGAATTTGCGCGCGGCCTGGGACACTTTGTAAAGGACAACAATTTATGGAGCACGTATTACCCGTGGATGCTGGCCAACGCCAACGCGGCCTGGGCGTGCCGCCGGCCGGATTACAATGTTTCCTGGAATGAATGGAGCGAACCGACGCCGACGACCAATGACCTGAGCGTGGGCTGGGCGGTGAGCGCCGTGGCCATGGCGCAAGCCACGCCGGCAAGCGAACCAGGTTTCGTAAATTGCACGAACAAATTGAGCGGGACAATTATTGGCACCAGCGGTGCCTGGAGCAATGATGGCAATACCATTGCCAAGGTGTTTGATGGCAATTTAGCCACTTTTTTTGACGGACCGGACGCCAGCGGCGACTGGGCGGGCCTGGATTTCGGAGCCGGGGCAAGCAATGTGATCGGACAGATCAATTACTGGCCGCGCACCGGTTTTTCGCTCCGGATGCTCGGCGGGATATTTCAAGCGGCCAATAATTCTGCGTTCACGAATCCGGTTGCGTTGTTTACGATCGCCACCGCGCCGCCAGAAGGCGGCGTGGTGACTTCCCAGACCATTACCAATGCGAACGCATTTCGCTATGTCCGTTATGTGGGACCGGCCAATGGCTATTGCAATGTGGCCGAGTTGCAGTTTTTTTCCCCCAACCCGCTGCCCACATTCCTCACCAACAGTTGGAATGGCAGCCAGTGGAAATTAAACTGGCCAAATGGCGGCCTGCTGCTGGAAGCAACCAATATTACCGGCCCCTGGATCACCAACGCCAGCGCCTCGCCGCCGTTTCTGATAACCCCGAATCAACCGCGGAAGTTTTACCGGATCCTTGCTCCGTAAGAATAATTGATGTCAACCACCGCGCGCCCCCTCCCCGTGATGCCGGTCGCGGAACATTCTGGCGTCCTATTTTACTGTTACTTACCCACGTACGCAGCTGGATGTCGTCGGATGTGCCGCCGATGAGCAACTCGCAGTTGTCCGGTTCAACCACAGACGGACCCTTCCAAAGTTCGGGGCCGGACAGGTTCGCGGCTTGAAGGGAGACGGTGGAAAGTCAGCCCACCCGCATGACAGACCTGGCCATTGAGTAAAGACACGATCCCGTTGGGCTTGGTGGACGACAGGACGACGGCCCACAAAAACTTTCTGCTTTGTGCTCTTCGCGGACTTTGTGGTTTAATTTGGCTTTAACCAATGAACCGCACGCTGGCCATCGCCACCAATCTATTCCCGCTCTGGGTGCTGCTTGGCGGCGCGCTGGCGCTAGCCCATCCTACTTGGTTCACCTGGTTTGGCGGCAATCTCATCACCTGGGGGCTGGCGGTCATCATGCTCGGCATGGGGATCACCTTGACCGTGGATGATTTCAAACACGTGCTGAAGGTGCCGCGCGCTGTCGGGATCGGTTTCGGGGCGCATTACGCTATCATGCCATTCCTGGGCTGGAGCATCGCCCATGCGCTGAAACTGGAGCCGCCCTTTGCCGTCGGACTAATCCTGGTTTCGTGCTGTCCTTGCGGCACGGCGTCGAACGTGGTCAATTATCTCGCCCGCTCGAACGTGGCGCTCTCGGTGCTGATGACGATGTGCTCAACGCTCGGGGCCATCGTGATGACGCCGCTGCTGACCAAATGGCTGGCGGCCAAGTACGTGCCGGTGGATGCCGCCGGGCTGTGCTTGAGTACGGTAAAAATCGTGCTCGCACCCGTCATTTTGGGCGTGGGGTTGAACCGTTACGCGCCACGCCTGATCAAGTGGATATTGCCGGTATCGCCGTTGTTATCAGTGCTGACGATCACCATGATTTGCGCCAGCATCGTGGGCAGCAGCCGGGACAGTTTCCGGCAATCCGGCGGCGAACTGATGCTGGCGGTATTTCTGTTGCATACCGGTGGATTCCTACTGGGCTATGGTGCAAGCCGGCTGCTGCGCTGTGATGAATTGACCAGCCGGACGATTGCGGTGGAGGTGGGCATGCAAAACTCGGGCCTGGGCGCAGCCCTCGCCAAGGCGCATTTTGCCAATCCCTCACTCGTGGCCCTGCCGTGCGCCATTTCGGCGACGTTTCATTCCGTAATCGGCAGCATTCTGGCGGGAATCTGGCGATTACGACCGGCTAAAGAAAAGCTGAAAAGCTGAAAGTGACGGAGCGCTTGAGCCACAATCCCGGAGGGTTGGCCGGCCTGAAACCGATTCAGGATACCGGCGCTCCGTCTGGACATCGCCAGAAATTGTTTTATTCGGCGCTTGCCGGGCAAAACCGGATTGTTGTCTAATCGCCCCATGATATTTCCCGCTAAATCAGGCGTCGCTTGCGTACTTGGTCTGACGCTCCTGCCGCTGACCATTGTCCCCGTGGCTGCCGCCGATGAACTTGCGTGGCCGCCCCTCACGGCGCAAACCCGTCCCTGGGCCTGGTGGTGGTGGCATGGCAGCGCCGTGGATGAAACCAACATTGCCCACGAACTCCAGCGCTTCCATGACGCCGGGTTGGGCGGCGTCCAAATCACCACGATTTACGGCACCAAAGGCGCCGATGCGCGCGATATTCCGTATCTCACGCCGCGCTGGCTGGCGATGATGGGCAGCACCGTGGACCAAGCGCACCGGCTCGGCTTGGGTGTGGATATGAGCCTCGGTTCCGGCTGGTGTTTTGGCGGCCCGACCGTCAGCGACCGGGACGCCAATGCCAGCGTGGTGGTAAAAACCTACACCGTGGCGGCCGGCGGAACGGTTTTTGGCAAATTCAACCGGGATTCCACGCAGGCGCTGGTGGCATTTGCCCCGGATGGCCAGGCGATCGAGCTTACCGATAAAATCTCCACGAACGGCGAAGTGAATTGGATGGCGCCTGCCAACGTAGGGCAGGCGTCCCGCCTGCCCGGCGAGCGCGACAGCGCGAGCGGGCAAACCGCAACCAATGCAGCGGCAGCGGCGCGGGCAGGCGGGGTGCCTGGCCTGCCTTTCTGGACCATTTATGCCATTTCACAAAAGCCGTCCGGCCAGAAAGTGAAACGGCCCGCAATTGGCGGCGAGGGGTGGATGCTCAACCCGGCCTATGCGCAGTCCGTGCGCGACTGGCTGCCATGGTTTGACCAGGCGCTGGCGAATTACACTGGATCGAAACCCGAAGCCGTCTTCCAAGATTCCTATGAATATCGCACCGACTGGGCCCCGGATTTTTTTGCGCAATTTGAAGAACTGCGCGGCTACAAATTGCAAACCGAATTGCCCGCCCTTTTCGCTGAGGATTCACGCATCACGGATCACGCCTCACGGGCTACCGACCCCGACCACATCGCCCGCGTAAAATACGATTACCGCCGCACGATCTCCGACATCATGGCCAATCAATCCGAGCCGGCGTGGATTGATTGGGCGCACAAGCACGGGTTCAGCACGATTTACCAAGCCCACGGCACGCCCGCCAACTGGCTGGATTTGTACGGCGACGCCGACATGCCCGAAACCGAGATGTTTCACAACGACCGCAATATTTTGATCTCCAAATTCGCCTCGTCCGCCGCGCACACGCAGGGCCATCCGCTTACCGGCGCCGAAACCGGCACCTGGCTCAAGGAACATTTCACCGAGACGCTGGCCGACTTGAAATATCTCGCCGACGACATGTTTCTTTCCGGCGTGAACCGCATTTTTTACCATGGCGCCTGCTATTCGCCCGACGACGCGGCCTGGCCGGGCTGGCTGTTCTATGCCTCCACGGAAATGAACCCGCGCAATTCCATCTGGCATGACGTGCCGGCGCTGAACGAATACATCGCGCGCTGCCAGTCCATCCTGCAAGCTGGCCAGCCGGATAACGACGTGCTGCTTTACTGGCCGGTGGCGGATTTCTGGAGCGATCCCGCCGGGCGCGTGCTGCCGATGAGCGTCAGCAAGACGGAATGGTTTGAAGCCCAGCCGATTGGCAAAACGGCGCATGAATTGTGGAACAAAGGCTACGCGTTTGACTATATTTCCGATGAACAACTCTCAAGTGTTGCGGTGTTTACGAATAAAATTTCAATGAAATTTCTGAACGGTATGGATTACGAAACTCTGGTCGTCCCGAAATGTAAATTCATGTCTGCATTGACACTTAATCTTATCATGGGCTTTGCCCAAAGCGGTGGAACCGTGGTTTTTCTCGGTGGCTTGCCGGCAGATGTGCCGGGTCTGAACCATCTCAAGGACGGAAGAAGCTGGTTAAAGAAAATGGAGGTTGCGGGAGAAGACATTGCCAAAGGCAAAACAAAATGCCGCGGCAGAATTTTAATTGGTGAACTTGGCGAGACTTTGAATGCCGCGGGCATATCTCGCGAAATTCTGGCTGACAATGGTTTGTCATTTGTCCGCCGCTCCTTTGACGGCGGCTGGAATTATTTCGTCGCTAATCGCAGTGAAACCAATTTTGACGGATGGATTCCGCTGGCTCGATCCGCCAAATCCGCCGCCGTCCTCAATCCGATGACCGGCACGACGGGCGTAGCGGCGTCTCGGCAGAGCGCCGCAAACTCAACGGAATTTCACGTGCAACTTGCCACTGGCCAGTCCGTGATACTACGCGCCTTTTCCGACCAAAAAGTCGAGGGTCAAGCGTGGAGCTACTGGCACACCAACGGCCAGCCGGTTGAAATCGCCGGTCAGTGGAAAGTAAAATTTCTCTCCGGCGGCCCGACCTGGCCGGCGGATTTTCAAACCGCCAAGCTGGCCTCGTGGACCACTTTTCCAGACGCCAACGCCCAAGCCTTTGCCGGCACCGCGAAATACGAAGTCACATTTGACGCGCCGCCGGAGTGGCACGGGCAGCTTGCCCGTGAGGCTCAGAAAAATGCCGCGGAAACAGAAACACACGGGCAAGATGCCCGTGCCACTACCTGCTCCCTCGACCTCGGCGACGTGCGCCAAAGCGCGCGCGTGCGCTTGAACGGCAAGGATTACGGCACGCTGATCACGCCGCCCTTCCGCGTGGTGGTGGACAATCTCAAACCGTCCGGCAACGTCCTGGAAGTGGAAGTCACCAGCGTGGCCGCCAACCGCATCCGCGATCTGGACCGGCGCGGCGTGAATTGGAAGATTTTCAAGGACATCAACATTGTGAACGTGGATTACCAACCCTTCGACGCCGCCAACTGGCCGCTGACTGATTGCGGCTTGCTCGGTCCGGTGACCCTGACGGCGGTGGCGGCGAAATAAAATCAAACCTGAAGCCGAAATCCGACCTTCGAAAAGAACTTGCCTTAAAGCTCAAACCGGCGTATTCAGGAACAAATTTGCGAAAGGAAAATCATGCCCGACAACCAAAGTGATGCTCCGCCGACCATTCAACCGCCGCCCACGCAAACGCCACCCGCCGCGCCCCCGCCGCCCGCGGGCAACCCCGAAAGCCAGGCGCGCATGTGGAACATGCTCTGTCATTTGGGCGCGCTGGCGGTCTGCATCGGTATTCCCTTCGGCAACCTTCTCGGCCCGCTGATTATCTGGCAGATCAAGAAAAACGAGTTTCCTTCCGTGGACATCCATGGCAAGGCGGCGCTGAATTTTCAGATCACGGTCACGCTTGCGGCCCTCATCGCCGGTTCGGTCGCCTTCATGCTTTCCTTCTTCTGCGTGGGCTATTTCCTGTTTCCCGTCGTTTTGCTGATTGGCCTTGCCGGGCTGGTTTTCGCCATCATTGCCGGCATCAAGGCCAACAACGGCGAGGATTACAAATACCCCTGGAGCTTGGAACTGGTGAAGTAAGCCCGAAGCAGGATTGCCGAATAAGACCGACCGATTGAGTTCAACCACGGATGGACACAGATGGACACAGATAAAAAACGGACGCAAGGAACACCAAATCAACGCAGAGACGCGGAGAACACGAAGAGTCGCAGAGCCAGAGCAAAGATCCCGACTTCCTCCGCGTGCTCCGCGTCTCTGCGTTTAATCTGGTTCCGGTTCATTCGCATGTCCCCATTCGCTTGCCATTAAAAATCTGTGTCCATCTGTGGTTGAGGTTTCCTTCAAAGCTGCTTCCGGGCTTCTGAATTCGGGCTGTTTTCGGATTTTCTCATTCGGGTTTCTTGCCCATGTGCCGGTGGACGAAGAAATAATACAGTCCGCCCAGCACCAAGGCGGTGCCTCCGACCAAGAACACAACCCGGTGAATCTCCCCCTTGGTGATATCCGCGCCGATGGTCACGCCCAGCCAGCACAGCACCGAACACCAGATTGCCGAACCAAGCAGGGTGAAGAGGGAAAATCGCAAATAATCCATTCGCGCGATGCCGGCGGGAATGCCCACCAGTTGCCGCGCGCCCGGCAGCAGCCGCGCGACGAACACCCCCGCCGCGCCGTAATGTGACATCCAGTTTTCGCTTTTCTGGATTTTGTCCGGGGTGATCAAAATGTAGCGGCCATAACGGATGAGCAGCGGCCGTCCGGCCAACCGCGCCAGCCAATAGACGATGGTGGCGCCCAGCCACGATCCCAGCGCGCCGGCGATGACGATGCCCGGCAGACCGATATGGATTTTGCCCGCATGGGACCAACTGGCCGCCAGCGGAATGATGCTCTCGCTGGGCAGCGGCAGCACGGAGCTTTCCGCCGTCATCAGCAGGCCCACGACGAAATAACCGCCGGTTTCGAGCGCGTGCTGATACCAGTCGAGGATGATTTTAAACAGATGTGTCAACATGGGTGGCAAAAAATGCGTCCGCTAATTACGCGAATTTTCGCCAATTGGAAAGGCGTAAATGTATCAGAGCGCGGATTATCCCAATCCGCAGCACTTGGTCAGTCCGACACGCGTAAAATGTCCGGGGCATAGCTCTGCTGCGCTCAGTCACAATACCCGCGCCGCCACGTTCAAATAAATCAGCAGGGTGCAGAGGTCGGCCAGCGCCAGACTGACTGGGCCGGCGGCGATCTTGGGGTCGAGCTTGAGCCGGTGCAGGGCGGTTGGCACGCTCAAGCCGATGAGGCAGGCCGCCACCATGGAGACGGCAATGCTGCCCCCGATGACCGCCGCCGCCGCCGCCTGTCCGCGCCACAGCCACGCCGTCAGGCCCACCGCCAGCCCGCAGGCGCCACCCAACATCAGCGCCGAAAGCGCCTCTTTGCGAATGGCCCGCAAAAACCAGGCGCGGCTCGGCGTGCGCCCGCGCAAGGTTTCCACCGTCACGGTCACCGATTGGGCGCTGACACTTTCGCTCAGGCCCAGTACGAGCGTCAGAAAAAAGGCCAGGATGATCCGCGCGGTGAGGGTGGCTTCAAAAGCGCCGGCCACCAGCGCGCAACCGATGCCCCCGCTTAGGGTGGCCGCCAGCCACGGCATGCGCAGCCGGAAGGCTTTGATGGGCGAGGCGCCCTGCACCTCGGCCACATGGAAGCCGATGCGCTCGAAAACCTCTTCTACGTGCGACCGCTCATTCAGGCCCATGGCCTCCTCGGTGAATTGGCTGAACATGGCCACATTGATGACGCCCACCAGCCGGCGCTCGGCTGTGACCACCGGAAACGCCAGAAATTTGTGCATCAGGAACATTTCACACGCTTCCAGCACCGTGGCCGTTTCGGGGATGGTCACCACCCGGGCAATCATGATGTCCTGCAACCGCGCGTCGGGTGCGGCCAGCAACAGCCGCCGGGTGGGCAGCACGCCGACCAGCCGCTGGTCCGCGTCCACCACGTAAAAATAGATGATTTGCTGGGCGGCGCCATGCTCGCGGATTTGCGCCAGCGCGCCCGTGACCGTCAGTTCCTGGTCCAGCGCCGTAAACTCCTGTACCGCCAGCCTCCCTACCGGTTCGTTCAGGTTATCTGTCGTCATGGCCCTCAACCTATGCTTTTTTTTCGGCGGAAACAGGAAAAATGTGGAAGATTCCATCATGGCGACAAAGGATTCAGTCCAAACGCTGGCGCGACTGACCAGCGGCCTCCTGCCTCGCGAAGCGTCTGGAGCGTTCACCGCCGCTTTCGCCTGCCAGGTCGCTCACGAGTTCATCGGCAGAAGAGCGACCTCACCGCCATACACCTTTAGCCCCCCAGCGAACTCGCATCCGTCACGTCTCCCTTGTTGAAATCCACATATTCCTCGGTCAAATCGGCGGCATACATCACCGCGTTGGCCGGGCCGAGATTCAAGCGGATGTGCAATTCAAATTCCTTCGGCGCGACGGCGGCGCATAATTGCTTGAACGTCGCCTTCGTAGGCTGGCCGCGCTTGAGGCTCCAGAGGATTTTTCGGCTGCCGGGCGCGGAGTACCCGATGTCAATCTTCTCCTCCACCACTGTCGCGGGCGAGTAGCCCACGGCGTCAATGATTCGGCCCCAGTTGGGGTCGCCGCCGTGCCAGCTTGTTTTAACCAGCGGGCTGTTAGCCACCGCGCGCGCGGCGGCATCGGCGTCCCGGATCGTCTTCGCGCCCTGCACGCGCACGGTCACCACGCGATGCACGCCCTCGCCGTCCCGCACGATTTTCTTCGCCAATTCCAGGCAAACATGATTAAGTGCGGCTTGGAATATTCCGAACTCCGGACTCCGGACTCCGAACTTCTTATTTCCCGCCAGGCCGTTCGCCAAAACCAACACCGTGTCGTTCGTGCTCATGTCGCCGTCCACGGTGATGCGGTTAAAACTGTTCGCCACGGCTTCGTGCAACGCTGGCCGCAACACCGGGGCGTCCACCGCCGCGTCCGTCGTGATAAAGCAGAGCATGGTGGCGTGCAGCCCGGCCTGCGGCAGGGCGGCGGGCCGTTTGCCGGTAGCGCTCATGCCCGGCTGAATCATGCCTGCGCCTTTGCAGATGCCGCCGATGCGCACCGTCTGGCCGGCCAGCTTGAATTCCACGGCAACCTGCTTGGGCTGGGTGTCGCTCGTCATGATGGCCTCGGTGGCGTGAGCAGCATGTTCGGCAGTGGTTCCCAGCACGTCCGCGGCTGCGATAATGCCCGCCCGGACACGGTCCATGGGCAGGGTGACCCCAATGCGGCCGGTCGAGCCGACAAGAGCGCGGCCGGCAGACAGGTTCAGCGCCCGCTCCGCGCACGCGGCCATTTCGCGCGCGTCCGCCAGGCCCTGCTTGCCGGTGCAGGCATTGGCATTGCCGGAATTGACCACCACCACCTGCGCGGTCCCGGTTTTCACGCGCTCGGCGCAGACTTTGACCGGCGCGGCGCACACCTGATTGGTCGTGAACATGCCGGCCACGGCCGCCGGCGCTTCCGAAACGATTAGCGCCAGATCGCGCTTCCGGCCTTTGTTCGAGCCTTTGCCCGTGCCAAGCTGCTTGATATCGCAAAACACCCCGCCGGCCATGAAACCGATGGGCGCGACGATGGAACCGTTGATTTCTTTGAACTGAGTTTTCATTACTTCACGAGCTTGACATAATCAGCAAGGTGCGCCAATCGGATTTTCATAACGGCACCGGAAATTCGTCATTCGTCATTTGGTTTCCCGCTTGCCGTCGCGGCGACAATACATTAAAGAATACAGGGATGCGGTGGACTTTATCAATCTTGCCA
>Ga0316217_10007110_pt1 | contig 10810 bp, 11 predicted proteins | sample 1anoAmetaG_FD_203633 | JGI IMG/M metagenome (GOLD analysis project Ga0316217, IMG submission 203633) | Freshwater microbial communities from Trout Bog Lake, Wisconsin, USA - 1anoA | ecosystem: Environmental > Aquatic > Freshwater > Lake > Hypolimnion/Profundal zone | place: USA: Wisconsin... | reverse complement strand
CGGCGACTACGAGAAGGTCAAGGGCGGCTATCCCAATCCCGCCGTGCCCCTGGCCGAGGTGGCCCAGAAGGTGGGCCGGCCCGGGGTGCAGAACTGCGGAGTCTGCCACTTCTTCGGCGGCGGCGCCGACGCCACCAAGCACGGCGACCTCGACGACAGCATCCTGAAGGCCACCCGGACCCTGGACGTGCACCTGGCCAAGCAGGGCGCGGGCATGGTCTGCACCGACTGCCACACCGCCGGCGCCCATGAAGTGGCCGGACCCGACTACGGAGCCCCGGCCGACCGCCGCGAGCAGCCGCGCTACGCCGGCGAGACCATGTCCAGGATGAGCTGCGCCGCCTGCCACAGCGACGCGCCCCACGCCTCGGCGGTGCTGAACCGGCACTACCGCAAGGTGGCCTGCCAGACCTGCCATATCCCCAGCTTCGCCCGCGGCAAGCTGGCCAGCAACCTCTGGTGGGACTGGTCCACCGCCGGCCGGCTGAAGAACGGCATGCCCTACAAGGAGGAGGATGCCAAGGGCTTCGAGAGCTACAACAGCATCCACGGGGAGATGGTCTGGGACAAGTTCGTCCGGCCCGAGTACGTCTGGTACGACGGCACCATGAAGTTCACCCTGCTGACCGACACCCTGCCCCCCGAACGCCCGGTGATCCTCAATCCCATCGGCGGATCCTACGCCGATCCCCAGAGCAAGATCTGGCCGTTCAAGCGGCATGAGGGCAACCAGCCCTACGACACCGGGCTGAACCGGCTGGTGGCGCCCTTCACCGCCGGGCCCAAAGGCTCCGGCGCCTTCTGGGGCGACTGGGACTGGGACACCGCCATCAAGCTGGGCATGGCCAAGGCAAACCTGCCCTACAGCGGCAGGCACGGCTTCGTGCGCACCTCCATGTGGTGGCCCATCACCCACATGGTGGCGCCCAAGGAGGACGCCCTGGCCTGCACCGAGTGCCACGCCCCCAAGGGCAGGCTGGCCAAGGTGGGCGGCTTCTACCTGCCGGGCCGGGACCATGGCAACGGACTCGACTGGCTCGGCTGGGGCCTGGTCCTGCTCACCCTCGGCGGGGTGGCCGTACACGGCGCCTACCGCTTCTTCTCCAGACCCTAGGAGGCAGCCATGAGCCGCATCGTCCTCTATTCGATCTTCAACCGCCTCTGGCACTGGAGCCAGGCGCTCCTGATCATCCTGCTCGCCCTCACCGGCTTCGAGGTGCGCGGCAGCTGGCACCTGTTCGGCTACCTGCGCGCGGTCAACCTGCACAACGGCCTGGCCGTGGCCCTGCTGGTGCTGATCCTGTTCGCCGTGTTCTGGCACGTCACCACCGGCGAATGGCGGCAGTACATCCCGACCCGGGTGTTCCTGCGGGAGATGGTGGCCTTCTACCTGACCGGGATCTTCCGGGGCGCCCCCCATCCGGTCCGCAAGGAGCGCACCGCCAAGCTGAATCCGCTCCAGCGCCTGGCCTACCTGGGCTTCAAGGTGCTGATCATCCCGGTCCAGGTGAGCACCGGCGCACTCTACTTCTTCTACCCCAACCTGAACGGCGCGGGCTGGCCCCCGGCCTCGCTCCGGGTAATCGCCGGCCTGCACGTGCTGGGGGCCTTCGGGCTCCTGGCCTTCCTGGCGGGCCACGTCTACCTGACCACCACCGGCCATACCCCACTGGCCAACCTGAAGGCCATGCTGAACGGCTACGAAGACATCCACGAAGAGCTCGGCTGAGGCGGGAACGCCTGATGATGTATTCCACGGGAACAGGCTATGCGTTGCGGTTCCTAGCCGCCATGTCCGAGGATGGCTGCTACACCCATTCCAAGGACCTGGCGCTGCGGCTGGGCCTGCCCTGGCCGTACCTGCTCAAGGTGCTCAAGCCCCTGGCCAGAGGGGGCGTGCTTGATTCCGTCCGGGGGCGCCATGGCGGCTACCGGCTGGCACGCGAGGCCCGCCTCATCACCGTGAACGAGGTGGTCGGCCTCCTGAACCACGTGGAGGTCGAGTCGGCCTGCTGGATGGGCTGCATCCCCTGCGGCAAGCCGGAGCACCTCTGCCCGCTCCTGGGGAGCTGGCTGGACGCGAGGACGAAGCTGAACCGGATCATGTCAATGGTCACGATCCGGGACCTGCAGGGCTGCTTCCGGCCTGGGCCACTCCTCCCCGGTCCACCTTGAGGCCAAGCCATCGAGCGGTGATGACCATTGCGATGCAGCGGGTCCTCGAACGATTCAAATAAAGGCAAACAGCACCTGAATCCTTTTCTTCCGGATCAGGCTCTTCCAAGATGAGCCGGCGAGTCCCGCTCTTTCCCTGGAGTCACCATGTCGAACTTGCTGCCCACCAACGAACATCCCCTGGAACGGCTTCTGCGCGTGATCCTGGGCCTGGGCCTGCTCTCCCTGGCCTTTTTCGGCCCCAGGACCCCCTGGGGCTATCTTGGGCTGGTGCCGCTGGCCACCGGGCTGCTGGGCTCATGCCCCTTGTACACGGTGCTGGGCCTCAGCACCTGCTCCGTGAAGAGCCGGTGACCCGGGACCAGGACCTCCTGGCCCGGGCGGTCCTCGGGGATGCCGAGGCCTTCGAATCTTTCGTGGACCGGCATCGCGACTCCGTATGGCGGTTCCTGCGTTCGCTCACCCGGGACGCGGCCGCCGCGGAGGATGCCCTGCAGGAGACCTTCCTCGCCGCCTGGCGGGGGGCGGACGCGTTCCGCGGGGAGGGGACTGCCATCAGCTGGCTCCTGTCCATCGCCCGCCACGCGGTCTACCGCCTGTACCGGACCCGGGCCAGCGAGCCTGAACACCTCGAATCTCTCGCGGATCTCGGCGAGGCGGCCGGGTGGGGCGCCGAGGCCGACGCGCTGGGTGAACTGGCGACCCGCGATGAAGTCCAGCGCGCCCTTGCCGGGCTGACCATGGCGGATCGGGAACTCCTCCTGCTGCGCGAAGTGGAGGGGTTCAGCATCGAAGTCTGCGCAGCGGTCCTGGAGATCGGCCTGCCGGCCCTCAAGAGCCGCCTGCACCGGGCACGGCTGCGTTTCGTGTCCAGTTTCCGGGGAGTGCGCCATGGCCATTGAACGTGAAGTCGCCGGGGTGCGGTGCAGCGAAGTGCTGGCGGAACTATCGGAATACCTGGACGGTGAACTGTCCGAGCCACGCAGGAACCAGTTGCAAGCCCACCTCCAGGGTTGCGAGGCCTGTGAACGTTTCGGCGGGCAATTTGCGGACTCCATCCGGCAACTCAGACTGGGGCTCAAGGATGCCCCGGCCGAAACCAGTGAGGTCTTCGAACGTTTGCGAACCCGGTTGCAACTGCAATGGGATAATCCAGATGCCCAATGACCACCGGGTCGGGTTCCGAGGGGTCATGGCTGCTCATCCCGCCATTCCCAATGGGGTAAGGACCGCGCGCTTGGTTTATTCCCATGGCCAGCTCCGGAATCTTCTTGCAGCCCAACCCGGGCCATTCTAGGGTAGATCTTGAGGCACAATGTCATTCATTGGTGCGAGAGGTAAGGCCCCGTTGCCCATTCCCATGCGCAGTTTCCTGTACAACCCGGTCCATGGATTCAGGGTGGGATTCAAGGACTGCGCGTCCCTTCCGGGTGGCCCGTCCTCGTTGCAAAGACGGCTTTCCCCGTTAGGCAGCCGATGATCGGAGGAATCTGATGGGCTGCCGTGGGATCCCAAAGATGCGATGGGCCTATCGGTGGATCGGCCTGATCGCCTTGATGGTGTGGGTCGCCTCACAGAACGCCCAGGCCCTGGCATGGCCCCGGCTCAGCTCCGTCCCGCCAGCCCGGGCCTGCCTTGCTCTTTCCTGTTCCATGCCCGGGGCCAGCATCAGCAAGGTCAAGGGCCAGCAGTGGTTGACTTCGCCCATGGGGAACCGCCAGGCGAGGGTATCCGAAAGGGAAACCGGAGGGGACGGCTGCGGGTCCGACCTGATTCCCGCCCGACCGGCCCTGATTTCGGACCCAGTAAATTCGGAAAGCGCTGGAGAGGATCCGGCCTCGAGTCCGTCTTTCCTGTCAGGCTGGCCGGCTGGCGAGAATTGGCCCCGCCCTCCCCCAGGTTCCTGAGTTCTCTTTCCAGATTCCGGTTCGGGGTCCGCGCCTGCCTAGGCGGAACACCGGATGGCTGCCTGTCCCAGAACCACGGCTCGGACAGCAGACTCCGGAGCCATGCCGGAATGTGGGACGGAACGCTGAGCTTTTTATCGGGTCAATGAAACGCGGGAGCGCATCGTGCGCCCTTCTGCCCCAGCCTTTCCCTTCCCGGCTGCCGGCCCCCTGGGCCTGGCACCGCTCCCACAGGAGACGCTGCCATGTCAGCTCTCAACCGAACTTCGCCATCCCTCATCCTGACCATTGCCATCCTCATGGCTGGCAGTCTCGCCTGCCGCAAACCCTCCCCCGCGCCGCCGCCTGTACCACCCGTGGTGGCGGCCCCGGCCCCGGATACCGCAAAGGCCGATGATACGGCCCGCCAGAGCACCGAGGCCGAGCAGAAGCGCAAGGCCGAGGAGGCGGCCGAAGCATCGCGGAAAGCCGCTGCAATGAAGGAGGTTGAATACCAGAGGGCCGCTGCAGCAGCCCTCAAGGATGTCCATTTCGACTTCAACCTGTCCGATATCCGGGAAAGCGACAAGCCCATCCTGGAGGGCCTCGCGGCTTTCATGAAGACTTATCCCCAGGCGAAGGTGTTCATCGATGGAAACTGCGACGAGCGGGGAACCGTGGAGTATAACCTCGGCCTGGGTGAGCGCCGGGCCCATGCCGCCATGGCCTACCTGGTCGGACTCGGCGTGCCCGCCGCCCGCCTGAGCACCACCTCCTACGGCAAGGAGAAGCCGGTCTGCGCGGAATCGACGGAAACCTGCTGGGGCCGGAATCGCCGCGCCCATTTCACCCTGAATTAGACGGGGCGTCGGGCCGTCCGCGCCATGGGCGGCGCCGACGGCCTACACCCCCTCCCCCGAAGGCGTGTCCATTGAATTCATGAATATTCTTAGGCCGGAAGGCCAGTCCGAACCACCGCCTCCCACCTGCCGGGTGGATAGGCCACTCCTGCTGAAATACCTCGTGGCCGCGTCCTGCCTGGTCCTCTGGGCCAGCTTGGCATGGCTGGACCTCAGCCTCGGGCTCAAGGTGCGGTTCGGGCCGTTCTACGCGGTCCCGGTGCTGCTGGCCGCCTGGTACCTGGGCCGGGCCTGGGCCCTGCTGTCCTCCCTGGTCTCGAGCGTGATGTGGCATGCCTTGCAGGTGGCGGTTCTGCACCGATACCCGGTCCTGGCCTTCCAGCGCTGGGACCACTGGGATCTCCTGTCGGGCACCCTGGCCTTCCTGGCCATCGCCTTCGCGGCCTCCTGGAGCCGAAGCTTGTTCGACCGGGAACAATTGCTGAATCAGGAACTCCAGCGCGCCAACGATCAGGTCAAGACCCTGGAGGGAATGCTGCCCATCTGCGCCTGGTGCCGGAAGGTCCGCGATGACCAGGGACTATGGGAAAAGATCGAGGACTACCTTGCCAGGCACTCGAACACGACCTGGACCCATGGCATCTGTCCCGATTGCGCGAAGAGGTTCCTCGATCAATCCGCAGTTCCGCCTCCCAGGCTGAATCCGAAGGTGTCAACCCATGACCCGAAAGGCCAACCCTGATGCCCAACCCGAACCATCCGCCCCTCGCCCCCCAGCCCCCGCGGATCGGCCGGCCTTCCCGCAGGAACGCCCGGGTCGCCGGGATCCTCGCGGCGATCCTGGGCATGATCGCCGTAAGCTCCCAGGCCCAGGACCGGGCCGCGGACAGACTCCCTTTGCGAGCCTTGCCGACGCTGTCATTCCCGTCCGTTACGGCCCAAGGAACAGGCGACCAAACTGACGTCCTCAGGCAGTTTCGCGGCACCGCGCTGCAGGACCTGAAGAATTCCGGGGTCTTCCGGTTGCTGAACCCGGCCAGGGCGGCGGCGCCCACCGGGCTCCCGGACGCCAGGCCCAGTCCGGCCGCGGGTGCCGAGCTCATGCTCCGGTTCGTGTCCCATTCCCTGGCGAAGGGCAAGCTGCTCATCCAGGGCGAGTGCGTCAACGTGGCGACCGGGGCCATCGTCCTGAAGAAGAGCTTCATGGGCCAGACCGAGGCGGTCGACCGGATGGCGCACCGGATGGTGGATTTCCTGGTCGGCAAGGTGACCGGAGTCCCGGGAGCGGCGGATTCGACCCTGGTCTTCGCGAAGACCACGGCCCACGGGATCATGGAGATCTTCGGGATGGACCGGGACGGCCGGAACCCGCGGCAGCTCACCGCCTTCGGCAGCCTCACCCTCCATCCGGCGGTCGCCGGCGACGGCCGGCTGGCGTTCGTGACCTACAAGGGCGGGCCGCCCCAGATCTGGGGCCAGGTCCAGCCCAAGGGCCCCTACCAGCTCCTGTATCCCAAGGACGGCCAGGCCGGGTTCGAACTCTCCGGCCTGGCCTGGTCCCCGGACGGCCGGCGCCTGGCCTTCGTCCAGGGCAACCGGCAGGGGCGGTCGGACATCCAGCTCCTGGACCCGCGCTCGGGCCGGGTCGTGCAACTCACCCCGCCGGGGGGCACCAGCTGGTGCCCCAGTTGGGATCCCGAAGGCACCGCGCTCGCCTATCTGGCCAACCAGGATGGCGCCTCCCAGGTGTTCCTCATGGCCAGCGACGGGAGCCCGATCCGCCGGTTGACCGGCGATCCCGAGCCCAAGGTCTGCGTCACCTGGAATGCCAAGGGCGATCGGATCGCCTACAGTTCCAGGGACGGGGGGCAGTCAGGCCTGTTCATCCTGGCCCCCGACGGGACCGGCCGGCAGAAACTCCTGTCCAGCCCGGAACCGGTGGGATCCCTGTGCTGGGCGCCCGATGGGCGCGCGCTGCTCCTGGCCGCGAAGGCGGGCGACCCCGGCCGGCCGCGGATCGTCGGGCTGGACGGCAAGATCCAGGACCTGGCCGAGGGCGCGGGCGGTTGCCAGTCGCCCCAATGGATCCAGAACCCGGTCCCCGAACTGGCCTTCGCACCGCACCCGACGTCTCCAGGAGGATCATGACCATGGCCGGTCGAGGCTGCCCATCCAAGCTGGCCATCCTGGCCCTGATCCTGATGGGCGGAACCCTGCCCGCCCCGGCGGCCCCCGCGGAACCGGCCAAGGCCAGCCGCGCCGAGGAACCGGCGCCGGCGCTGGTCGAGGCATTCCAGAAGGGGCCCATCACCCTTTCCGCCATGGTGCGCCGGTCCGAGGCTGGCTCCGCGCCTTCGGAACTGCCGCTGTTCCAGGTGCCGGTGCTGAAGTTCAAGGACGAACTGGAACTGGCCTTTTCCGGCGAAGCCTTCGACCCGCGGGTCACCGACGCCGACTGGACCCTCATCGTCGTCTTCCTGCCCAGGACCATCGCCCCCACCGACCAGGGAGTGGTGGATTTCCGGTTGCAGCGCAAGGATGGCCGGATGGTGGTGCCGCCCATCCGGGCGCCCTACGATTCCATCCCCATGATCTTCCTGATCCCGGACAAGAACGGCCGGAAGAAGGTGCTGAAGGACCTGAACGACCACCTGGAATCGTTCCGGACCCTGTGCGCCAAGATCTCCGACATCGCCACCGAACGGGCGGCAGCGGACAAGTTCATCCAGGACCTCGACGCCATCGACAAGAACCTGTCGGCGGCCCAGTACGACAACGCCCTCGCCGGCTTCCTGCACGCCTATGGCGACCCGGTCTCTTCGGATCTCCAGGGCTTCCTGGGAACCTCCAGGTCCAACCTGGACAAGTGCCAGTTCCTCACCCAGGAGTTCCGGAACACCAACCTCCTGGTGCCGCCGGCCACCGCGACGGCGCCGGTGACGGCCCAGATCGCCGTGGGCGCCGGCGGCGGCCGGCCGGTTTCCGCCTACGTCTCGATCATCTTCGACCTGGCCGCGATCATCAACAACCTCTGGCCCGGTCACCAGTTCCAGTACCTCCCGGCGGTGGCCCGGAACTTCCACGATTCCAGCGCCGACCTCTACTACAGCGACTGGATCCGGACCACCGGCGAGGTCCGCGGCGCGCTCATGTGCTGCCCCGGCAGGTGGGAGGAGCAGACCGCGCCCAGCTTCGCCCTGGAGCTGCCCCCGGGGGAATCCCTGCTCAGGAAGCAGGCGCTGCTGAAGGTCGTGCCCAAGGACAAGGACCGGAACCCCTTCACCCTGTATGGCCACGACTGGAAACTGCTGGTGACCGGACCCAAGGGGGACAGCCTGCCGCCGCTGCCCCTGGCCGCCAGCCCCAACCGGCAGGCCTTCGTGGCCTCCACCGGCCCGCTCCTGGACGCCCTGCGCAAGCTGGACGCGCCGGCGGTCAAGGCGCGCATCGTCGGCCGCTGGGGCTTCACCAGCATCGCCATGGACCCCACCGAGCTACCGGCCGGATGCGATCCCGCCTGGTCGCCGACGCCGGCGGAGAGCGCCGCCTTCCAGGTCGGCAAGGCCTGCGCGTTCAACCTGCCGGGCGCCTGGGCCGGATCCGTGGAACGGGTGACCTTCCGCCCCGCGGCCAAGGGCGCCGCCCCGCTCACCGCCAGGCTGGCGGATCTCAAGGACGGGTCCAGGTCGGCCCGGTTCGAGCCCAAGGCCGCGGATGCCGGGCCCGGCACACTGGAAATCAGCGCCTTCGGCTCCGACCAGCCGGCCATCTCCCGTCCGCTGACGCTGCGCGAGGCGCCGCCGGAAGCGGTGCGCCTGGAGGCGCGCCTGGGCGACGCCGCCCTGCTCCTGCGGGGCCGGGACCTGCAGGCAGTACGGGCCGTGGCCATCGGCCCGCGCCGGTTCCTCCCGGTCGCCCAGGAGGCGGTGGATGGAGGCACCCGGACCTTCCAGCCGGAGGACGGGAAACCCATGGAAGGCCCGATCGGGAAGGCCCTGCAGGCCGAGCTGACCGGGCTGGAGGGCAAGCAGTTGGCCCTGGCCCAGGTGACCCTGCTGCCGGCGCGGCCGCGGATCGGGGAGGTCCAGGTCCTCCCGGTGGCGGGAAAAAGCGCCGGCCTGGCGGTGAGCGCGGCCATCCCCATCGCCTCCACCAATGACCCCAGCCAGGTGAGCCTGGTCACCCCCAAGGGCTACCAGTTTCCCCCCGACGGGGCCTTCCGGGCCGCCCTGAGAAACCCGGAGGAGCCCACCGAGATCCGGGTGATAGGGGCCGCCAAGATCCGGGTGATGGGGCACAACCGGAAGGCCGCCTTCACCTTCATCCCATCGGAACTGCTCGGCGGGCGGGCCTCCGGCAAGCTCGAGGTCCAGGTGCAGGACGACCACGCCGGTTCCAGCGACTGGGTCGCGCTGCCGGCCACGTTCCTGGACCTGCCGGTCATCGGCGCGGTCCAGGCCATCGCCACCGGCTTCCAGCTCACCGGCACCTCCCTGGACCAGATCGAGGCCGTGGCCCCGTCCCGCGAGGGCCCCTGGGAAAAGGCCGCCCTCACCATCGAGGACGGCCGCGAGGTGGCCGGATTCACCACCCCCCTCAAGGGCGACACCTGCTTTCTTCAGTTGTTCGGCTGGGAGGACCTGGCGGTCGCCGTGAAGTTCCCGCACCTGCCCGCCCCGCCCGCGCAGGCGCCGAAATCGGCCGCGGTCCCGTTACCCCCTCCCGGAGGGCCGGGGGAGGCCCCCGATGCCCAGCCGGCATTTCCGACCGAAGCCCCTGCGCCCGGCCCGGGAGCCCAGCCGCCCCCAGTCCCGGGAGCTTGACCCTGGCGTTGCCGTAATATCAGCCCGAGCCAACCGACACCACGGGAACACTAGAATTGCAGTTTCTGGTGCCCGTTCTGCCCCAGCGCCTCGTCGGTGTGGCACGGGGCGCAGTTCTGCTTGGATCGCATGTTCTCCATGGGGCCGCCCTTCTCATGGCAGCCCATGCAGGTCCTGGTGCGGTTGTCCGTGGCTGTGGCCGGAAAGAGGGTTCCAGCAGCCTGCGCGTTCAGGAGCATGACGCAGCGGCGGGCGACCGCCGCGGCCAGCACGCCGCAGCGCTCGTCCCTTTCGGCCGAGTAGGCCTTCTTGCCCGAAGCCTCGCACCACTTTGCGATGGAAGGATGGCAGAGCGGAGAGCCTGACAGGCTTTGCACCGTCTTGAAGGTCATCCCCTTGGGTTCGAAGTCGGGCAGCGGCGTGTATTCGTACCAGCGGAACAGCTCATCGACCAGAGGCCCGGGATTCGGGCTCAGCACCTGGATCGCCGCGGCGCAGCCGTTGAGGGTACCGCACAGCGTCCCCCAGCCATAGACACCGCCCATGCCGTAGATGAACATCTCGAATGGGAAGCTGGTGAAGGGCGCTCCGAGTTTCTCGCCGACGGCGCCGACGATGGCCTCGAAGGTCCCGAACATGCAGTGGCCCTTCTTGTAGCCCTCGAAGGCGCGCTGGCCGGCGACTTCCGGATCGAGCTGCCGATAGGGCCAGGGCAGATGCGCCATGGCGTTGGCCGGCCCCGCGGCCGGAACCGGCGTGGCCGGCGTCCGGCCGAGGAGGGCGGTACCGCCGAGGGTTACGGCACCTCCCAGGCCTGCCAGGAGCCCGAGGGCGCTTCTGCGATCGATGATGTCATTGCCCATGGTTGGCTCCGTGGCTGCACTCGGTGAAGGAATTCCAGGTCAGATCGACAACAGCCCAACCCGGACCGCGAACAATCCGAGGGAGGCGACCACCAGCCACAAGGCCAGGCCCTGGATGAAGGGCCGGAACCCCACGGAGCGCAAGGCCTCCCGGCTCAGGCCGGCGCCGATGAGGAAGAGGGTCAGCACCAGGACATGATGCG